>Ga0265338_10000583_pt1 | contig 64255 bp, 108 predicted proteins | sample 42126metaG_FD_193579 | JGI IMG/M metagenome (GOLD analysis project Ga0265338, IMG submission 193579) | Rhizosphere microbial communities from Carex aquatilis grown in University of Washington, Seatle, WA, United States - 4-21-26 metaG | ecosystem: Host-associated > Plants > Roots > Rhizosphere...
ACTGGTATCGAGGACTTCCACCATCGCGGCGGCCTTGGTGATCTTCTTCTCTGTAGCGCGGGTTTCGGCGAGCTTTTCAATCTGCGCCTGCGCCGAACCTTCCGTCGAACCGTCCTTGCCGATCGGCGCGTAGTTGATCGACATGGCCTTATCGCCGGCCTTCAACATCGCTTCGATCGCCTCGCGGTCCTCCTTGCCGAGCTTGGACACGGCGCGGATGGCCTTCGCCTTGGCGACGGTCTCGCCGGGAAGGTGCTTGAACTCGCCTTCGGCGCGCTTGCTGAATTCGGCGATTTCGAGCTTGTCGGCCTGCGACTTCAACAGCTTGAAGGTCGGCTCGCCGACTTCCGACTTGCGAATCACGACGCCTTCGGACTCGAAGGTCTCGTCCGACTTGGCGATCTCCGCCTGCGCCGCGAGACGCTTTTCGACTTCCGCCTTAACGCGGTCTTCGAACCGCTTCTTGGCCTTCTCGCTGGCCTCGTCGTCGCCGCCATCGGCCGCGTCTTCTGCGTCGGATGCCTGCGGCTTCTTCTTGTTGCCGGCGCCCATCTTGGCGATCTTATCGTTCGCCTCGTCGAGTTTCTTCTGCAGGTCGGCCGTCGCGGCCTTGACCGCCTCGTCGATCTGCTTTTTCAGTTCGGCTTCGGTCATGTCGTTTTCTCCTTCATGGCCGTGGTTGCTCTTGCTAACCCAGCCATCGGGAAGCAAGTCTGTTGCGCCGAGCGAGCGCGCCCGGCTGATGATGTGAGCCTTCGCCTTGGCCGGGTCTTTTGCTCGGCCGATGGCGTGGATGGCATTCTTCAAATCGCTGGTGTTCTGGATCGGGAATGATCCGTCTTCCATGGCGGCACCAGTGCCCGCCAAACGGTCGCGCTCGTCTTGCGAAAAATCGCGCTTGAACAGCGTGACGCGCGCGGACTTGTTCGCCGGGCGGTCGACCAGACTTAATTCAGCCAGACGCAGGTTCTTTAGAGCGTGCGCCATTTCGTTTAAGCCTCGATTGGTTCGCGGACGGCTTGCCCGCCGATGGAGAACGCCCCGTAGGTGCCGTCCTTCACCTTTTTCCAAATATCGTCGTCATGCACCTTGACGCCAACGATCCATCCCTCGCGATCGGCTTTGATGCCGAGCGACTTAGAGAGTTCGGATGTAAGCGGGAATGAATGCAGCACTTCGCCGATTCCGCTGCCATCATGCATGGCCTTGGCGACTCTCGCATCGGCCATGAAATCTGTCGTGGCTTTTTCGAGTTCGGCAGGCGAAATCACATCGTCCTGCGTATCGACGACTGGCACGCCTTTTTCCGAAATCACGCTGGCCCAGCCATAGGCCATGCGGGACTCATCGTCGCCGACCTTGACGATCTGCGCCGATGCTTCCGCCTTGCTGGTATCGCACGGCGCGTTATACGGCTTGTCTTTCGGCTTCTTCTTGCCTGAACCCATCATGCCGTCGACATGCACATCGCCGCCGGTCGGGTTGTCTTTCAAAATCCATTTCTTGCCGGTCGGCGGCCGTTGCCAGGTCTTGCCGACTTCATCCCAAGCCTGCCGCACGCAATCGTTATGCTCGTAACCCATTTCGGCGGCTTGGTTGGCCGTATCGCACCAGACCTGCATCGCATCTGCCGGCAGCATCTTGGTCAGATGCGCCAGATTCCGATCATCGGCGGAATAGGTCATTCAAAAGCCTCGAATATGGACGCCCAGAATGCGTCCCATCGTTCCAATTTGTACTGGCGAAACAAAAGCCGCGTGTAGAGGCGCATGCGGCGATACTCGGCGCAGTAGCCGTTCGGATCGCACCACCACAGCGCGCCCATGCAATACCCGCCGCCTTTATTGCATTGCCTGCGGCATCGGTGCCGCCCTAGCCTCGCCGCATGTTCCGCGAAGCCGCCGCAATCTGTGCCCTGACCGCCGTATTCATGGCCGGCTGGTTCGCCGTAGGCATTGCCTACCTGCTGTTCCTATGAAGCGGCAAAGCAAGCCGTGGATGCGGCCACTCAACAAGGTAGCTGCGCCGACCTATGACGATCTTGTCCGCGCGCTCGGCGATCTCATTTCAGACTGCCACCGCTGGCGCATGTACGGGCATGCGCTCAACACCGCCGAGCACATCCACAACCGCGCCCGCGTCGCCAAGCTGCCTAGGCGAGCTACGCTCCCATCAGGCCAGCAAGGGCGGCTGATTTGAAAGGACCGCTTAACGATGATCTGCCGCTATTGGAGCCGTTTGATACGGTTTTTGCTTTTCTCGCCGACATGCATGAACAGGTATCGGCACAGATCGCCGTCACAAAGAACCAGTCGGCCCTGGTTGTCCTAGAGCACGTCAAGCGGTCGCTAGAGGCGGCCGGCGTCGTGGTCCGGGAGATGGGCGGTTAGGCATCCTGCCTCTGTGCCGGTGCCCTGTAGCGGATCATCATGGCGCATCTGCAGCGGATCGTGTTCGCGGCGGTGCCGTTGGGGTCTCCGGGGAACATCAGCGGCCCTAATTCAGTCTTGAACGGTTCATTCAGACCAACTCCGCCTTCATTCAGCGACGGAATTGTCATGTGGGCGTGACGGACCCGGCTGTCGTGCGTGTAAATCCACTTCTTCCTCACGCCATCTGCGTCGACCTTGCCATCGGCGACGGCCTGCCGCCACAGTTGCACATTGCCCGCATTGACGGCGCGAATGGCTTCGGTTCTGGCGATCGTCTCCGAGCGGAATTTCAAGGTCCGCTGCCGATACCGTTCAACCAGCTTATCGATGTAGTCCGGCGACAGTCGCTCGCCGCTGTCCACGGCATCGCTGATCGTGCCGTCAAAGCGCCGGTCGCGTAGCTGCCGCTGCAATGCGCCGGCATCGAGGCTTTCCAATGCACGGCGATAGTTCAGGACCGCTTTCGTCTGCGACGGCGTAAGCCCGATGAATTGCCGCACGTCTCGCGCCACATCCAACGGATTACGGCCAGCAGCAACGCCATCCGCAATAGCCAGACGAACAGAGGCCAGCGCACCCGCAGTAAGGCCGCGAATAAGCGCCATCTCATAGTTTTGCAGGTATCGGACTGTCTCGGGATTGGTTATCCCGAAGTGGAATTGAACCTCGCCCGGCGCAAACGATGCCGATAGCGCCAGTGCCGCTTGCTGACCGGCCCAGACCGTCGCCGCTGTAGATGCGGCGCCGATCGGCTGCATGCCAGACGATACGAGCTGAGCATCCACAACGCCGATGGCTTCGGATACCCTACCCTGTTCAAGGAGGGTACGGATGCGCTCGATATCAACCTTGTCGGCCAGCCTATCCACGGCCTCGGTAAACGCGCGGCGGATACGGCTGGAAACCGTCGTCTGGTTGCTTAGGAGCCGTTCGATTTCCGCCTTGTCGGCAGAAGACGCCTTCGAAATGTCGGCGTTCGCATACGTCGCGGAATGTCTTCGAACGTTTACCCAACTTTGGTTTCTATGTACCCATCTTGGGTCGCGTTCAGACTTGGCGACGACGATCTGCATTTACGCAGTACTGCGCCACTATAACGATGATGCACGTTGCGCCGACCAGAGCGGCGATAAATTGAATCACTTCGGCCACGGCGATTGACCTATTTCGTCCCGCTACTATTCGTTCCGCTCATGAAGTCGGCAGAGGCATCGCTACCGGCGTCTTCGCCTGACACGGGCCTGCTGCCAGAACGCGGCGGCGTATTCGCGTCGTCATCGCCGCCAACGCTCACGAACGTTAGGTTGCCACGCTGCCAAGTGAACTTGTTTTCCGGCGAATAGCCGCCGACAGTGCCGGTCGTCAATGGATAACCTCCATAACGATCTTCCTCGGTGTCTTGCTGACGACACGGTATTTAGTTCCGCGGTTCAATAGTAGCTCCTTTTCCTCTGGGTGCTCAGACAGGCTAGGCATGTAGATAGCGCGGGTGCCCTTCGGCACGCGGATTTCAAGGGCCATCGCGCCGCCGCTGCGATGCATGGTCGAGGAAAAAGACTCCATCGCCTTCCGCGACAGAGACGTTGAGGTATAAGATTTGTCCATAAGAACGCCACCCGCGCCGATTGATCTCTGCATCGCCGCCCAACCCTCGGCGTCGATAGCGCGGTACACAACGATATCAGACGGCAACGCCGATCCCTTGAACGCTGAATCGATCTTGGAAATGATGCCAGACAGGCGCGGCCCTACCGCGTCGCCCTCACGAAAGTGAGCGTTGATATCCTCGAACTCTCCGCCAGAATATACCTGCAAGGCATCCTTTTCTGCGGCCCCAAGCTTGGACGTGAGAGCGGTTAGGACCGTATCCTGACCAATGAACTGGCCGCCCTGCTCTGTACCCTTCGGGCCGTGGAGTTGATTCGCCTTTGTCGTCGCCTCTGATTGTCCGCTGCCATCCTGCTGGAAGTAGGGGCCGGCATTCTGCGTCGCCTGTTGCGGATTGATCTCGGCAGGATTTTGGCTGACTCCCATGCCGTCGTCGTTGCCGGTTTGTTCAGCCACACCATTCGGCCCTAGCTGCGGCTGGAGTCCGGCATCTTCCGGGGGCGCCGGCATATCCGCGATCTCCGCCACGTATTCCGACAATTCCTGGTTCGGGAATAGCGGCGCACCAGCCGTAGCAAGCGCCTGCAGATACGCGCCGAACTCAGCCAGATCGACCGGCGCGACACGGCCCGGCTTTAGTTCCGGCATCAGAGCGCGATCGATATTGTTGTACGACCAGATGCGCGGCAGCAGGAAGCGGTTGAGGACTTCCGCGATCTGGTTGAGATAGGCTTCGCAGGCCCGCAGGAACAACTCGGACTTGTTCTTGGAGAGCGCGTAGCTGCCCTTCTGATCGCCGAGCATCATGAAATCTGCGAGTGCGCTACGGGCGATGTTTTTTTCGTGCCGCTCGACAACGGGGCCGGTATCAATGGCCCGTCGTCCGCCAGTCGAGAGCAATTTCACGTCGACAATGCGCTGTGCCGACGGCGCTCCTGTTTGCGGATCGGGCCAGCAATCGGACGGAATGACAATGCCGCCCTGCTGGTTGAATTTTACGTCGCGGGCGACCTTCTTGTATTGCTCAAGAACGGCTTTATCGGTAGCCGATGCGTCCGACAGAAGATACTTGGCCGGGATTGAAACAACCGGCAACCCCGCCAGTTCGCGCTCGATGCCGATCGCCTCGATTTCCTCGATCGTCTTGCGCAGATACCACGACTTATAGGCCGAGCGGAGAATTGACACGCCTTCCGGCGAGTTCTTCCGGCTTGTCGTGCGGAACAACAGAAGCCGCTCGATCGGGATGAATAGCAACTGCCCGCCAATCGGCGGTAATTGCCACATACCGGCGATGCCGCCGTCTTGCTGCATCTCCCATCGCAAGAGCGAGTCCTGCGATCGGATCGGCAGCTTGCGCACGCCAATGCGGCCGTCGTCGAACTTCGAGCGCAGCGCCGGGTCTTTCTGATCCGGACCCATGCGGCGCTTCAAGACGATTTCCAACACCGACCAGCCGAAGGTCAGCATGGACATGACTTCGCCAATCACATCCGGGAACGGATGCGACATATCGTCTAACAACGATTCGACGAACTCGGCTTCTTTTTCGGCTTCGCCGCTATCGTCCGCCGGCTCAACCCGCCAATCCACAGCCCGCAGAATGAGCGTGATTGCCGTGAGCGTGGCGCAGACAGTGGCGTCGCCTTCCGCCATCTGGCGATAAACGCGCCAGGCGTTCGGGCCGCGCAACTCCGGCAAGTATTCTTCCGACAGATAGCCGGAGAATACCTTGAGACCGGAAACGCCGATCTCGCCGAATGCCTTGGCGTTCGGGTCGCCGGTTAAACCGGCCATATTGCCGAATGCGCCTGTCGGCGGCTGCGGCGGTCCCGGAGGTGCCACTTTGGCCACGTCGCCGCTCTCAGTGGTCGACGCTGCCAATCTTGTCTCCTACCAAATCCTCGGGGCGGCGCCGCCGACTTGCACGGGACCGCCGATATTCACTTCGGCAACAGCGCCGACCATCAATTCCGTCAGCGCCCACACCATCGCGTCCAATCGGTCGGGCGATGCCTTGCCAGTCAGCGGCTCCCACGTGCAAAGCTGGTCCTCCAGCTCCGGGAATGCGCCGGCATGACTGACTCGGCCCTGCTCATAGAGCGCCGATACCGGCTCCGCTCTGGCCTGCTTGCCTTTACTGGCATGGACGATGCGGACGGGAATGTTGGGCCGCACCGTTTCCAAGGTGTGCCGCACCATTTCGCCGCCTTGGTTGCCTTCGGCGACGATGCGGTCGGCCTTTAATTCGTCATAGAGGGCAATAGCGCGGCGAGCCCATGCGTCGGGGGTGTACCGGCCGGACACGTCTCGTAAAACGTATCCATGACCATTAGAATCGACTCCAGCGGCAACGATGCCGGTGAGTGCCGATGTATCCCCTGATGTAGCGGCCGGGTCGATTGCCACCACGATCCGAACCAGATCGGGTGCTTTCGCCACCCTCGCCCGTTCGATCATGGCGCGTGTCCACAGCGCGCCTTCGACTTCCTCGATTAGCTCGCCGTCCAGCTCCTGCCGGCCAAGCCGCGTCCCTTCGTATTTGGACACGATCTGGGACAGGAAGGTCGGCGCAAGATTCGCCTTGTTGGCGTCGGTCTTGGCCCGTGTGACGACGCAACGCGGCGAGCGCAGCAATTCCCGCAAGAGCGGGATCGGGCGCGGCGTTGTCGTTATGACGGCCTGCGGAGCGGCGCCGAGGCGAAGCCCAAACATCGCCATGTCCCAGGCGTCGTTCGGGTCGCCATCGTTCCACGCGGCGACTTCATCGGCCCATATGCGGTCATGCTGCGGACCGCGAAGGCGGTTCGGCTCCTCTGCCGAGTAGCCGTGCGCTACAGCACCGTTTGCCCATGTCAGGCGATGGCGCTTTGACGGCTCGTAGATCGGCAGGCCGAGCGGCCGTCCGTAAATATCCTTGTCGTTACGCCAACAGACCGAAAGGATGCCGGAAGGCCCCTCGATCATAACGTCTCGAATATCGCCCGCCGTGGGCGCTATAAGACCAATGTGCCGCGCGCCGCTTTTTACTTGGTCGCGGACCCATTCGGCCCCGGAGCGTGTCTTGCCGGCACCGCGCCCAGCCAGAAGAAGCCAGTAGTCCCAGCCCGTCTCCCCATCGTTTGGGGGCGGCGGTAACTGGTCTGTTCTGGCGAAGAATTCCCAATCGTATAGAAGCGCATCGGCTTCAGCGTCAGTCAGTTCCGCTAGAGCCGCCGACCTTTGATCCTGGCTCAGTCTGGCGAGAGATGAAATGTGCAAGGCGGTCCTTCGCGCCCGTCACCTCAACGGGGATTGCCCCGCCGTCGGGGCCACTGTGCTCCAAGCGATCCTTAAACATGCCGAGGTGGCGGCCGAGATCGACCAATGCTGCGCGCTTGTCGTGCATTTTGAGGCTCAGGCCCCCCGTCGGGCTCTGCCGAACCTCTGAAATCGCCGCGGCAGTGTCTTCGTCTATGTCTTTGGCGCTAATGAGTTGGACATGGTTGTTGTGGAGATGCTTGACGACGAGAACGTCCCCGCCGTCCGGATTATCCGTCTCCTCGACCAACGAGCCTTGCCAATCCACTGCCTTGCGGATGTCGGCGAACCCTATCTTGGCAAGTTCTGAAACAACCCGCTCGATGGTAACGCCGGCCTTAGCCGCCGATGCGGCCAAAATCTCATCGACCCTCGCCCGGACCTTAACATTCTTTAACAGACGAGAGGCTGCGGCCTCGGCCGAGTTTCCCGCTGCCTTATAGCCGGCGAGAACGTAGGATTCTGACGCCGGCCGACCTTTCGCCACCTCTTGAGCGAATATCTCATGCCGCGCATTGGGGAGTACGGCCACCGGCTTTCAGAACCCGTACAGCTCTTTGATCGCGTCCAAATGCCCCTGCATCTTCTTTGGGTCGCCGCCTTCAAACATGGTGTTCCAGATCGAATAGCGGATGACGGCCGCTTGGCGGGCGGCAAACCATAAAAGCATCATCCTACAGTGTCTCGACTTTCCTGCCGCTCTCGATCTTGAGCGGCCTGCATTCGGCGGCGCGATGGTTCGCCTTGGCAATAAAGCCAGCTATCGCGTCGCATTGGTCATTATCGGCATAAGCGATGGCTGGGTCTGTCAAGCCGGACATCTCGATCTGCTTGCCATCAGCGGTGCCGAGCACGAGCGGCAGCACAATGACCCAGAACAAGGCTAGATTCCCGGCTCAGGCGGCCAGAAACACGTCACCTGTCCATTCCAGATGAACAGGACACCCTCTCTCCGCATGGCATCAAATTCAGGCAGTCCGTCGTCCTTCGGATCAAAGGCGCGGATTGTGTCTTCGTGGATGGTGTCGGACGGGATCGGCAATAGTTGGCACCCGGCAGCGGTGCAATTCGGGTCCGGATAGAACGACCATTCCCCATCTGAGCGGGGAACGAACTTGGTCCGGAGCCGGTCGGCATGCTCGCAGCACCCGGCAATGAACAGTCTTGCCCTCGCCTGCGGCGTCAATTGCGCCGACTTGAACCACTCCTGAACTGATGGCGGGTTCTTGGCGTATTCGGGTTTGTATGTCGCGGCGGCCTTGCCGCCCCATGTCACACACACCCCGAACACGATAGCCATAAGAACGCCGAAGGCTAACGCGGCGCGGCAGGCGGCATCGCGGGTGAGGATCATGCGGCGGCTATGGCTCGACATAGGCGAGGACGGTGCGGCGGGGATACACGCCTTCGCCGACGCGATGGCGGTGATTGCCTGAGATCAGGATTGGATTGCCGGCGGCGTCGAAGCCGGAAACGACGCCGACATGATGCCCCCGGCGGACAATCGCAATTGCGCCAACGTGCGGGCCTGTGCGGGGGCGGCGCAGCCATGAGGCGGCGCGATCATCCACCCCGGATTGTCCGGTCAATGCCCGCAGGAATGCCGAGCACCATAGCGAGCGGCGCAGACCTAATTGTGCGGCAGTCTTGCCGAGTTCGGCACGGGCGCGCGTCTCTAAGGGTTCGCCGGACGGCGCTGGTTTAGGCCGCTACCCGACTGGCGCATTCCATTACTGGAAGCGTAGGCACCCGAACTCTTGAATAGGTGCGGCGATCCCGCCGGGAGTGAACAGGACCGCCGCAGGCAACTCCCCGGAGAACGCGAGGCACAAAGACGGGGGCCGCATTCGGACAGACGCATCCAGCCGGTCATTGCCAACACGCAATACAGGCGTCGGCTCTCAGGAGGATTATCGCTGTCCGATTAGGGGGCGGGCCAAAGGCTTAAGGTAAGGTCTATGCCTGATGTGGCGTGCCTTGCCCGCCGTTCGTGAAACTTGTCCTACGTGAATTGCGGCTGCGCTCATTCGCCAATTCGCAATTCATCACGTTAGGTACAGACTAAACTTGACCCCCGAAGAAATCAAGCATTAGTACATCGTTAGCGGCACTATTATCAATTTACGCTACTGGTAGCGTTATTGCTCCGTCATTTTGATAATCTCGGCACAAGCAACTGACGCATTGCGCGCGTTTTCTCTGAGTTGCTGCATGGCCTCGTATGTCTCGGCTGAGATTTCATAGGTCGTCCAGCGGTGATTGCAGTCGAGACATGCGCGACGGCGGCGCAGGGGAGAATTGATGCCGCCACCGCTGGCGCGAGTTTCCAGTGGCTTGATTTTACTGCCGCGGCAATTCGGGCAGATGCGGGAGAAGGCGGGGAATGGGCGCATGGTCTAGACAGCATCCTTCCAAAGCCAGATCGGCTCAGACGTGATGCTGGTTGTCGTGTTCGGCAGATACTTCCCGTCGATCTTGTCGGGGCGTACGTACTTCGCGAGGAAGTCCACGCGGCCCTCGCGCTCGACACGCCACACCGCGCCCTCCACGTCCTCTTTCGATCCGTGCTGCCCGTATTGCCCGAGCAGCGCCAGCGCGTTCTCAACGGACAGGGGCTCGGCGCTATCGCTAATCAGGTGCGCGGTCGGAATCTCGGCTACGGCGCACCGCTGCGCGAACTCGTCCCGAAGGATTCGCTTGCCCTCGCGGAAGATGTCGAAGGCGATGTAGGGCGCGAAGCGCGGATGCGCCGCGTCGTACAGCGTGCCGTGCGCCATCGCCATCCACTCACCGCAGATGCGCTCTCCAGGGTGCAGCAGATCGGCAAACACGATGCGGCGCTTCTTGACGTAGGGCGCGAAGGCTTTCAGGTGCTCATAAAGGGCGTCGGCCGCGCGATAGCCGGCGCGGGATAGGGCGACGATCTCCCCGTCGATGTTGGCAACCGACATGCACGCGCCGTCCAGCTTTTCCGTAACGACAATTCGGTCGCCCTTGCGTGGTTTCTCGCAGCAGATGCGGGCCTGCCCTTCGTGTACGTGCCAGTCTCCGGGACCGAGACGCGAGTTCGGCAGATGGCCGATGGAGCCGTACGCTTTCGATTTCAGCGGTTTGGCTGGCTTCACATTCATCACGCCGCCCTCCTGCTCGCCAGCCCGTACACTTCGGCCAATGTATCAAGGCATAGCCTGAGAAAGTCGGCGCACCTACTTAGGCCGTGCTTGGTCTCCCAGCCGATGTGCCGACCATATTCGACCACTGTCTTGCGCTCTCCAATGATGTACCGGGCGCAGATCAACCCACCATGCCCCGTGCTGGCCTTTAGAGCGGCGTCGGCGCGGGACAGCCGACCGAATGCTGCCATCACAGCATCGCTCAACGGATCGCCGAGCCTGCCGCCGTCTACGGCCGGACGGGAATAATCGATCGCTCTGCCGCCCCCGAGCATGGAGGTGTCGATATCGTCCCGGTATTTCAGTCCGGCCATGCACTGCAGATCGGTAATGCGGCCACGCACGAACATAGTGCGGAGCGGGTCATCTCTGAGCGAGACGATAACAGATACTTTCGGCTGGCCGGGTGAGCGGAGTTCTGTCGCGGCGGCGCTCATGGGGCGGGAGTAGTCCCGCCGCTCTGCCGGCGCTTCCGCCGCAAACTCCCGAATCCCGAATGGATCGTCGACCGTGACAACTGCCACTTTGGCATTGAAGGGCAGGTCTTTGGCCCGGCGGTCATGCACCTGTGCCGATTTCTTTTTCGGCGATACCTTCGCCGCTTTCAGCTTCTTGCGCTTAGCCATTTTCCCGCTCCGCCATATTGAGCGGCGCACTCGCCGCCAACGCCGTCCTTGCCTTCGCCTGCTGCTGCCACCTCTGGATTTCTTCAAGTTCTGCCGGCGAGCATTTCACTTCAACACCGCGCTCTCCGGTCGGTGGATTCACCATCTTGCGGAAATAGAGTTTTACGACCGGAAGTTCCAATGCCGTCTTTGGATACTCCCGATGCCGCATGAGTTCATGCATGGTCGGCGGCCCTGCGACTTCGGTGTGGTCCTCGCCGCGTCCTTCGAGAAAGGCTTGAATAGCGGATTTGACATCCGCCTCCGTGCCGATCAGCCAGCGCACAGGATCGGCGGCAAGAAGGCCCCAGGATTGCGCTGTCATGCGGCTGCCTTTGTTTGATCCTTTGATGCGCGAATACGGTCTGCGACGATTTTCGCGTATCCTCCGATATCATCCCAATTATCGAGATATTCTCCGTCTCCGGTAACGATGCGGGAAATCTTCAATGCGATAAGGTCTAGCCCTTCCCGCACATCCACCGGCAAAGACTCCCACAACAATCCCTCATTATCCGGGTCTGGAATGTTTCGCATCGCTGCCTTAATATTCTGGGCGACGATGGCGTTATGCAGGAACGGTCCATAGACCGATCCGCGCTTCTTCGTGATTTCCGATACGATATCAGGCACCGATCAACTCCAATTCTACCCCAGCCTCCGCCAGAATTGCCGATGCGGAGGCGAGGCTGTCTTTCCATCTCTCTTGAAGATGTGGCGGGCATGCTGGCGCGACACAGCGTTTAATGCCTGCCTGGATCATGTGCGCCGCGCACCTGTCGCATGACATGAACGGCCATGTGTAGAGCGTGAAGCCGTGCAACGGTTCTCGCGCCGCCAGGGCGGCGTTCATTTCGCAATGCACGGTGCGGATGTATTTCATATTGCGGTCGGCGTAGAGTTCTTCCGCGTCAGAACAGCCGCGCGGGAAACCATTAAACCCGACACTCGCAATTGTGCGATCCAGACGCACAATAACCGCGCCAGTCTGTGTGCTTGGGTCCTTCGACCATTGCGCTACGTGCTTCGCAAGATCAAGAAACCGAATATCCCATTTGTCGATCATATGTGCGTCTCAGTAGAACCAGGTTTTGGACTCATCAAATCGTACCGTTCTGATGCCGCGCCCTTTCCTGTGCCTGTGCTTGGCGAGAAGGAATTCGGCCTTGCCTTCCCAGTACATGACATCGGCCTCATAATCCCCTTCGTGCTTCGCGCCTTGTGTCGGCTTGATATCGGCCAGAATAACGGATGGCCGATGCACAATCACAACCGCGTCCGCTTCGTTCTCCATCGCCGACGAGCCGTACAGGCTGCGCATGCTCGGGCGGCGAATGTCCTTGGCCGTCTTTACCTGCGACAAGTCCTGCCGCGCGATGTGGCTCAATAAAATCCATGGCACGCCTAGCCGCTTCGCCATGTTCTTGTGATCGGAGACGATTTGTTCAAGCCTCACGCGCTCGTCGGCGCGGCCGTCATTCGCCCGCACCTTGCGCATGTGATCCGTAATGAATAGGCGGACGCCGTATTTGGCCTGATCGCGCGATGCCCGAGTCAAGAGCGTTGAGGTCATCGGAGACGGCCGGTCGTCGACGTAGATCGGCAACTTGGAGAATCGCCGCTGCATCTCGATCAGGCGCTCCATCTCCGCATCGTTGAGATCGGCATCCTTGATCTTGTAAGCTGGAATTTCGGAAAAGCTCGCGAGCGCACGTTCGCCGAGTTCATCAGCTTGCATTTCGAGAGAAAAGATTTTGATCGGAATGGCTTTCTGCGCCAGCATAATGCAGAGCTGCAACGCGAGGCTCGTCTTGCCGCTGCCGGCTTCGCCGCCGATGACAATGAGATTCCCCGGACTGAGCGGCCCGACGAGTTCATCGAACGCGTTCAGCCCCGTCTCTAGTCCGGCGGGCTTGTCAGACGTTCTGATTTCTCCGGCGCGGGTTACGACGCGGGACAGAACTCCGTTGAAGTCTATTCCATCATCGCCGGGATCGGTGCCGACCAGTTGCAAGCGGCGCTGGGCGTCGGCAATGATTTCTGTGGAGCGGCCCAGCTCCGCATTGCGCATTTGATCCGAAAGCCATTCGGCTTCCTGGATGGCGTGCCGCCGTCGCGCCGCATCCAATACGGCATCAACAAAATCCTCTATTCCTCCTTCCGGCGCTTCGGCGATAAGAGCCGCGAGATAGGCAGGCAAGCTTATGTCATCGGCCTCACTGTCGCCGACAACGGACGGCACGAGTTGCTTCAATAGCGGAGAGCCGCGATCGGCGAGAACTCTTAGTGCCTTGAATACGGCCTTGTTGCGCGGCTCCACAAAATGCTCAACGGATAGCCTGTCAGCTACGTCATACCAAAGCCGACCGTCGCAGAGAATTTTTCCCAACACGCAGCGTTCCGCACTCGGGTTGGCGAGTGCCGGCGGCGGCGCATATTGTTCTTTCTTTTTTGCCGCGTAACTCATGCTGCGTTTTCGACTTTCTTTGCCGCCATCAGCACGTCATTCCAATCACGCCCTAAGTCCGGCTGCTGTATCGTGACCTTGCGGCCTTCGCGCTCCAGCCTGACTTTCAATTCTTGCGCCGCTGTCAGCCCCGGAGACGGCATCCATTGTGTCCGGCCATTCTTCGGGGATTTAGGCGGGTCAGCATCGGCGTACACATGCACGCATTCGACTTCCGGCGGCAAGACAATCGATTTGAGTCCGGACGTACTGAGGCAGGCCCACACCGGCCATCCGCCGCCGACCAATTCGCGCACGGCAAGCGACGTTTCCAATCCCTCCGCCAGCCCGATCGTCGGCCATACTCCACCTATTCTGCATGCGCCACCCGCGACGTTGCCGAGCCCAAGCCGCGTTTTGCCGACCGGGGCCTTGCCGCTTCCATCAGGCTTGAGAAATATCCTCCAAATTCCCACGCCTTCGCCATCGGCATTGCTCACTCTGGCGACGACGGCAGGGAATGTGCCGCCGTCCGGATGCTTCAACCCAGGATGAAAACGCAATTGATCGTCGGCGACACTCGGATCGATGCCGCGCGAGCGCAAATACCGGAAGGCGATCTCGCCAAGCGGCCCTGACGATGCCCATATCCCCTTCGCAGTTTCCAGTCGGCGAGACTTGTCGTGCTCTAGTTCTTGCTCACGCTTACGGGCGGCTGCCTCGCTTTGCTTTCTGCACTTCTCCCGTTCCTGCGGCGACATTTTGGAAACTGTCTTGCCGATGATGAAGTGGCAGGCGTCCTTGAAGCCGATGCCCCTGACATGCATGACAAGGCCGATCTGGTGGCCGTTCTTCGGCTGGCAGCCGCGGCAGCCGTATTTATTTTTGGCGAAGTTGATCCAGAAGCGGTCTTTTCCACCACAGACAGGACACGGCCCCGCGACGGAATGCATGCCGTCTTTCTTCATATTCGGAATGCCGAGCATGGCGTAGACTTCGGCGATTGTTCTCGCCTTGGCTTCACGCATCCAGTCGGGTTCGGGGCCGGTGTATGTCATTTTGTTGTGCGATGACTCACCGCGTTGACATTTCAAAGATGGAACGCTCGCTTCGCGATCCAGAGGTCCGGGTGCGAGATAGTCGTCCACGTCCACGGGTCGATCCACGACCAAACGCCGATACAGAACGGGATCAGGCCAATCAGTCCGATAAGAACCGCGCCGGCATACGCCAGTTCGGAATCCGAGTATGGGCCTCGGTCGGCGTCTCCTGCCTTCCGCCAAATCCAACGGGCGAGGAGCATCAAAGCAATCCCGATGCAGACCGTCATAAACCCTGAGACGAGCTGAGAGATCGCCTCCATCCGGGCGGCGGACTTAGCGGCGTCCGCGACGGCGGGGCCGTACTTCTCCGCTAGATCGGCAAAGCGTTTTGCGAGTTCGTCCACATCGGCCCCCTATATGCTTTAGATCGCGTTCATTTCTCGTTTCAGGCGCTTTCCAATTCCAGCGTTACCGGATCGCACAGAACGACCATCTTCTTTTGCGCTTTGAAGTCGGCAATCTCGCCGCACACGCCATCCGATTCTTGCCACCCTTCGAATTTAGCAACCACACAGCCGCCGCACGTTTCGATGAACGGAAGATTGAACTTGCGCCAGAACTTCGCGTTGGCGGTCGGAAGGTCGCCATGCGTCGTCATGCCGTGAAAGTGCGCGATCGGAGAAAAGATGACGGTCTTGTACCGACGATGCAGTTGCGCCGATAACCGGCACGCATCCAGATACGCGCCGACGTGCCCGCGTACATAATGCGTATATGGCTGGGCGAGATAGATCGGCGCCCGCATGGACGTGAGGCCGCTCATGCCGCCTCCGCCGACCACTTGCCGGGAGAAAAACATACTTCGCAATGCTCCCGGCAATAACTGTAGTTTTTGAACGTCTGAGCTCCGCAGAACCGCGACTCTCCATTCCACCGATCAATGATATAGCGGCAATCCCGCATGCCGAGATCGAATAGCCGCACGCCAGCCGGGCCTTCCATGAAATCGAAACCTGCGAAACTTAACTGTTGCATGGATCGGCAACTGTAGCGCCGTGTGGATGAGATTTTAACTTAGCGCGCTTCGTGTTCGGAACGAAGCGCATTCAGCTTTTGATAAAGCGCACTACGATGAAACGGCGGATCGCCAAGTAGTGACGCCGCCGAGAACCTATCCACCGACAAGGCCAGCTCGCGCTCTGCCCAGACATGCGCCGGCACATCGATCCGATCCGGATCGAGAAACCCATAGAGCTGCAACGGGATGGCTTTCTTGCGCTCGATCTCTTGCGGCCGGAATACGCGGTCCAACTGCACCCGCTGAATGCCCATCTGCTTGGCGACGGTGCCCCAATCCAGATTGCCGTTTTTATTGCCAGTGGCGCGGAGATACTTGGCCTGTTCGATCTGCTCCGGAGTCAAATCTGGCGCGCGGTTGAACCCATAACGCCGCTTCAATGCCGGCGGCGCCTGTTTAAAAAACCGATGCTGACATGCCGATCTACTCCGCCCTGGGAATATCGACGCCACCCGGCCCCACTCTGGCCCGAACTTGCGTACTGCTGCTAATAATCGCCATGTCTCTTTCTTTGACCATTTCGGCGACGCGGGTCTAGAACTGCCAATTGTCGTCATTGCTCACCCTCTATGCAGCACGTAAAAGCGGCATTGACAGCACCGCGTAATCCGGATCGAGCCGACACCGAATCGTATCAAGAATTGCTAATGCGTCGGCAGCGTTGTCGTTTTTTGGCTCATAGCCGCGCGCCCGGCACTCATCCACACAGCGGCGCTTGAGCCAAACCCGGCGCTTGTTCTTGTCGGTGATTGTTTTCGGCGCGCGTGTGACTCCAAGGAAATGCGACCGCCATGTTACTTCCGCCACCGGCCAGAGATTCAGTCGCCGCCGCGCGACGATCTCATGCACCCTGAGATAGCAGCCCTGGAGCCAGACTGTTGTGTCGATATTGGTTGCTCCATGGATCGGCACCGGCGGCTCTACGGCCAGATCGGTTATTTCATATTTTCCGATGATGCCGTTGAGCCAGTCTGAGAATGCGGCAGCCTTATCGCCCATTGTGCCGATGAATTTGACAGAGCCGTACTCCCCGCCGGTTTCTCCGCCGATCCATGTTGCCCACCCAGTACAGGAAGCGATGTCGAGCGCGACGACTTTCATTGCGCTGTTGTACCCGCCTTCGGAGTTATCAACGGTTCGGCTAAACTGTCGGCAATTTTCTGAAAGCAGTCGTAGGCACCCTTCTCGCCGACCAACAGCCGCGCATAGACGCTCATTCCAGCAAGCGCGGCGCCGAGCCACGCAGCCGACACTTCCTTGCCGAAATGCTTTTCGATTTCGGCCGGCGCATGCACGCCGAACCGCAAGCCGTTCTCGACGATTTGTTCTTTCGTCAGCGGCACCGTAATCCCCAACTGATGCCGATGGCGCGCGTGAGGCCGCGCCGGTCCTAAGCGGCTGTACTGCTACACAAGCCCGACGATGCGGGCCGCGATGTAGGCGGCAAATGAACTTGCCGGCATCGCAATAAGGAAGAACATCGTCTCCGCTTCATGCTGGCTTTGCGGAGAATTGCGCGCGAGCCCGTATAGGCCGCCGCAGAAGATAATCGCCGCTAGAATCCAGATCGGCGCCGATATGAACCACCACATTTGAACGTTCCCCTACTTCCCCGCCGCAATAACGCCGTGCATGTCGTGCTTGATCGCCGACGTGACCAATTCCAATTCGTCGGCCTCTTTGAGAACTTCCCTAGCCTCACGCGGCGTGACCTGCCCGTCCGCCGCCGATTCCAAAATCTTGGCTACCATCTCGCCGCCTTCACGCGCCGCATAACCGGCTTTGACCGACAGACCGGAAACGATTGCCGCCGAATGCAGCGGCACAAGATCAAAGCCAAGCAGCCGCGCATAGGTGCGCAAAATCGTATGGTCGCCGGTCATGGTATCAAGATCGAGTGCCACATCGAGCGGCAGGAAATTGTTTTCGCGCGGATTGCCGGCACGTGAGATCGTCCCCGCGTCGAGCCGGGTCCGCTTCGCCACACAGCCGAGCGATTGCCCTGCCAGTTCGGCGGCGAGCTTGGTTGCCGTTTTCAGCGCCAGATAGTCGGCACTGGAATGAGGCCGCGTCGTCCGTTCCTTCACGTCAAGCATAACTTCCCCCCTACCCCATTCTTGCTTTGTTCAAGTTCCGAATTGAATGGCGCGTTGCTGCGATGCCGTACACACTCGGCGCACTGCCGTAACGAGTGTCGCCGCCATGCGTACCGAATTAAAAAAAGCCGGGGTCACTTCCGCCCGAATGCGGGAGCGCCCCGGCATAGTTGCCGCGCCGTACAGGGAGGAATCGCCGACTGAGCGAGACGCGGGGTTGCGGCACATCGGCGAGATCGCCGACGCAATCGTGCAAGGGTTGGTCCGGCGGCGGAACGCGATACCGTCAACGCCGCCGAGCCAATCCAGCGAACCGGATGCGAGTTGAGGAGCCGGACTGGTCATGACACGGCATCCTCGAAAATATCCGGCCGCAGTTTTTCCTTGGGAATTTTTCCGCTCGTCGCAGCGTCAATGGCCTTCGCCATCTTCGGGCTTACCGAGCCGCGCTGCTTGGCCTGCCAGATCGCATTCTGGGAGTAACCGGTGAGACGACCCAAAGCCGCCTCGGACCCGGCAATCTTAACGGCAGCGTCGAGCAATTCACGGACCATACCTCCGTCTAACACCGATCCGTGTATATGTCAACGCCCTATCGTGTTGGACGGCGTGTTGGATTGTGACCGGGCCGAATGCCAAGTTCCGGCCATGCAGAATCAGCGAAATCCCGGGGAAATCGTTAGGGATCGGCGCAAGGAATTGGGCTGGTCACAGACGCAACTCGCCAAAAAAGTCGGCTCGAACCAGCAGACGATCGGCAAAATTGAAAAAGGGCAGACGAAAAAATCTCCTCTTCTGCCGTTGATTGCCGTGGTTCTTGGAATCCCGATCGAGCGATTGGTTCCCGGAGTCAATGCGCTTGACCCAAATCAGGTGGCGCGAGAACTGCCGCGTTATGTTTTGGACAGCACACAGGTCCGCGAAACAGTTGCTGGTCGGCGTGACTTGCCGTTACACTCGATGGTGGAAGCTGGAAGTGGTGCGTTGGTAATGTCCTCCGATCCTGTTGATAGGATCGATCGACCCGACGTTTTGACATTCGTCAAAGACGCTTATGCCGTTATTGTCGTCGGCGACAGCATGTTCCCCGTTCTCAAGGCCGGCTACCGGGTGAAGGTTCACCCGCACACGGTTCCCCGTCCCGAGGACATCTGCCTGTTTATCCGCGATGAGAACGGCGAGTTCCACGCCACCATAAAGGAATATATCGGCCAAACTAAGGACGCCTGGAAGGTTCGCCGGTATCACCCCAAGGAAGAAACCATCCTGCTCAAAAAGCGCGAGTGGCCGCGCTGCGATGTGGTGGTCGGCGTCGATTACCGATGATCCCGTCCATTTCGCCATTAGAGCGGCATACGTTCGTTTTTTGTTCTAATCGGCTACCCCGCATAAGCTCAGCCGCTTTTATCGCATGGGCGGCGTTCTGTGGCGTTTCCAGCGCCCGCCCCGCCGAAGTCCAGACCGTCGACGGCGGCGTGGTCTGCCTGCGGCCGTTCGAATTGCGCGAAGGCATCGTCGCCGCCAACCGGAACGACCAAGCCTGGCTGCGTGAGCTGGGCTGTGTGAGGCTATCCGGCGGCATCCGCGCTGTCCTGATCGATCCGAACGCGGCCCCGGCGGCGCCGTGGCAGGTCCGCCTCTACCCGCCCGGCAAGCCGGACGGGATCACCGGCTGGGGCTATGCGCCGAGTTTCCAGACCAGGGACGGCAAGCCGTTCTGGCCAGTCGGCCGGTAGCGGCGGAACTTTTCCCGGCCGCGCGCGAATTTTTTCGCTGGACAGCCTACTGTAATTACAACCTCTCCCCGTGGGGAGAGTCTAAGATATTGGAGAGACTATCCTATCTACAGTCTCTCAGTATGGATAGACCTTACCATATGGAGAGTCAGTAAGCTTTACCTTATGGAGAGTCAGATATCTTATACAACCTCTGTGCCGCGTTGCTGCGCACGCAAATACACGGCACTCTAACCAATTCCACGCACTTTTTAACGACACTCTGTTCACGTTTTGTTACATAGCGTTTCAGTGCCGTATCACAGAGACATTAGATCACAAAATATTACAATCCATTACATTTAGGCCGTGTTCCTTGGTCTATTCAGCAGGCATTGCCATACGGCACGTCCTCTCCAAAACCGCTATTCAGAAAGGGTTTTTTGCCGGCGGCGCGGCTGGGCGGGATGCCGCCGTCAACAAAAATCAGGGTCAACCTTAACCGACACACTTTTTGGTGTTGACCAATAACACCGTTCCGTGTATATCTGGCGTTGTCAATCGGAGACGACGCGAATGACGGGGGTCTTGACCTTTCGTTTCGAGGAACTGCCGTTGGTCGACGAGGGCGGCTTCGAGGCCGGCTTTGTCGATGGAGAAGCGGAGATATCCTTCTACCCCGAAGGGGAATGGTTCATCCGCTCTATCTCGGTTGAAGCATTGGACTTCAAGTCGGCGGTCATTCCGAAGCCGACCCGCATGGTCGAGATCGACCGCAACACCGAACTCTACCTGAACATCTTCGACAACTTGGAGCGGGGCCGCTTCCGCGACGCCATCGAAAGCGATGTGCAGACGGCGCTCGCATCGGCAGCGGAAGACGAGGCCGCTGGTCGCGGCGATGCCGGCCACAAGCGGCACAAGGCGGAGGCGATGTGATGGCGTTGTCACCGAAAACCGAAGCCGCGCTGGACGACCTTGAGTCCAACAGCCGCGAACTCGGCTTTGTGCGCGGCCTCGCGACGGCCGCCGAACTCGTCGCCGCTGCCGGCCAGATCGGACTGTCGATGCAGATCGCGATCCTGACCATGCGCCCGGAACTGGCGCACCTCGACGCGGAGTCCAGAAAGATTGCGACGCGGCTCGCAAAACAGAGCGGAGCCGCCGCATGAAACGTCGCATGCTTATCCGGTTAACGCACACAAACGCTGAGGCATACTAGATGTTGATGCCAGAAACTCTTGATCTTTTCAGCGGAGCTGTCGGCGGATGGTCGCTCGGAATGCACCGCGCCGGATTTCGCACCGTCGCGGCCTGCGAAGCCGACCCATGGAGACGCGCCGTCTATGCCCACAACAATCCGGGAATCCCGATCTACGACGATGTCAGAACCGTCACGGCAGATCGACTTCGGATCGATCTTGGAGAGCTTCCGCCCGTCATCGTCGGAAGCCCTCCCTGTCAGGACGCCAGCAGCGCCAACACAAAGGGGCGCGGCGTCGATGGCGAGCGCACGGGCCTCTTCTTCGAAGCAATCCGCATCGTCCGAGAATGCCGACCTCGCTGGGCGGCTTTTGAGAACAGCCCTATGCTCCGAACTCGGGGCTATGACCGGCTCTACGATGCGTTTCAGCAAGCGGGATACGCCTGCTGGCCGCTCGTGGTGGGTGCTGACGACCTCGAAGCCCCGCACAAACGAAAGCGCGTCTGGATCATCGCTTTCAACGCCGAAGGCGTCCGACCCTTATGCTGGCGGTCATGGCGACACCGGCTGGAAGGGATCGCTGGCGCATCAGCTTCGCGGCACGATCCTGACGCCGACATCGATCCAGGGCGAGTTTGGGCACCGCCTTCGAACGCTGACCGAGACGGCGTTGCCGGACAACGCGCGGCCGAAGCGCCCGAGGAATCTGGACATAGGCAAACTGCCAACGCCGACAGCACGGGATCATCGCTCGGGGAAAGCCTCGGAGGCCACGCGCGCGCGCAATTCGAGGCCCTTGAGCGAGCAGTTGGACCAGCGGTCCATGCTTGGAACGGCGGCGTTGCTCGGCATCTCGGAATGGCTCATGGGCTTGCCGCCCGGCTGGCTGACATCCGCGTGCCTGACCACAAATATCCCGGAGCCACCATCAACGCCGCGAAGGCGTGCATCTCCGCGCACGGCGACGCCATCCTCCCGCAAATCGCGGAAGCCATCGGACGAAGCATCCTGAGAACCGAAGCGGCGCTGGCCGCCGTTTCAGGACATTGAACTAAAATGACGCATTCCATCGGGAAACCACATACGAACGTCGTCGATCGAGAGGATTTTACGATGACCACAACATCTAGGGCTGTGTGTGGCAACCGGATAAGCATGAAACGTCTCAACGACTGCGGCTTCCGCGCCTCATCGCCGCACAGTTTCGGCGCCTGTGCGCTGGTTGATTTGGCTTTGATTGCCGGCGGCATCGTCGCGATCTCAATCGTGCAATGGTTCGTGGGGGCGATGTCGTGAGCGGCAATCTTCAAATCCTGCCCTGCCCGTTCTGCGGCGGGCCTGCCGAAGTCGAACAGGTCGGCGTAGGCGATGAATATGTGACGTTCACGGTCGGCTGCAATGAGAGCGGCGGAACTATCGAATGCATGGGGTATCAGTCGCTTTCGACGTATCCAACGCGTAAGGCGGCCATCGCCGCGTGGAATACGCGCGCTCCGATTCAAATCGGAGCCGCCGCATGACCAAATCCATTACCATGCAGATGGCGGCGGACGACGTTGGCCGGATTGCGGAAGCGGTCGATGCTTTAGGAAAGATGCTCGATAGGTTTCATTCCGAGCATGGGCCGATCTTATACGAGGAATTGGAGCGGGCGTGGCCTGATGCGATGAACTTTGGCGGTCCTGCAGCGCGACCGCTTTATGAACTCGAACGCAAGTGGACGCCGCCGCATGACCAATGACGAAATCGCCCTACGCGGCAAGATCGCCGGTCTGGAATCGTCGGCGCGCATTTACGGCCGCGCCTATGACAGCGCACGCGCCGAATCCAAAGACCTCACAGCAACACGAATGCTGCGCTACTTGCGCGATGCAACTGATGCCGAATTGGTGGCGGCGGTGGAAGAACTCGGGCGCATGACGATGACGGAGGACGTGCTGCAGTGACGCCGCGCCAATCCCGCATCGAATACTTACGCGGCAAACGCGCCATCTACGAGCGCCTGGGCAAGCGGAAGAAGCTTATCAAGATCGATGCGGAACTGGAGCCGCTCGTAACGGCAGAACTTGCGGAAGAAAACTTAGCGGCGAGCATCGCCGCCGATTTGGAATGGATCGGCGGCGGATGTGATCGAATGGGAGAGGCGGCGTGAGTGAAAGGCTTGGTATCTATTTCGGGCTATCAGAAGCGGACTACTTTTCCGATCCGGCCATCAGTTCGACGGACATCCGACGACTTCTCAAATCGGCCCCGGACTACTGGTTTCTGTCACCATGGAATCCGTTGAAGCCGTCCGACGATCCGACGCCGAGCCAGTATTTCGGTCGAGCCGTGCATCGTTTTGTCCTCGAAGGCGAGGCGGCGTTTATGTCGGCATACGCGCCGACAGACTTTCCTGGGAACAGGAAGGAAGGGAAAGCGGAACGAGAGGCTATCGAAGCGGCTGGAAAGCTGCCGATCAAACGCGACGACTTCAACCGCATCGCGCAGTCGGCGCAGATGATCCGCGCGAATGAACATCTACGAGACGCCTTCCAGAACGGGCACCACGAAGTCAGCGTCTTTTGGAAACGGGACGACGGGCTCCGGCTTAAATGCCGGATGGACTATCTCAAAATCCGCGCTGTTACGGATTTGAAGTCGACGCGCAACACGCGACAACTCGACTTTGCGCAAGCCTGCATCCGGTCCATGTGCGACTACCATTATGAAATCCAGGCGGAGCATTACCTTGAAGGCCGCCGGGCAGTGCGTGATCTGTGGCGCGACCGGCTCGTCTTTGGCGACCATGACGCCGGCTGGATGAAGAAGGTCGCCAATTCGCACGAAGCGGCCTTCGTTTTTGTCTTTTGGCAAGCCGAAGGGGCGCCGATTACGTGGTCGTGCTCGCTGTCTCCCGGCAATCCGATTTTGGAGACGGCGCGGCGCGAGATCGAGTTTGCATTTAGCCGCTATCGAGATTTTGAGAGCCGCTTCGGCCTCAATGCGCCGTGGGTACTGCTCGACCCGGTGAAGGAATTGTCGGCCGATGAATTGCCGGCGTGGGCGATGGTGAACAGGGCGGCATAGGGACGCAACATGTCAAACGCTGAAATTCTCGATGAGGCAGAAGACGCCCCGTCTACCTCAATAGACGTGACCGATGCGTCGCTGGCGGTCGGGCTGACCCGCGCCGAAATTGACACGCAGATCGCAACGGCGCGCAAGTTTCCGCGGCACCTCAGGGCCGTGCAAAACCGGCTGATGTCATACGTCACGCTCGACGAGGAGACGGCCGCAGAGTGTTTATACGCGCTACCCAGAGCAGGGAAGCCCATCAAGGGGCCGAGCATCCGGTTTGCCGAAGCTCTGAAAGCGTCGTTCGGCAATTGTCGCGCCGCAGCTCGTGTGGTGCATGTCGACCGCACGGAGAAAGTCGTCATCGCCCAAGGCGTGTTTCATGACCTGGAGACGAACTCGGCGAGTTCGGCGGAAGTTCGCCGCCGCATCGTCGACAAGCGGGGCCGCATCTACAACGACGATATGATCAACGTCACTGGCAACGCCGCATGTTCGATCGCGCTGCGTAATGCGATCCTAGGCGGCGTCCCGAAGGCGTTATGGCGCGGCGCTTATGCGTCGGTGGAGAGCATCGTCACTGGCGACTTGGCTACGCTCTCTGTCACGCGCGACAAGGCCGTAAAGGCTCTCGCTGCGTTCGGCGCAACACCGGAGCAAGTCTTCGCTGCGCTTGGCGTCGGGAGCGCGGAAGAAATCGCTGCCGAGCACATCCCTATCCTGCGTGGCATGTTTGCCGCTCTTAAGAACGGTGAGGCGACGGCGGAGGAAATGTTCGCCAAGGTTACGACGGAGCCGGCGCATGCCGTTGTTGCAAATCCACTCAGCGACGCGGCGCCGGTCGAACAACTTGCATCGGAACCATCGAAAGAGGATGCCCCGGCACAGAAGAAAGACGCGCCGCCCGCCGATCTTCTCGTCGAATACGACAAGGCATTTCTAGCCTGCAAGACAGCCGAAGCGCATACAGAAGTCGTCGAACGGTTTGCGGCGCGGATAGGAGAATTGAAAGCGCCGCAGAAGAAGACTGCGGAGGCTATCGCGGCGCGTCATCTGGAGCGGGTGACGGAGGCGTAAATGAAGAAATGCCAGGATTGCAAATGGTGTTCCGAACCTGGACGGTTTGCCAAATGTAATGCGCCGCAAAATAGGACTACGCGCGGCTGGGATTCTGGGGTTTCACTCGTCGCTGACGGGCTGGTGCCGGAAGACGTGCGACGATGGGAGCATTGCGCAGTCCACCGCAATTGCGGGTGGATCGGCGCACGCATAACGAATTCGTGCGGACGTGAGGCCCGGTGGTTCGTCAATGCACAGACAGTGCCATGATCCTCGCCGCGCATATCCTAACCATCAACGGACATCCATATTCGGTCCATTGCATCGGTGCCGAAGGATCGGAAGTCGTCTGTCAAATCGGGCCGGCACTGGTACGGCCGGATGGATGGAGAATCCCCGAAGGCTTGCCGCGCACGCATCGCCAATGCGTGAATTGGGGATTGCCGATGCGAGAGCTATTGGCGGCAGTGCTTCGCATGTCGGAACTTGCGAACGTGTTCGTGGCCCACGACTTCGCCGAACTCGACGCCAACATGCGGACATGGGCGGCTGGCGATAAGGCTTTGGCGGCGAGGCTTGATCCGTGGACAAGGCCAGGCCCAGAGCGCGTCGATACGGCGCCGATGATTTTGGAGGCGCAGCCGAAAGACGCCGCCGATGTGCTTGCCGCCTATTTCAAAATGCGCGAGTCTGGAGGGATGGCCGCATGAAACGTAAAAGACCGTTCATGCCTCTTGCTGTGAAGTTGGAGGCGGCGATTCTCCAATTGGGTCTTAACCCGCGTGCCGTCGAGTATCACCACGACCCGGAACTAGAAGTTCGACCGTTCGACCCGATAACGAATCAATACTCCCCGGCAGCGAATGATGCGAAATATATTCGCGTGGTGAGTGTCGCCGAGCACGCTAACATCACTAACAAAGACAACGGCACCGGACGATCTTCAAAAACTCTCGTGGCGCATGTGCGGCGCTCCGTTTCCGAGCATCAGCGGCATACAATTGCGATGGCGGCCAAGGTTCTTGGAACGCCAGCACCGCAAGATGATAAGCCGAGAAGAAAATGGGCGACCCGCAAGTTCAACTCGAAGGGACGAAATCCTATGCGCGGAAAGTCAGCCAAACAATAGTAACAGCCACAGCATGCGATTTATGAGAAAATGACCGATCCGTTCCACAATCTCCCCAAAGGCCACTTCGACGCGATCCTTGCGGACCCGCCGTGGTCGTTTGAGGTTTGGTCCGGCAAGGGAAAAGCCCGCTCAGCCGAAAACCATTACGACACCATGACCATGCGCGAGATTGCACGGCTTCCTGTCGATGAAGTGGCCGCTCCAGATTGCGCGCTGTTCATGTGGTGCTGCTGGCCGTCGATTGGTGACGCGCTACGCATCATTGACGCATGGGGTTTCACCTACAAGACGTGCGCCTTCTCTTGGATGAAGGCAGATCCATGCCGGCTCTTTGCCGACGATAAAACGCCGTTCGCCGGCATGGGCTACTGGACACGCGCCAATACCGAGCCGTGTTTGCTGGCAACGCGAGGGAAGCCCAAGCGAATAAACGCTGACGTTCGCCAGGGCATCATTGCCCCGCGCCGCGAGCACAGCCGCAAGCCTGACGAGATTCATGAGCGCGTTGAGCGCCTAGTCAGCGGTCCTTATCTGGAGCTGTTCGCCCGCGCGCCGCGCGACAGTTGGACCGTCTGGGGAAACCAAACCGACAAGTTTTCTCCGGTGACGGAGGCGGCCGAATGAGAACCTACGTCGTCAAATACATCACCGCCGACGACTGCCCGCTTTACGACCTGCTTGGGTGGAAGATCACATTTTACGGAACGCGAAGCTGCATCGGGCCGTGCTTCATCGCATCGTTCTTATGCAGAAAGTAAGTCATCCAGCGAACAAGCCGCGTATCTAACGGAGAGAACCATGCCTATCCGGTTGCGTCCCACGCATACCTCCTGTTGTACCTATGCAATCTATCCGGTTTACTCCCACAAAGCCCCGTGCCATAAATGAGGGGTAGGGCGAGGGACGCCCGATAGGGAGAGACAGATGGCCACCGATTACAGCCCCGCCGAACTTAAGCAGATCGCCCAGATCGGCGAGGACCAGCACGTCGGACTGTTGACCGCCTGCGGCATCCACCAAGACAACGCCCGCAAGATCATCGCCATGTCGGATGACGTGCTGGCCCAGGGGATTGCGGCGGTCGAGGGGCGGCCCAACAAGACCCCGGCGCAAGAGGCCATGATTGCCGCTGGCCGCCGTGAATTGACGATCCGTCAGGCATAGGAGGATTGCATGACCAACATCAGTAAGGCCGCCCGGATTGCCCGGATGTACGAGGCCATCCGGCATCTTGAGACCGCTATCCGGGCCTATGAGCAGGGCGACGATGACGGATCGGTCGCGATTGACCCGGCTATCACCGGATCGGAGGTTTTTGTCGCGATGTTTGAGGCCCCCAACGGGCCAGTCAGCCTCGCGGCTGCCGCTGCGGCAATCCAAGCCGCGACCATCGGCTACGAGCATGAGCGGGGCGAGTAATGCAGCGCCTCGATCCAGACGCCGCGTTTTTCGAGGACTGGTCCGCATGGGCCAGTCTCGACGATCTACCGGAGCGTCCGACCAACGGTAACGGCGAGGCGGTGATTTACGGCCATCGAGCGTGGGGCAATTGGTCGGAGTATTATTGCGATCTGCGGCACGGTCGCGGCTGGGCTGGCGGCCCGCATTTTGAGATTGCCGTGCCGTGCAACGGCCCGATTGTTGACATGGTGCGTCGCCTGCCAGGGGCACGGCAGCACCCCAGCCTATGGGGCACACATCAAGTCTCGCTGAGCAGGCTGCGCTACACATGGCAAGTACCTGCGCAGCATTGGCGCGCGGTGCGCGCTGCCCTACCGGCCATCAAAGCAGCAACCGTCAAATGGGTGAGGACGCCACGATGATGGCCCCCGCTACTGCCGATGTGCATGCCTGGGAGCATCTGCCGTTTCCCAAATCGCTCCCGCAGTTCCAAAAGTTTTTCCCGGATAACGAGCGGTGCGCCCGTTACCTTGAGGGCGCACGCTGGCCGCGCGGCTTTGAATGCCCTCACTGCGGCAAGAAAGGCGAGCCGTTTAGATTTGAGTCCCGGCCCGGTGTGCTCCGCTGTCGAGACTGCCGCCGCGACATATCGCTGACGGCAGGCACCGTCATGGAGCGCACGCATACGCCGCTGACAACGTGGTTTTGGGCCGCCTATCTCGTATCGTCGATGACGCCTGGGCTGTCGGCAGTCCAATTCCAGCGCCAACTCGGATTGAGCCGCTACGAAACCGCGTTTCAAATTTTGCACAAGCTGCGGGCCGGGATGGTCCGGCCCGACCGCGACAAGATCGGCGGGAATCTCGCGCGCAAGGATCATGTTGAGGTTGATGAGACTTGGATCGGCGGGGCCACGCGCGGCGAAGGCCGGGGCGTCCACGATCAAACGCTCGTTATCGGCGCGGTCGAGGTCCGGCAGCGCCCGCCGAAAAAGGGCGACAAACCGGAGCGCAAGGGCGGGCGCTACGCTGGACGCCTGCGCCTGGACGTGGTGCCGGATCGCACTGCAAAATCGCTGTGCGGTTTTGTCGAGCAAGCGGTAGAGCCGGGCGCGATCATCATTACGGACGCGGCTCCGAGCTATGCTGGCCTCGACAAGCTCGGCTACGCGCACCTGCCGGTGGTCGAGGCCGCCAACCCAGAAGTGGCGGAAGAATATCTGCCGATCATCCACCTCGCGTTTAGCAATCTCAAAAGCTGGTTGCGCGGCACGCACCACGGCGTCTCGCCGCAGCATCTGCAAGCTTACCTCAACGAGTTTGCTTTCCGCTTTAACCGGCGGTTCTACCCGTTCAACGCCTTCCGCTCGCTGCTCGGCATCGGCGCGAACGGCGAGTCCCCGACCTACGACGGCCTTTACAGCGGCGACTGGAAACACCCCAGCGTTAGCGGTCATGGGTGACAACCGGATAGGCATGGAGAGAACAGATGCGATTTGAGGTCGGACAGAAGATTTGGATTGCCGAGTTTTCCCCGCTCGCGCCGGAGCATGTGACCTGCCCCGACTGCGGCGGCACTGGACGGCTCCGTGTCTCGTTCCACGACGAGACGCAGGTTTCGATCGATTGCCGAAACTGCGCGCCGGGATATGAGGCGCCGACCGGCTGGATAATCGTTCACCGCCAGAAGGCATCCGCGCGACAGGCAACAATCACCGGCCTCGAAATGAACGGCACCAAAGTGCGGTGGCACGCTGACGGGACGGAGAACTGCTGGCGCCAAGTCGATGACGACGAGGTTTTCGACACGGAGGCCGACGCCATCGCGTTCGCTCAGCGCAAAGCGAAGGAGTGGGAGGACCGCGAGCGGGCCAAGATTTTCGAGAAGGAGAAGGACTCGAAAACCTGGGCTTGGAACGCGAGCTATCACCGCCGCTGCCTGAAAGAGGCACAAAGGCAGGTCGAATACCACACTTCAAAATTGAACGTGGCCTCTCTCAAGGCCAAGGAAAAGGTTGAGGCGTGAATATCGCCCCACTGGCACGGAGAACTCACATGTCATTTCTAGGAGTAGTCGGAACCGTCGTTCTTGTGCTGATTGTTCTCGCCGTGCTTGGCTGGCTCATCTCTTGGTTCATTTCAGGAATTGATCTGAGCCACTGATATCGGGTGATGACTGCCATGAGCGACAAACCGGACCCATACAATGACGGCTACACCCACGAGGCGCTGCACACGGCGCATGTCGTGTGCGACGTGTGGGATCAGCACGTCACTGACACCCGCTGCGCCGAACAATTCCCGGACGTGAAGGCCGCTTGCGAGAAGGCCGCGCAGGCAATGTACGACGCCTACCAGCTCATCGGCCAGAAATTCAGCGAATAGCGTTCATCGCACAACAATGTAAGCAACTGAAATTGTGAGGTTGGTGCGCCTCGACCATTCTCAGGGGCATTGGAGAAGCGAAAGTGATAAACCATCCGAACCGCAAGAAGCAGAACGGGGAACGCGCCGTTGTCGTGACGACGCAGCACAAGGGGGTGTTCTTCGGTTATGCGAAGGATACCGATGGAGCGATCATCAACCTGCGCGCCGGCCGCAACTGCCTATACTGGTCGCAAGGCGTGAAGGGCTTCATCGGACTCGCCGCCGATGGCCCGGATAAGCAGTGCCGCATTGGCCCGGCCGCAGACATCGCATTGCGCGACATTACGAGCGTCGTGGAATGCACGCCCGCCGCCGTCCAGGCTTGGGAGAATGCCCCGTGGTCGCGGTAGCAACCCAAATTGTCCTTAGAGGCGAGCCAGCGAAGCTGGCGAGCCTTTACGGCTACGGCTACGGCTCCGGCTACGGCTCCGGCTACGGCTCCGGCTACGGCTCCGGCTACGGCTCCGGCTACGGCTCCGGCTACGGCTACGGCTACGGCTACGGCTCCGGCTACGGCTCCGGCTACGGCTCCGGCTACGGCTACGGCTCCGGCTACGGCTCCGGCTACGGCGACGGCTCCGGCGACGGCTACGGCTACGGCTACGGCTCCGGCTACGGCTCCGGCGACGGCTCCGGCGACGGCTACGGCGACGGCTCCGGCGACGGCTCCGGCTACGGCTACGGCTCCGGCGACGGCTCCGGCTACGGCTCCGGCTCCGGCGACGGCTCCGGCTCCGGCTACGGCTCCGGCTCCGGCTACGGCTCGAAAGAATATTGGGCCGCTACCATACCACACTTCGCGGCGAAGTGGTCGATGGAGCAGCAAGAACGAGTGCGTGCTGCACAGGAAGCAGGCGCAACACTCGCGTTCTGGCGATCGGACAAGTCGGGCCAGCCGGCAAACAACGGCGGCCGCATGGAAGCCGCTGCGCCTGGCGTCGTTCACACCGCGCCCGGTCCACTCAGCCTGTGCAGTCGCGGAACGCTTCACGCAACGCTTATTCCGCCGAAGTGGAAAGGCGAGCGTTGGTGGATCGTCGCGATGTACGGAGAAGTCGAGTGGCAGGACGACAAATGCGGATCACTCAAGCGCGAAATCTTGGGGGAGGCTCTTTAGCCTCTCTCAATTTCAACGCCGCGAGTCTCACATACACAGACACGCCATGCACAGAAGATACGACGACATCTTAGACCGCATTGATGAGCCGCCGATTTGGTTCGATGAATGCGCTGTTCCGCGCTATTGTAAGTTCAGCCCGGACATGGCGTCGAACATATCATGCTTTTCGGGTTTCCACATACAAGCCCCATAGGTTGATGGTCAGCCATGATGACTAGCCATCGTCGGATGTTTCCACTCGCCGCTGTAGAGCCCGTCATAGGTCGGGCTTTCACCGTTCGCGCCGATGCCGAGCAAACTGCGGAAGGCGTTGAACGGGTAGAAGCGGCGGTTGAACCGGAAAACGAACTCGTTGAGGTAGGCTTGCAGATGCTTGGGGCTCACGCGCCCGTGGTGTGTCCCTTGCAGCCACGCCTTGAGGTTCGAAAAGACAAGGTGAACGATGGGCAGATATTCTTCGGCCACGTTCGGGTCGTTCCCCTCGACAACCGGCAAGTGCTGATAGCCGAGCGCGGGCAGGCCGTTGTAGCCGCCCCAGGCGTCGGTAATGATCATCGCGCCCGGTTCAACCGCCTGTTCTACAAATCCGGTCAGCGACTTAGCACCGCGCGTCGGCACGATTCCCAGCCGCAGGCGGCCAGCATAGCGCCCGCCGCGCCGCATGGGCTTGTCGCCTTTCTTGGCCGGTCGGGTGCGGACCTCGACGGCGGCCATGACCAGCGTTTGCCCTTGCGGGCCGCGCCCTTGGCCGCGCACCGCGCCGCCAACGTAGGTTTCGTCAACCTCGACGTGGTCGCCGCGCCCAAGGTTGCCGCCGATCCGGTCCCGGTTCTGCCGGACCATTCCGGCCCGCAGCTTGTGCAGGATTTGGAAGGCTGTTTCGCGGGTCAAGCCAAGCTGGCGCTCGAATTGAACCGTCGAAATGCCGGGCGTCACGGTCGAAACGAGGTATGCACCCCAAAACCACACCGTCAGTGGCGTATGGGTGCGCTGCATCACGGTCCCGACCGTCAGCGACGTTTGCTTGCGGCAGGCGCGGCACGTCAGGACCGTCTTGCGGGTTGCCATGCGGAAGGGCTCGCCCTTCTCGCCGCAATGCGGGCAGACAAAGCCTTTCGGCCACTTTGCGCCCTCAAGCCATCGGGCGCACGCGTCATCATCGGGAAAGAGCCGCTGGAAGTCCCGGAGCGACTTCGGGAACGGCAGGTTCTCCCATTGGAGAACGTCGGCGTGGGGAGGCATTTACGCGACCTCCCCGGATTTGCAGCCGCGCTGTTCCCGTTCGACCGGATCGGTCGGGCAGCTAAAGTCAATGTGTTCGGGATAGCCGGGATATCCGTGGGCGGGCATTTATTCGCCCTCCCATATGACGGTCCGAAGACGGCATGCCATCTGCAAGTCATCCTCAGACGGATAAATGTCGTGGGTCGTCCACTCAAAGAAACGCCCATCATATTGCGACCATGTGCTTTTCACAGCGTACCAGCCGCCATCGTCCGGCGAATAGACGTTTCGAATTGTCGTATGGCCATCCGGAATGGCTGTCCGCTTCGGAGGCGTGGCCCGCTTACCGCGCCCCTTCATCTGCTCAGTCGTCCCCTTCATCTAACCCTCCATAGGGAGCGGGGCGGAATGCCCCGGAACGCCCATGGTACTAGCATATGGGGCTGTATGTGTCAACCAGAAAAGCATGGAACATATATGCCGACGAATGCGCACTGGTCCACATCGCGTGTCAGAACTGCGGCCACCAGTTTCACGTCTGCTTTAGCGATTCCAAGTCTCAGAGGATGTTGGAGCGCGCCAGCGGGATGCGGGAGCGGCGCACGCTGGCCGACGCGATCAGGGCCAAGACGATCCACTACGGCGACCCGCCGAACGTTGATTGTTGCGCTGCTGGCCCGACCATGAACTGCGATGACATCCAAGTTCTCGAATACTGGCACCGCCCAGATTTTGAATGGACGCGCGTGCCCGAGTTGGAAATCTCGGTCGAGGACGAGAAAGACAGCGAAACCGCGATAACCACATAAGAGCAACGCCATGAACATTCCCGGATACGACGCATGGAAAACGATGTCGCCCGACGAGGACGATCCTCGCTGCGAGTTCTGCGGCGCGAGCGAACGCGAGTCTAGTAAGGGCTGGGCGCCGAGGGCCTGTACGGGCGAGTGCGGCACGTCCTGGCGTGACCCTGACTATGAATACGAACAGATGCGCGACGATGGACGATAGGTGCATCATCTGCGGAGGCGTGCTGACGTTCCAGCACGATCATTGGCCAGATCAATCAGGGCTTGATGACGGGCCGCCGCTCCCCGGCCACAGAACTTACACCCGACGCGCACCGCCAAAGCCAGCGGCGGAATTGAGTGACATCCGCCGCCGAGCTTGGCAGACCCGCCGAGAGAAGTACGGGCAATACGGCCACAGTTGAAAAGTTCAAGACCGCAGTAACCATAAACGAACAGCGCCGATGAACGAACCGCGCATAGACGATACCGACCCTATCACGCTGCAAGAGGCGTGCGAGATAGTATTCCGGGGAACGTGCACGGTTTACACCTTGCGGGCGGAAGCGGCGCGCGGCAGGCTTGAGATAGCCAAGATCGGGAAGCGCTACTATACGACCCTCCGCGCTGCCCGTGGCCTGTACGTCAAATGCCTCGAAGGAAATCCCCGCCCCGGCTCTATCTTGACCCAAAGCGAAAGCAGTGGGTCATCCGCGACGGCGCAGACTTCATCCGCACGGGCCGCTCTGAGGCAGAGCGTGACAGCGCTGAAAGGGTCCTCGCAAAGTACCTCGGGCAGAAGCATCAGCCGGAGCGTGGCCCGTCGCCACTGATAGCCGATATGCTGCTGGCCTATACCAGAGAGCACGTCCCGCACACGCGATCGGCAGCAAGTGCGGCCTATCACATCGGTAGCCTGGAGGCGTGGTGGGGCGACAAGCGATTGGCCGACGTGACCCCGGAAAACTGCCGCGCGTATGCGACCGGCCGCAAGGCTTACGGCGCCCGGCGCGACCTTGAGGTCCTGCGAGCTGCAATCAACCACTGGCACAGGCACCACGGCCCGCTGCCGGCGGTCCCGACCGTAATCCTCCCGGAGAAAGCCGCCCCGCGCGAGCGATGGTTGACCCGTTCGGAGGCGGCGAAGCTGCTATGGGCGGCCCGGCGCACTCCGCACCTTGCCCGGTTTATCCTGCTCGGGCTCTACACAGGCTCCCGCTCGGGCGTGATTCTGGGGGCCAAGTGGGACCAGATTGACCTTGAAAAAGGGCTGATGCGCCGCATTGCCCTTGGGAAGGCCCAGGATAAGCGCAAGCGCGCTCCGACAGTTCGGCTCGGAAAACGGATTTTAACGCATCTCCGCCGCTGGAAACGGCACGATGATCCCCGAGTCGGGTATCTGTGCCATTACAACGGTGCGCGGGTGCAGAAGATGCGCCGGTCGTGGGCTGCGGCACGGAAGCGGGCCAAGCTAGACGCCACGGTGACGCCGCACGTTCTGCGGCATACCAGGGCGACATGGCTGATGCAGGCCGGGATCGATGTATGGGAGGCCGCTGGGCACTTGGGGATGACGCCGGAGACGCTGCAAAACGTCTATGGAAAACATCACCCCGACTACCAAAAGCGGGCCGCGGAGGTGTAGTTCTAGTGCCGTTTCTGTGCCAAGATGGTCGGAGTGGCAGGATTTGAACCTGCGACCCCCACGTCCCGAACGGGAATGCCGGTAGCTAAGTAATTGATTTTGCGCGAGAGACGAATGGGAAAAGACGAGAACGGGCTAGCAACATTCGGGGCAATCAGTGCCAATTCTGTGCCACCTTGGCAGCCGCCTCCGGGGCCGAATGTCCCGACGCTTGGCGCATACATCCGTGAGTTCAAAACCCTCCGCTGGTATCGCCTGCAAGGTCGGCGTGATCGGCATAAGGGATGGGTGTACTTCATCAGCGATGGCACAGCGGTCAAGGTCGGCTTTGCCCGGTCTGTGCCGCATCGCCTCAAGGCCCTACAGACCTCGCATCACGTCCCGCTCAAGGTGATCGCCCGATTCAGGGGATCGTTCGACGACGAGAATTCAGTACACCACCACTTGCGATCGGACCGCATTCGCCGCGAATGGTTCAAGCGAACGCCCGCAATGGACGCGCTTATCGCCAGCCTGCGCATCCTCGAAAGCCCGGTTGCGTATGGCGTGCTCTCAATCAGCGACGTGCTCGACAGACGGCGTATGGAGGAACTCATGGACGTATTGCGTAGCGACACGCGACGGAAAATCCAGCCGGTGATCAAAGCGAAGCCGGTGCCAAAGCCAAAGGCCATCAGCCGCAGGAAGGAATGCAAGGCGCTTGCCGACCAGATCGCCGCGCAGGCGAAGCCATATCTTGACGAGATGCCGGCGGAGCTGCGGCGCGTCGTAAGGCACGCCGAACTATCGGCGCGGTTCAGCATGGCGTCCAAAGCCTTCACATATCCCGGCTGCGTCCAGAACTACGTCAAGGCCGATCTAGCGGCCTACGCGGCACAATTCCCGGCCTGGCTGGCCGGGCGCAACGCCCTACCCGCCGCTTGAATGACTGAACGGAGAGACGCGATGGTGCGGGTAATCGAGAGGACATATACGCTGACGCCCCGTGACGTGAACGAGGCGATCGTCGCTTGGCTCAAGGCCAAGAACCTGCCGGAACCGGAGTATGTTGGAAGTGCTGGGACAACCAAGTGGACGCGTCTCGACGACGGCAGTGTGAAGGTCGAGTGGATCGAAAAAGACGAACTTCCATAAACAAGAGCCAGCAGCGATAAGCTTGGAGTGACTATGGGCTCCTATCTTGACTCGGCCACCTTGCGGCCGGCCTCGGTTAAAGACACGCGATCCGCGTCAACATCGACCAGCGGCGGTTCGAGCATCGCGAGGTCTATCAGGCGTTGGCGCATGGGTTCGCTGACGTGCCGAAGGTCATACGAACCGAGCACAGAAAGTTGACGCAGAACGGCCCGGTGCATCCCGCGGTTTACCGACAGGCTCATTTGGTCAATGTCACTGAGCGTTTCGGCCATTTCGTAAGCCGCTCATCACTTAGGTTTTGTCTTGCGGACCCATTTCGGCCCGCGATTGGATTTGGGCCGATCCTTAACGATTTGAACAAGATCGCCGCCGCGCTGAATGCGCGCGGCGTCGTGGTGCGGTGATGAACGCCAGCGTCGCCGCAATGATTGTCGCGATCCCGATCTTGATCGTCCTCGCCATGCTCGGAAATCCATTCATTCACTAGGGAGATCATCTGATGAAATTGACAGCAAAATCCGTGCCGTATTCGAGCGTCGTGGGTGGCTCTGTCGCCATTCACGACGAAAAGGGGGCGGTCGTCGCGCTGATAATGGTGTCCATTCCCGACCCGAGCCGAGACTACAAGGCGACGGCCACGCCGATCATCGAGCATATCGTGAAGGCGATGAATGCTGATCCGCTCGAACTGCCTGATCTGGAGGGCTGACATGCTCTGCAAAAAAGCCAGCAATCAATTGACACTTGGCGAACTGATCGACGCGCTGAAGCGATGCAATCAGGACGCCTCGATCAACTTCGATTTTTGCATGTTCGTCCCGGCCGGGCTTCGCAGCTATCGCGGCTACTATGAAGACCTCGCGCTTGGCTTCGAGACAGGAGATCGCGGATACGACATGCGCAAGGTCGGTTCGCTTGTCGGCCACCTTGAGGATTGCATGTATGCGCTCTTTGAAGGCTACAAGGGCGGGCACTACCGCGCCCGGCGCGATACCCCGATGTGGGTCGATAACAGCGGCGACGCCAGCGGGACCGCCATCGTCGGCGTGAAGGACTTCGGCCATTGGGTGGCGATCCAGACGGAGGCAATCGAATGATCACGAACAAATTCAAGCAAGGCGACCGTGTGAAGCTCGTCCGCCGTCATCCGTTCCAGGGAATGTGCGGGCTGAAGGACAACATGCTTGGTGCGAAGGGCGTCGTAGAAGGACCCGATCTTCGCGAGGCTGGTGCGCAAGAGGCGTGGCTGATCGTGCGCTTCCGGCACCCGATCAGCCTTCGGCTTTTCTCGCCGACCGTTGCCGAGTGCATGCTGGATCGCGACGAAGGCGATGGACGGGTGGTTATCATCCCGGCGGGGGTGAAGTGATGCTCGGCTGTCCACATTGCGGCGCGCTCGGCACTTACGATTGCGCGCCGGATTGCCCGCGACGCATCGAGCCGCCGCCCGAATGCTTCATCGTCTGGTCGTCGGCCGAAGCCAAGGAGGCCTTCGATATGATGGTGGAGGAAATGACGCTGGCTTTCTCAATCCCGCGTCCGCTTCTGAATGCGGGCGAGGCCGCCATCCGAGCGCGCCTTGAGCGCGCTGCTCAAGAGACTGAGAAGCTTCGCAAGATGCTGATCGACCACTACGGCGAGCACATCACCATCATGTTGAAGGCGGAGGCCGAAGCGGCGCATGCGGCGCTCGGTCTGCCGATTGAGAAACTGTGATGTCGTGGATCGACGAGCACTGGTGTAAGGCGCGCGAGAAAATCAGGGCACGACATGCCGCCCTGGCCGCGCGCGGACTGAATGCGTTCGGCGATCTGCTCGGTACGGACTATGGATACAAGCGCGTGACGCTGAACACCCTACAGCGCGTGCTCGCGGCCTACGGCAGCCAGCGTGACGACATTGGCGACTCGGATTTGGACAACGAGCAGCCGATCAGCCTGAACGTCTATCTGACCTTGGGCGACATTCGGAAGGCGCGGCGAGCGGTCATGCAAGCGGGCCACCGCCCTGCCGATTTCACCACACGCCCGCGCGAGTAGAGATACCCCGCCATGTCGATCCACACTTATGTCGCCGCTCCAAGCTTGATCTACGCCCTAGTCGATGATCGGGCAGAGTTCGACAAGATCAATCGGCCGGCAACAGATGCGGGCGAGAACGCGGAAACCGGTGGTCACGTCGTCTTCAAGAGCGTTGTTCAGGAGGGTTGTCACGTCGTGTTCCAGCACTGGATCAAGCAACCGAAACGAGAGGCTGCGCCTCGCGCAGAATAGGCCGCTTATGCGAAAGCCCACAAAACCGCCGCCGCGCTCGTCTAGCGGGCGTGCATTCTCCTACAAGGCAATGACGCAGATCAACGTCAATGTCCCGCATGACCTGCATCCCGCGTCGAAAGAGTTGGTACAGCACTTTGCGGCGGCTATTGCCGACAAGTTGCGCCAAGCGGAGGTGAAATACGGCTACCGCGACGGTTGGAAAACTGAGCCATGGGAAATTGAGTGCCGGTCGCAACTTTACCGGCACGCCGACAAGGGCGATCCTTGCGACGTGGCTATCTACGCCGCCTTTTGTTGGGCGCGTGGTTGGACAACGCGAGCGGGTGGCATTCTCAAGCTGGTCTGGAATTTCGAGACCGAACGCTTGCGCCGCAAGATCGAAACAATCGCGACGTACCCTGACGAGGACAACGAATGGGACGGCCGCGACAGGTTTCACGAGTGCCGAGAGATCGCACGCGAGGCACTCAAGGAGGAGGTTGGCTCTACGGAGTCAAAATAGGCCGCGATGAAATCGCGGCATGACTTGATGGACCGGCTGAAGGAACTGGACGACAGGATCACCGCTGTCGAACAGTGGGGCGCAGCCCTGACCGCGATGGAGGAGGAGCGCCGCAGCATCCTTCGCGCGCTCAACGAGCCAGAGGAGAATTAGTCCCGATGCTCGAAACTCACGACTTACACCTCGAAATCGCGGCGGCGAAGGATCGAATGGCCGAACAGCGCGGCACAATCCGCGACCTGACAACCGCCCTCGAAAACCGGAACGGTGCTCTCGCGCAGATCGCCGATATGCCGTTCACGATGGTCAACGACGCTGACAGTCTGCGGCACATGATCAAGACCATGCAGAACATTGCAATGGTCGCACTCGATAGCGTCTGCGGCGTTGGGGGCAGCCCTTAGGTACTATCTCCTTCCCGACCCCCGCTGGTTTCTTTTCCGTTTTTTCTTCGTGGGGAGTGATTTTATAAGCCAATCTATGAATTCGGGATTGTCGCGTATAAAGCTCGCGAGCTGTATGGAGAGAAGCGTGACAAGACGCTCCTCCTCCTTTTCGTCAGTGCTATAGCCGCTGACGTATAGCAGGCCATGTAGGCATTCGTGCAGGGCGCATTCTGCTGCCTGATTTCTATTGGCCCACCTGTCTCTAAAACGAATTGCGTGATTATCGTAATCGCACTCGCCCCAGTCTTCTGAGTCGGGCGCGATTTCTTCTATTTTGAAATCATACGGGCCGATGCGGAGAGAGCGGACGGGGAGCGTCATTTACAAATCACCCAGTCACGCAGATCGAGCCCGGTATATAGCACCTTCTTTCGGTTCGCCGCATTTCAACTCTTGGAAGTCAACGATTCCCTTTTCATTGTGAACGACGATCATATTCTGCTTCGACTCTTCCGGGTCGGCCTTCAAGTCTCTGGAATATTCAGATGGGCCGACGAGAGAGCCATTGCTGAATGCGCGCGGTAATTTGGATGTCGTGTGGAAGTGGCCGACGAGAACATAATCGATGATAATGCCTTGCGCGGCATAATATGATCGCGTCTTGGCAACGCCGCGGAGGATCGTCGCAATCGGGCCGACAAACCCCTGCCCGCCCCTTGAACCGATCCTGTCTCCGTGCGCTGCGCAGAAGGTCAGACCATACACCCGAAAGATGGCATCGCCGGACTTGGGGTAGAAGAATCGAACGCCCTTTGTGCCGTCGAGCGTGACGACCATTTCGACGACCTGCGTAATCAGGGTATCGAAGGAGTTGGATGCCATCCCCTTTGACTGCGGCTTTAACGTTAGGCGGCCATGGTTGCCTGGCAAGCTATAGATATCGATCGGCGCGATTTCGCGCAGGAGTTTGACAAGCCCGGCCAGAATCTGCGCACATTCCCGTACAGCCGGCGCAGACAGCGCATCGTTTGTCTGTGCGAGTTCCGCGTGAATCTCTCCGGTCAACATGTCGCCGCCGAATATTAAAATAATGCGCTCCGGAGGCTTCCCCTTCCAATGGGTTGTCAGGAGTTCTTTTGCGGCATTCCCGAGCCGGCCGACACGAGATCGGAATATCCCGAGGTTGTACGAGTTAAGCCCCTCCATCTCGTCAATGTCGACAACCTCTCCGCAATGCCAGTCAGACAGATGGACGATGACGGTGCGATTGCCGGGAGTGCTCTTAACGGCGGGAATATCGAGATGCGGGCGCAGTGGCGGCGATATGAGTTTAAGAACGCCAGCGCGGATATCCTGCGCTTCTATGAGGGCGTCTCGTAGGCGCTTTATTTCTGCTGCGTTGTCTCTATCGCTGCGTTTCCGCCGCTCGGCGTCGACCTGGGCGGCAATGTCGCCAATTCCTCCTACGGACGGCACCTTATAGAGCGACCAGTCCGGTTTTAATTTGAAGCGGCGCCAGAGGCTTCCTTCTTCGGCCGGCGTTCCGACGCGGGACCGGAAAGCCATTCTGTTTGCCTTACGGTCTAACGCTGCGGCAGATATCGCGGACCTTTCCGTCGTTCTTCCAGCCACGCCGGTCGGGTGTTTCCCAGACTTAAGGTGTTTTTCTACGGCCGAAATATCGCGTTCCGCCTCTCGTCGTTCAGCACTTCCATGCCGATTTGACAAGCAGTTACCTATTGCGTTGTCGCGGGAATAGATCAGTTCTACTGACGGACGTCAGAGCTGCGCCGGACAAGGGCCTTCACGTCGCCCTTGATCTCGGAAATGTCGCTCCGGATCGTGTCAATGAAGGCTTCGACACGGCTCATGCGGTCGGTCATCGTCGGCGGGACTAATGCTACGGCCTTGTCCTGCTCTAGCCGCTCAACTCTTGTGTTGATCGCCGAGGCCCACCAAATCCCCGCCGCCGTCTGCGCCGCGACGGCCAAGATGATCGAAATGTTCACCCGCTTATCGAGGTGCCACTGTTTATCCTCACTCACCTCACGCGCCCCTTGCGGCAGAAGTGATTCGCGTAACAAACTTCATCAGCCATTTGCGGCCTCCTGTGCCGTAGACGGTCAGGGTCGGCGCGACGGCTGCAATCCGACGCGCTGGCCCGCCTCATTGTTTCTTGGAATAGATTCCACGAATGCGAGAATTGCATTTGTTGCCGGCGACGATGCGGGTATTAGCCTGACCTAATGCGGCAGCATACTTGCCAGACCGCACGCCTAAATCCTCGCCGCGCACGACCGGAGGATACGGAACAGGCTCCTGGTCGCAATCAGTTGGCAGCACGACAGCCTGCGGCAGAGTCCCCAATGATGTTGCACAGCCGCCGGTCATCATCAGGAGAGGCGCGACGACAAGCGGCAACAGTCGCCGATAGGGCCTGTACCGAACTCTCATAGTCGGCAATCCTTTCATCAGATTCTTTCTTCTGTTTGGCGAGCGCGGTTGCTTCGTCTGCTTTTTCTTTTGCCGCCGCTTTTTGTGCATTCAGATCGCGGGTAAGATTCGCAATCTGCAGTTCATAATTCTTCTGCTTCCATGCGGCTTCACAGCGGGAAGCGCCGATGCTCTCGCGATACGTGCCATAGCCGAAAGCGACCCCTCCGATCACAAGCGCGTATCCGCCGTAGCGCAGGGGGCGAAGCAGCCACGCGACCGGGTTCGCCGGTGGCAAATCGAAGAACGCCGACAGATACACACCAGCCGCTATTGCAAGCCCGGCGAATATGTAATCCGCGCCGATGCCGAGCCATTCCGCAACGGCATACGAGAGAACCCAGGACATGGTGCTTGTCTACGATTGCCAGAGGATTTGATATTTTGCCCGAAACAATTTCAGAACGTGGCGGACGTGGTCGCGGTTGATCTTGTAGAAACTCTGCCCGCCATAGGCTTTCTGTGGTGTTTTCGATTTGAGCGAATGCGTTTCGACGTGGCCGAACCAGCGGGTCTGATCGCAGCCTGGCGAATTCGCGCACAGGCGCCGATCCTGTAACAGTCCGCCAAGCCCGCCGTTGTAGGAGGCGTCTGTGAACGCCCATCGGTCCTCTTGCGTCGCGGCCGGCGGCACCCTGCCCCACAAGGCTTTGACCATTTCGACGATGGCGGCGAGCTGGTAGCCGGGATCGTACCGGTCCTCCCACCGCCATTCGGACAGGGCGGCGTATTTACGCCGGAGGTTGTTGAACTCGTTGAACCGTTCGGAGCCGTCCGGGTTATAGGCGACGGTAATCTGCCCTAGACCGAACCCGTATTCGCGGGAGGTCTTTAATTCGGCTCTGGCATTCCAGCATTGTCGACCCTTTGGGCAAGGACCGGTTTCCTGCTCGATCATGCCGGCGAGCGTCCACGGCTCCGGCGCATCTGCCCAGAGACTGCGCTGGCGGTCGGCGAGGATCGGGCCGTATTCTGTCGCCCGTGGCGGGAGGCGGCTTAGATCGCGTTTAGAAGGCTGTATGTTCGCTTTTTGTTCTGACCGGGGCACGGGTAGCGGGGATGCCGCCGGAGGCGGTTCCGCGGGCTTCTCTGGGGCAATTGGCGGCTGAATGGGTTCCGGCGGCGGGGTCGGGACCGGAGGCGGCTTGGTTTCCGGCGGCTCGGGCGCGACCGGTACAGGCGGGGGCTGGACGGGCGGTGCGACTGACGGTTCCGGTCGTAGGACTTGATAGGCCCACAGGGCGGCCATCAGTAATGCAACGGCGGCAATGCCGCCGACCGCCCACCAGCGGGAGTCCATCAGGGCTTGCCAAACAGTGCAAACGACAGCGCAATCGCCGACACGACAAGCCCGATAGTCAGCACAACCAGACCGGCGCCGACGTTACCCTTTTTTGCCTCGTCGACATGCTCGGTAAGACTGATTTGCGGCAGGATGTGCCGGGAGCCGATGACGGCGAGGCCGACGAAAATCCCCGCCTGCAGCGACCAGAGGAACACTGTCTTGATCATCGGCGGGTCGATGAGAAAAACGGTGCCGGCACATAACCCGATCAGAACCCACGCGCGCGGGTCATGGAACGGGGCGATGAATGCGCGAATGCGCGAGACGATATCTGCCATGAGAATCCCATTCTACTCTTGTGAGGGCGGATCGTTTTCGACAGGCACCGGGGCGGCCCGGTAATCCCAGCCATCGCGCGCTTTGATCTCAGCAATGTGCGCCGAGATTTCCACCTCGGTACCGTCGAAATGCATGCCGGTGGGCTCATAGTCGCCAGCACTCTCCGGCGATCTCCGCTCGATCAGCACTTTAGCCATTCTACTGTTTCCAGATTTTCACGTCGGAATAGACTTCAATATTTCCGAAACTTGATGCGGCGCCGAACCCATCGGTCACCTCGCCGACAGATGCTGCGTGCTGTATTTCAAATGCCTTGCTTGACGTTATGGTAAACCTGGCCTCCCCGAAAGACCGCGTTTGAACGCCCGTTTGTGCGTATTCTGATGTCCCGAACGCTATATCGGTACCATCTGTGACATTTTTCAATTTTGTTTGATGCTTGAATACAGCATTGCCTGGCGCGCTCCACTCCACATAGTACGTGCCGGCCGGCAGAGTAATCTGGTTCGACGCAAGAGACGCGCCGGAGACGGCATTGCGGACAGCGGTATTCAGCGTGCGCGTCAGCCACACGCCTGAATTAAACGTTCCTCCGTTGGTGCCGTTCGCTTTCTGGTCCTGAATGATGATGTCGGGCGAAGTCGCTATCGCCGCAGCCGCGCCGGCCGTAACGGTTATCGCCCTGAAATTCGTCCCGTCGAACACAATCGGGTAAAGCGTTCCGACTGCAAATTCTCCGCCTTGCAATGCAGCCCCGGCCTTGTCCTTAATGGAAACAGCGCCTACCGTATCGATATTGATGGTGACGGCCGAGGTGTTCGCATTCGTCGGCACGTAATAAAAGCCCATCGGTCGCGCATAAGCCGTGATCGCAACGACGAGTGACGTGTCGCTCGTCGCCGTGATCGCATTCCCGGAGCCAGCGACGTTGATGAGATATCCGAACGACACCCTCCATAGCGCCTCAGCCTCGATGTCTACAGCATTGAGATAGGAATCTCCGTCCCTGGCGGCACCGTTGGCTACGGTGGGCGTTTTGCGCTTTGCTGCTGTCACGAGAATAGCTCCGGCGCCTCATCAACAAAAATCATGTCGGCTGTCATGTCCACGTTAGGCGTGATGCTGTAAACGATGAGGCGTTTGTATTCGCTGCCGATCCGGCCGAGCGTGCAGAGGCACCCAACGTCGATTTGCGACGCGCCCGGATCGGCAAATGGCGTCGCAAATGTGATTGCAGTCGTTTCGCCGTCCGATGTGGACGTGATCTGTTTTGTGATGATGCCGTTGCCGCCCTTCATCCGAATCGCAATGCCGGTGACGGCTCCGAAATCTGCAATATCTCCCGCGACGGAAAGATCGGCCGAATCCTTGATGTCCGTCCCTGTGGTAACAGGGACTGTCCCGTCGAGCGTCAAACCTGTAATGTTTCCGCCGCTGCGGCTGATCGATTGGATACGCGAGAACCCGGCATACCGGTCGATAATATCGTATTGGACGCCGACTAAATCCCCGCGTTGACAGACAATCGACTCCAGATCGGCCTTACCCTTGTAGAACGTCATCCTCACTTTCGACTGCAGAAGATCGAAAGCCGCGCGCGCGCGGACATCGGCCTCATCAACAAGGCCGTCATATTGTATTTGATCGAGACGGGACGAGTCTGGGTTCGCGGGATCGGCGTAGACAATTGTCTCGTCAGATTGATAGTTGTTAGCCGAATTGATAAACCCAGCGCGGATGCCGGTCGATGGGCGTGCGAATGCACGGGTAAACGAAAACCCGTTCATATTGCGCGGCGTAAATATTTGGACGGGGGAGTCGCCGGAGCGATCCCTGTCGAGAATCACGCCCCATTTCTCATTGTGCGACAGCCGCGCGTACCCCGATGCCGCGACCATCGTGGCGACATCGATATAGGTCTTTCCTTCGACGACCGCGTCGCAGGTATATCCTTGCGCGGCGCAATGCGACCGGAAGGCAACGAGAGAGGCGCTATCGACAATGTCAACTGGCAGTGGCAAGCCGCCCTGCGTGCCGGTCAGAACGTCCCATAAATGAGGCGCCGGGTTCGACGTTGTCGTCAGTGTATTCCACCCGGTGCCGTCCCAGTCGTTTACGTACCCGGATGCTAGAATCGATACTTGGTCGATTGCCCGGTTAGTAACCTTGAGCGCGACTGTTGCAAATTTGTCGGGATAGGGGACAGGATGTTCGTTCCAGATCGACGAAAACCTGACGATCTGCGCCGTATCCTGAATATTGTTCTGATTGTAGAGCGTTTGTGCCGGGCTAGTGATATAGCCGAACAGATCGTAGATGACATTCGCCGTCGTATAGTCTCTCAGCGAAAAGTCCCCGGCCCGGACAGACTGCCCGCGCATAACCTGTATTTCCCAACTTCCCTTGGGAAATTTAACATTGTCGTTTAGATAGAATACGGCCTTGTCTGCGAAGAGATCGACATTCTGAATCCCAGTCGTTGACGACACGTTGCCGGAATATAGATAGGCGTCGTTTGCCGAAGAAAATACGACTTGTGAGATGCAGACTGTGTGAGACGAAACGTCTCCTGCAGATTCTACCAAAACAACCCGATGATAGGCGTAACTCTCACCTACAGTTTGCGGGATTGAGATCGTGCGATGCTGCGAATTCGACGATGTGAATGGACCATCTGTTGCCAGTGTCGTCCATGACGATCCGTCATTCGACCCTTGCACACTCAAAGTTATGTTTTTATTAGCTGAATTTGTAAACGCTGCATCGCTCGATGCATAAACATCAACTTTCAAAAGGCTCGTAAGATCGTTCCACTGCTTCCCGACGGTTGCTGTAATAGACCCGGTACCGGCCAAACTTGCGCAATTCGCCAGCAGCTGTGTATTTGTGCCGTTGAACGCGGCGGCGAGATTGCCGCCCCCAGTCAATGTGCCAATGGCCGTACCGGTCGCGCCAGATACAGTCGATCCTGCCCCGGAAGAATAGAAATAAGCGTCGGATTCCCATCCGCCGATGCCGGCCGGGGCATGCACTTGCGGCGGAACATAGCTGTAGGCATAAACAGGGCCGCCTTGATCCGGCATGACATTGCGTGTGGCGGGCGGCGCCTGCCACAGCATCTTGATCATGAAATTGATCTGCTTTAGCGAATAGTTGACGGCCTGCAATTCCGGCAGATTGATCCAGTTGGCCGCCCCGACCTGCCGCATTCTCACGCGAAACGGGATCAGCATGGCGTGCCCGGACGAATCCACGCATCCGGTCGGCAGTGAAATCGTGAGCCACGCTTCGTCCGGCGATGCTCGCGTGGTCATCCCGTGCCACTGCGGGCAAGATAGCGGCGGGTTCGATTGATTGAGCAAATTGATCCCGCCGCCGCCGGTCGAATTGTCGACGGCATGCTTCGTTAGTTCAAAATTAATGCCTGGGTCAGTATAACTCTGCCGTGTGACGAGCGCCGCCTGCGGAGAATTTGGCAATCCTTCCTGCAATTCTATCTGCAGATCGGGGATTGACGCGGCCGTCGTATTCCCGACCATCAGGTCGGAGAGCAAATGCGGCCCCGACAGGCCGTAAATGGCTTCTGCTTGCCAATCGTCGCCGACGAGCTCGGTTAGCGGCGGCGAAATGATCGGGGGGAAGACGCGCATCGTCCCGACTACGCGCGGGATCGGGTTGCCCTTGCTGAGAATGTTTCCGGAAAGAGATGCGGCGGGCTTATTGACGCCCTGATCGGGCGGCGCGCCCTGATTCGTCGAAAGAGATGGCGGCGGGACAAGCGCGGATATTGCAAGTGCGCCGCCAATGCCGATGGCCGCGCCAAGCACAGAAGCGCCGACCGTACCGGCGGCGAAGGACGATCCTAAAAGCGGAGCTGCGGCGCCCCCCGTCACCGCCGCCGCGACGAGCATTACAGCGATCATCGCGATGGTGGCGAATGTGTTCTTGTGGCCGCCACCACCGCCACCGCCACTCCTGACCGGTAGCGCGAAGGTCACCACCACATCGCGGCCGGGATCGGCCTTAAGCCGTACGCGCGACCACATCTCGCGCGGAATCACTTGGTCATTGATGCGCGCGACACACCGTTCGGCGAACTTTGGCGGCAGATCGGTCTGTGCCGCGAAAATCTGTTCGATGGTCTGCCCAGCTCTGCCCACCGGCAGAATCCGGACACGCCCGTCGAATGGCCGTTCCTTTAGAACGACCAACGGATGCCGTAGCGGTGCTGTCATGTCAGACTAAGGAGACGTGCCGATAAAAACCGAGAAGATTAAACCGCAGCCGGGAATGATCGATCGGCATCACAACTGCGCTGGTCGCTTTCCAAATGTGCAAAAGCGCATCCGATGAAACCATGATGCCAGCGTGCAGCGGGTTCCCCCGCAAAAGAGCCACATCGAAGCGGCGTTTTTCACCGATCACGCGCGACCACGGATATGACGCCCGCTCCTGTGCAAAGCGTGCGTTGGCCAGATCGATGTCTTTGGCGGAGATTTCAGCGTATGTCGGAACATCGACTTGCGCCTGTTCTTTCAGAACAAGGTACACCAAGCCCCAACAATTGCAGGCGTCGAGCGAATGTCCATCATCGGCGTAAGGGACGCCGACGTAACGCGAGGCCCACTCAGGGATGATCATCGGAACAGCGCCGGCAGATAATCCGGGGTGGCCCTGATCTTAGGCCACGGCTCCGTCGTCACGTCGTAGCTCACGATGTCCGCCGTCAATTGCCAGGCATCGCAGGAGACGTTGCGGAGATAGAGATAGTCGGCTTCATATTCGATTGTCGGCGTACCTACCGGCTGGCGCGGGTTGGAATCGTCGAAATCCGACCGCGCCATCACCTGAATGGAAAACCTCGGCGCGTCCGAGATTGCCAACACGGTTTCGCCGATGATCCGGTCAACGTTGGGAACGGTGAACTTGGCTTGTGGCGGGTTTTCATCGTCAGTCAGCAGCGGCATGCCGCAACCAGTGCCCTTGAATGTATTGCCGCCGTAGACATAATCGACAATGTCGGAGTTGAAGTAGAGCGGCGTCTCTAGGTCCGGATGCGTGATCGTGAAGAACCAGACGGCAACATCGCCGCCATTGGTCGATTCAACATCGTCGCGGAAATCCGCGCTGATCGTTCGCATGGATGAGGGGGTCGCGGTTTTCCGGTATCGGCGCTATAAGCGGGGATAACTGGGGGCGGCGGTTTCGATGCGCAAAGGCTATCGTCCAGAACTCGAAGGGCTCAGAGGTGTGCTTGCCGCATGGGTGATGCTGTACCATGCGGCCATCTTTGGCGGCTTCTGGAAGAATGTACCAAGTGGCGTTGCCGCTCTGATGGATGGGGCGCGCGCCGTCGAGGTGTTTATGGTCCTTAGCGGATTCGTGATTGCGGGACTTATTTGGCGTGAACGGGAAGGATATAGCGTTTTTCTATTTCGCCGCTTTTTGAGGCTGTACCCTATTTATCTGATCTGCATTGTAGTAGCGGCATTGGAAATCAAATTTGGCATCGTCGCGCCGCACTTTGATCTCTCCAAATGGCCGGAGCATTTATTAGCGCACATTCTCATGCTGCACGGCGCTATCTCCACTTCCGTTCTCCCTGGAAGCGCCGGAGCAATTCTAAATCCGGCATGGTCGATATCTCTTGAATGGCAGTTCTACATTATCGCGCCAATTCTATTGTACCTGAGAGGACCTGCCGGGCTAGTACTTGCTTCAACCGTCGCTGTCGTTCTACTGCGCCTTGTCGCGCCGCACCTAAACGGTTTCACCGGCGCATTTCTCCCGTTAAATATACAGTTCTTCTGGATCGGCATAATCACCTATGCGGCGCTGGAACGTAGCAAGATCGAGCCAATGACTGTCATTTTCCTGACTGCGCTCTGTCTTTTGTTCCTGCCCGTGATCGTCGCCGTGCCGATTGTTCTCTGGGTGGCTGCGATCTCCCCGGGGCCGGCGTCCCGCATGCTTACGAGCCATATCCTGCTTTCGCTCGGTCGCTGGTCACTTCCCATCTATCTCGCGCACGAGCCCATCATTGTCGCTGTACGATCGATGCTGCCAACGCTCGGTCCTCTAAAGGACACCTTGCTGATAGTAGGCATCGCCGGCACTCTGACGGTACTGGTGGCGGCGGTGCTGCACAGATATGTCGAGGCGCCGTTCATCGTCCTCGGTAAGCGCCTCAAGAGCAGAACATCTAGTGAATCCACACCAAACCAAGTTCTGTCATAATGTCATTGACGTGGCTGGACGGGTTCACTGCGCCAGTCTTCACCGAAACACGGGATAGCGCCGCCGCAGCCGTCTGCGCCGCCGCTTGTGTAATGTTGTAGCCGGTCAAATCTAGCCCGCTTGGGAGTGTTCCGACTCCGAGCGGCGTCGGCATAGCCGCAAGTTCCGCCGCCGAGGCGTTGTTGCGATAGATGTGACAGAACCAATGCGTCGGCGGAGCTTGGCCGCTCGCGGAGGCCGGCTGCGCCAGATTTTCACTTCCGGGATCATCGCCGAAATATGCGGCCAGCATTGCGTTGGCGTCCGCCTTGGATGCACCCGGAACAACAATTACGACGGAATGATCATTCGCCATTTGTGACCTTTCTTAGAGTGACAGGCCGGCAAGAGCGCCGAAATATGTGCGACAATTCGCGATTTCCTGCGAGGTCAGGATGCGGCTGATCATAACCCCGCCAAACCACCAGATATTCGCCGCGCTAGTCCCGCCCGTATCTGATGCACCCACGGTAAGGCCGTCTGCAGTTGCCGTGCCGGTGTTACCCGTAGTGTAGGAGTTGTTGTCAATGGCGGCCTGCGACGAAACGCCGTTCCATAGTTCCGTAAGAACATGATTGGCACCAATTGTCATATCTGGATTAGTGAGGAGCCCAGAGCCGGAATAGAACGTAAGTCTCGGAGTTGTTCCGTTCTGATAAACACGCGCTTTATTGGTGCTAACGCCATCCCATATTGAATGACCTATTGTCCAACTCACTTGCTGGCCGATCATGATACGTGTGAACGTTGCACCCATCGTAAACGCAGCACCGATGCCGTCATCCGCACCGTCAAATATGATATATTTTAACCCACCAGAGACAGTGTAAATCCCCTTGCGCGCACTGGTACCTTGAACAAGGGCGTTTGAATTTGTCTTCCCGACAATGCGCCCGACCGGATCGCCGCTCGCCGCAACCGGCGTCGCGCCTGCGCTGTCCTGGAACAACGTGGAAATATCGGCAACGCTCCACCAATCTCCCGTCTCGCCGCCACCGAACAATTGGCCTGGATTGAACGGCTGCGGAGCGTTCGTGGCCGGATTGCCGAATACGGCCGGCGCGTAAATTGTGCCAGGAATTATAATCATTAAGTGAACGTCCCGACCGCGACCACAGACACATTCGCGCCGGTCGTGACCTTCCACGCGCCGGACACGCTTTTCATGCCGAGCGGAATGAAGAACGGGACAAGATTTGAAACGGAAGACGCGCCGCCGGTAAAAATAGTAATCGACGTTGCGTTATCGAGGATGATCACGTTGCCGGGCGATGTCGTCGCCGGGACAACAAGTACGCCGGCAATATAATCTCCAGCCGCGCCGGTTGACCCGAGTACTTGCGCCGTCTGCGATGCCGCGACGGTTTCATATTTGGCCTGCGGGTCTGGATCGAATGCGTGGATGAACTCATAGCCGGACCCTCCGGCACCGTCCTTATCCCAGAGACGTGTATTAAAAGACGTTCCGGTGCCGTCCAAGACGGCTTTGGTCGTGGCAGAGCCAGCCATTTACAGTGCTCCGAGATATTGGGAATTTGTCGATTTGTTGAATTTGAGTGCCGGCGGCGCGGTGCCGCCGGAGATCAGCCGCAACGCAATCTGTGCGCCGTAAATGATGCCGTCTACGCTGTTGAGCTTCGGCGGCGCGGTGAACATCCAAGTGCCGTTGCCGCCGGTTCGCTGATGCGTCACGGTGAACTGCTGTGTTCCATCAAGCAGTGTTGTCGAATAGAACGTCAGCAGCGCGTCCCATTCGTCGGACGTGTAAAGTCCGTTATAAGAGATGAGCTTTGTCGGCAGGGACGTGCGGCGGCGCAGTTTTTCCGGACCAACATCAGGCTGGAACTTGGCGACGTTATTTTCCGGTTCTTCGCTGTATCCTTGCTGCAGCCAATTGGTATTGACCGCCGCCGGCCACGCCGCCGTCATCGTCTTTCAGTCCTTGCGATGGGAGAGATCAGCGCGGTCGGGGCCGCAGTGGAACGCCGTAACGGCCGCGCATGATGGAATCGGCACCGCCGCTGGCTAGATGCTCATTGGTAGCGTCTTTGGCCTCGGATCGGATGAGGGCGCGGAAATCTATGCCGCCCTGTGCATTCGGCTGCTGCGATTTTTCGACGCTCGACCCCGGCGGGGCTTCGACGATGAAGTTATTCGTCACGCCGCCACCGGCATTGCCGCCGCCTTTCCAGTAGGACGACGGGGGACGTATGACATTGCCGGAGCGGTCAAACCCGCCGCCATCGGCAAAGCCGGGAATGCCCATGCGGCGTGACTGCGAATTGGAATAGACCGTCACGCCACCGCCGGGATGCGTTTGCAGCAGTTCAGGACCATTCTCGCCGACAACTGCAATTCTTCCCGGCCCGAACGATCCGCCCGTAGCGGCATGGCCGACGAACAGGCTTGCAAAGATACTCGTGATGCCGCCAGTTCCGCCGCCGGGGAACGCTGCCGCCCACAGGTTGTTCAGGATCATGTCCAGCAGTTTGGACTCGATCTTGTTCAGGGCATTCTGCGCGGCATTGCCGAAAGATTCCCACGCCGATTTGCCCTGCTGCAGGCCGGAGAGCGTGTCTTGGAAAAGGCCGCGCGTTGTGTCGAAGGCGAACTTGGTGTCTTCAGCTTTCTGCGCGGCCTTACCAAGTGCATCGGCTTCCGCCGTAATGAGTGCGATACTCTGCGGGGTAAGCGTATTCCCGAGCCGGCGCTGTTCGTTTATCTTGTTCTGGATCGCAGCGTACTTGACCGCCTCGCCGGTTGACATGCCGACCGTGTCCGCCTCGACCTTGTACGCATCGGCGGACGCGCGGATTTGATTAATGCCGAGGGCTTCGTTCCGCGTATATTCAAGGATGCGGTCGGCGGCTGATTTTGTAATTCCCACGCCGGCAAGACGCGCCTGCTGGATAGCAATTTCCTTGGCGCGGACCTGGTCTTCCACCGTGGCTAGCTGCCCCATGATGGAGATGCGCTGCAATTCCATTTGCTGATCATGGACTGCGTCTTGCGGGTTGACTGTGGTTTTGCCGCTGGTTGAAATTCCGGCCTTTCTATTCAGCGCGCCAGACAGCGACTTTTCCGAATAGTCAGAAATTAACTGAGTGGCAGAATTGAAGCGAGCGTCGAATGTCTTGCTCTGCTCGTCCATGGCGGCGATGGCCGCAGTCCCGGCCGCCAGTCCGGCGGCGATAACCGGATGACCCGTAGCAAGCGCGATAGCCGCCGCACCACCCGCCAATATGGCAAAGTCGTTTTTGTGCGCCATCAGGAAGTCGACAACCTCGATAATTGCCGCCTTCCCCTCATTCTTCCAATCCTGCCAGACGCGCGCCCAAGCCGTGTCAAAGTCGCGCGCTTTGGCGATCATTTCCTGTTCGGCGATGCTGCCAAAGTTATTAGCTTGCTGCGCCGCCTGCATAATTGAGGCGCCGCCTTGGCTAAGAAATTGCACCCATTTCTGCGTCGCCGGCAGACCAGCCAGAGCAATGATGCGGTACTTTTCCTGCTGATTTGCCGCGTTGGCGACGAGATCGGCAGTACGAGCAAGATTTACGTTAAGGTCGCGAGAGACGGCAACGCCGTTAGCCCGGAACAGTTCGGCGAGAGAGCCGACGTGATGTTCTGCCTCGATAGCCAGCGAGCCGAATTTTTCCATTGCGGAGAGGAAATCGTCTTGTCCGATCCCGCCGCCTTTCAGGAGCGCCGCAGACTGCAGACCATGCAAAGATTGCAGCGTCCCGCCGATCTTGTCCTGTAGGTCGGCGAATTTTACTTCAGTCGTCTTGATCGACTCGTAAATGAGGTAGAACGCGCCAGCGACAGCCGCCGCACCGCCGACCAACATCCGCATCGGCGTCAGCATCGACGTGAACATGCCGAGCGCGCCTTGGAATGCGCCAACGAGTCCGCCCGGCCCGCTTGCCGCATAGGACAAGTGGTTGAGCTGCATCGCCAGCATCTGTGCCGGCGGAATGCCCATTGCGATGCCTTCCGCCATCGACCGCGCCGCATGGAAGGCCGCCATGGCCTGCGTATTGAAGCCGCCGTGGGCATTGGCGGCATCGTTCACGGCTTTTGCATATATGCCGGTCGCCGTGGCGTTGGACTTCGCTTGCTCCGTTCCTTGCGCAACGGATGCGCCGGCCGCCTTAGCCTTCGCGCCGAACTGGTCGAGTGCCGCCGAACCTGCCGCAAGGCCGGACGTGTCGACCTTGAAGCCGAGCGTTGCGAGATCGGTCATTGCTGAGGATTATCTTGCGGCGTGGTTTCTGCTGACAATTTAGCGGCGTGAGACAGGAATGCGGCGTCGACGGCCTTGATCGCGTGCACTTGCCACGGAGAGACAGGCAAGCCAGTGAGCCGCGACCATGCCTCTATTTCTGTGTAGGAGATCGGCGCAGGTCCAAACCCGGTCCCGCCTCTTGCCTCGGACAGTTCGCAGAAGATTCCCCAGATGTGCCGCATATCGCGCGGCGGAGGTTCGGGGTGGAGATCGGGAATTTCAATTCCCGTTTGTTCTTCTGCCGACAGAAGGTGTTCTCTGAGAGTCCCGCCAGTCGGCTGCGGGTCGGATAGCCTGAATTCCGCCTCGGCAAAGGCGACCAGTTCGGAAATCAGGCTTTCAAGAAATTTGCCCGGTTAGCGATCCACGCATCGGCCTGTTCGCGCATCCACGGGAACCGGATATAGGCAGCCTTCGCAGAGGCCGAAGTGAACTCCGGTTTGTCTCCGTCGATGGTCACGTTCCATCCAGTCGTGGCGTCGACGACGAGATCGACACCATCGGAATCGATGGCTTCCGCCGTGATCTTTGTCCCTGGCGCCGCCGTCTGAATGCGGCGATTGACGCGCGCGTTCTGCGCCGCCTTGAAGCGCGGCGAATCCCGACCCAAGAGTGTGAGTGTCATTGGCGATTTATCGTCGTTCTCCAGCGGCTCGCCCGTGCCGGGATGCCGTAGCTGCATGACAGAGCCTTCGTCGCATGCTTTCGACGTATCGAGACTGGACAGGTCCATGATCGGCCTTTGTTGCTATTGCTTGGGTAAAGTGCGGCGGCAGTATTTCCGCCGCTAGAACTAGAACCGCGTGACCTGCAGCGCAGACGACGGAGAACCGCTGGTCGGCTTGATCGCCTGAAACGGCAGCGTCACGATGCGAGACTGTGGGTTTTGCACAGGGGCGGAATTGCCCGACAACTTCACCCGCGCCATCTGGAATTCAAGGCCGTGTCCCGCTGGGTCGGTGAGCGAGAATGACAGGCCGAATTCCGTCTCGTTCACATACCGGCTCAGCCACGTCGCGGAAATGCTCTGATCCAAGAACATCGTCACTTGGCCCGACACATCTCCCATGCCGTATTCGATGACTTGAGCCGATCTGTTGCCGAGCGTGTAGTTGGCCTTGGCGCCGTTATCGAGTGTGAAATCGACTCCGGTAATCATGGCCAACGCGGTGCCGGATTGCGCCGCGTCGTCATAGATCGACCCCGTGAGCGTATCGAACGGCTGGTTCGTGCCAGGGCCTGTCGGCGTGCCGCCCGACGTTGTACCCGATCCAGTCATGGTCGTGCCGAGTAATGAGAATGTCGATTGGACGATCTGCCCCGGCGCCATCTTGAAATTCCACTTGGACACCAGCATGTCGCGGTAGAGCCGATAGCGGCTCACGTCCAAGGCGCCATCTTCCAATGACAGATAGGTCGGCGTCGTACCTATGGTGATAACGTTTGTCGCCCAAGCGCCGAACAGCGCCGATTGGATGAAGTCATCGAAATCCGTATAGGCGAGTTCGACGACGACATCGCCTTCCGCATGCCGCGTGGTGTGACGGAAATCCGATACTTCGCGATCCGAGCGGATTGTCGCGCTCTTGATCGTGTCGGTTTTGTAATCGAGGCTATGCGAGACGAATTTCGTCTTGACATAATTGCCGGTCGCGGCGGTGCCGAAGGCAGTCTGTGCTTTCTCCAGCAGTTGCGAACGAATGCCTTGGGCATACGTGGCCATGTTTAAATCGCTCCGTCTAAGTCGGGGAATGCGTCGCCGTCACGGCGATGCGGGGCGCGCTTGCGAGGCTGCGCTTTTGGGTGATCGGCCGCGGTTAAAGAGCGCCGAGGTATTGAGAGCCGCGCGGATGGTTGAACGCGATGCGCAGTAATGGCGTGGTGCTTGTTCGTGTCGTCCACGCCACAGTCACGGGCACCATGACCCAATCTGGGTGTGCTTGGGCGGGCGCGCGTTCCGCATAGCGCACGCGGACGACAGTTTCATTTTGCGTCACAACCTGCCCCGGCGGGAATTTTGCTCGAACTGCGTCGGCGGCGGATTCGGCTAGTCCTGTTCCCGACCCGGATGGGAAGAACAGACTGGCTTGGAATAAACCTTGCCGGATCGTATCGCCGTATTGACCGAGAGTGCGCGGACGTTCCGCTGTCGGCACCAGCGCATAAGCAACATAGGCGGTGCCGACGACAGGCGTGTAGGGAACGCCCTCATAGGCCTTGTCGCCCGGCAGTCCTGCCGCTGTATTCGCCTGCACGGTCAGAGCGCCACGGATATCCTGAAAGACGCTCACCCGTACCGCCCGATTACATTACAATGCGTTGTGCAAATTCCATCCAACCGAGACTGGAACGGTGATCCAGTCTGGGGTTATCTGTGCCGGCCTGCGCTCGGCATACTCGATGCGCACCGATGTTTGCCCCTGTGTCACAACATCCCCGGGAACAAACTGGTCTTTGACAGAATCGGCGGCCTGCTCGGCTTGCCCTGTTCCTGAATCGGATGGGAACCACAAAGTGATATGAAATTCACCTTGCAGGAGCGTCACAGTCCCGCCGAACGTAACCGGCCGCTCTTGTTCCGGCAGAAGCGAGTAGACGGCATAAGCTATTCCGACATTCGGCGTGATCGGCACGCCTTCATAGGCGTGTACCGCCGGCATTCCGGACGCTGCATTAGCTCGCGTCGTTAAGGCCCCGCGAATATCTTGGAATAGAGTCGTCACAATGCGGCGACTCTTTGCGCGGTTTCTTCGGCAATGCTTGCGGCACGATCAAGCGTCGATCTAACGAATGAACGCGGGGCCTGATTGTATTTGCGGCCGAGCGCATCGGTGCCGACAAAACCGAATTCAACCCGCATGGCATAAGTGGCGCCGTTATTCATGTAGAACATGTCGCCGAGTTTGAATTCTGCCCCACCAACGAAGCCAAGCGACGCCGCTAAAGCTCCACCGCTTTTCGGACTAGACGGACCTGACACTACATCCTGCGCATTGATCGATGCGTACCATGACGCCCGCAGAAACCCCGTCTTGACCGGCGTCGCTTCAATCACCTGTTCGCCGATATCCTGCACGAATTCGGACGCGAACAGTTGCGCCCGGCCCTTGGCCTTCTGCACAAAGGCGTCGATGTTGACGGTGAATTCCTTGGTGTCGGCGGTAAACATTACTTGCGCACCTGCAGCGTGTAACTGCCGATGATGCCGCCGATCTCGCGCGTCTTGAAATTGACAACCGTGTAGACATCCGACCCGACGACAAGACGGTCACCCACCTGCGGGGTGACGCTAGTATCGGTCGGGAGAAACGTTGCCTTGCGGTCGGATTCCTTGATGACGGTGCCGTCCTGCGCAACATCGGAATAATCGCCGAGCCGTCCAGTGCCGGGGTAGTCGGTCGTCGTGTCGCCGGTTGTCGTGCCTGTGGTTGGGTCATACGTGCCGGCAACAATGCGCCGCAGCGTCATTGCCCGGCCCATGTCGCCGAGAAACCCGACGACACTCGCCTGGAATTGATTGCCGACCGTCATCAGCTCGTCGCGTCGTCGATGAAGTCGCGGCTATACGGCAGCGCAGTACCGGGGAAATCCATCTGGCCGACCTCGAAGCGATTCGGCTCGCGATCCGTATCCTGCCGCTCCGTATCCATATCGGCTTTGCTGGTGCCGCCGACGAACGGCGACCCAAGCCCGCCGCTGTCCGCCGTGACCGCCTGTGTTCGCAGCCGAGTCGCCAGTGCGCGGAACATATCGGCGCGCTGGTTGTATTGCACGCTGGCGCCGTCGATCGACATCGCCGCAAAGCGGGAATACTTCGCCGCCTGTGCATCGGCGAGTGCTGCCGCTGTCTGCAACGGCGATCCATAGATGCCGAGCGCGCCGGAAATTTCTTCGTCTGAGAACAGCGGGTCTGACGTGGTTGTATCGCCGAGTGCCAAGCGGACTTTCGCAAGATCGTTCGCCAAAGATGTGTCGTAAGTAAACGTCACTTTCCGTCCACCATTTCACGCACAACACGAAGATATTTGAACGCCAACCCCATATTCATTTCGGCGAGCGTGAACTGCTGTTGGACTAATGAAGCCCACCATTGACGCCTGTTGCCGGGCATCTCCGGTTTTTCCAGATCGGCGAGATCGAGATTCCCGACCGGCGCCGCCGCAGACGTTGGCTCGACAAACACAGGGACGCCCTCTTTTGCGGCTTCTACCGCCGCATTGCTCGAATGCGTCACCAAGGCCCAACAACCCCGCAATTGCTCGCGTAACGGCCGGGTTTCTTCCTTGGTCCGGATAATGATCGGCCGGTCTGTGTGCTGCCGCACAAGCCCTTGGATTTTACAGGCCCAAGGGATGACCTTGATCCCCATTGCACGGCCGTAATGCACGCTCGGCAACGCTATGAGAACGTGCTTTCCCGTCGTTCTCCACGGCTTGATCTCGCGGATGCACATCGCCTCCGCGCGCTCGTAATCCGGCTTATCGAACATGACGGGAGTCATGCCGCGATAAGTGAACCTGTAGTAACCGAACGGGCCGCCCTTAGCCGGCCGCCAATAACCGTTGTCAATATGCCAGAACGGACGATCTGCTCTTATTGCCTGCGGGATAGCATCAAGCGCCGTCCAAAGCTGGCCCCATATTGCAAATGGAGCGCCGTCATTCGGCGGCATTCCTGCGACCAGCGCCGCCTTCTCTCCCCACCCCGGCGCTAGTGACGCCATGATGCGGGTTGTCTTTATTCTCCGCTCAGGCTCGACTACGCACCATAGGCGAACGTCGCTCATGGCGCGGCACTCCTACCAACTCAGGATATAATCACCGGCGATGACCTTCCGGACTTGCGCGCCCCATGAGCACAGCAATTCAACGGCATCGGTATCTCCGATGCCGAACTGCTTACCCTTGCCGATCTTCTGCTCGACAATCATGGCCGGACGATACTTGCGGATGGTCTGCGCGCCGCCTTTGCAAACAAACAGTTCGAACCCTTCGCAATCGATTTTTACGAGGTCAACATTGGCGAGTTCGAACGAATCCAGAGTCTTCATCTTCGCCAGATGCTCACCGTGCGCGGCAATCCATGTATCGCCCGATGAACTCTCGCCAGTATGCAGCGAAACGGATGCCCCGTGATCGCCGAGCGCAAACGGCCAAATATCGCAATTGTCTGTTTTGATATTCGCGTACCAGCATTCGCGGTGCCGCTCGACCGGCTCGAATGCCGTGACGTGCCGGAACATGACGGACAGAGGCCGCGTCCACAGTCCCGTATGCGCCCCGATATCGACTGCATGGCGGAAGTTCTTCACATACGGTAGCGCCGCCATCAGTTTGTGCAATTGATAACTGGGACCGCCGGCAAATTCAGGCCCGTTCTCCAGAAATGCATCCAAGTGCGATTCACCGTCAGGGAGAAAGAAGCCATTAACTTGCTTCAAGCAAGCCTCACTTTCGCCGCGTCATAGACCTCATCGGCCCCGATCCGCGCCATGCAGTCTCGACAATGGTCGCAAGGAGCAAGATTCCCGCAACCCAGATCATCGCCGGTAAACATGTTCGTATGCACGTCGTAGCCTGTTACGCGCGGCGAAATAAACCCGCCGAAGATCACCACCGCAGCGATACCAAGCGCCGCCGCTGCATGATGCAGCCCGCCTTCTGGTCCGACATACAATTGCGCCCGCTCAAGCGACGCGCATGCGAGCCGGAATGTAGCGGCCTTGATTGTTCTGACACCGGCTAGCCGATGCGGCCCCGTGTCGAACTGCGCCACGTCGTGCCCGTCCATCGCCAACTGATCGGCGACTTCCTGATACCTGTTGACCGGCCACTGCTTATTCGGCGCCGAATGCTTGGTGTTCGGCTCGATGATGACGTCGGCATCGCCGAACGACTTCGCCCATTCCCGCTCGGCGTCGGTCAGATAGAGTTCGCCGGGGATAGCCTTGAAGCCTGGATTAAATATCCATCGATCGCCATCGATCCGGCAGTAAGCCCGCGCGCCGGGCGCATGGATGATCCAGTCTATCGATTCGCCGGTATCCTCCGCGCCGGGAGGCGCGACGTTCGGATTGCCGCGGTAGATGTCATGGGCATTGCGGTGCCAGATGATGCGGCGGCAATTAACGTCACTGAAGGCGACGCGCTTGCCGTGCTTGGCTGCGCCTTTGGCAAGGCCGGAGCCAAGGATCTCGTCGCCGAAGCCCGTGACACGACCTCAATTATAGGCGACGCATTGTTCGCATGGCGTTCCGCGCACATCCTTTTTCAGATGCGCCGCACGCAATGCCGTGAATGCCGCCGAATTCCACGCATCCATAAACGGCTGCTTAGTCAGATCGCCCATCGCCCATGATTTATTCGCGTCGAAGCAGCAGGCGGATAGCTTCCCGTCGGCCGTGACATGGCCTTCCGTGAAAGCTGACCAGCAAGGCAATGGCTCTCTTAACGCCCCGAGCCTGCCTTGATTGCCGGCGGTCGGCCGGTATCCGAGTTCTTCTTCCCGCGCCGTCGCAAATGCACCCATCGAGTACAAGGGCAGCCAGTAATGCTCGTCCACATACGGCACGACATGCTCGGCCAGGAGATTTTCCATCTTGGCCTGTTGCTCGCCGTCATACCGGATCGAAGACGCATAGAGTCCGGTCGGATACCCCCTCGCCTCGCGCAATTCCCATGCGGCTTTGATATTGCTCAGTGCGATCGGATACAGCCGGCGGTCAACCGCCATGACGTGTTCGAACTGGTCTTCATCCGCCGCATTTACCGACCATTTGATCGAGTCGATGCCGGCGCGCATGAGTTCGTCGACCCAGCGCGGCTTTGCCAGTGACGCATTCGACGTGAGGAATACATACGGCATCCCCACGTCCTGCTTGAGGTATTCGACGCAGGCGACAAGCAGTTTGGGATTCATCATGCTTTCGCCGAGGAAGAAGCACCCGACCTCCTCGACGCCGGCATCGCGCATTTCGCGTGTGATTCGCTTGAAAAACTCGAAATCCATGTCGGACTTCGGCTGTTCCTCGCGCGTCCGTAGAGCGCAGAAGCCGCAGCGATAGTTACATCGCGGCGATATTTCGATCTTGACCGAGCGCGGCGCGGGACATTCGGCCTTGAGATATGCCGGGGGAATTTTTGTGACGGCATCGATGCGTTCGGTAATCATCGCGCCGCCCACTCCGCCAATGTTGAACGCCATTCATCGGCGAATGGAACGTCCTCGTATCCCGCCATGCAGGGAGAACCCAACGTATGGTGCACGACCTTCGGGCTTTCGATCGGCTCGCTTTCGCCGGCCAGCCAATTCCATTCCGGAGCGAGTTCGCCGATTTGGTCGTCTTTCAGCCAGCAGAGCCGATGCAGATCGCGGCCGGGAAGCGTATTGACGAGTTCGGGCGTGAGCGCCTTGTTTGCCGTTCGGTCGCAATCAAAAACGACCAAGCTGCTCCAGTTTTTGCGGGCGTATTTGGTCTGCGCCTGCCCGTCCATTTTGACGGTTGAATGCGGCTCATGCTGATGCTTGACGCACCATGCGGCCTTTGGGCTTTCCTGCCGCTCGATCCATTGGAACAGGCGGCACAGGTTTTCCCTGACCAGCATGTCGCAGTCCATGAACAGCGCCAGCCCATGACCGGCGAGATGCGGAACAAGAAAGCGAGATATCGAGAACTGCGTCGAGCAAGGAGCGCCGCTGATCTCGTCCCACAACTGCCACTGACCTTCGCTGTTCAAGCGCCGGTCGGTGGGTCGGCGGTAGAGCCCCCGCTTTTTCAAATCATCCAGCACCAGGCCATACACCGGCACCGGAAGCGTCAGTCTCTTGTTGATCGAGTGGCGGGCTACAGCGAACGCGGCGGCTTCACGCGGATCGAAGCCGATCCAGATACTCCAAGCCCTGCTCAATCGTCACCTTTGGAAAAGCGTCAACGGTCGATATCGGCGAGGCATTCAAAACCTCGACGCCGCTGCGTTTGAGTTGGGGGAGACAGGCGTTGAAATTGTCGCCCCAGTTTTTCCAGTACCGGGCGTTTTGTCCCGCCGAGTACCAGTAGTAGTTTTCTAATTTGTAGTGATGCCCGCCCTGCTCGGTGTAATCGAAGCCGAACAGAACGATACGCTTTGCGCCTTTGAGATAGGCGAGATTGACAGCGCCGAACCCGGAATTGCCGCCGCTTTGAATGACGGCGGGGTCATCGCTTAAGCCCTCGAAACGGGAGAGCCGAAGATACTTCGCCCGCTCGATCAGCGGACATTCAAGCGGAAACTCGTATTCCTGCCCGGTCGGAGCGAGGAAGATTTCCGCCCGGCACTCATGCCGCAATTTGTCGGCCTGCCGGCATATCCACCGCCGGTCCAATGCGAACACCGCATCGGCAAACGGCATTTCCCACACCGCTTCCTTGACGGCGAGAACGCGAATGCCGGGAATGTGGAAGCGGCGGAAGTCGATATCTTTGAGGCTCGGACCCGTGCCGACGATTGCCAGCGGTTTGTCCGACCAATCCGGGTCGCCGATGCTCGTAAACGGCAGCATCAGGACTTCGGCTTGTTCTTCGAACCTTTCGGTCGGCCGCCCTTGCGCCTGACGGGTACATCCGCCGCCATGCACACGGTCTGCGCAGCCTCTTGCGGCGCCGCTTCAACAGCCAGAGGCGGCGCAAATGGCCGGTCGTTCTGCGTGATGTAATTCCAGTCGGCTTCTTCGGCCCGCCTGATCCAGCGCCGCTCGTAATGCTCTTTCAGCATCCGAGTGGAGAATTGAGACTTGTCGACAAGATCGCCGACACGCGGATGATATCCATTGACGGTGAAGCCTTTCGGCCACGCGCCATAGACGTAATCCGCGTCTCGATCGAATGGTAAGAGCCAGTACGGGGCGTTCGGTGATGGCACCCTAGGCGTCCCGCACTGTGTTTGTGCCACGTATCAAGGCCGATTAGGCGATGATCGTGTTGAAAAACACGCCGCACTCAGCCGCGACGAGTTTTTGCGCATACGCCTGTTGGATTTCCAGCCGGTCGGACTCAAGATGCTCTATCCGGAACTTCTTGATGCGCTGACCGGCGGGTCCGGCGCCAGTGAAGCCGACCCAGTTGAACGTGTAGCCTCCAGACGGAGACTGCAGGCTCGCGGCAGGAGCCGCATACACAAGCAGCGCCGACTTGCCGCCGATGAACGCATTCGACTCGTTCGTGTTCAGCGTGGTCGAATTGCTTTCCGCGCCCGTATTCTTGACGGCATCCATGACGAGGATTTCGTCAATTTCCATCAGCGCGGCGACGGCCTGCTTGGTGATGATGGCCGGCGCACCCGGAGACGCGCCGTACTTGATGCGGTCCGTGATCGAGCCGTGCTCGGACAGCTTCGACCAGACCTGACGGCCCATGACCAACTTGTTCGCCCGGAAGGTGGACGACAGGTGGATGCGGTCGTTGTAGGTCTTCACATCAGCGACGGGGGTGGCGTTGGAATCGTTCCACTGAAGGACGGTATTTCCAGCCGGGGAAGCCGAGACGCCGGTCACGTCGACCGACGCGCCGGTCCAGATGCCGGTGGTGAAGTAATTCGACGCCCAGTTGACCTCACGGTTGATGAGCGCCTTGTTCGCAAGGAAGTTCGTTGTATCGCGGTCCATATCGAGCGGCGAATCCGCATTCGAACGAACCTGATCTTCCACATCCTTGTGCAAGGCCCACACGTCGGCGTAATACGTCGGCGTGTTGTCGATCCTCCAGCCATCGCCGGCCGATTCCGAACCGGGCGCACGCTTCTTCATCGAGTCGCGGTTGAGGTCGCCGCGCGAATAGACGAAATAGCGGTCGGACTGTTTCTGTACGGGAACGGCCGGGAACACTTTGTCGGCGACAAAGGCGTCCGGCTTCTGCATGAACGCGACGGAGATGTTCGTCAAAATCGCATTGACGTGGACATCGCCAGCGACAGGGTTAGCCATTTGTACTGCTCCCTCTAAGGGAAAGCCGGCGCTGTCACAGCGCGGGCGTAGCGAAAGGGGTGCGCCTCAACGAAAAAGCCGCCCTTAAGGCGGCCACCATCAATGCGCTAGGTTGTCTGTTTGTTATGGAAGGCCGGTCGGGCGGAACAGCATCGGGATAACGTCTCCCGATACGCCGGTCGCCAGCGCAACGCCGAGATTGTACGCATCGGCAGAGCCAGCCGCGACGCCCTTGGCGTTATTGTCCGTGACGATGCGATTGCCGGCAGTCACGTTGCCGCCGAGAGTGATCTTGGTCACACCGAACGGCCGCACCTTGGCCGCACGCGACGCAGCGCCAGGCGCATTCTGCAATACGCCAACAACGTCGGCGCCGAGCGTTGCCGCCGCCGCGTTGCCGGACGAATCGACAGTCATGAAAAGGTACTGCTTGGCCGACAAGTCGGCAGCCGCCGGCAGGTCGAAGTCAAGATACCCAGTGTAGTCGTAAGCCATGTGATCGGCTCCTTAATGGGTTGATGCGAGCCGATTAGGCCGCACGCTTTTCCTGTTCGGCTTTCGCGTACAGGTCTTTGCCCTCACTGGTATCGAGGACTTCCACCATCGCGGCGGCCTTGGTGATCTTCTTCTCTGTAGCGCGGGTTTCGGCGAGCTTTTCAATCTGCGCCTGCGCCGAACCTTCCGTCGAACCGTCCTTGCCGATCGGC
>Ga0265338_10000584_pt1 | contig 64255 bp, 52 predicted proteins | sample 42126metaG_FD_193579 | JGI IMG/M metagenome (GOLD analysis project Ga0265338, IMG submission 193579) | Rhizosphere microbial communities from Carex aquatilis grown in University of Washington, Seatle, WA, United States - 4-21-26 metaG | ecosystem: Host-associated > Plants > Roots > Rhizosphere...
AGCACCTGGAGCCGGCCCTGGTCTGATCGCCCGAACCGTGTCGGGGAATCCTCTACGGATTCCCCGACACGCGCGCGTGTGAAGACGAGTGACGCACGCGCATACAAACATGTGTCGCGCAATGCCAGGAAACCGATGCTCTATCCCCTGAGCTACGAGGGACGAGGGCTGGACTGCGCCTATGCATTCGCGAACCCCGATGGAGGGCCCGGTTACGGCCAAACTTACGGCCTAACTCCGCGTCGGGGCGTCTCCGGAGTGCTGTTGCGTACGAGGCGCGGCGCACGTCGCCAGTTCTCGAGCGGTCGTCGCTGCAGCGCCCGACCGGTTTCGTGGCATCGAACGGCGCGCGGACCGCGAGGGCACGCGTGCGTGCGAGCAGTCCGGAAACCGATGCTCAAACCGCCGCGCTACGGGTGCTGACCTGGGCCTCCGTGTTCGCCGAGCCGGATCTACGGCCAGAGGTATATGTCGGCGTGATGTGCGAATACAGGTCGAGCGCGATCCCGACGGCGGAGTGTTCGAGCATCTCGGAGACGGCCCTGGGACGGATCCCCGGATCGAGCAGCAGCGACGCGGTTGTGACGAGATGCGCCAACCCCGGCACCACACTCGGAGTAACCACACCAGACTCGGCGAGGCGAGAAACCCGATGGCCCGCGCGTGAACACGAGACTCGGGCTATGTCTTGATGGCTGACGACCGCCTCGATGTCGGCCCCGTACCCCGACCGTTCGATGCCGTTACCGAACACGAGTAGGTCTTGCCGACTGTCAGTCCGCTCACAATCAGTGGGCTCGCCTTTCCAACCTTCGACTTGGTCTTCCCGCCGTTCGTTGAGGTGCACGTCGCCGTGTATCGCTTGATCGGTGCGCCGTTGCTCTTCGCCGCGGTGAACGTGACCTTCACGGCCCCCTTACCCACTTTCGCGACCTTGATCGCCGCGGCCGCGCCCGGAGTGCCGATCGTGACCGCCGACGTCATCACCGATGCCGGCCCGGCGACGCTGCCGTTCTCGGCTGCGACCGTGAACCGGTAGGAGTCGCCGGCGATGAGACCCCGGATGACCGTGGTCGTGACCGTGCCGGGAACCAGCGTGGGTGGCTGCGCGACGCCATTGAGGTAGGGCGTGACGATGTAGCCGGCGATGCAGCCGCTGTGCGGTGGTGCCCAGCTCACCGCGGCACCCGGGAACGCCTCGGACGCTGCCGACGGAGTGAGTGGGGCTGTGGGTGTGACGGTGCACCCACCGGTGCCACCGCCACCACCGCCCTCTGTGTCCGTGCTCGAAGCCGGGAAGGTCACGTTTGACGCGCCGGACGGGCCGCTCGTTCCGATCAAGTTTGTCGCCGTGACCGAACACGAATACGGGGTGTTGCCGACCAGTCCCGTGACGAGGATCGGGCTTCCGGAACCCGAGGCGGAGGCTGAGCCGTGGCCCTGCAACGAGGTGCACGTCGCGGTGAAGCTCGTGATCGGACTCCCACCGTTGGCGCCCGGCGTGAAGAAGACCGACACCACTCCCACGCCGCCATTGTCGGCGAAACCGATCGTCGGCGGAGTCGGAGCCGAGGGCGAGTTGCACGCCGCGGTGGCCAGCGGGGAGGCCGCGGTGAGCCAGGGCGCGCTCGTGACGGCACCGATGGACTGCCCGACGGCGGGCCCGGACGCCGAACCCCACCAGTTGCAAGTGCCGTCCACGTTCGCCGCGCCGTTGTTCGAGATGCCGACCGGAAGTCCGTGGAGGTCGTTGCGGTTGACCAGCACGCCGGTTGAAGGGCCGTTGGCATCGAGGACTTCCACTCCCTGGCCGACGCACGACGCGCAACCGAGCGAGTTGAGCGTGACGGAGATATTCGTGTCCGGGATGCCCGGAGGCGTATACGAGGGCACGTAGCAGCTCGGGTCATCGCCGCACAACAGAACGCCGTAGTGGTTCGTCGCTCCCGGGGTGAAGGTGTTGGCGGTCACCGACGAGTTCGTCGTCCCGTAGAAGACGACGCCCCGGCCGTGATTGTCGATGGTGTTGTTCGAAACAACGACGTTCGAGAATTGGGGTAACCCGATGTTCGACAGGTCGACCGCCCACCCGTTGTCAACGAAGCTGCTGTTCGTGAACCGGTTCGCGTTGATCGTCGCGCCATTTACTGCACCACCGGCCGTGAACTCGTCGGCGTAGATGTCGTTGCCGGACGCAGCTCCGGCCTTGGTGTTGTCGGCGAAGAGATTGTGCTGCACCAGGGTCGGGTCCGAGCCGAGGCTGTTCGCGAGGAACAGTCCGACGGTGTTGTTCGCCACGATGTTGTTGACGAACTGGGTGCCGTGCGTCCCGACGAGATACACGCCCGCCCCACCGCAACAGCTTGTACCGCCTTCCACGGTGAACCCGTCCACCTTCACGTCGTTTGCCTGAACCCATACCGGCCAGGTGTAGCCGGAGCCGATCCCCGTGATGATGGATTCAGAGCTCGGTGTCGGCGGATAGGGCCGAGTGCGTGCGTCGACACTCGCCTGCGCCCCGATCAGCGTCAGTTGGTGGCCGATCGTCACATCCTCGTTGTACGTTCCCGCCAGCACCTGCACCGTGTCTCCGGCAACCGACTTGTTGATGCCGTACTTCTGGATCGTGCTGTAGAGACCGGCAATGTTGGTGTAGCTGCCGCCACCGCTTCCGCTCGGCTCCGACCAGGTTCGAGCCGTGCCGCCGGGGCATGTAGTCGAGCCCTGCCAGGTAAAGGAGCCGGCGTCGAACGTGTTGGAGGACATGATGCCGCACCAATCCGGCGAGGCGTACCCGACGCCCGGACCGCCGGATCCCCAAACGAGCACGTGGCGATTCGAAGTGTTCGCGAAGGTGTTTCCGGTGATCGTGGCAGCACCGACTGGGTACAACAGCCAAGCGATGTTCGGTGTCGGACCGGCGAAGTCGATTGCGTCGTCCGTGCTGGAGAACTTGTTGCCCGAGATCACGCGCCCGCTTGCCGGACCGGTCCAACCGGCACCGCTCGCAATGTAAATACCCGCACCTTTCTGGCCACCGTCGAAGGTGTTGTCCGTGAATGTGTAGCTCTGGACGGTCGACGTGTTGCTACCAGTCACAAAATTGAAGTCACTGATATAGATCCCGGTGCCGCCGTGGAAGATTGACGGCGCGAGGTCCCCGGCGCCGCTGTACACGGTCGACGGTGTGAACGCGTCATCGGTGACGGTGTCGCCATTGCCGTCGATCTCTACCGACTTCGCGATGAAGTTCGGATCGCCGTTGATCTCGAAGCCACGCAAGGTGACGTTGTCGGCCTGTATGAAGATGTTGGACGATCCGAAGACCGGGTAAATGCCGGCTGCTTCGATGACCGGCGCGGCAGTGGATGGCACCCCTTCGGGCGCGGTCGTGATCGCGTTCCCCGAGGTGTCGACGCCTTGGATCGTCACCCCGGTCTGATTGTGACCGACGAAGATGTTGAAGTCGTTCGTCCCCGGGCCACCGGTATTCGGGTTTCGCGCCGTCGCGTGGTCCGTGTTGTACAGGCCGGGATACACACAAACCGTCTGACCCGCGGTCGCGGCATCGATACCGGCTTGAATCGTCGTGATGGGCCCGTGGCCGCCGCCCACATCGACATTTACGTCACACGACGCCGCCGCGCCGACCGGCGAGCCCGGAAGACCACTCGTCACCAGCACACCCACACCGAGCGCAATCGACATCGCCGTGATCGCAAACGGCACGACGTACGTTCGAGTAGCTCTCGTGCCCGATCCCGCAGACCGCGACATAAAACGATCACCACCATCCCCGCAGGCGGCCTAACAGCACACTGGACGCTACGGATCTCGCACGCGCCCCACAAGGTGCAACCGCGAGGGGCCATACGACGATAGAGAGCCATGCGCTTTGGTATTGCTAGAGCGCCATAACAGGTCTTTACCCCCCCACAACGAGGGGGATGCGAACTCGCAAACGACTCTCGACAGCGCATAACCAAATAGCAACAGCACGGCCGAGCCTCGGGAGCGTGGGTGGAATGGTTGCCGGACCACGAGTACGCGCGATGTGGGGCTCGGCTGCCGGACCGCGGCTGGTTCTCATGGCCGCGCCGCCGGATCTTGGGTCCGGTCAACTGCCAGCCGGTCAACCACACAAGCGCATCGGTCAGGTCGCCGACACCGCCGCATCCCCGCGCTCCTCGCGCAAACGGGCATGTGTACGCCGGCCGTGACGAGCTCTGCGAATGGCTACCGCAACGAGTCCACCGGAGCTACGGCAGCTGCGATGGTCGAAGCTCGGCCAGCCTCCGAAGGAGGAAGCTCCGCTCCCGATCGTTCTTGACGAGGTCGAGCGCAGCTCGGTAGGCCGATGCCGCTTCCTCCTTCAGCCCGATCCTGCGCAGGAGGTCTCCCCGCGCGGCTGGCAGGAGGTGGTAGTCGCGCAGCGTGCTCGCCTCGAGCGAATCTAGTAACGCCAGTCCGGCCTCCGGGTTGTCGCGCATCGCGATCGCGACTGCTCGGTTGAGCTGGACTACGGGAGAGTGAGAGATCCTGGAGAGAACGTCATAGAGCGCCACGAGCTGCACCCAATCGGTCGTCTCCACGCTGTCTGCTTCGGCGTGCACGGCGGCAATAGCAGCCTGGACGGAGTAAGGACCCGGGGATGGCGTCTGCAACGCCACGACGACCAGATCACATCCTTCGGCGATGCGTTCGGTGTCCCAAAGGGCTCGGTCTTGGTCATCGAGAGGAACCAGCTCGCCCGTGGTATCGATACGCGCTGCTCGGCGGGCATCGACCAACAAGAACAACGCGAGCAAACCGCTTACCTCAGCTTCTCCGGGGAGAAGTCGGTGCAAGATGCGGGCCAGCCTGATCGCCTCCTCCGAGAGGTCAACTCGCACGAGCTCCGCTCCCGTGCTCGCGGCATGGCCTTCGGTGAAGATCAAGTACAGCGTGTGCAGCACCGCAGGAAGACGATCAGCAAGCTCTTGGCCCTCCGGCACTCGAAACGGTATGCGAGCTGACTGGATCTTGCGCTTGGCTCGGACGATGCGTTGTTGCATCGTTGACTCGCCCACCAGAAACGCGCGCGCGACCTCGGTCGTAGAAAGACCTCCGAGACAGCGCAGCGTCAGTGCAACTTGCGCCTCGAGTGACAACGCCGGGTGACAACAGGTGAAGAACAGGCGCAACCGCTCGTCGGGGATGTCGTTGGTTTCCGGATCCGGTGGTGCGGGAACGAGTTGCTCCGCCTCGATGTGCAGGATGGCAAGGCGGGACGCGAACGCTCTATCTCGTCGGAGGCGATCGACCGCCTTGCGCCGGGCCGTAGTGATCAGCCATGCCAGAGGCGTCGTCGGGACCCCGTCGACAGGCCAACGCTTCAGCGCAGCCTCCATCGCATCGGACGCAACGTCCTCTGCCAAGTCGAGATCTTTGAACTGGTGTACGAGCGTCGCGAGCAGCCGACCTCGCTCTTCACGAAACACCGCCTCGATCGAATCGAGAGGCCGATCGCTCATCACGATCCGGGGATCAGGGCGACCGGGCGAATCTCGACCCGCCCGGCCCGCGCTCCGGGACACCGAGCGGCCCAGTCGATCGCGGCATCGAGGTCGGGGAGGTCAAGGATGTAGTAGCCCCCCAGGTACTCGCGGGTTTCCGCGAAGGGTCCGTCGGTCACAATTTGCTCGGCGCTCTGAGTGACGTGGACCGAGGTGGCGGTCTCGAAGGAGTCCAGCACGTTGCTGTCGACCATGACGCCGGCGTCGACCACGGACTGGTGGTACGCCGTGAACTGCTCCATGAGGGACCGGCCGCCATCCGGAAGGGGTTGCGCGTCCTGATTCCCGATGATCAGCAGCATGTAGTTCATCGTGAGCTCCTCGGTCGTTCGGTTGCGGAGAACTCCCGGGGCGGAGTCCGGGAAGGAGACGAATGACGCGTCGACAGATCGACAGCATTCTGCTGCTGTGGCAACGATGCTCCCTCGCCGAGGCTGGGAACAGTTAGGAAACCGATGCTCTCTCTCCTGAGCTACGAGGGCACGAGGGCTTGATGTAGCTGACCAGCCTAAACGGACTCGGCGATTGACTCGGCAGCATGCCGGCGGGTCAGCTTGCCAACGCCGTGCCAACGGGAGGACGTTCAGCGAGGTGAGGAGTGACGGGCCACGGCGCCGAGTCGGTCGAGCGTCTCCTCGACGCCTGGTCGGCGGAGGCCGGCAACCTCAAATTCGCGCGGGCGTTCAACACGGGTGTGTTTGGCGAGCGACGACCCACACTTGGGTTCCGTTCACGCCCCAAACCCTTCCGACTCCGACGATGCCGACCTCGCCAACGCCGGGATGCCGTTCGGCGCGCAGGACGATGCAAGGGCTACGCAAGTGACCCTGGATGTGTTTACCCGCGTGGTAGTCGTTCCAGACGTGTCCTCCGTCAATGAGCTTTGGGTCTCCGGCGACCGCGACCGCTTGGCTGGCCACTCTCCACTTCGTCCCATCGAACGCGGCAGAGTTGGCGCCATATACAGCGCCCAACGCCGCGAGTGCGGCGAGAGCCGTGCAGCCGGCGATTCGAATTCGGCGAGAGATGGCCACGGCTGGGCCGCCGCTTCGAAGCGCAAGGATTGCGACGAGCGGAATGATCGGAAGCAGGTATCTGTCAAAGAGAAACGTGTACCCGAGCACGACCGGCACCACGCAGGCAATGGCATATGCGATGGTGGCGAGCGTGACGACGACGAGCGGGGGAGACGCCGCCGACTGCCGTTGGTTTCGGAAATGTGCGACACCGTTGGTCACTGAAGCGGCCGCGGCGCAGACGAGGACGACGAGCGCCGAAGCGCCAACGATCGCCAATACCGCGACGACAGATCGGGGAATGAGGTCCGGTCGCAGGCCTTTCAGGCCGTCGCTGCCCAAGGTGCCGTTCGGTAGGAAATAGTCACCCGGAACGAGTACTGCGCTCGCCCCGGTTCGCAGCATCGCAACCGTGAAGATGCCGGCGGTCGTAAGCCCGGCTGTAAGGGTGGTTCGGCGGGCACGGCCCCACGCGATGCGAAGCAGACGTCTGGGATCCGCGAGCACGACTGCGGGCGATGCGAGGAGGCCGATGAGTACCAGGGATTGCCCGCTTTCGAGCGCGGCCAGTCCGACCCGACTGAGCGTCGGAAGTCGCGGTGTGACGTTGAGGAAGCCAGGAAGATTGCGTCGCCACGCGTAGAACAGCCCGGCCGAAGCGATCAGGGAGGCTATGGCCGCGACGATCGGGAAGAGCTGTTTCCGCGGTCGACCCGCAGTTACCCAGGTCGCGGCCGCGCTCACTGCGAGCGGCGCGACGATGGCGTTCTCGCGAATCGTGAAAGCGAGGAAACCGATCGCGAGTGACGCGCCGAAGTAGCCAGGGCGGATCGCGTGTCGCGTGACGCCGCGTGCACCCAACGCGAGGCATGCCGTTGCGAAAGCGAAGGCGGGAACATCGGTCATGTAACTGGCGCTCAAGCTCGCCCACATGGGCAACGCCGCGACCAAGACTGCGGCGAAGAGCGCGCGGCGCGGGTTCAGTAACTGCCGGGCGAGGTCAAACGTGGCAACGAGTCCGACAACGCCGAGCGTGGCGACTTCCATCTGCAGCGCCGCGATTCGATCGCCGAACAACTTGACGACGGGAACCGACAAGACGAGTTGGCCGACCAGATTCATTCCTGCCCACGTATAGCCGTTTACCTTGGCGGAGTCGGCGACATGAAACGCGGCGAACGCGTAGGCCCAGTCGTCGTTGCGCGGAATGCCCAAAGCCCCGAAGTGCCACGCGAACGAGATCGGCACAATGCCGCCGACCACCGTCAGGAGAAGGAGAACTGTGCCGATCGATAGCGCAGGGCGATCTTGGATCTCAGATGTTCGTAAAGACTTGCGCGCGTCTCTTGGTGGACCTGTGCGGCGAGAAGGAATCGATGCGGCTCGGGCGGATGACGCAACGCGACACCACCGCTCCGGACTCGAAACGACTCGACCGGGAGCGAGACGATCGCCGCTCACATCGACATTCCGATGGGGTCGGCGGCCGTCACTTGCAACACCTCGCGTCGTCCGGAGGTGAAGACGGTCGTGATGGCTCCCACGCACGCGAGTAGACGCAGAGCTCCGGCTACCGTTGGTGTGATCGACACGATGGCCGGCAGTTCGAGAAGGAACGCGGCGACGACGGTCGTGATGGGCCATCGCCACCGCGGTCGCAGGAGATCCCAGACGAGCGCGCCGAACACGAGGCCGGTGGTGTAGTAGGCGTTGACGCCGGGATCGAGCAGCAGCCTGACCGCGATGGTTGCGAGCACGACGCCTTCCCAGCGGTCGCGAATGACAGCGAGGCCGCCGACGTCGAGCGTTGTGACCAGCTGCGCGAGTCGGTCCCACCTCGGAGTGCGCGGATTCTTCACGCCCAAGAGGCGTAGGACTGAGCTCCGCGCGTTGACGATCGTGTATCGAGCCGCGATGAGTGTCTTGGAGTCTGCGATGACAAACGGCGCCCAGACGCCGACACCAACGACAACGGCGATGGCCCATGCCCGGATGCGCCTGCCCGGCGGTGCGGCGCAAAGGAGCGGCAGGAACATGATCGCCCACGGCTTGGCCGCGGTCGCCGCGCCTATGGCGAGCGCGGCCCACCACCAATCCCGCCGGCGGACTATCGCGTTGACGGCGAACGCTACGCACGCGAGAGCGATCGCGTCGTCGATGTGGAGAGTCTCGAGGGCGAGATGGTTCCACTCGAAGAGAAATACGGCTCCCGCAATGAGCGCGCCGCTACGAGAGACGGTCACCAGATGAGCCGCGGAGCGGTCCGCAGCGTCAATGACGAGCCAGAGAACTCCCAATCCGACCGTCAAGAGGACGACGTGAGCGAGCATGACGACGTGCGACCCGCCGACGACACGTAGCGCCTCTGCGGCGACGATCGACAACGGGCCGAACTGGTCGCCCGGCCTCACCTCGTACAAGCGCAACCCGACCTGGAGCCCGCGCAGCTTGCTTGCACCGAACACGAAGGCCGCTGCCTCATCGAAGTACCGCCACGACCGCGGAGTCGAGGCGGGCATGCGTACCCACGCGACGGCGGCTGACCACAACGCGAGAATGAACCAGTCGGCTCGCTTCGCGACTCGCTTCTGGCCGCGGAAGCGCACCAGGTGAGTGACGCGCGTTGCAACGACGGAAGTGCTGGGCGGGCGACGGGAGTCGGCCAGGCCGGTGTCACTCTCGTCACTGCGCTCTGCACGATGAGCAGTGCTCATCGAGGAAGTAATCCACGGATCGACATGTAGATGAGCGCACCATACTTGTCGGCCGGCTTTCCGGAGCAGAGCTCTTACCCAATTCTTGAACGTAGACGCGCCCGATCAGAGTCACGAGCGGTTTGTCTTGGACGCTCACGGCGATTGTCGATGCTTACGTCCAACGCAAGGCGCCTTCGTGTCAAGACTGCATCGCGTTGGGTCAAGTGAGGTCCGCGATGCCGAAGTATTCGAACGAGGTGTGACAGTGTTGACAACGCGGGTCCGAGGGCCGGAGGTCGGCGGTTGCGCATGCGACGTGGGGCGCCGTGGATACGTGCCGTTGCGATCGCGGCCGTCATCGCGATCGTCGGCGTCGTCGGGTTCTGGGCGGGATCACATCAACAATCCGAACGTCGGGCTGCGGTCGATGTACCGCCGCTCGGTATCCACAAGATCCGACATGTCATCGTGATCATGCAGGAGAACCGTTCGTTCGACAGTTACTTCGGGACGTATCCCGGCGCTGACGGGATCCCGATGAAGGATGGAGTCCCGACGGCATGCCTTCCTGACCTCAAGCCCTTGCCGTGTGTCCGACCGTTCCCCGATCACGCCGACATCAACAGTGGCGGTCCGCATCACAGCACGAACGCGACCTTGGATATCGACCACGGTCGCATGGACGGGTTCGCGGTTCGCGCTCGTATCGCTGCGCATACCTGCGTCGACTCGGTGAACCCGAACTGCGCCGGCACCCGCAGGACCGGCGGTCCGCCCGATGCGATGGGCTACCACACGGGTACGGACCTGCCGAATTACTGGACCTACGCGCACGACTTCGTCCTGCAGGATCACATGTTCGAACCGAACGCGTCGTGGAGCCTGCCCCTCCACCTGTTCATGGTCTCGGAATGGTCGGCGAAGTGCACCCGCCACAACGACCCGAACTCATGCGTGAACACCGACTCGCAGTCGTCGAAAGACGCGCCACCCAGTATCAATCCGATACGACCGGCGAAGAACGGGCCTATCTACGCCTGGACCGACCTGACGTACATGTTGCACGCGGCCGGCGTGTCGTGGGGCTACTACGTCGCCGCCGGCACGCAACCCGACTGCGCCAACGGCGCGGTCACCTGCGTGCCTGTCGCGCAAGACGCGCACACACCCGGGGTGTGGAATCCCTTGCCGTATTTCGACACCGTTCGCAATGACCACCAACTCGGGAACATTCGACCCACCAAAGACTTCTTCCACGAATTGCGACACAACACACTCCCCGAAGTCTCGTGGGTCATCCCATCGGGAACGACCAGCGAGCATCCGCCGGCCCGGATCAGCAACGGTGTCGCCTACGTCACCAACCTTGTGAACGCAGTGATGCGCAGCAAGGAATGGGACTCGACCGCGATCTTCCTCGCCTGGGACGACTGGGGTGGCTTCTACGACCACGTCGTCCCGCCGACCGTCGACAAGAACGGCTACGGCCTCCGAGTACCCGCGATGGTCATCAGCCCTTACGCCCGACGCGGCTACGTCGACCACCAGGTCTTGAGCTTCGACGCCTACGACAAGTTCATCGAAGACGACTTCCTCAACGGCCAACGCCTCGACCCCAAGACCGACGGTCGTCCGGATCCTCGTCCAACGGTCAGAGAGAACGTCGTCATCTTGGGAGACCTCTCCAAGGAGTTCGACTTCGCGCAAGCTCCACGCCCACCCGTCCTGCTCCCTCTACATCCCCAGACAACCCTCACGGGTTGAGCAACGGCGGCTTCTCGCGCCACGACCGTGAAGCCGAGTCAGCATCCTGAAGGCGAGCCCCGTATCGGCACCGTCAGGGCGGTTGGGTAGCGACTGGCGGTTTGCCAAGACACAAAATCAGTAGTCCGTTACCGATGACGGCAACTGACACCCTAGGTACGTTCCCCGCGACGGAACGACACCGATGGTCCCACTGACCGGCACTGCGCCGGTAGTTGGCCACGCTGGAAGGAATGCTCGGCAGAGGAGGGGTCCCCGACATGCGAATGACGTGGCGTGCGCTAATTTTCGGCTTGTGTTCCGGCCTGGTCGTGGCCGCATGTGGGAGCAGCGCCAAAACCGGCACCAGCCCGGCAACGGCCGCGCCGACAACCGCGGCGGCCGTGCCGACTCAGTGCACCAGGGGTACCGGGCTGACCAGGGCGGAGACAACTGCGAGCTACACGATGGTGTTGGACGCGAACGCGAGCGAGGCGATGTACACGCAGGCCCAAGTCGCCGCACAACACCCGAAGACCGGTGAGGTGATGCTGCGTGGGCAGATGGACATCATGGGCGGCAGCGGCTCGAGCAACTCGACGTCGACGACGATGATGGAACCTGTCACCACGATGGCGGCAACACCGATGACCACAGCTCCGATGGGTGACTCGTCGATGAACACCGCGACCACGTTGGTGATGGGCGACACGTCGGAAACGCAGACGTCCGCGGGCATGGGTGGCGCAGATGTGGGTCACTTGGAGGTGCACATCTGTTCTCGCGCGACCGGCAAGGTTGTGCAGAATGCCCAACCCGTCATCACCGTGGTCGACGACACGAGCAATGGCATGACCGACCATGTCGCAGTTGCCGAGATGGAAGGCATCGGTGCGGGCGTCTCCGACCTGCACTACGGCAACAACATCACGATGCCGGCCATGCACCGCTACACGGTCACCGTGACTCTCAACGGTGAACAAGCGGAATTCAACTTCACGCGACCTGCATAGGTGCGCCGTCAATGAAGCCCCCGGCGCGCGGGAAGTCTCGATTCATGAGGTCGTGGGAGCGATGGACGTCGGGTGGGGCGCTACCGCGATATAGAACCCACCGGCCGGGTTCTTGATCTGAGCTCCTGCGTTTCCGCTCGTCAGGTCGACCAGGTCGATGGTCGGGTATTCGACACCTACGAAGGTGTGGCCATCGGGCGTGATTGCCATCGTGTTGAACGGCGCCGCGCGCGAAACGCGGATCGCAGGACGGCTGGTGTGCGAGGCAAGGTCGATCGGGGTAACACCGCCGAGGCCGTCGACGTAGGCGGTCCGTCCGTTGGGAGTGATCGCAATGGGCCCGGCGGCTCCGCCGTCACGGATCATCGGTCCAACGTGTTGGGTGCTCACGACGATCGGGAAGACACCACTCGACTTGGGGGTGGTGTCCGAGACGTACGCGGTGCGGCCGTCGGGCGTGATGGCGATACCGCCGATGGTCTCGTTGAACGCACAGCTCTTGAGGCAGGTGGGTGCGTCGGCCTGCTCGGTAGGGCCGCCGCCCGGCCGCGGTTCGAGAGCGATCGGCCGCTGAGCGGTGTTCGTGACGAGGTCGATAGGAACGACGAGGCTCGGGAAGATCTCGGTCGTTGTTTCGGAACCTCGAGATACCGAACGAACCGTGTCTTCGCTCAGGTTCGAGACGAAGGCCATGCGTCCAGTGGGCGCGATGGCAAAGGAGGGCCCCAACCCTTGCGGTCCGGTGACGTGGATGCCCGGACCGACGGTGCCGGTGGCGAGGTCGATCGGAACGACAGTGTCAGCGATACCACCTTCTACTGCATACGCGGTTCGTCCGTTCGGTGTGATGGCGATTGCTTCGATTGGAAAATCGCCGACGGTGATCGGGTGGAGGGCTCGGTCGTTTCGGAGGTCGACCGGTGTGACCACGCCATCGTGCGCTCCGCCGAGATATGCGGTGCCGCCGTCGGGAGTTATCGCGATCGGGCCGAGCGCGGAGAGATACGCAGTTGTCGAGCCCGGGAGGGTCAGCCGCGTCAATCCCGTCGCGGGTGACACGCTCGGCACTGGCGTGGTCGGTGACACGTCGACCACGCCATGTCGCCGGCTGGCCGGCCCGATGAACACGAACGCAGCGACCACGAACGCACACGCCGCCACCGCGATACCTCCGAGCAGCGCAGCGCGCCGGCGGCGAAGTCGACGCGACGCACCGATTGACTCGTCGCCGACAGCGGGGAGTGCGCGGTCGGTGATCGCTGTCTTCGATGCGATGTCCGAGTACGTTCCCCGGAGTCGTTCCTGGACGGCCGCTTCTTCGATCATGAGAGTTCCTCGCGGCGGATGCCGAGTCTGAGCGTCACCGCCGCGTAGAGCCCGACGGCGACGACGGCGGCAGCGTCGAGCAGGGTGGCTGGTAGTGGCGGCCGCCACGCGGTCGCGGTGGTGTTCCACGGTAGGTACGGCCCTTGGTCACCGACGGTCACTCTGTGCAGGTTCCACCAGAAGGCGAGGACCAGACCGGCCGCGGCGGAGAGCGCCATTGCTCGGGACAACCGGCGCGCGCTGACGCGCGGGAGGGAATGCTGCGTCGCGGCCGCGAAGATCGGTACTCCCACCCACAGAGGCACGAAATAGCGGCCTTGTGCCTCGATACCGTCGCGCCTGGCCGCGGCGACGACCAGGGCCAGCGGCACGATCGCCGAGAGTCCCAGGAGTCCCAAGAGGACCCTCACGTCGCGGCGCGGGGCCCGGGCGAGGCACAGGACGAAGGGGATACTCAGCGCGAATACCAAAGCGGCCACTGCGAGTTCTGGCTCGTGCGTGTCGTCCCATCCGAACGTTCCCGCACTCTGCGCCAGCCCGAGCCACAGTTGTGATGCGGCGACGGACGCAACGCGCGTGAGTGGGGTACCTGGCGCGATTGGGCCTTCGGGAACGACGGTCAGGCCGCGAACCGCGACGACCCATGTCACCGCGGCCGCCGACGCGGTTGCGACGGCCACGATCGCTGCCTGCACGTCTCGGCGGGCGAGAAGCATGCGGACCGGGACGCGCGCCCAGCCGGCCGCGGCGAACGTGGCGACGGCGAGGAACACCCACACCGTGGAAATCGGGCGAGTCAGCGCCAGCACGCATGCGGACCCCGCCGTCGCAATGACCAGGCCGGTGGGCGGGTCAGTTGCGCAGTCGAGGACGAGCACGGAACCGACTGCCCACAAACAGATCGCGGCCGCGACCTCGAGGCCGTTCGGGTTGACCGACGCGGCCAAGAAGACCTCGGTCGGAGTAGCGACGACCATCAACGCGCCGACCAGCAACGGTGAAGCGCCCCATTTGCGGGCGACCGCGAATGCGACGGCGAGCAGCGCCGCGCTCAACAGGACGCTCATAACCCGCATCAGATACACGCCCGCCAGGCTGTTGGTCAGGAGTGACGGCAGGCCGACGGCGGCGTAATACAAGAGGGGATAGCGGCCGACGTAGGTCGCGACGCGCACCGTCCGGCTCGATGACTGCGTTTTCTCACACGAAGCAGGCACGGTCGGTCGAAAGTGGTAGCAGTCGTGGGCGCCCGTCAACCCACCGCTGCCGTTGAGCGTGAGCGCGTAGGTCCGCGGCACCGAGATCTCGGTGAATGCTGCGGGCTGATGCGCGACGTGCTTCCCGATCGGATCGCCCCGCACCACGGAGGCGGCGCGCGAGATGTGTGCCGGCTCATCGGCGGAGTTTCCGAGTGGGTTGGCGACTGCCCACAGAGCGCCGACCGCAGAAAGAACGAGAAAGAACCCAAGCCAGAGGCGAAAGAACGAGGGACTCGCTCGAGTGCGGCGCGCGCGTGCGAACTGTCTCACCTCGACTTGGTTCCCAAACAGGTCACCCTCGCCCGGAAGCCCGACCCGATCCCCGACACGTAACGACGCTACTCATCCGCAGGACCGAACCCGCGTGATCTCTCGCACACGTGCGCCCAGAGCGCTCATCTTGTCCACTCGAGCGGAATCCGTGCCTCTGGTAGATCTTGGGTGCGGCCGACTGACCGCGAATCCCCGACAAAGGAGGCCTGAGATGCCGGTGCGAGATCCGCGTTACCCGAGACCGCAGCTTCGGCGGGAGCCGTGGATGTTGCTCGACGGAACGTGGGACTTCGCGCTGGATCCCGACGCGACGATCGAGCATCCGCGCCACGTCGACTTCGCGCGGGTCATCGAGGTGCCGTTCGCGCCCGAGACCGAAGCGAGTGGCATCGGCTTCGAGGGGTTTCTGCGCCGGTGCTGGTATCGCCGGCGCATCACGGTCGAGTCGGGCTGGCTCGATCGGGGACACATCCTCGTGCACTTCGGAGCGGTGGATCGCGAAGCATGGGTGTGGGCAAATAGCGCGTTGGTCGGCCGGCACGTCGGCGGTTACACGCCGTTCTCGGTCGACGTCACCGAGGTCGCCCGTGCGGCCGCCGGCGAGCCGATCGAGCTCGTCGTGCGAGCCGACGATCAACCTCGCTCGCTCGCGATCCCTCGCGGGAAGCAGGACTGGTGGCTCGCGCCGCACGAGATCTGGTACCCGAGAACGACGGGGATCTGGCAGTCGGTGTGGCTGGAGTATGTACCGGACACCTCGGTGGTGGCGCTGCGGTGGACCGCAGACGTCGGGTCGATGTCCGTCGGTCTCGAAGCCGAGATCGTGGGTGACGTGCACAGCGACGACACGCTTCGCGTCGAGCTGCGTCGAGGCGGAACGCTGCTCGTCGACGACACGATCACGCTCGTCGACTCCATCGAGGGCCGATCGACTGTTCGTCGCCGGTTCGATCTGAGCGACGCCGCGAACGGTGATCGCGAGCAGTTGCTGTGGCGCCCGGAGCATCCGCACCTGCTCGACGCGACGCTCCGCTACGTGGGTCGAGACGATCGTGACGAGGTCTCGAGCTACACCGCGATCCGATCGGTCGGCGTGGAGGGCGGCCGCTTCCAACTCAATGGCCAACCGCTGCCGCTGCGCTTCGCGCTCGACCAGGGCTACTGGCCGCGCAGCGGGCAGACCGCGCCCGACGTCGACGCGCTGCGTCACGACGTCGACATGATTCGCCGGCTCGGCCTCAACGGCGTGCGAAAGCACCAGAAGGTGGAAGATCCCCGATGGCTGGCGTTCTGTGACGAGCTCGGTGTGCTCGTGTGGGAAGAGCTCCCGAGCGCACAACGCTTCTCGCCGGATGCCGTCGTGTCCTTGACCACCGAATGGGCCGAGATCGTCACGCGCGACCGGAACCACCCGTGCATCGTCGCATGGGTGCCGGCGAACGAGTCATGGGGCGTCGCCGAAGTCAGCCGCGATCCACAGCAGCGGTCGCTGCTCGACGCGCTCGCGAACCTGACCGCTGCGCTCGACCCGACGCGACCCATCAGCGTCAACGACGGTTGGGAGACATCCGGCGGCGACATCGTCGGTATTCACGACTACACCCACGACCCCGAGGTGATATCGCAACGCTACGGATCGGTCGAAGCCGTCGATGCGCTGTTCACCGGGCCCGGTCCCGAAGGCAATGCGCTCACCGTCGACGGCCGCGGCCGCGCCGGCCGCGCCGTGGTGCTGTCGGAGACCGGAGGCACGACGTTCGGTGCGCTCCCCGCGGGCGCATATGTGTACGGACACTTCGCGTCGGAAGAAGACTGGCTACGAGGCATCCGCCGGCTTTGCCGGGCCGTGCTCAAGAGCAGGACACTCAGCGGCTACTGCTGGACCCAGCTCACCGACACGTATCAGGAAGCCAACGGCCTGCTTCGAGCCGACCGGTCGCCGAAGGCGCCGATCGAACAACTGCGCGCCGCGCTCATCGGGATACGGCTTCCGATCGATCACAACCCGTCCGGACTCGACCAACCAGCATGAGAAGTCGCCTTCTCCATTGCCCCGCGCGCGCTGTTGGGGAGCGGCGCGTTCGATCCCCGCTCCTTTGCCGCGTCGTGGGCCGCCGAACGAGGCGTCGGTCAACCGACGGTCGCTACCGTGAACCAGCCGGCGTCGCGAGCGAGAACCCGCCGGCGACTCGGCGTGCTCGCCGCACTCGCGGGATCCGCGCTCGTGGGACTCGTCGTGCTCGTCGGTGCCGCGCGCGTGTTCGGCCGCGTCCGCACGTCGCGGGGCATCGCGGGTCCGGCCATTCGGCGCGTGCCGTTCCCGCCGTTCCCGCGAATGCGAGTCGGCCCCCTGAACATGCACGTCGCATCGTTTCGGGACCCGATCGGCGCCATCGGGTTGCTCGCCCTGTTCGTCGTGCTCCTCGGGATTACGGGCCTGATCGTGACGGTGCTCTTGTGGCGACGCTGGGAGAACTCCGGCCGCTGGTCACGTCGACACCACGACCGTGACGAAACCCGGGAAAGCCAGTACTCCTGAACAACCGACGAACCGCGCGGCTCATCGGCCGGAACGCAGCTCCTCGAGCCGCGTGTAGGTGATGTCGAAGTCGTGCTCCCATGTGGCGCCATCAAGCGACTTCTCCCAATGCGACGCAATTACCTTCCGGTCGGGGCTGACTCGGCCTTCGAAACGCTGCGAGAACCCGGGGGCGTTGCGCCACAATTGCCAGAGTCCCTCGGAGAAGCTCATCTCGTAGACCCGCGACACACCTCGGTTGTCGGAGTACAGGACCTTGTAACCGGGGCCGGATTCGTCCCGGCCGATTGCCCACCGCGCCGAGGGAGGGTTTCCCGATTGCTCGCTCTGGCGCATGACCAGCAGGGCTCCGTCCTCGATCCACTCGAACGTGACGTGCCCATGAGCGGTGTCGTCGCGACTCGGCAGAAACGGCGCGTTCGACAGTTCCATGTGCCATTCGCCCGCAAGGAACTCGAGCTCGCCGAGCGCCGGGTTGTGGTCGGATCGATCGTTCACCCGTGCTCCCCGTTGGTTCGAGCATCGTACGTGTGCCCGGCCGCCACCTCGTCGTTCGTCCGTCCGCTGAGCACCGAGCGCGGATAGTCCTCGGGAGACCAGCCCGCGACGGCATCGTCGTCGCGCTTGTGGAGGACGAGCCATTGCTCGCGTTCGCCGCGCGCGTCGCCGGTGCGGATGAGCACCACGCGCCCGCGCAGCCTCTCGCCGTGGAGGTCCACGTGGATCTCGCCGCGGTCGACCGCAGCGCGCGCATCGTCGGCGCCGTGCAGCTCCCACGTGCCCCGATCCCAGACGATCACGTCGCCGCCGCCGTAATCGCCGGCGGGGATCACGCCTTCGAAGTCGACGTAGTCGAGAGGGTGATCCTCGACGTGCACCGCGAGATGGCGGGCCTTCGGGTCGAGGGTCACGCCCTTCGGCACCGCCCAGCTCACGAGCACACCGTCGATCTCCAAGCGGAAGTCGTAGTGGACGCTGCGAGCGCGATGACGCTGAACGACGAAGCGGCGCGGCCCGCCGGCCGGCGGGGCGGCGCTCACGCCGGAAGGTTCAGGTGTGCGATCGAAGTCCCGCTTGCGGTTGTACTCGGAGAGCTTCTTCACGCCCACATCGTGCCGCGTGCACGGTCACGACGACGTGATGCGGTCGACGGCCTCCGCGGCGTGCGATGCCGCCGCCTGCACGTGCGGAGTCGCGGCGTCCTTGGCTGATGTCGCGGCCGCGGACGCCTGCCGTACCGCGTGGCCGGCCGTTTTCTGCGCACGGCGGGCAGCCCGGCGGGTGCGCGTCGCCGCGTGCGAGCCCGCGTTGACCGCGGTCTCGACGCCGCGCTGCATCGAGGGTTCGGCGGCGACGAGCTTGTCGACGAGCGTCTCGCTCCCGCGGTGCCGGTTCCGGCGTTCGGCGCGCCGAAGACGTCGTTCCGCGGAGCCGGAGCGCGCCTCGGCCTTCGCTCGGGCCGCGCGCTCCTGCTCGAGCATCAACTCGACGTCGCGCTGCGCGCGCTCGGCGCGCCGGAGCTTCTCCTTCTTGCTGCGGAACGCAACGGTCCCGAACGTCGCGACCGACATTGTCTTTCGAATCATTCCCATCGTTCGCTCCCGTGACGAGTGACCCGGACTCCTACGGGGTACCCACTCGCGGGTGCTTGCAACCTCACCGTGCACGACCGGGGAGCCGCGAGGGTCGGGTTGCGGCCGCAACCCGACTCCAGAGCCCTTGGCTCACCCGCTCGATGGCGTCGCGAGCGGCACTTCGTGGCCAGCCCACCACATACCTGCGCCGGCGGATGCGCGTGGGGTTCCCGTGGTCGGAGGTGGGTACGTTCGCGCGCGTGCCATTCGGCTACCTCTTCGGTGTCGCTCTCTTCGCGTTCTTCACGGCGGTTGCGCATCGCGCCGATGCGCCGGCCGCGCATCGTTGCGAGCATGTGCTTCTTCGTCGGGCTCGTCGTCAACGAACTCCCGCTCGTTGCGATCTCCCTGGTTCTCGCCTCGACCGTGCTCGCCTTCGGTGAGGGTGACATCCACTCGTTCGGCGGTTGGCTGACCGTCGGAATCGCGGCGCTCACGATCATCGGGCTCGTGGTCGTCGCGGCGCGGGCTCTGTCGGCGCGCGGCGTACTCGAGGACGCGCTGCGCGACGGACTCGGCGACGATTGGCGCGATGCCATCGACGTGAGGCTGTGCGCCGCGCCCCGCGGGCGCCGGCTCCCGACCGTCCGCACGTTGTTCGCCCCGTTCGTCTTCCGTCGCCGCGATGTCGAGCGGATCAACAACATCGCGTACGGTCCGGCCGGGAAGCACAACCAGCTCGACCTCTACCGCAACCGTTCGGCTCGACCGGGCGCTCCGATGTTGATCCATTTCCACGGCGGGCACTTCCGGTCGGGCAACAAGAGCCGCGACGCGCGGCCCCTCTTCTTCCGGCTCGCGACTCACGGCTGGGTGTGCGTCAGCGCGAACTACCGCTTCGGTCGCACCGCGACGTTTCCCGGCCACCTCGTCGACGCCAAACGGGTCATCGCCTGGGTCCGCACGCACGCCGCCGACCACGGCGGTGACCCGACGGCGCTGTTCGTCGCGGGGAGCTCCGCGGGCGGGTACCTCGCCGCGATGGCTGCGCTCACGCCCAACGACGCCGAATTCCAGCCCGGCTTCGAGGAGATCGACACTTCCGTGACCGCGGCGATTCCGCTGTACGCCTACCTCGGTCCGCTCGACACGGGCGACGAACGCCCGTCGTCACCCTTCGAGTACGCCGGGCCCGATCGGCCACCGTTCTTCGTCGTGCACGGCGATCACGACACGGTGGTGCCCGTGGAACAGGCGCGAGCCTTCGCGCAGACGCTCAGGCGCATCGCCTCGAAGCCGGTCGTGTACGCCGAGCTCCCCGGCGCGCAGCACGCGTTCGACCTGTTCCACTCCATACGCTTCGAGCTGGTCGTCGACGCGATCGAGGACTTCACCGCGTGGGTGAGGTCGCGAGAACTGGCCGCTCGGCCCGGTCGAGCAGCGCATCGCGTCGTGCCACCCGCTGATGCGCCGTACGCTGCTCACTCGACACGTCCGGTGCTGTCCGGCTCGAACATCGGGTCTGCGTCGGCCGCCGAGGAGGCAATCGTGAGCGCCAGAGACCGCAGCCCCGAACCGGGCCCGGAGGAACAGACCGAGCTCCTCAGGGAAGAGCAGCGCGAGGCGCGCGACGAGGTGTTGGAACGCGCCGGCACGGATGCGGCCGAGGAGGACGACGGCGAGGAGACCGACGAGGAGGTCCTCGAGATCGATCAGACGGAGCTCGACGAGCTCGGTCTCACCCTCGACGATCCGCACCAGCCCTGATCCCGAGCATGCGCGATTCCGCGGAGGCCCGACTCAGCGGAGCAGGTTGGCGCGGCTGTTGGCCTCGAACTCGGCGCGCAGCGCGTCGGCGTCGGCGGGCGTGAACGGCGCGTACGTGTCGCCGCGCGGTGCTCGCCGGAACAGGGGATCGTTCGTCTCCCACCGCTCCGCACGAAGCGGGCGCTTGTCGATCTTGTTCGTCGCGCCCACCGGCAACGCGTTGACGACGCGCACGTAGCGCGGCGCCCACTTGGTACCGAGATCGCGCTGGTCGGCGAGAAAGGTCGCGAACGCATCCGGATCGAACGACGTACCGGCGAGCATCTCCATCGCCACCATCACCTGGTCGCCGGTCCGGCTGTCGGGCACGGCGTACACGGCGACGCCATCGGCTCCGGGAAACCGGGCGAGTATTCGCTCGATGGGCGCCGCGGCGAAGTTCTCGCCGTCGACCCGGATCCAGTCGGCGTTGCGGCCCGCGAACCAGAACACGCCCGCTTCGTCGCGGTAGCCGAGGTCGCCCGACCAGTACCAGCCGTTGCGAGTGCGCTCGGCGTCGGCTTCGGCGTTGTTGTAGTACCCCTCGAAGCGCGACGTCGCGTTGCGACTGACGAGCTCGCCGATCGCCTCGCCGGCGTTCAACAGCTGGCCGTGCTCGTCGTAGCGGGCGCGGGGCTTCTCCTCGGCGGTGACGGGATCGAGGATCACGACGTCGATCCCGTCGAGCGGCCGGCCGAGCGAGCCCTTCGGCAACGCCGGATCGGGGATCAGGATGATGGCGTTCTCGCTCGACCCGTACCCCTCGATCACCGGCGGTCCGAACCGCTTGCGGAACGCGCGCACATCGGCGGGCGCGGTCTCGGGCCCGAGCACGTACTTGATCGAGTGATCGCGATCTTCGGGGGTCTCGGGTGTGGAGAGAATGTGGTTGAGCGCGCGCCCGACCGTGTTGAAGAACGTCACGCCGTAGCGCCGGGCGTCGGGTAGGAAACCCGACGCCGAGAACTTCCGGCGCAGTGCGATCGCGGCACCGGAGCGCAGCGCGGGGAAGAGGTTCGCGTTGAGTGCGTTGCCGTGGTACAGCGGCATCGCGCAATACAGCACATCAGTCGGGGTGAACATCGCTTGGGCGACGGAACGGGCCGCGCGACCCTGCGTCATCCGCACCGCTTTCGGCGCGCCCGTGGAGCCCGACGTGAACAACAGCGCGAAGAGCGTCTCGGGATCGGGCGCCGCGACCGCGTCGAGCCCGCCGGCGGCCACGCCGTCGGCCGCGACCGCCAGCAGGTCGCCGTAGGCGCGACCGCCGATGTCGAGGATCCGCTCCGGCCCCAGATTCAGCGGGATGGCTCCGAGGAGCGGCCGCATCGAGTCGTCGGTGATGATCAGCTGACAGTCCGTGTGATTGATGTCGCGAGCGAGCTCGGCGCCGCGGCGCGTCGGGTTGATGCCGACGACCGCCGCGCCGGCCAGCCCGGCCCCCAGCAACAAGAAGACGAACTCCGGCACGTTCTCGAGCAACACTCCAACGTGGAACGGCCCGGGCCGGCGCAACTCGACGAGCAGCCCGGCGCGCGTGCGGGCTTCGTCGACGACTTCGCGCCACGACCAACGCTGATCCTCGTAGAGGAGGCCGTCGGTGTCGTCGTCGGCGCGACTCAACACCAACTCCGCGAACGTCGTCGGCGCCGCCGGCTCCACTACGCGTCCCACACGACGGGCATCGTCTCCATCCCGCGCACGAGGCTCGAGGCCACCCACCTGGGCTCGCCGACCACGGCGTAGTTCGGGTGCCGGACCAGCATCTCTTCGAACAAGATGCGCGTCTCCATGCGGGCCAGCGCCGCACCGAGGCAGAGGTGCTCGCCGAATCCGAACGCGAGATTCGGAGGATTCGCGTCGCGTCTGATGTCGAACACCGCGGCCGTCGGCCCGAACGCGGCTTCGTCGCGGTTGCCCGACGCGTACAGCATGATGAGATAGTCGAGGGTTTTGACTGCGGTGCCGCCGATCACGGTGTCGGCCGTCACGGTTCTTGCGAACGCCTGGATCGGTGTGACCCAGCGCAGGCATTCCTCCACCGCGCCGGGGATGAGGGCCGGGTCGGCCGCCATGTCGGCGCGTTGATCGGCGTGCTCGAACAACGCGAGCGTGCCGCCGGAGATCAACGTGCGGGTGGTCTCGTTGCCGGCGACGAGGAGGGTCAACAAGAAGATGAGGAGCTCGCCCTGTTCGAGCGAGCGACCGTCGAGCTCGGCGCCGACGAGCAGCGAGACGACGTCGTCGCCGGGATGCGCCCGCTTCGCGGCAACATGTTCGCCGAGATACACGAACAGCTCTCCGGTCGCGGCGGCGGTCTCCTCGGGCGGCTTGTCGGTCGCCTCGATCGTCGCATCGGACCAGCGCCGGAAGTCGGGCCGGTCGGCGTCGGGGATCCCGAGCAGCTCCGCGATCACCATCAGCGGGAACGGCGCGGCAACCATGTCGACGAAGTCGAACTCGCCGGAGCTCGGTGTGCGATCGAGCGCGGCGCGCGCGAGGTCGCGTATACGAGGCTCGAGGCCCGCGATCGCGCGCGGCGTGAACTCCCGGTTCACGAGCTTGCGGAACCCGACGTGATCGGGTGGATCCATGTGCAAGATCGACGGCGCCTTCTGCGGCCGTTCCCACGTGCGCATCGGATCGTTCACCAGCGCGCCCATCGACGAGCAGAAACGGGCGGGATCGCGGCTGATCTCGCGGATGTCGTCGTAGCGGGCGACCGTGAGCATGCCCGGCGCGAACTCGTGCACCGGCGCATCACGGCGGAGGCCGGCGAGGAGCTCGTAATAGTCGGGGCGCAGGTAGTAGCCGGGTTCCGTCGGGTTCGCGGGCATCTCGTGTCTCGGCTCCTTCAACGTGTCGCTCACATGAACGACGACTGCTCGTCGAGGCCCAGCTCGGGGTGCGGTCCCGCGAAGATGCTCTGCAGGTTGCCGATGCCGACCCCGCCGCCCACCGGGTCGTTGACTCGCACGATGCAATCGCGCAGTTGGTGCAGGTGGCGGGCCTCCTCGAAAGTGGTGCAGTCGGCGATGTGCTCACCGTCGAGGTGCCGGGGACCGCGCCACTCGCCGTGCCAGTGGTCGTCGAAGCCGAAATACAGGCCGGCGCCGAGGTGAAAGCCCGTGGCCGAGAGCGCGGTGACCGTGAGGTCGCGCGCGCGGCCGTCGGCCATCGTGGCGTGCAACACGCCGCCCCGCAGTCGGCGGTTCGTCGGATCCACCGCCAGGTCGGGTACGAGGGCGGCATACGGCTCCCGCCGGCCGTCGCGATGTTCGACGCCGCCCTGGAGCTCGATGCGCTGCCAGTCGCCGAAGGAGTGGCGCTGGTAATAGGTGTGGAGGCCGTAGCGCGTGCCGTCGGGCCGGGTCATCAGAATCGGCGACCAGATGATCGTGGTTGCGACGCTCGTCGGGACGGGTGCGGGCGCGATGTCGGTGGCCGGGACACCCACCATGTACCGGACTCCCCACGAGTGATCACGCGTGGAGACCCAGGTGTCGTCGGCGACGTCGGTTCGGACGCCGTCGACGTCGACCCAGCCGTGTGCCGTACCGATGTGGTGGTAGCGCGCGATGTCGGCGTCGATGCGGCGGCCGTCGCGCGCGCGGTGCACTTCGTGGTTCTCGAGCACGGCCGGCACGACGCCCTCGAAGTTCCACTCGAACGAGACCGGCTGCGCGTCGCTGGGATCGAGCGCGAAGCGAATGCGACGCATCGGCTCCAACACCTCGTAGCGCAGCGGGCCGACGGTCGCGGTGTCGCCATCGGCGCCGAGCTCCCGGCTCGCGCGCACCGTCCACTGCTCGGTGCCGCGCGACACGCCGGCGTACGCGTCCATCACGCCCCGGTTCGGGTACTTGCCGAGGCCGAACCCGAGCGAGAGCGAACCGTCGCTCGCACACGCCATCGCGCAGATCTTCTCGGTCCAGGAACGATCCGACTGCGAAACGGTCGCGAACGTGTCGACGATCTGGTGCGCGAGCAGCTCGTCGAGCGGCCCGAGTGGTCCGAGCTCGGTCATGCTGTTACAAATGCGGTCACAGTCGGAAATGTATCCAAGAGGTTCGTCGTGGCGCTGCTGACCCATCGTGATCCCTTGGTCGTCGGCGACGCGCTCGCGCGATGGACGGCCAAGCGCACCGGCGAAGAAGTGCGCGTCATCCGCGCCGAGCACCCTTCGATCGGGTATTCGAGCGAGACGGTGCTGGTCGATCTCTTGTGGCCCGGCGACGACGACGAGGTCGGCGCCCGGAGCGAAGAGTTCGTCGTGCGCCTGGCGCCGCCGACGGTCGGAACGTTCCGCGACTACGACCTCTCGCAGCAGATCGACGCGCAGCTCGCGGCGGCGGCGGTCGGCGTACCGGTCGCGTCGCCGGAGCTGGTCTCGGACCCGCAGTGGCTCGGGGCGCCCTTCATCGTGATGCCGCGGATACGCGGCCACATCATCGGCGAGGTCGCGGCCCTCGACCCGTGGCTCGTCTCGCTCGCCGAGCACCGGCGCGCGCGGCTGCACGAGGCATTCGTCGCCGCGGTCGCGACCACCCACCGCGCCGACCTCGCGGCGGCGGTCGGTGTTCCCGCACGCGACAACGACGCCGAGCTCGACTTCTGGGCCGACTACCTCGACTGGTCGAGCAGCGGCGCGCCGGTCCCGGCGCTGGTCGACGCGCTCGCATGGTGCCGCGCGCATCGTCCTGCGAACGAACCCGAACCGGTGCTGCTCTGGGGCGACGTCCGCCTCGGCAACGTGATCTTCGGCCACGATCTGAAGCCGCGCGCGGTGCTCGACTGGGACATGGCATCGATCGGCGCACCGGAGCACGACGTGGCGTGGTTCACCACGATCGAATCCACGACCAGATCGTTGCTCGGACAACACCTCGCCGGCTTCCCCGACCGCGACGGAACGATCGCGCAGTACGAGTCGCTGAGCGGCCGCACCCTGCGCGACGTCGAGTGGTACGAGACGCTGGCCTTGACCCGCAGCACTGCGATCATGACGCGCATCGGCTACCTGCACCGAGACGCCGGACTGCCGAGCCCGCTGCCCATCGACGACAACCCGCTGCTCGATCTGCTCGCCGCCCGCACCTCCGGACCGGGCGGCGCCTGACTCCGACGAGGTCTACGCGGTGGGTTGCTGCTCCGCGGCGTGATCGGCGATCGCCTTCATGATGGCGTTGGCCGCCCGGTTCACGAACTCGCCCCCGCTGCCCGTCACCCAGTCGCACGATGCCTGCGGGCGTTCGAGCTGGCCGGTGAAGTGCGGCATCACGTATTGCGCGAACAGCTCGAAGCTGTGCTTCGTCGCCGCGGGGGAGGCCCAGTCGTGGCCGAACAGCAAGAAGGTCCCGAAGCCGCCCGACTCCTCGGCGAGCGACTCGATCTTGGCGATCGCGTCGTCGGGAGTGCCGATGACCGCGAAGCCGTCCTCGTCGACGTTGGCGATGATTTCCTGCGGTGTGTCGCCGCGAGTCGGGCCTGCGGGAAGTACGTGGGTGAAATAGTGCGAGAACGGAACGATGCCGTACTCGACATCGGCACACGCCTGCTCTCTCGTTTCCGCGAGGTGCATCGGGCCGACGAGTCGCCACTTCGCGCGTTCCGCGGCGTGTCCGTGTTGCGCGGCGACTTCGTTCCACGTCTGCCAGTGCGTACCGATCGCGTCGAAGCCCTGCCGCGTCGTCGCCGCGATCGACAACAACCCGGCGCCGTACTTGCCCGCCGCCTTCGCGCCCGTGGGCGAGATCGACGCCGCGACGGCCACCTCGATGTTCGGTTCGCTGTACGGCTTCAACTGCAGGCGCGCGTCTTGGAGGGTGAACCAGTCGGTTTGGCGGGTGACGGTCTCGCCGCGGAGCAGGGCCATGATCACGTCGAGCGCCTCGTCCATGCGCGGCCGCTGCGAGTCGGCCGGGATGCCGAGCATGTGGGCATCGGAGGTGAGCTGCCCGGGACCGCAACCCAACATCGCGCGCCCGCGCGTGAGGTGATCGAGCAGCACGAAGCGATCCGCGAGCATCAACGGGTGGTGATAGGGGAGCGAGTTCACGCCGCTGCCGAGACGGATGTGCTTGGTGCGCGCGGCGGCCGCCGCGATGAACACCTCCGGTGACGAGATGATCTCGTAGCCGCCGGAGTGATGTTCGCCGATCCACACCTCGTGGAAGCCGAGGCGATCGAGATGCTCGATCAAGTCGAGGTCGCGTTCGAGCGCGAGCGTCGGGTTCTGCCCGGTGGGGTGGAACGGGGCCATGAAGAGTCCGAAGCGCATGCGCCCATTCGACCCGTCCCTTGACCGTTCGGTCAACTTGTAGGATCGGGTCTCGTGCGTGCCGCCGTTGCCCGTCGAGGAGAGCTCTTCGTCGAGGACGTTGCCGATCCCGTGCCCGGCCCGGGCGACGTGCTGGTTGCAGTCAAGGCGTGCGGCATCTGCGGCTCGGACCTGCACGCGCTCCGCTACGCCGACGAGTTGCTCGCGATCACGCGCGAGGTGGGTGCGCCGATCACCTTCGACCCCGCGCGCGACTTCATCATGGGTCACGAGTTCACCGGCGAGGTGCTCGAATTCGGCCCGATGACCGACGGCGCTCCAGTGAAGGTCGGCGACCTCGTGACGTCGCTGCCGATCGCGCTCACGCCAACCGGGATGGAGCCGGTCGGCGCGTATTCGAACGTCTACAACGGCGCGTACGCCGACCGCATGCGACTCTCCGCCGCGATGTGCATGAAGGTGCCGAACGGGCTCGACCGCCGGCGCGCCGCGCTCACGGAGCCGATGGCGGTCGGCCGCCACGCCGTTGCCCGCTCCGCGATCACGCCGGCGGAGGCCGCAGTCGTGCTCGGAGCCGGTCCGGTCGGGCTCGCGGTCGTAGCCGAGCTGCGCCGGCAGGGCGTCGAGACGGTTGTGGTGTCCGACTTCTCACCGCGCCGGCGCGCGGTCGCGCTCGCCATGGGTGCGAACGTCGCCGTCGATCCCGCAGCCGACGACCCGATGGACGCCTGGCTGGCAGCCGACGGCCGGCGCGTGCCCGTCGTGTTCGACGCGATCGGGGTCCCCGGAACGCTCGAGGCCGTGATCAAGGCCGCACCGCCGATGGGCCGCGTGTGTGTCGTCGGGTCGTGCATGCAGCCCGACTCCGTGCGCCCGCTCGTCGCGCAGGCGAAGCAGCTGACGATCGTGTTCTCGTTCGCCTACGACCCGTTCGAATTCGGCGACACATTGCGCGCGATCGCCGAGGGCGAGATCGACGTGACACCCATGATCACCGGAACGTGTGGTGTCGACGGCGTGCCGGCCGCGTTCGCCGCCCTGGGCAATCCCGAGGAACACGTGAAGATCCTCGTCGAGCCCGGCGGCCCGGCCACACCTACCGTTCCCTGACCGACGACGCCGCCATCACAGGAGCTCCCCGATCCGGCTCGCGGCGCGGGCGGCGCCGCCCGACTCGACCGGTTCGTAGTGGATGTCGCGCCCGAGTTGGCTGGCGACGTGCTCGCCGAGTGCTTCGGGGTCGGCCTCGGTGAAGTCGACGCGCTGGCCGGCGCCGTAGCGGTCGAGGCGATGCGGGACGTGGAAGTGCTGTTCGAAGTGGTGCCGCAACGGCACGTAGACGAAGGGCCGATCGGTGGCGGTGAGCTCCATACAAGTGGTGAGCCCACCTTGCACGACGGCAACATCGGACGCGGCCAGGTGACGTTGCAGCTCGGGCACGTACGCGTGCACCTCGACGCCGTCACGGGTCGGGAGCGAGCCCGGATCGATGCGGGGGCCGGCGACCACCACCATGCGCAATCCCGGCACGCGGTTGGCCGCGTACGGGTAGGCCTCGATGCAACGCCGGAGCAACGCGGAGCCGACCGCGGATCCGCCGACCGCGACGACGCACACGCGCTCGTCGGGTGCGTAACCCAAGGTGTCGCGTAGGCTCTCACGGTCGGCGAGCGCGTTGGCGTCGAATCCGGTGATGTAGCCCGGGAACTCGAAGTGCCGCTCGGTCCAATCGCGGATCTCGGGGAGGTCCGGGCCGAAATTGTTCGGCACGATGTCTTGAGGATCGCCCACGAACAGCGCGAGATCACGCACGCGCGGGTACCGCGCGATGTGCTCGATCATCTCGGCGTTGTAGTCGGCGGTGATGTGTGACTCCCGGGTACCACCGTCGGGCATCGGCAGCCAGCCGACGAAGTCGGTGAACCAGCAGTACGCGAATCGCTTGAGCTCGGGATTCTCGTGCAGGTAATAGTCGACGTCCCAGGCTTCGTCGCCTATGACGAGGTCGTAGTCGCGGCTCGTCACGACGTCGTGGAACACCATGAAGTCGGCGAGCAGGATCTCGTCCATGTTCCGCCACGCCTGGAAGCAATGCAGGTCGTGCTCGTCGCTCTCCGACTCGAAGTGGGCGGATTCGTTGGCGAGGTGACCGCTCGCCGGGTGCACGTGCTCGCCGGCGCGTTCGAGGACGCGGGTGACGGGGTCTTGCGCGAGCCACTCGATCTCGAGGTCGGGATGCAGCTTGCGGAGCTCGTCGGCGACGGCAAGGTCGCGGCGGGCGTGTCCGAGGCCGATGGGGGAGGAGATGTACAGCGCACGCTTCGGGCGGCTCCGGCCGCGGGTCCAGTGGCGCTTCGCGGGAGGAGTCGAAGGGTTCGGCGCGACGCGTTCGACGAACTCGCGTATGAGCAGGTTGACGCGCACCGGATCGCGGGCGAGGGGAACGTGGCCGGCGTCCTCGAGGACGACCAGCTCTCCCCGAGTCTTCTCGGCGATCAGTCGGCCTTGTTCGAGCGGTGCGACGCGGTCCTGGTCGCCGTGGATCACGAGGGTGGGGACCGTGACGCGTTCGGCCCAGCCGACTGCCGTCTTCGTGCTGACGCCCATCGCGGCGTCGGCCAACAACACCTCCGGCGTCGTCTCGCCCGCCCAACCGACGCAGTCTTCGTGTTGCTTGGTGGAGTGCGGCTCGGTGAAACACTGGTGGAAGAACCAGTCGATGAAGTCGTCGTAGTGCTCGAGCCAGTAGCTCGCGTTCGCGCGTTCCCAGCCCTTCGGCTCGGCGGGGTACGGATCGAGGAAGTGACTCAGCGCTTCGCGGCGGTCGGGGAGCGACGGATTCGATGCAAGCGTTCCGCCGATGAGGACCGCGCCGAGAACCCGGTCGGCGTGGTCGGCCGCGAGCTTGAGTGCCCGCCCGACTCCGGCGGACAAGCCGACGATCACCGCGCGGTCGGTGCTGGTTGCGTCCATCACCGCCCGCGCGTCGCGCGCGACCGCCTCGGGGCCGTATGCGGCCGGGTCGAGCGGGCGGTCGGAGCGCCCGTTGCCCGGCCCGTCGAAGGTGACGACCCGGAAGTGGCGCGCGAGGTACGGCACCTGCAACTTCCAGAAGCGGCTGTGGATGATCGTCCACGTCGGCAGCAGCAGCACGGTCGGCTCATGGTCCGCGCCGAACACCTCGTAGCCGATGTTCACTCCGTCGCACATGACGAAGCCTTCCCGATCCGGTTCTTGTGCCCTCACTGCTTGGATCCCTTCGCGTACTGGCGGCCGAGCCGGACCAGCATCCGGTCGATCATGTCGAGTAGCTGTTCGTGACCCGAATCGACGCCGAGGAGCCGCTCGAGGATCACACCCTCGTTGAAGGTGATCACCAGCGACACGACGGCGTCGACCGGGTAGCGACGGGTGTCGATACCGAGCTCGCGCAAGCCGTCCTTGAACGCCGGCACGAGCACGGTTTGCCATTCGCTGAGGTTGCGGCCGACCCGCGCCCGCATCTCGGGATGGTTCCATGCCATCGCCTGCAGCTCGAGCCAGATCTTCTGGTAGCCGGCCTCCTGGCTGTCGACGAGGTGCTCCATGGCGGTGCGCCACTTGTCGATGAACGGGATGTCGGCTGCATACAGCTCGCGCTGGCGGGCTGTGAGCCGAGCCGTGTACCGCTCCAATACCTGGAGGAACACCTCTTCCATCGATCCGAAGTAGTAGTGGACGAGCCCGTGGTTCACGCCGGCCCGCTCCGCGAGCTTGCGCGTCGTGATCGCCCCGTATCCGACTTCGGCCAACAGCGACTCGGCCCCGTCGAGGATCGCTTCCATTGCGTCGACTCGTGCAGATGAAACCGCCATACCGGTCTTTTACACCTTCGCCTCGAAGATGAGGTTGAACGGCGTCTCCGCCACGCGGCGAAACTTCGTGAATCCGGCCGTGGCCAGGAGCTCCCGCAATCGTGCCTCGCCCGCCTGCGCGCCGAGCGCAGCGCCCACTTCTTGCGACAACGAGCTCGGCGTGCACAAGAGCGTCGAGAACGCGTAGTAGGCGGCGCCCACCGGGTTGAGGTTGTCGGTGATGTCGTCGCCGGCGAACGGCTCCACGAGGAGCAGCGTGCCGCCGGGCTCGAGCTGCTCGCGCACGTGGGTGCACGCACCGAGCGGGTCGCCCATGTCGTGCAGGCAGTCGAAGAAGCACACGAGGTCGAACCGGCCGGAAAAGGTCTTGGCGGTTGCCTCCTCGAAGGTGACGCGATCCGCGACACCGGCTTCCGCGGCGCGCTTGCGCGCTTGCGCAATCGACCCATCGTGTGCGTCGAACCCCACGAAGGCGGACGCGGCAAAGGCTTGCGCCATGATCACGGTCGACGCGCCGTGCCCGCAGCCGACGTCGGCCACTCGTGCGCCCGACTTCAGCTTCTCCTCGACGCCGTCGAGCGCCGCGACCCACCCATTGAGGTTGTTGAGGTATCCGGGGCGGAAGAACCGCTCGCAGCCGGCCACCACGTGTGTGTCGTGCGCTCCCCACGCGAAGCCCTCGCCCGTCCGGAACCGGTCGGCGATCGTGTCCGTCGCGAGTACCGCACCGACTGCGAGCTCGAATGCGCCGATCACGCACGCCGCGCTCGTCTCGTCGGTCAATGCGAGCGCGTGCTCGTCGGGAAGCAAGAAGCGCCCGTCGCCCTCGTACGTGACGTAGCCGCGGGCCGCCTGCGCCGAGAGCCACTCGCGCACGTACCGCTCCGCGGTGCCCGTGCGCCCGGCCAGCTCCGCTGCGGTGAGCGGACCCGCTCCGGCCAACGCCTCATAGAGGCCGAGCCGATCACCGAGCACCACCATCGCGCCGTTGAGCACACCGCCGACATCGCCGACCGCACGACCCACGAACTCCATCACCGCTGCTTCGTCCACGACCTCTCCTTTGCGAGTCAATCGTCTTAGTCATTTGTCTAAGTCGAGAGACTAAGACGGGCCGCGGTTGGCGTCAAGGGATTATCGGGCCGCGCCGAGTGGGGATGTGGCCGGATGGCTACGGCAGCGCGACCACCGTGCGGCCGACGGTCCGTCGTTGCTCCATCGCGTCGAGTGCGGCCGGGAGCTCGAGGAACGGTACGTGTTGACCCACGACCGCGCGCAGCTTGCCCGCTGCGAACAGCGACAACAGCTCCGCGTGCAGACGCGCGCCGTCGCTGTGCGCCGGGAAGTTGAAGCCGCTCAGGCGCTTGAACACGATCGGATCGCCGACATACGCGTGGCACACGCCGACGAGCGAGAAGTTGCCGAACAGCACTGGCCGCAACACCAGGCCTTCGTCTTCTTGTTCGATGCCCGACGCGAACCCGGCGAGGATGTGACGGCCGTTGAACGCCATGCAGCCGAACGTTTTCAGGGTCACGTCGCCGCTCACCGCGTCGAAGGCGACGTCGACCCCGCGGCCGGCCGTTGCCTCGAGCACCGCTTCGACGAAATCGGCGTCGCGGTAGTTGATCGCGAGGTCGGCACCGAGCTCGAGGCACAGCTTCGCCTTGTCCGCCGATCCCGCGGTGGCGAGCACGCGGGCCCCGGCGTGCACGCCGAGCTGGATCGCGGCCGAGCCCGCACCGCCCGCGCCCGCGTGCACGAGCAGCGTCTCCCCGGGTTGGATGCGGGCGCGTTCGTAGAGCGCGAGCCACCCGAGATGAAAGGGCATGAAGATCGCCGCCGCCTCCGGTTCGGGCATCTCGTGGGGCATCTCGAACGCCATCGCGGCGGGAGCGACCACGTGCTCGGCGTAACCGCCGAACGCACCCGAGGGGATCGCGACGACCCGCTTGCCGAGCCACTCCTCGGCGCCCGTCCCGCACTCCTCGACGACGCCCAACACCTCCATCCCCGGGATGTAGGGAACCGGTCTCGGCACGGTCTTGTATCGCCCGTGGATGCCGTCGAGATCGTTGAAGTTCAGCGTCGCCGACGTGACCCGGATCTTCAGCTCACCGGCGCCCGCCGTCGGCTCGTCGAGGTCGTCGAGCGTGAGCACCGCGCCGGGCGCGCCGTACTCGTGGACTCGCCACGCCTTCACGACACGCCTCAGGTTCGGTCGCGGTTGCGGTCGAGGAGGCCGGCGCGCCTCGCCTCGATCGTCTCGGGTGGCAGCCGGCGATTGCCGAACACCTCGAGCTCGAGCTCGAGCGCGGCGCCCGCGGCGAGCTTCGGGCCGCGGTCGTAGAGATCCTTGAGTGCGCGCACGGCATCCTGATCGGCGGTTGCGATGTTGTTCCCGATCTCCACGGCAGTCGGGAGCAGCTGTTCGTGCGGCACGACACGATTGACGAGACCGACGCGGTGCGCCTCGCCCGCGTCGATGAAGTTGCCGGTGAAGCTCATCTCGCGCGCCATGCGCAAGCCGACCGCTTGCGGGAGCAGCACGCTCATCCCGCCGGCCGGAGTGAAGCCGACCCGGGCGTGCGTGTCGCCGAAGCGCGCGCGTTCGGATGCCACGAGGAAGTCACAGGCCAGCGCCAGCTCGAGACCACCGGTCGCGCAGGCGCCGTTGATCGCCCCGATCGTCGGCTTCCGCATGGACGAGAGCGCGGTGAACGGCGAGTCGGCTTGCGAGAGCGTCCCCGGCGCGACGCCCTGGCCGAGCTCTTTCAGGTCGAGCCCGGCACAGAACGCCGGATCGGCGCCGGTGAGCACGACGCACGCGACGGTGTCGGCGGTGTCGGCGGCGTGGAGCGCGGTGGCCAGCTCGGATTGCAGGGCAACCGACAGGGCGTTGCGCGCCTCGGGCCGGTTGAGCGTGATGACGCGTACCGCGCCGTCGGTCGCCGTGGTGACGAGCTCGTTCATGTTCGGCGCTCCAGTGGTCAACCGTGCACAGTCTCGAGAAAGGTCACGACCGCGTCGTTGAACAGATCGTTGCGATCGCCGGCGACCATGTGGCCGGCGCCGGCGACGTCGACCATCTGCGCGTGCGGCACGAGCTGGAGCAGCTCTTGGGCGCCTTCCTCGCTGAGGAGATCGCTCACCCGGCCGCGCACGAGCAGGGTCGGGAGCGTGAGACCGAGCGCCGCTTGCTTCAACCGCACGGGATCGACGAGCGAGGCCCGCGTCTCGTCGGTGCCGCCGAGCCGGCCGCCGATGAAGGCAGGGTCCCAGTGCCAGTACCAGCGACCGTCGTCGCCGTGGCGAAGGTTCTTGGCGAGGCCGCCCAGATCCGTTGGCCGCGGCCGGTGCGGGTTGTACGCCTGGATCGCGTCGGCGACGTCGTCGAGCGATGCGAAGCCGTCGTTCATGTGCTCGGCCATGAACGCGCCGATGCGCATGCGGCCCTGCTCTTCCATCCGCGGCGCGACGTCGACGAGCACCAGGGCGCGGGCGACCTCCTCGTCGGGGTGCTCGCCGATCGCGGCGAGGGAGGCGATGCCGCCGAGCGACGCGCCCACGAGAGCGGGCGGTGTTCCGAGGGCGTGCGCGACGGCAAGCACGTCGCCCGCGAACGCGTCGAGCGTGTAGTCGCCGTCGGCGGCCCATTCGCTCTCGCCGTGGCCGCGCAGGTCGACGGCGTACGCCCGCCAGCCCCGGCCGGCGAGCGCGCCGAGCGTGGTGCCCCAGGAGTGGCGGGTCTGCCCGCCGCCGTGCAGCAGGACGACCGGAGGGTCTCCGGGCGCGCCGGCCACGTCGGCCGCGAGGTGATTTCCGTCCCGTCCCGAGAACTCGATCACCCGACCACCCGAACCTGCTCCGGCATTCCCGACCTCCTCGCCGGCCCGGACACTAGTGAGCGGGATGTCGCCCGGATCCCATCTGCGGCGGGGTGCGAACCGCCACCCCGGCGCCTGGAGCCGTCCGGCCCGAGCCGGGTGTGTCATTCGACCCTGTAGCGCGGGCGGTCAAATGCCGTTCCATGGAGGCGTGGACACCACAGGCAAGTCTCCGCTCCTGGAGTGGCGCCAGACCGAGGTCTCGGGACGAGTCGCGTCCTACGGCGTCGGCGGGGCCGGCCCGGCCATCGTCTTCCTGCACGGGTGGGGCCTGTCGGGCCGTACCTACAAGGCCGCGCTCAAGCGCCTCCTCGCACGGGGGTTCCAGGTGTGGGCGCCCGCACTGCCCGGCTTCGACGGGAGTCGCGCCCTCGCCCCGGGCGCCGACGACTTCGTCAACTATGCGCAGTGGATCAACGACTTCCTCGATGCGGTCGGGCTCACCGAGCCGGTCGTGCTGATGGGCCATTCCTTCGGCGGCGGGGTCGCGATCCAGACCGCCCACGACTGGCCGGAACGCGTCAGCGGGCTCGTGCTGATCAATTCGATCGGCGGGTCCGCGTGGCGCCAGGACGGATCGCTGACGAAGTCGATCGCGCAGCGACCGCTCTGGGACTGGGGGCTGCACTTCCCCAGTGACGTGCTGCCGTTGCGCCAGTTGCGCCGGGTGCTTCCCGTCGTGCTCGAGGCGGCCGTCCCGAACGTGCTGCGCGACCCGCGGGCGTTCTGGCACGCGGCCACGATCGCCCGGCACGCCGACCTCACCGGCGAGCTCCAGGAGCTCAAGGCGCGCAGACTCCCGGTCGTGGTGCTGTGGGGTGAGCGCGACGAGCTCGTGACCCGCGCGTCGTTCGACGCATTGTGCGAGAGCCTCGGGAACCCCTATGCCGTGACCGTGGAAGGCAGCCACTCCTGGCTGATCGCGGATCCCGACGCGTTCGGCGAGATCATCACCAACGTGATCTCGGTCGCGATGAGTGCTCGCGTCGCGGGTGTCGACGCCGAGTTCGCAGAGATCGCGGATCTCGCACCCACGAACGGACGAACGAACGCGGCCTGACGTGGCACGATGACGTGATGGTGCTCCCCGTCACGTTCGCCGATGTGAAACTCGCGGCCGACGCGATCCGGGGCGCCGTGATCGAGACGCCGACACTCGCGGCGCGGACGCTGTCGGAGATCGCCGGCGCCGACCTGTGGGTGAAGTACGAGAACCAACAGTTCACCGGCTCGTTCAAGGAGCGCGGCGCTCGCAACTTCCTCGGCCGTCTCGATTCCGGCGCCCGCGCGCGTGGTGTCGTCGCGGCCTCGGCGGGGAATCACGCGCAAGGCGTCGCGTATCACGCGCGTCTGCTCGGCGTTCCCGCGACGATCGTGATGCCGGCCGACACGCCGTTCACGAAGGTTTCCAACACCGCGCATCACGGCGCGCGTATCGAGCTCGAAGGTGACGGCTACGCGTCGGCCTTCGCCCGCGCGAAGGAGATCGCCGCCGAGACCGGCGCGCGACTCGTGCCGGCATTCGACGACCCGTTGGTCATCGCGGGTCAAGGCACGGTCGGTCTCGAGCTGATCGCCGCGGCGCCGGACATCGACACGATCGTGGTTCCCGTGGGTGGGGGAGGGCTCATCGCCGGTATCGCGGTGACAGTGAAGCACGCCGCGCCCGGCGTGCGAATCGTCGGCGTCCAGGCAGAGGGATACCCGGGCATGCTGCACGCGCTGGGTCGCGCGCCGGCACCGACCGGCGGGCCGACCGTCGCGGAGGGCATCGCCGTTGCGGAGCCCGGGGTGCTCACGCGCGAGATCACCGACGAGCTGGTCGACGATCTCTTGGTCGTGAGCGAGCAACGCGTCGAGGAGGCCATCGCGCTCTTCATCGAGATCGAGAAATCGGTGGTCGAGGGGGCCGGAGCGGCCGCGCTCGCAGCCGTGATGCAGCACCCCGAGTGGTTCCGGGGTCGAAACGTCGCCCTGATCGCGAGCGGTGGCAACATCGACGTGCGAGTGCTCACGTCGGTGTTGTCGCGGGCACTCGCGCGGTCGGGGCGGTTGGTGAGGTTGAAGATCGACGTACCCGATCGCCCGGGCGCGCTCGCCGCGATCGCCGCGGTCGTAGCCCGCGCGCAGGGGAACATCGTCGACGTCGAGCACCGCCGCGACCTGCCGGGTGTCGCGCTCAAGCGGGCGCGACTGGAGCTCTCGATCGAGACGCGGGACCGCGCCCACGCGGACGGGATCGTGACCGCGCTGACCGCCGCCGGCTTTCCCGTCGACCCGACCTGAGGCCGCGCCGGCGGGGCGGGGTCAGGGTCGGTGCGTGAGCGCCCGGGCCGGCCGGGCGAGATCGCCGGCGTTGAGCTGCGCCCGGTCGGCGGCCGAGCGGCCGCTCGACCAGCCGGCGGGATCGAATGCCCGGCGAACCGCGGACGACTTGAGCCGACCGAACATCTCGTCGATCGCGTCGTCGACCCGGGAGGAGCGCACCGCGAGCACCGGCAGGATCGAACGGCCGGTCTCGGCCTCGGCGTCGGCGACGACGTGCGCGTTGATCTCGGCGAGTCGCTCGGCGATCCGGTGTGCGTACGCCGTGAGAAACGCGGTGCGGAACGCGCGGCTGCGGGCTCGGGTCCCGGGCGGCGCTGCGGCCGCGGCGGCATGCATCGCCACCTGCGCCTGCACGAGCAGGGAGGTGAACAACGTCTGTGCCGCGGTGAGGTCGCCCGCGAACCCGACGACCGATGACATCGCGAACCGGGGGTGGAACACGGCGCGACAGCGCGAGCTCTCGGCGACGAGCTGCAACAGCAACGACTTCGCGTCGACGTACGGCTCGTCGACCGGGATGCGGATCGTGCTGGGTTGCTCCGACCGGGGCGAGGCCGCCGAGACCATCGCCAGGTCGATGGCGTGCCGGGTCATGAGCTCCTGCGCCTTCGCCGTGAACGACTCGGCCTCGGCCTCGTAGTTGGTCGACTCGGCCTGGGCCAGGAGCGCCCGCACGCGATTGAGCACCGGATCGTTCGCGCTCGGGGTGAGGTCGATGATCGCCCGGTGCCCGTTCGCTGCACCCGGAGGCGGGATCAGGATGGCAAGGGGCGCGATCACCGCGAGGCTCTGGAGCAGCGCGATCGCGGCACCGACCTGGGCGCGCCACGGGAGCTGCTCGGTGCGCGCCCACTCGGCCATCCAGCCGGTGCTCGCGACGGCCGGCGGCAGCTCCAGCTCTTCCAGCTGCGCGATCCAACGCGCGTCGAGGGTCGACGGAGCTCGATCGGCGTGGTCGGCGGCGATCGCGGCCAGCCCGAGCCGGGAGGTGGTCGCGTCGGCGCTGCGGCGCACCTGGCGAGCGAGCTCGCAGGGCTGCCAACCCGATTTCCACGCGGTCGCGAGCATCAGCCGGGACCGCCGTTCGATCTCGCGCGAGGCGACCGCCGCCTCGATCATGCCGAGCTGGTCGGCAGCACCTTCGGCGAGCCCGCGGTCATGGCGCGCGTACACGACGAGGTCGAGGAGCTCCTCCACGAAGGCGGCGGTGGAGCGGTCGCGTTGGTTGTGTCTCATCGGGCGAACCTATCGACGCCCTGAGACACTTCAGCGCCCGAGCCGTGATGCGAAGCGACGCGCGAACAAGTACGCGTCGCCCGGCCAACGGGCGGAGATGTAGTTGCCGTCCTCGACGCAGAAGGCCGGAGCGTCGTCGGTGGCGGTTCCGCGCTTCGACAGGACGCGGCGACCGCGCTCGAAGTCGGCGGGATCGCGCAGCGCGTCCCGCACCTCGTCCTCGACGTATTCGGGGTAGGTGCGGTAGTAGCGGCCGAGCCTCCATGCCGTTGCGACGAACGCGGATCGCTCCATGTATTTCGGCAGGCACGTCGTGCGCCGCCCGTACAGGAGACTGCGCCCGGTCGCGGCGTCGTGGGTCCGGGCGAGCACCAGCACCCCGTGGCAGATCGCCCCGACCGGCCGCCCGAGCGACCAGAACTCGGCGACCTTGGTGCGCAACTCGTCGCTTCCGAGGTACTGCCGCATTCGGGGCGCGTGGCCGCCGGGCAGGATCAGGCCGTCGAACTCGTCGGCGCTCACGTCCGCCCACGACATCGGCGCGCGGAACGCGTCGTCCGACTGCATCTCGGCGTAGAACGCCTTCGGCTCCGCCGCGGCGCCGAGCCGGCCGAAGATGACGCCGTCGAGCAGGCGCCGGTCGGCCGCGGGGGTCTCGCCGCCGCGTTCGGTCGCGAACCGCACGTCGTGGCCGAGCCGCGTGAGAAGTTGCCACGGCACCGCCACCTCGGTGACGTCGAAGTCGTGATCGGGGAGCGGAATCAGGACGCGGGCGATCGAATGACGTTAGGCGAGGGTCCCGGACGCGACTCGACCCCGGGTCGGCTCGGGGGCCGTTGCCGGGGTCGGTCAGCGAGATCCGCGGGGGCGACGGACCGCGAGCTTCGAGATCGGTTCAGCAGGCGACCGACATTGCGTGCCGGTCCGGTGCCGCGGTGAGCGAGGCCCGGCGGGCCGCCGCCAGGCGCCGAACGGTGACCAACTCGGTGAGTGACTGCGCCAGCGAGGCGGTCGCTTCGTTCTCGTGCAGGTACTCGAGGAACCGGGTTGTGTCCATGTCGCGCCTCCGATGTCGTGGTGTCCATCACAGGATCGGCGATCCCGGGGGCGCGACCCAGGGGCCGAGGTCCCGAATCCCGAGGGCCCTACGGCGCCACCGCCGGTGGACCCTCGACTCTGCCGGATCGAGCCCGGGGAGACGATGCTCGGGGTGAAGGAGGCGACCATGAACGCGAAGCCAGGCGACGAGATCGTCGTCGACTCAGTCAATGCCGGAGAGCCGAAGCGCGAGGGCGAGATCCTCGAGGTCGAGACGAGAGGCGGTGTCGTGCACTACCGCGTGCGGTGGGACGACGGCCACGAGACGACCTTCTTCCCGGGATCGACGTCACACGTCGTGAACTTGCGCAAGTGATCCCCGGTGCCGGCGGAGCCGGCGCGCCAGTCGCCGGCCGTTCGGCCAACGTATGAGCGCGGCGACGAGAAGGATCGTCGCGGTCGCGCCCACCAACAGCCACCGGGTTCTCGACTCACCGAGCACGATGAGCGCACGCCCGGCCAGCGGGATCTTCCAAACGACGTGGCCCACCAGCGTGCCCCGGGGCGCGGACCACTGCTCGGGTTCGGTGTTCGCGTCGCCTTTCGTGGTGACGCGGACGGCATCGCCGACGACGCGGACGCTGCGTACCCGGTGCGTGACGAGATCGGGCAGGTCGGGGTTGCCGGTGAACGAGATGATCTCGCCCGGATGGATGGTGTCGACGCGGACCCATTCGGCCATCACGACGTCACCGACGCGCAGTGTCGGCACCATCGATCCCGAGCGTTCGATCATCGGTCGGTAGCCGAGCAGCGAGAGGAGCAACGCACCTCCGACCACGACGGAGACCGCGACAACGATCACTCGTTGCAGCGTGATCGAGAACCGGCGATGCAGCGGCGTGCGTTCGCGGTCGAACGTGAGTGGGTGGAGCACGTCGGTGACGATCGGGAGGATCGGCGCTCGATTGGTTGCACCCGCGGCCGCGAACAGGTTTCGGGCCCACGCGACGCGTTCGCCGGCGTCGAGCTCGAGGGCCAGGCCGACCGCGGTTCGACCGGCCGCGTGCCGGACATCGGTGACGCGCGCGCGAAACGACGAAACGGTGTCGTCGGCGAACGAGACGCGGACCGTGGCCTTCGAACCTTTGGCGAAGTCGGCTCGGGTAGTGAGGAGTGAGAGTCCGCCCGGTGACGCGTCGATCGTCCGGGCGGTTTGGCCATCGATCGCGGCCGGCAGATCGACCGGGAGCCGGTAGGTCGCCCGGTCCCAACCCCGGGTGCCGAACGCGCGCAACGCGAACATCCATGACACGGTCAACGCCGCGAGCGCGAGCCCGACTGCGACGCCCACCGCCCCGGCGCTGCTCGCGCGCCGATCGAGGAGCGGCAGCGTCGTGACGAGCGTGAGGACCAGAGCCGCCCAGAGCAACGGCTGGTCGGGAATCGAGAAGCGGATCGGCTGCACCCGCCGGGTGAGCGCCGACCGGACGGCGACGAGTGATCCGGGCCAGTCGTAGGCCGCGGCGCGTGCTTCGTCGGCCGGGTGCAGCCCCACCCCGTACCGCAGCCGGCTCGAGAGCCAACGCGCGCCGGCGAGCGCGCCCGTTGCCGTGAAGAACAGCACCGGTGACACCGAGAACGGGAGCGTCCCCGAGCGGCCGATCAACACGATCGCGAGCAGCCACAGCGCGATCGGCCAGGCGTACAGCTCGCGCAGCAACGCACCCACGGCCGCGACGCGGGCCGGAAGTGGTCCGGTCGTGGTCGCGTCCGCGAGGTCCGCCACCGCGCCTCGCTGGCGGTTGGTCTGCGCCGGCCAGAACATGGGCGCGTCGGCGGGCGCGGCGCGTACCGCGACTGCCTCGCGGACTGCGGCTCCGACCCAGCCGGCCGCGGCGCGATCTCGCAGCCAGGCGCCGTCGGGTCGGTGAGATCCCACCGCACGCTGCTGCAGCAGGTCGGTGCGGATGATGGTCGCGTCGGGTTCCCACGTGACGAGCCCGAGCCGCCGGGCCGCGCTCCGCGACCGCGCGCTCAACAGCTCGCGCTCACCGGGTGCGTACCGGTCGTTGTTGAACGCCGGCGCGGTCGCGGTGACCCAGCCGACGTTCGCGGTCAGCATTGCTGCGGCTTCCTCGCATGCGTCGCGCAAGGGGAACGCACTCGCGGCGAGCACGAGCACGGCGTCGGTCGTGATCGCCCGCGCGGCGTCGTACAACGCTTGGTCCATTGTCGGGCACACGTACTCGCGGATGCCGGCGAGGCCGGTGTCGTCCATGAGCTCGTGGTGTCGCGTCGCCACGACGACGACCGGCCCGGCTTGCGCGGCGAGCGCGAGGCTCGTGCGCGCGATCTCGTGGCCCTCCTCGCCCAGACGCACCACGTAGGTGACTGCAGCGCGGGCCGGCGGCGTCCCCGCGCCCGGGCTCTCCCGTTCGGCGTTCCACCCGACGAGCGTGTCGGCAACCGAGACGGTCGCGGCCCAGGCCAGCGCGATCAGGACCGTGATCGTGACCACGTTCCAACGCTGCGCCCACCCGGCCGCCGCGGCGACGGCACTGACGCTCGCGGCAGCCGGTATGGCAGTGAGCAGGCGGACCCGGAGATTCACGGTGCCCGCCTGCTCACGTGTGCTGTTCGACGTTCCTGCGTTCTCAGGCCTGCGACCGCTGGCGGCGGCGAACGTCCGAGAGCGTCAGGGTGAATCCGGTGGCCAGGAGGACCAGACCCAGCGCGATCAACGGCGTGGAGTTACCACCCGTGAAGGGCAAGGTGCTGGGGCTCGGCTTCAGGATCGAGGTCGACGTCACGACCGGTGTCGATGTGCTGGTCGTGGTCGGCGCCGCGGTGACCGTGGTGCCCGCGACCTTGGTGGTCGACGTCACAGCCACAGTCGTGCTCGTGGTCGTGGCGTGGGCCGTGGTCGTCGTCGGGCTCACGACCTGCGTGGTTGCCGTCGGCGTCGTGGTCGTGGTGGCGACCGTGGTCGTGGTGGCGACCGTGGTCGTCGCCGCGGGACCGGTGGTCGTGGTCGATCCGGGCTTGGTCGTGGTCGTCGCGGCCGGGCTGGTCGACGTCGTTGTCGATGCCGGATGCGTCGTGCTCGTCGTGGTCGACGCCGGATGCGTCGTGCTCGTGGTGGTCGACGCCTTGGTCGTCGTCGTCACCGGCGGCACCGTCGGTCCGCAGAACTGGACGTCGGATATCGCCGGACGATTCTTGCCGTTCCCGACGTTCGGCAGGTTGGCGTTCGAGAACGTGCCCGAGGTCTGCGGCGTGATGAACTTGACCTCCACGGTGTTGGGCCCGCCCTTCACGAGGATCGCGGCGATCGGCGTCGTGGAGTGCCAGGTTCCGCCGGTCGACGATCCGTTCGTGATCGTCACGATCTGCGAGTTCCCGGCGGGCTTCTCGAACACGTATCCGTTCGAGTAGTTGAACTTCGCCACCAACACCGTCCCTGCGGGGCACGTGTTGTCGCCGCACGACAGGTTCGACGTCGTCGTTTGCACGACTCCGGCGAGCACGAGGGCCGCGCCGAGCGTCATCACGATGGGTCCGGCTCGGAAGAATCGAGCGACGCGAGACGTGCTCGAGGAAACAGGGCGCATGACGGCCTCCTGTGCGCCGGCGAACTTCGCCGGCGCTTGCAGAAGGTGCTTCGACCCACGGCCCGCCTGCCTGGCGGAGGCCTAGAGCCCGACTTCCCGGGACTTTGGTCCCTTCGGGCCGCATATACTCCGTCCCGCCCCTAGTGCGATTCAGTCGGCGCCCCAGTCCCTGGTAGCCGAGACCCATCCCCCGGCGTCAACGCTGCGGAGGTCTTGCGCTCCCATGAAATCCGATCGAGATCTGATCTCGAGGATTGCCGGTTCGGTCGGTGAAAGCCGCCGCGACACCGCCGGTACGTACGACAGCGTCATCAATCGCATCTTCGGCACCGGCTTGACTCTTGCCGGGATACTCAGCCTCGAGCGCGTCGACGCCGAGGTCGCCGGTCGGCTCCGGGATGCGATCGACGCGCTCGACGTCGCGGTCGGCGAGCTGCGTACCGCCGCGCTCGCCGAGGCGGTCGCCGACGATTCCGGGCTGCGCGACAGAGAGCCGGCCCGCGCACGGACGCCCGCTGCGCTCCGGCGATGACGCGGCTCGCTCAACCGCGCCGGCGTGAGAACGTCACCGACGCGGTGTCGGAGAGCTGCAGGGCGTCGGTCTTGTCGGACGCGGCGTACGTGACCGTCTCGGCAGTCGTGTCAGTGACCGTGAACACCGCGACCCCGAGCTGATTCGTCACCCCCGACACGGTCGTGATCTTCGAGTGCCCGCCGCCCTGCGAGAGGGTGACCGTCTTGCCCGCGACGAGCCGGCCATTCGTGTCGACGAGCGTGACCACGACGATCGACGCATGAGAGCCGTCGGCGGGCACCGAGGCCGGCACCGCGAGAACGAACGACAGCGGGCCGGACACGTGCGGGGCGTTCGTGAACGACACCGTCGCGGTGTCGACGATCGTGAGCGCGTCGGTTGTGTCCGTTGCGCTGTAGGTCGCGGTCTCGGCAGTCGTGTCGGTGACCGTGAACGCCACTTGACCGACCTGATTCGTGATCGCGGACCCGCCTCCGATCTTCGAGTGCGCCTTGCCCTGCGAGAGTGCGACGCTCCGGCCGGCCACCGGCTTGCCGTTGGCGTCGAGCAAGGTGACCGTGACCGTGGATGCGTGCGTTCCGTCAGCGGGCACCGAGGTGGGAGCCGCCACCACCGTCGACTTCGTCGTGGAGACGTGCGCCGGGACGGCGGTGAATGTCACCTTCGCGGTGGCGGCCAACGTGATGTTGTCGGTCTTGTCGACGGCCGTGTAGCTCACCGGCTCGGCGGTCGTGTCCGTGACGGAGAGCGTGGCTTGACCGCTGTGATTGCTCGTTGCCGACACCGCGGCGATCTTGGAGTGCGCCGCGCCCTGCGTGAGCGTGACGACCTTCCCCGAGACGGGCTTGCCGTTCCCGTTCAACAGGGTGACGGTGATCGTCGACGCGTGGCTCCCGTCGGCGAGTACCGATGTGGGTGATGCAACGATGGTCGACTTCGTGGCCGACACCGCGTTCGGGTCGGTCACGGGCGGGGCGACGGCTGCGAACACCGTGCCCGTGAGTTGCGCGAGGCTCGGGCTGCTCGTGGCGTTGACCGCCACGGTGATGCACGGGGGCGGCCCGGCAGTGAGCGCGGCCGGAGTGACCGGTTGCCACGCGCCGGCCCCGGCGTTCGCGGCCGGGTTCCACCACTCCAACGTCGTGCCGCCCTGGAGGTCACAGTCGTTGATCGTCGCGGCGGTGAAGCTGTTCGGATTGGAGACGCGCACGTCGAAGTAGGTGCCCGCGACGGTGAACGCCGGTGTACCCACCGGATCGGCCGGGTAGCGGCCGACGGTGATGCCGCCCACGCCCGTTCCGGTCGCGGTGATCGTGCCCGTCGTCGACGTCGAAGCGGCGACGGCGGAGCCGTTCGGGTCACTGTTCGTAGCTCCCTGGCAGTTGTTGAGCGTGCCGCACGGCGGCGCGGCCGGTCCGGCAGTGCCAAAGGTGAAGGTGTCGGCCGGCGAGTTCGGCGGGGAGCTGATCAGGTTCGAGTTGTTGCCGTCGACGGGTATTTGCACCTCGACATCCGTGGTGGAGCCACCGGCGCCGTACGCGCTCGCATTCGGCGTGACCACCGTCAGCAGCGTTCCGTCGGAGGACACGACACCGTTCGTCGCGGTGACCTGGCTCAAGTTCAGCGCGCTGTCGACGAAGTCGACCTGGGTGGAACCGGTGAAGCCCTGTCCGGCGATGTCGATCGTCGTGCCGCCGGTGACCGGACCCGACGTGGTTGCGACGTCGCCGCCACCGATGACGGTCACCTTCGTCACCGCGGGGGCGACGATGGTGTACTGATCGGCGGCCGGAGCCGACGTGACCGTGACGGATCCTCCACTGCTGGTCGGAACGGTCACTCTCGCGGCGACGGTGACGGCAACGTTGCGCGTGCTGTTGTGTTGCACGGCCGATGTCTCGTCCGGCACCTTGAACGTGAGCGAGGTGGCGGTGGCACCGGCGTTCGCGGTGACGGTGTCGGCGGTCGTTCCGGACGACAGCAGAATTCCGCTGTTCTGCAACACGATGGTCGCGGTGCTCAGGCCGGCGCCGGTGACGGTGACGTCGTCACCGCCGACGGCCGGCCCGCTCGTGACCGAGAGCGAGTCGATGCGGATCGGGACGAGGACGAAGGGGTCGTTCGCGCCCGCGGCCGCCGGCGACGACGTCACGGATTGCAACGCGTTGTTGCTCACCGGGATGCTCACGATCGTGTCGGCAGTGAGTGGGCTGTTGGGGTCGCCCGACGCGGCCAGGAGCGATGTGGCGTCGGGGGCCCAGAACTCGATCTTGGTGTCGCTGCGCACGATGCACGGATTGCTCGCGCTCACCGGCGGCGGCGCGGTCGAGCACGCGACCGACGGCGACAACGTGCTCGTGCTCGGCGCCGAGAAGTTCACTTCGGTCACTCCGGTGAACCCGCTTCCGAGCGCGGTGACGGCCTCGCCGCCGACGGCGGGCCCGCCGGAGACGTTGTCCGGGCCCACCTGGGTTGCCGAGAACGTGCCCGAGAACACGCCGGTGACAACCGGCACTTTCGCGGTGTACTTGTCGAGCGACGTGACCGGCGACAGCTCGGTTCCGCCGGTTTTCGGAACGGAAACCTGGACGTCGACGGTCGCGTCGGAATTGGCGCCGGCGGAGTTCACCGCGATCGTGAGATTGGGCGCGGTGGCGAACGTGATCGCGGTGTCCGTGACCGTGACGCCGGTTCCGGTGAGCGGTACGGTCTCGGCGGCGCTTCCGTTCACGAGGAAGTTCACGGCCGTGGCTCCCGTGAACCCGTGGCCGGCAATCGTCATCTGACCGAGGCCGGCGACCGGCCCTGACGTCGGCGTCACCGATGTCACGGCGAGATCGCTGTAGGTGAATTGGTCGGCGGTCGGGTTCGCGGGGCTGGTGACACCCGCGGCCGTCACCGCGACGTCGGTCGCGAGGCTGTGCTGGCCGCCGGGGAGCGCGGCGGTCGCGTCGCCGGTCACCGCGGTGAGCGTCGTGTCGTTCTGCACCACCACGCTCGTCGCCGGAATGGCGGTACCGCCGCCCGGCGGCACCAGGTTCACCTGGTCGGTGGCGCCCGCGTTCCCGAACCCGCTGCCGGTCACGGTGATCGCGGTGCCGCCCGTGATCGCGCCGGTGGCAGGACCCGTCACGCCCGTCGCGACCACACCGGTCACGGTGACAGCCTTCGGGGCCGGCGCCCACACCGCGTCGAACTCGGAGTTCGGGTCGCTCGGCTCGATCGACCCGCCCGACCCGTTGCACGGGAGGGGACCGAGGGTGCACACGAACGACGCGCCCTGGTTGTTGTTCGCGAACTCGTCGTACCAGAGCAGCTGCGTGCCCTGCACCTGGGGATTCGAGATGACGGTGGCATCGGGCCCGTTGGCGACCAGGGTCGGGCTGCCGCCCGCGGCGGGCACGCTCCAGAGCCCGTTCGTGCCGCCGACTTCTGCGGAGAAGTAGTAGGTCGAGCCGTCGGGCGACGCCGACGGGTACCCACCGACCGAATTCGTGCCCGTCGTCGGCAGGGTCACATTGACCTGTTGGTTCGTCACGGTGGTCTTGGCCGGATAGGGCGCGGTGAGCGTGGGCGCCGGGAACGCGAACAGTTCGTTGCCTCCGGGTGCGAGGCACTGGCTGAACACGATGGTGTTGTTCGACGCCCAGAACGCCTCGTCTCCGCACAAGGGGAGCAGCGAGATTCCGTTCGATGCCTGCAGCTCGGTCGGGCTGCCGCCGGAGGTGCTGACGATCCACATCGTGTCGCCGGTCGAGGTGTACACGACCTCGCTCCCGTCGGGCGAGATCGCGGGATCGGTGGCGTTCTGATCGGCGACGATCGTCTGCGTCGCGCCGGCGGCCGTGCGCACACCCAGCCCGAGCACCGAGAGGAATTCGAACGGACCGGGATTCATGTAGGAGCCGAACTCGTAGACCATCTTCGACCCGTCGGCCGACCACCGCGAGGTGTAGCCCGCGCCGCCGCCGAGCAGCAGCGTCGGGTTGGTGCCGGCGGGGGTGGGGTACTGCAGCTGGTAGATGCCGGGGGCGGTGCACCAGGTCGGGTTCGACGCGGCCTTGCAGTAGTCGAAGAACTGGATCGTGCTCGTCGGCGCGGCTCCCGCCGGTGACGCGGTCGAGAGCGCACCGCCGAGCGGTGCGACCAACGCGACGACCAGTGCCATCACCGCGATGACGCGAGCGGCAACGCCGCCCCGGATCCGCCGACCGGAGTCGTTGTCGATCGTCATGTTCGAGCCCCACTTCTCTCGACAGTGCTTCGATGTCCGAACGTACGGAGCGGGCGATCGTCTGCCATCCGTAACCGGCTACTGATTTCTCGCCGCGTCGAGCTTCGCCTCGGCGATCTCGAGCAACGCGGGCATCGACTCCCGCGGCACCTCGAGCCGGTCGGCGATGTCGTCGGCCGCGATTCCGGCGTCGCGCAGCGCGAGCGCGAGCGCGTACACGACCGGCAGAGCAAGCAGGGCCGCGCGGTCGGAAGGCGTCACGCCCCGACCGTACGAGTGGCCCGGCCGGTCCCACATCGGTAACGCGCTACTGAATTCCTCCGCTCGACGGCGACAGCGGGGCTCCGGATTCGTACGATGGTGCCGTGGGGACGGGGGAGTCAGCGCCCGGCATGGTCGGGCGTCAGGAGGAGCGCGATCTCGTCACCTCGCTGCTCCGCGCGGGGCGCAGTGTCGTGCTCTCGGGAAGCGCCGGGGTGGGCAAGACGCGCCTCGCGCAGGAGGTCGTCGCCGAGGCGCGAGCCTCCGGGCTCGCGACAACGTGGATCAGCGCGACGCAGTCGAGTCGCGACATCCCGTTCGCGGCCCTGAGCCCGCTGCTCCTCGCCGACTCGACCGCGGCCGACGAGGCGATGACCCCGGCCTGGGTGTTGCGCACGTTGGGGCGGGCGCCCGGTTCCGGGACGCCGGCGCTCCCCGACGTCGTGGTGGTCGACGATGCGCATCTCCTCGACGACGCCTCGGCGACCTCGATCCTGCAGCTGATCACTGCGCACCGGGCGACCGTGCTCTTGACGCTCACCATCCGGGCGGTCGCGCCCGACGCGGTCACCGCAATGTGGAAGGACGGCGCCGCGGAGCGCGTCGAGCTCCTGCCGCTCTCCCGGCGCGAGACCGACGCGCTCGTCGCCGAGGTCCTCGGCGGCCCGTGCGACGCGCTCACGCTCGAACGGATCTGGCAGACCGCGTCGGGCAATCCGCTGTACGTCCGGGAGGTGGTCGACGCCGCGAGCGCGGGCGGCCGGCTCGTTCTGCGCCGAGGCCGGTGGCAGCTCGAGGCCGGCAACGAATTGACCGGGGCCCTCGTGGAGCTCGTGACTGCTCGGATCGATCGACTCGACCCGCGAGTGCGCCGCGTCCTCGAAGTCGTCGCGCTCGCGGCGCCCGTGCCCCTGCGCGTGCTCGAACAGGTGGTGGAGCTCGATGCCGTCGCCGAGGCAGAGGAGCGCGGGCTCGTCGAGGTCGTTGCCGACCGCGACCGCGCGGTCGCGCGCGCAACGCACCCGATGCACGCCGAAGCCGCACGTTCGATGCTCCCGGGCGCGCGGCAACGGATGTTGTGCCGATCGCTCGCCGACGCGATCGAAGCAACCGGATTGCGCCGTCACGAAGATCTGCTGCGGTTCCTCGACTGGCGGCTCACCGCGGGCGACGGCGCGCCGGTGGACCTTCTCGTGCGCGGCGCGTGGCGGGCGACCGAGGCGCTCGACATGCGACTCGCGGAGCGGTTCGGGCGCGCCGCGGTGGCGATCGCACCCGATCATCACGCGGCCAGGCTCGCGCTCGCCGACGCGATCTACCGCCAGGCCCGACACGCGGACGCGCTCGAGGTGCTCGCGGCGAGCGACGCGGTCGACGACCGCGCCCGCACCGAGGTCGTCGTCGCCCGGGCGAAGTCGTTGTGGGGTCTCGGACGGCTCGTCGAAGCCGAGTCGATCCTGCTCGACGCGGCGTCGGGTATCACCGATCGCGGCTGTCTCGGCTGGCTCCAAGCGTTCCGGGCCACCGTGCGCGCCGCACTCGGCTATCCGGCCGAGAGCATCGCGTTGGCCCGGCCGATTGCCGACGACCCTTCGTACGGTGCGCGCACGACACTCTCCAGCCTGAGCTCGCTCGCGCTGGCGCTCGCATTCTCCGGGCGGTCCGCCGACGCGGCCGCGGCGGTCGCCCGCGGCCGCGATCCCGAGCTGCTCGCGGCGGCGGAGTCGCGCACTCTGCTGAGCTGGATGGAACCCGCGCTCTGGGCGGCGGCGTGGCTCTCCGGCGACCTTGCCGCCGCGGAGACGCTGGCCGAGGCCTACCGACGCTCCGGACTCGAGACGCGTGATCCCGAACGCGTCGCGGGCGGCTCGATGGGCGTGGGTTGGGCCGCGCTGATGCGCGGCGAGATCGCCGGCGCCGTCAGCCGGCTGGAAGATGCTGTCGCGTTGACCCCGCCCGACGACCGCATCGGCATCAAGACGATCGCGCTCGTCGGTCTCGGCTGGGCCCACGCGTGGAACGGCGACGAGCGCGCGGCCGTCGCGGCCCTCGACGAGGCCGAGGCCGCCGCCGCGTCGGGTGCGCGCTGGTTCGATCCGTGTGTGACGATCGGCCGGGCGTGGGTCGCGGCGGCGGCCGGCGACGATCGCGGCGCGCGAGATCTGTTCGAACGCTCGGCCGACGAGAGCGCGCGAAGAGGTCTCCTGCCGTACGCCCTCTTCGCGCTGCACGGGCTCGCGCGCCTCGATCGGGCCGGTGCGGTGACCGTGAGGATCGCCGCGCTCGCGCGCGGCGCCGACGGGCCGTTGGCGCCGGCCGTGGCCGCGCACGCCCAGGCGCTCGCCGCGGACGACCCCGGCGCACTCGAAGCGTGCGGGGCGCGGTTCGACGAGCTCGGCATGTGGATGCTCGCGGCCGAATGTGCCGCCGCGGCCGCGCGCGCACACGAGGCGCGCGGCGCCGCGTCGTCGGCGGAGGCGGCCCGGGCCCGGTGCGACGACATGTTGCGCCGGTGCGAGGGCGCGTGCCCGGCGACCGTCGAGCGCCTGCGAACGTCGTCACCGTTGACCGCGCGCGAACGCCAGATCGCCCGGCTGGCCGCGGGCGGGCGCACGACGCGCGAGATCGCCGACCAGCTCAACGTGTCGGCGCGTACCGTCGACAGTCATCTTGCCCACGTCTACGCCAAGCTCGGCGTCGACGGCCGGCACGAGCTCGCGGCGGCGATCGGCGCGCCGGCGATCTGAGCCCCGGGTCAATCGATGGCGCGTTGCCACTCCGGCCGCGCCGCGGCCGCGCGCACGTCGCTCGCCTCGAAGAGGATCGGGAGCGGGATGCCGTCGGAGCGGCGGGTCAGTCGGTAGCGAAAGCGATCGGGACCGCCGACCACCTCGGAGATCGTGAACCCGCAGATCCAACGATCATGGAAGCGAGACCGCACTTCGACCGCGGTCTCGATCTCGAGCGCGTAGCCGTACGTGTCGAGCCTGATCTCGGCCCGCAGGTCGTTGGCCGCGTCGGTTTCGACCACGCCACCGAGCGCGGAGGGGCGAGCAGCCGTGGGCAAGGCCGTTCCGATGACCATCTCGCGCATGAGGAACTCGATCGCGTCGAACTGCTCGGCGCGTTCCTGTTGGTGCGCGTCGAGTTGCACGGCGATGCGGTCGATGGTGTCGGCGATCCGGTTCAACGCCTTCGTCGCCTCGTCGGGCATCGCTTCGTCGGGAACGAGGTCTTCTTCGTCGGTTACCGGCGCGTCTTGCGCGCGGGCGCGGCGCACCGCCGGTCGTTGAAGGGTGTGGCCGCGTACGCCGTCGATCGCTCGCTGCAGCGCGCGGGTTCCCTCGGCGCGGGCCTGATCGGAGACACGGCGCAGCATCATCGTTCCACCTCGCGGACCCTAAACCGAAAGGCAATCCGTCGCCACCGGACAAATGTCAACATCGTGTCCGCGCGCGCTACGTGCGCGAACGGCTACGGGAGATAAATGTCCAAGGTGTCGGCCCGCGCGTGCGTTACGAGAGCGACCAGGGGAGTGGCGAACCCGTCGGGCCGAGTGTGCGCGTTGCGTGCGTGCGGCCGAGGTCGATCAGGGCCTTGTGGAATTCGCGGTCGAAGAACAAGAAGCTGAGCAGGTCGCCGTGACTCTGGTGGGTGCCGCCGAGGAGCCGGCCGAGCAGCCCGAGATCGGAGAGCGGCCTGTGGATACCGGTGTACCGCCGCGTGTACACCTCGTTCGCGGTGCGGCCAATGAGTCCGGGCTTGGGCGGTCCCAGATAGAGGTTCGGGATGGCGCGGTAGCTCTTCGAGGCCTGGTTCCGCCCGCCCGAGAGGAGCGCGTTGACCCGTCGGAGTGCCCGGATGTCGTCGGCCATCCGGTCCTCGAGGAGTGAGTGCATCACCACCGCGCTCGCGTCGAACACGTCGGGCTCGCCCGGCGCGACCGGCTTGGCGTGCGGGCCGGCGGGGTCGGGGGTCGTGGCGATCACCACCACGCGATCGGCGCCCAGCGTGATGGCGGGCTTGATCGGCGCGTTGAGCTTGACGCCGCCGTCGATGTACCAGCCGCGGTGCTTGGGCGGGGCGTCGACGTGCACGGGCCGGAAGGCGACCGGAATCGCAGCCGAGGCCATCACGTGGGCGGGCCGCAGGATGGTCTTGGCGTAGTCGACCTCGAAGTCTTGCGCGGGAACGACGAGGTCCTGGCCCTGCACGAACACGACACCGCGCCCGCGGGCACACGATGTCGCGACGATGCCGGCCGTGTGCACCCACCCGGAGCCTCGAAGGTTCCGGTCGAGCTGGTCCCAGTCGAGTCGTTGTTCCATCGTTGATCCGAGCGGTCGCGAGTCGAGCAGGCTCGTGAGATGACCGGGCAGGTGAAAGAGCTCGGCCGCGAATCGGGCCGCGGTCTGGGGCACCGTCTCGAGGATCGGGCTGATCACGTCGCTGACGTCGACGGTGGTCCAGAGCTCGGTCATGGCGTCGACGGCCTTGTCGACTTCGGCGAAGGCCGAGAGGATCGCGGTGTTGATCGCGCCGGCGCTCGTGCCGATGAGCACGACCCTCTGACCGGGTTCCTCGAGCAGGCGGGGCACGAGTACCGACAGGACACCGGCTTCGTACGCGCCGCGCGCGCCCGCGCCGGCGAGGACGATCGCGGTCGTCTGCTCGGTGGGCTTCGTGCGAGATGCACGCGTCGCCGTACTGCGTCGAGGCGGACGCTGCGCGGTGCGCCCGACTGCGTTCGAGGCGGTCTTCTTGGTAGCCGGCATCGTCCACCCCCGTTTCGAGGAACGAGACGCGCGGACGATACTTCGCGGCCGGGCGCGTGTCGGGCACCCGCGCGGCCGGTGTGCTCTCGCGTCCGCCTACGCGCGGCCGGTGAGCGCGAGCCCGGTCTCGGTGAAGGTGTGGGCCGCCATCGCCGACTGCGCGGCAGCGTACGTCTGGGCCTGGACCTGGGCCGACGACTTCGCATCGAGCGACGGGGTCCACGTCGAGTACGCGAACGTCTCCCACGACCAGAAGCCGGACACGACCGGGCTTCCCGACTTCGTCGCCCACTCGCGAGTCGCGCGCACGAACTCGACGTCGAGCGGCTCCCAGAACGAGAAGCAGTTCAGCGCGCCCTGTTGGTTGCTGGCTGCGACCGAGCCCGTCGCGCTCGTCGTGCCTTTGTAGAGCCAGGTCTCGTCGGCGACGATCGGAAGGTGCGCGTCGTGCGCGACTCGGCTCGTCGCGACGAGGTTGGCCGCGGTGCCGGCGGTGGCGGGATAGATGTGGGTCACGAGACCGTTGATCCCCGTGCCGAGGATCGCCTGGTCGAAGGACACCGGGAACCACGACGCCGCGCCCGCGAGGAGCTTGGTCGTACCGTGGGGGCCGATCGCCTTGACCGTGTCGGCGACGAACTCCCGGAAGCCGGAAACCGTTTGGAGGCTGCGGATGCCCGTGAGGATCGCCTCGGTGTTGGGTTCGGAGATGAGGTCGAGATAGTCGGGGTGCACGTTGTCGATCACCGTGCGGGCCTGCTGCGCGGTGAGCTTCGCCCAGCCGGCCGCGGTGGTGGGGTACTTGTACGAGCACTGCGCGTAGATCGTGCCGCAGAACAGCGCGCCGAGCTCCACGTCGACCGCGAGGCCGCGAGCGCGGGCGGCGTTCGCGGTCTTGACCCAGAACTGGGTGTAACGGTCGGCCTGCGCCGTGTATTGCGGCAGGAGGAGCGGCAGCTTGACGCCGAGCACGACCCCGCCGACGCCGAGCCGTTTGAACGCGTCGAGGCTGTTGTCGACCTGCGTCGGCGTCGTCGGCTTCAGGAGGTCCGACATCCGGTTGCCGTTCGCGTCGAGCAGCTCGGCGAAGCCGATCTGCTTGCTCGCCGGTGTGCTCGCGTAGGTGGGCATCGCGTCGATCGCGCGGGCGTACGCCTGGAGATCAGCGGCGGTTCGGTCGTACTCGCTCCGGAACTTGGACGGAACCGGCGCGCTCGCCGCGGCTGCCGAACCACCGGTGATCGGGACGACGGCAATCGAGACGACGGCCGGAACGAGCAGGCCGATCAGTGCCCGCGACCCGATCGGGCGGCGACGCCGGGCGCGCTCGTGACCCATGATGGTCGTTCAGGATACGGGGCGGTGCGCAGAGCTGTCCGGGCGCGTTGATGCGAGACTGGCGCCGTGGTGCCCGATCTGATCCTCGACTGCGACCCGGGTCACGATGACGCCGTCGCGCTCGCGGTCGCCGCGCACCGGGGCCGGCTGCTCGGTGTCACCACGGTGGCCGGGAACGTCTCGCTCGAGGACACGACCCGGAACGCGCTCGCGATCGTGCAGATGCTCGGCGTCGACGTCGAGGTGCACTCGGGCGCCGCGGCTCCGCGCGCCGGACGCCCGGTCGACCATGCCGCGCACGTGCACGGGGAGCACGGCCTCGCCGGCGCGACGCTCCCGGCGCTGACCCGAACCGTTGCGTCCGACGACGCGGTGGGGTTCCTGCTCGAGGTCACGCGCCGCCAACCCGGCGCGTGGATCGTCGCGACCGGCCCGCTCACCAACGTGGCCGCCGCGCTGGAGCGCGATCCGACGATCACCACACGGATCGCGGGAATCTCGATCATGGGTGGCGGCACGTTCGGCAACGTCACCGCCGCGGCCGAGTTCAACATCCACTTCGACCCCGAAGCGGCCGACATCGTGCTGCGGTGCGGGGCGCCGTTGAGAATGTGCGGCCTCGATCTCACGCACCAGCTCCTCGTCGACGAACAGATGGTCGCGCGATCGCGCGCGACCGGGAACGCCTTCGGGCGGTTCGCCGCCGACTTCCTCGGTGGGTACCTCGCCAACGTCCGCGCCCTCCACGGAGACGCGCTCGACGCCGCGCTGCACGATCCGTGCGCGGTGCTCGCCGTCACCGACCCGCACGTGCTCACGACGACGACCCGGCCCGTGGTGATCGAGACGGCGGGTGAGCACACGCGCGGTATGACCGTCGTCGATCGGCGATCATGGGCGCGCGGCGGCAACGTCGAGTGGGCGCACACGATCGACGCGCCGGCCGCGACCGCCATCATTCTCGATTCGATCGCGGGCGCGCCGTGACGGCGCCGCTCGAGGGGATCCGCGTCTTGGACCTGTCGCGCGTGCTGTCGGGACCGTCGTGCGGGAAGGCGCTCGCCGACCTCGGCGCCGACGTGATCAAGGTCGAGCCTCCCGAGGGTGACCTCACCCGAACCGCGCAGCCGCGTGTCGGTGGGTTGCCGGTGTACTTCGCGCAGCAGAACTGCGGGAAGCGATGCGTCTCCGTCGACCTCAACCTCGAAGCCGGCCGCGACGTGGCCTTGCAGCTCGCGGTCGCGTCCGACGTGGTGCTGGAGAACTTCCGGCCGGGTGTGCTCGAACGGCTCGGCCTGGGTTACGACACGGTGCGCGCGCGCAACCCGAAGGTCGTGTACTGCTCGATCACCGGCTACGGCCAGGACGGTCCGATGGCGAGCCGGCGCGCGTACGCGCCGGTCATGCACGCCGAGCTCGGGCTGATGGAGCTCACCGCGCGCCGGTTGCACGCCGCGCCGCGCCCGGAGGCCGTTTCACACGCCGACATGTACTCGGGGCTGCAGGCGACGGTCGGCATCCTCGCGGCGCTCGTGCAGCGCGGCCGCACGGGTGCCGGTCAGCACATCGACGTCTCCATGGCCGAAGTCATGTTGCAGGCCACCGAATGGACCGCGGTGGAGCTCGCCGGCGGGCAGGGCGATCTCATGCACATCTTCGGCAGCTTCAACGCGCCCGTGCTCCGGCTCGGCGACGGCACCGTCGTGCACGTGCCCGGCGATCCCGTGTCGAGCTTTCCTGCGTGGTGCGTGGCGATGCAGCGTCCCGATCTCGCCACCGACGAGCGGTTCGCCACACGGGAGACTCGGCACGCGAACCGCGCCGCGATGCTCGAGCTGTTCCAGGAGTTCGCGAGCACGTTCTCCGACTTCGGCGATTTCGAGGCGGCGCTCGGCAAAGCGCGCCTGGCGGTGGGAGAGATGCGGACGCTCGCCGACGTGGGCGATGCCGATTGGGCACGCGATCGCGGCGCGTTGATCGACGTGGGCAACGACGAGAGCGGACCCCTGCGTCTCCCGCGTTCGCCGTTCCGCTTCTCGGCGGCGTCGGCCGGCACGACGGGAGTGCCCGCGTGGCAGGGGCAGCACAACCGCGAAGTGCTGCGCGAGGTGCTCGGCCTCTCCGACGGCGAGGTCGACCGACTCGAGCGCGACCGCGTGCTCGTCGACCGGCCCGCGCGCCCGGGCGGCGGCTGACTGCGGTCAGGAGAAGATCGCCCGAACGTCCGTCTTGGTGACCTTCCCCATCGTGTTGCGCGGCAGCTCGGGCAGTACCGCGAATCGCGTCGGGACCTTGGCGGCCGCGAGCTGTTCCTTGCCCCACGCGCGTAATTCGTCGCCCGTGAGTGCCGGTGTGTGAAGCACAACTGCGGCACACACCCGTTCGCCCCATTCGTCGTCGGGGATGCCGACCACCGCGCAGTCGACGACCGCCGGATGGGTCCGGTAGACCTCCTCGATCTCGAGGGCCGACACTTTTTCGCCTCCCGTCTTGATGATGTCGACCGAGGCGCGGCCGAGGAGCCGGTAACCGTCGGGCGTGTGTTGCGCGACGTCGCCGGTGCGGAACCATCCGTCGACGAACGACGCCGCGGTCTCGTCGGCGCGCTGCCAGTACTCGAGAAACACTTGCGGGCCGCGTACGAGGAGCTCACCCGCGGCGCCGTCGGGCACGTCGACGCCGTGGTCGTCGACCACGCGAACGGAGATTCCGGGCAGCGGCTCGCCGACCATGCCCGGGACCCGTCGTTCGAGCGTGTTCGAGAGCGCCATGCCGAGCTCGGTCATGCCGTAACGCTCGAGCAGGACCTGGCCGGTGAGCTCGTGCCAGCGCGTAAGTGTCGAGACCGGCAGCGCGGCCGAGCCCGACACCATGAGCCGCGCTCGCGCCGCGCCGGCCGACCAACGCCGGCGGTCGCCCGCGTCGGCTGCGTCCCAGCATGCGATGAGGCGCGTGTAGATCGTCGGCACCGCCATGAACAGTGTGATGTCGCCGGAGGCGAGCCGGTCCCAGGTCGCGAGCGCATCGAATCCGCCGGGCGCTTCGCACCGCGCGCCGGCCCAGAGCGCGCACAAGGTGACGTTCACCACGCCGTGCACGTGGTGGAGCGGCAGCACGAGGAGGGTCCGATCGTCGAGCGACCAAGACCACGCAGCGACGAGGCTCTCGATCTGCGCCTGGAGCGAGCCGTGCGTGTGCACGACGCCCTTGGGCCGCCCGGTGGTGCCGCTCGTGTAGAAGACGATGGCCCGGCGGGCCGGGTCGGCGGGCGCCGGACGCCCAACGGGCGTGGCGTCGTCTCCGTCCGTGCCGACGACGATGACGCCGGCGCCGACGGGCCGCGCCAGTCGTCGAGCGGCCTCCGCGTTGGCCGCGGACGCGATGATCACGGTGGCTCCCGTGTCGGCGAGGAAGTACGCGAGCTCGGCGTCGGGATGGGCCGGATGCAGCGGGACCGCGAGCCCGCCCGCGCGCCAGCACGCGAGCAACCCGACGACGAAGTCGTGCCCGGCGTTGCAGAGCAACGCGATGCGTGCGGGCGCGGGATCGCCGGTGGGGGAGCCGGCGCCGAGCCGGGCTGCGAGACGCGCCGCATCGGCGAACACCTGCGCATAGGTCCACGCCCCGGCCGGGTCGACGATCGCGGGCTGCTCGGCGTGGTGCTCGACGCGGTCGGCGATTGCCGTCATGCCGGCAGCCTATGAGCGGCCTGTCGTCAGGCCGCCACGGGCGACTTCCACGACGCGACCGTCTCGCGCAACGCGTCGGTCGTGGGTGTGGGCTCGACGCCGAACGTCGCCGTGAACCTCGACGAGTCGAGGACGAACGGCCGCTCGACCTGGTATCGGATCTCGCGCAAGCGACGCACCATCGGCGACACGAGTCCGACCGCGCCGAGCGCCGCGCCCGGGATCGATCCGACCTTGGGCCGGGCGACGCCGGCGATCTGGGCGAACTCCGCGATCATCTCGCGTTGGCTGCGCGGCGCGTCGGTGGGAACGTGCCAGGCGTGTCCCCACGCGCGCGCATCGGTTCCGAGGATCGCGAGCGCGCGCGTCACGTCGGGAACGTAGGTCCAGCTGTGCGCGAGGTCGGGATTCCCGAGCACGCGCACCGACTTGCCGGCGAGGATGCGGGGGACGACGCGGCCGAGCTGGCTCGAGTCGGTGAGGCCGGGCCCGAAGAAGTCCGACGCCCGCGCTTCGGTGACGCGCACGCGACCGGCTCGATGCGCCGCGATCGCGTCGTTCCACATCTGCGCGCGGATCCGTCCGTTGGTGAACGTCGCGGCGAGTGGGTCGTCTTCCGTGATCGGGTGATCGACGGGTCCGTAGGCGTAGAGGTTGCCCGTCGTGACGAGCACCGAGCCGCTCTGCTCGGCCGCGTCGAGCAGCGCGGCCGCGAGCGGCGGCCAGTCGGCGGCCCAACGGTCGTAGCGCGGGTTCGCGCAGTTGTAGATCGCGTCGGCCTGCTCCACCAGGCGGGCGAGCGATCCCGGCTGCGCGGCGTCGGCCGCGACCCGCTCGATGTTCGGGTGCGCCGGGCCGGTCCCGCGGCGGGTGACGACGCGCACTTGGTGTCCCGCCTCGGCCAGGCGGCTCGCGGTCCCGGCGCCGATCGCTCCGGCTCCGACGATGACGTGCAATCCCATGAGTCCCTCCGGTGTGAGCAGTGCTCTCGAACAAGTGCAGTGTCCGCCAAGAGCGGGTGCTTTGTCAAGAGCAGTGCTCATATTCGCGCTCGGCGCTCTCAAAGTGTGCGAGACTGACCCCGTGGCGACCACCGCGAAAGGTCTGCGCGAGCGGGCGCGGGCCGAGCTCATCGGCGAGATCAAGGCGTCCGCGCGCCGCCAGATCGCGGCCAGCGGCGCGTCGGAGCTCTCGTTGCGGGCGATCGCGCGGGAGCTCGAGATGGCGTCGTCGGCGATCTACCGGTACTTCCCGAGTCGCGACGAGTTGCTGACCGCGCTCATCATCGACGCGTACGACGCCATCGGCGAGATCGCCGAGCAGGCCGACGCGGCGACCGAGCGCGAGCCGGCCGCGGTGCGCTGGTTGCGCACCTGCCGTGCCATTCGTTCGTGGGCGCTCGCAAATCCGCACGAATACGCGTTGGTCTACGGCTCGCCGATTCCCGGTTATCGCGCGCCGGCCGACACGGTTGCGCACGCGAGCCGCGTCGCGATCGTGCTCGCGCGTGTGCTGCGAGACGGGCTCGATCGCGACGCGCTCGCGGTTCCAGTCGAGACCAACGACGTCGATCGCGCGTTTCAAGACGCCGGGCTGCGCGACCTCATGACCGGCGTGCCTCCCGAGATCGTCACGCGCAGCCTCATGGCGTGGACGCAGCTGTTCGGCCTCATCAGCATGGAGCTCTTCGGTCACCTCGTCGGATCGGTGACCGACAACGACGCGTTCTTCGACCGTGCCGTCGAGCTCATCGGCCGGTTCGTCGGCCTCGCCGACGAGCGCGCCCGCTGACGCTGCGGCCCGGACGCGCAACGGACGCATCGCCGGACTCACGGCGCCGGTCATGGAGACGGACAATTGCGGCTGAACGGCACGCGGCGCGGATCACCGAGTCGAGCGATGACAGCCCGTAAAGTCAACGTGGATGAACCCGTTTCCTTCCGGGCGGACTCGAGTGCGCGTCGCGTCGACGTGCGTCGCGATCCTGACGATGTGCGCGTGCAGCTCGAGCGGCTCCGCCAAGACCGCCGCTCCCTCCACAGCGCGAACGACCGCTTCCGCTACGTCGACATCCCGGCCGCGCGCGGAGCCGTCGTCGACGACGGTCGCCCCGGCCGGGTCGACGACGTCGCTCGCAACCACGACAACGGTTCCGACGGGTCCGCCGGCTACGACCCCGCCCACGACGCCGCCCACTGCCCAAGCCGCAGGCGCGGTGGCCGCCGCCGTGCAGTTGGTGCGCAGCAAGGGTTTCACGGCCGACGACACGAGCGACTTCACGAGTCCGCCGACCGCCGGTTTGCACGTGCTCATCGGCACCGCGACCGGTTCCGCCGACGGCTATTCGCAGCGCGCGTTCTTCTTCGTCGACGGCCACTTCCTTCGCACTGATCTGGCCGATTCGTCGGCAGGAATCCATTTGGCCTGGCGCAACACCTCGACGATCGCGCTGAGCTACGCGGTCTACAAGCCGAAAGAGCCGATGTGCTGCCCGACCGCCGGGGCAATCATCGTCCGCTACCAATGGAACGGGAAGCGACTCACAGTGCTCGATCCGGTCCCTTCCGCCACCGCCCGTCGCTAGCCGTCGCTCGGTTGCGCCATTTGCGGATTGTCTGTCCGCGACAAAGGCGATTTCCGGCCTCATGAGCCGCTGACCGGCGCCGAGGAGTATCGACGACGCCGGAAGCGTGCGGGTAGGCGGCATGAGTGGCACGGGCGGGGCTCGGAAAGCGGGATGTCGGCGAGCGTCGCGTCAACGCGGGGAATCGCTGATCGAGGTGCTGATCACGGTCAGCATCGTCGGCCTCGGCGTCGTCGCGATCATCACATCGGTGGGCTCGACGATGCGACTCTCGGGCGTGAGCCGTGAAGAGTCGCACGCCGATCAAATCTTGGTGCGCTACGCCGAGAACCTGATCGCCGCGCCGTACGAGGCGTGCTCGGCGGGCAGCACGCCGTATACGGCGGCCGCGACTGCGGCCATCCCGGCGACCAACCTGCCCGACAACATCACGGTCGGCGCGCCGGGCACCGCGGCCGCGACCCCGAACGCGTTCGAGTTGAGCATCTCGTCGATCGCGTACTGGAACGGTGACCTCTCGCCCGCGACCTTCTCGACGACGTGCCCGTCGAGTGACCTCGGAAGCCAAGAGCTCACGTTGCACGTTCACGCGGGTGACGGAACGTTCGATCGCGACACGATGATCGTAAAGCGGGCGTCATGAGGAACGCACGAGTCGGGTCGCCGACAACCTCGTCTCGCCGCGCGCGCGGAGCCGGCGGGTTCACGCTCGTCGAGCTCGTGGTGGCCGTGACGGTGGTCGGGCTGATCGTCGGTCCGCTCACCGCGGCGGCGGAGTTCTTCATCTCGCACGGGGGGACCGCCACGGGGGTGTTCGCCGACGACACGTCGGTTCGGTCGGCGATCTCGCTCTTCGACACCGACGCGCAGTCTGCCGAATCGGTCACGGCGCCCGATCCCGCGCCGTGCGGGTCGGGGAGCAGCGCGTTGGTGACGATGAGCTGGACCGACGACAGCGGCACGATCTTCCGGGCGTCGTGGTCGACGCAGACATCCGGCACGACGATGTCGCTCGTCCGCCAACGTTGCACCGGTACGACCCTGGTCTCGACATTGCTCGTCGCCGACGTGACTGCGCCGCCGACGGTCACCTGCACGCCGAACTGCGCGAACGCGTCGACGATCACGCTGACCGGAACCGCGGCGAACGGCGCCGGCTTCACGGTGTCGTCGAAGCGAAGGCCGTCGTGAGCCTCCACCGGAGCGAGCGCGGTGCGTCGTTGGTGCTGGCGCTCGTGTTCATCACGAGCTTGGGTTTCATGGCGATCATCTCGCTCAATGTCGCCGAGTCCTCGTTCCGCGACGCGAGCGCCAGTCAGACGTTCCGGTCCGACGTGTACGGCGGCGGGGGCGCGCTCGACGTGTACATCAACGCGATGCGGTCGACGGCCACGTGGGGTCGCGACGGCAGTGCGTGCCCGAGCATGACGACCGCCCTGCCCGACGGGCGCACGGTGACGGTCGACTGCACCCCGGTGACGGGCAGCGGCGCGCTCATCGTGGGCGGCGCCGGTGCCCGCTCGAACCGCATCGTCGACCTGGCGGCCAGCATCGACAGCCAGCAAGTTGCCTCCGCCCGCGCCGAGTTCGTGGACGGCGGCGGGTCGTCGGTCGGCTCCTCGATCCGGGTTCGCCACTGGATCACGGCGTCCTGACGGCCGGGCGCAGCGGCATGAAGAACGCCCAAGAGCTGCGGAAGTCACATATCGGGATTGGGTCTCAGTCGGCCCGCTTCGGCCGCCGATAGCGCAATCGAGGATCACCATGGACGGAATTCTTCGACTTCGCGCCTGGCTACAGGAACAGCGCCTCCGGGGCGTCGGCGGCTTCTCGCTTCCGGAATTGCTCGCGGTCGTCGCGATTCTCGGGGTCATGGCCGGGATCTCGTCGCTGGCATTCGGCGGCTTCGATTCGGCGAGCTCCTCGATCAGCTGCAAGGCGGACAAGACCCGCTTGCAGCGCGCGGAGTCGACCTTCTATTTGCAAAAGGCCCGCTACGGCACCGAGGCCGACCTCGTTGCCGACGGCCTGCTCGGCGCGGAGTCCGACCTCCACGACGTGACGGTGGCGTCTTCGGCCTACACGATCTCCGAGGTCGGCCGGTGCATCGGAACGAGCACGGCCTACAACATCGCGGCACCAACCGTCGGCACGACTGCGCAGTCGGGGGTCACGGTTGCCGTCATGAACCCCGACGGCACCGCGGTGTCGGGCGCGGTCGTCTCGTACTCGCAGGGCAGTTGGACGGCGATGGGCACGACCTCGACCTCGGGCCAGGTGAACGCGCCGCTCGCCAGCGGGACCTACGACTTCCGGGTGGTGCTGGGCGGCACGACGAACACGCTCTCCGGCGTGAACGTCAAGCAGGGCACGCTCGTGACCTTCCCGACCGTGCGCCTCACCGCGACGCTGTCGAACGCGAGCGGCCCGCTGGCCGGTGGCAGCGTGTCGGTGCAGAGCAGCGGCGGCTCGTCGTCGGCGATCGGTACCACGAGCGCATCGGGCAGCGTCGCGGCGCAGGTGTTGCCGGCCATCTACGACGTCACGATGACGTACGCGTCGCACGCGATGACGCAGACGAGCATCTCGGTGAACGCGCCGACGACAGTCGCGTTCAACACCCACACCCTCACGGTGAAGCTCCTGACGGTGTCGGGCACGCCGCAGTCGGGCGGTGTCGTCTCGGTCACACCGTCGGGCGGTTCGGCGTTCGGCCTCGGCACGACCAACTCGTCGGGGATCGTGACGGCCACGGTGCTCGACGGTCAGTACACGGTCTCCATGGTCTACGGCGGCGTCACGTCGACCCAGAACGCGACATTGAGCGGCGACACGACGGTGACGTTCCAACCGTCGACCACGACGCTGCGCATGCGTTCTTCCACCGGCGCGGCGTTGTCGGGGCAGGACAGCGCGATCTGGTGGCGGTCGACGGGGAGCTCGAGCTGGTCGTTCGCCGGCTACCCCGATGCGTCCGGCAACGTCACGATCTCGCAACTGCCGGGCACCTACGACTACGAAGCCCGCTGGTTCGGTGTGTACGAGGTGAAGTCGGCGGTTGTGATCACCGGCGCCACCGCGCTCACGTGGCAGACGTTCGCGGCGACGGAGTTCTTGGAGTCGTCGACCGGGTCGGGCCTTTCGGGTCAGGACAGTGCGATCTGGGTGCGGCCGGCGGGTTCGTCGTCGTGGTTGTTCTCGGGGTATCCGAACGGCTCGGGCCAGGTCGTGCAGGAGTTGTTGGCGTCGTCGTACGACTTCCAGGCGCGTTGGTTCGGCGTGTACGAGGTGAAGTCGGCAGTGTCGATCGCGTCGAACTCGACCGTGACGTGGCAGACGTTCGCGGCGACGGAGCTGTTGCGTTCGTCGACGGGGTCGGGCCTGTCGGGGCAGGACAGCGCGATCTGGGTGCGGCCGGCCGGCAGTGGCTCGTGGTATTTCTCGGGGTATCCGAACGGGTCGGGTCAGGTCGTGCAGGAGTTGTTGGCGTCGTCGTACGACTTCCAGGCGCGTTGGTTCGGTGTGTACGAGGTGAAGTCGGCGGTGTCGATCGCGTCGAACTCGACGGTGACGTGGCAGACGTTCGCGGCGACGGAGTTCTTGGAGTCGTCGACGGGGTCGGGCCTGTCGGGTCAGGACAGTGCGATCTGGGTGCGGCCGGCGGGTTCGTCGGGTTGGTATTTCTCGGGGTATCCGAACGGGTCGGGTCAGGTCGTGCAGGAGTTGTTGGCGTCGTCGTACGACTTCCAGGCGCGTTGGTTCGGTGTGTACGAGGTGAAGTCGGCGGTGTCGATCGCGTCGA
>Ga0265338_10000585_pt1 | contig 64198 bp, 48 predicted proteins | sample 42126metaG_FD_193579 | JGI IMG/M metagenome (GOLD analysis project Ga0265338, IMG submission 193579) | Rhizosphere microbial communities from Carex aquatilis grown in University of Washington, Seatle, WA, United States - 4-21-26 metaG | ecosystem: Host-associated > Plants > Roots > Rhizosphere...
CAGACAATCACGATCAGTCCGCAGGTCGTGATTGTCTGGCCGATGAATTCGCCAAGGCGGTTGACCGGGCAATACGTGTCCCAGGCCACGTCCGAAAACAGCTCGAGGGGGTGCCCGCTGATGGCGTATCCAAACAGCTCAGTTTCCGATTCCAAGCGTTCGCGCCGGGTGGGTTCATTCAAAGGAATCGCTGGAAGCTGCTCCAAACCTGGTGGCGCAATCAACCAGCCTTGATTCTTCTCAACGCTCGTGCAGTAGGTCCTAATCAAATGTTGAGCCTGCCAAAACTGTCGAGTGCGGGTCTCACCGAAGTCATCGAAGGCACCCGCGCGGATCATCGCTTCCAATTCTTCGCCGCCCGGCGCCACTCGATGAAAGAAGTCAGTCAGCGACGTGAATGGCCCCCGTGCCCGGGCGGCGTGGATAGAATCAATCGTACGCGTTGTCAGGCCCTTCGCCCGGGTGATCGGCACCCGAATGGCTTTGCCGTGAGGCACGAATGCTGGTCCTGGGTCATTCACTGACGGAGGCAAGAAGGTCAGGTCGAGCCGGTGACATTCCAGCACATAAACCAGTGGGTGGTAAAAACCTTTGCCGTTGGTCAGCACCCCGGCCATGAACTCTGCGGGGAAGTAGCGCTTCAACCAGGCCGATTGGTATGCCTCGACGCCGTAGGCCGTACTGTGGGCCTTACAAAAGGCGTAACCAGCAAACCCAGTCACCAGCCCCCAGACTTCCATTGTCTTTTCCTGAGTATGACCCCGCGCCAACGAGGATCGCACGAATTCCCCAAATATTTCCTCGATCACGGCACGCTTCTGTTTGTTCAACGCCCGGCGCAACACATCGGCACGTCCCGGCGGCAAACCGGCGAAGGCTTCGCAGATTTGGAGTATGTGCTCTTCGTAAACGACCAACCCATAAGTGCTCCGCAAGCAAGGTTCGAGTGACGGATGAGGATAAGCGACAGGCTCCATGCCTTGATACCGGCGCGTGAACGACGTTTTCTTGCCCTCGTTGGCTGCCCCCGGCCGGATGACACTCACGATGGCGATGAGCCCATCAATCTCATTCACGTTGCACATCCGGCAGAGGCTGGTCATTGCCGGGCTTTCGATGTGATGCACGGCCCGACCGTGGCCCGTGGCGATCATTTCCCAGACCTTGGGATCCTTCCAAGGTTCCGCGGCATCGGGATTGCCTAATAATATATGGCCGTCAGATTTCTCCCGGGCGATGCAGTGCTCCAAATCCACTTCGATTCCACGTCCAGCCAGCATTTGCTTTGCATCCCGCATTACCGCCAGGCCGCCTTGGGCCAGAATGTCCATCTTCACCAAGCCAACCGTCTCGACCGCATCCATGTCGAAATGGGTGGTCGCGTAACCTTTATTGGCAATGAACGTGGGCGTCAGTTCATGCATTCGCTGGCGTGACAGGACCAGACCGCACGGATGCATCTTGGGATAGCGCGGCATCCCATCCAGGAGCTCTGCCATCTGGATCGCTGTCTTGTAGGGTTCCTCCTCAATGGGCAAATCACTGGTCTCGGGTCGTGTGCGCAGGAGTTCGATCAACCCGTCGCCGCCCTTCGGCGCCTTTTCATCCGGCACCCAGCCGCCGCCAAAACCCCAGGGAAAATGTTCGGTAAACTTTCGTACCTCACGTTCGGCGACACCCAACACTTTGGCGACTTCCGCAAAAGCACTACGCGCCTGAAACGTTGAGAACCCGCCCACCACGGCGCAGTGGTCCCGGCCATATTTCTCGAAGATGAGTTCCACGACGTCGTCTTTCACATCATGCGCGAAATCGATGTCAATGTCCGGGAGTTTGTGCAGTGCCATGCGTTCTTTGTTCAGGAAGCGCCGAAAGTAGAGGTCGAAGCGGATCGGACAAACGCCACTGATGCCCAGGCAATAGCAGACCAGGCTGTCCGCCGCGCTGCCACGCGTGATCCAGTCGATTCCGCGCCGCCGGCATTCTTGTAAAAAATCCCAGGTTATGAGAAAATAATCCTCGTAACCCACGTCACTGATAATGCTGAGTTCTTCCTTCGCCTGAGCATGAAACTGACCTGCCCTCGAGCCGTAGCGGGCCTGCAGACCCTGCATTACGAGGTGCCAGAGAAAGTCTTTGGCAGTCGCACCATTTACCGGGTGAAAAGCCGGAAACTGGGGTTTACCAAAGGGAAGTTCAAAATGGCAACGCTCGGCGATTTCATTGGTATGCCGAATCCAATCTGGATGCTCCTTACAGGCGTTCGCCATTTCCTCCGCCGAACGGAAGTGCAACCGGCTGTTGGTTGACTTGTCCGGATGTTCCTCGCGCAGCAATGTCAGGGTGCGAATGCTTTGGATGATTTCGTAATGCTGCCGGTCATTCGGAGAAGTGTAATGAATCGCCGGACATGCCACCGCCGGGAAATCCTCCGCCACGTTCGCTGCGCGGACCATCCGGTAAAACCGTCCCGGGAATAGCCCCGCCAATTCTGCGTCGTTACCAATGGCAATCAAGCCGTTGGTTAAATCCTCGAATTCACTCAGGCGATAGGGACGTCGTTGCTGCCCGACTACCGAGGCCTCGTCACTATTTCGGTCGGTGCGTTCAGCGTGGCGGGACAGCAGCCGGCAAAGATTGTGGTAGCCCTGAGCCGACTCGACGTACAGCAGCAACGGATGGTCGCCGACCCGCAATTCCACACCGAGGATCGGTTTGATTCCGGCCTTTTTGGCGGCTTCGGCGAATTCAACCGAGCCGTGAAGATTTCCGGTATCCATCAGCGCCACCGCCCCCATGCCGTTTCGTTTTGCTAACTCCACGATGGCAGTCGGCGAGAGCATTGAGTCGAGAAACGAGTAGTGGCTACGGATGCGCAACGGAACGTAAGGCGCGACTTGTTTTGCCGGAACAATCCGTCGGCGGATGACTGGCGCTGCAGGTGTTGAGGCAATGGTTTCAGTCGGTGGCTGCAGTAATCGGAAATCGTGGCCGCGAAGAATAACGGAACGACCCCGCGCGTGACGGAGTTCATCAACTACGGCTGCAAGCCGGACGCGGGCATCCTGACGTTGAGCTGGAACATCCAGTGCGAGTTCACTGCGAAACCGGCCATCATAAACATTGGATAACTTCAATGAAACCAGCCGCAGGCTCACCCGCCGTTTCCACGCTTTCCGCAACATGCCATGCAACCGACCATAAATGTCGGTCTCGAGATCGCTCGGCTCTGCCAGGCTCTCACTGACCTGATCTTCACCCATGTCGTTGTAGCGCACCCGAACGTTGAGCGTGCGGATGGTCCGTTTCTCTCCCCGCACCTTGGCAAACAGGTCATCCGCCATCCGGCGCAACACGGCTTCAACGTATTCCTCGTCGGTCAAATCTTTCCCAAAAGTTTCCTGATGACTGAAGGTCTTCTGTGATTCACGGACGGGAATCAACGGCCGGTCATCAATTCCATGGGAATATTGACGGATCAGGGCCGCCTGCTGGCCAAGCATGAGTTCCAACATTTCCAGTGGGGTGGCGGCGACATGACGGATCTCAGCCAAACCGGCGGCATTGAGCCGGGCACTTGTCTTGGGACCGATTCCCGGCAGCCATTTGTTGGGCAGAGGCTGGAGGAAGGACATTTCTGAACCTGCCGGCACTTCGTCGAAGGCATTTGGTTTCTTCAGCTTGGATGCCACGGCACTCACGAGCTTGTTCGAGGCGATGCCCTCGCTGACGGTTATCTTGAGTTTTTGGCCGATGGCCTTGCGGATGATCAGCGCGATCTCAACCGGCGGTTTGCGCGCGCCCGACAGATCGAAATACCCCTCGTCAATCGAGGTCTGCTCCACATCTGGCGTGAAGTCATAGCAATAACTGAACATCCAGTTGCTGAACTGTTCATACCGTTCGTAATCCCCGGGCAGGACGATCAGCTTGGGGCAGAGTTTCCGGGCACGCATCGTCGGCATGGGCGTGTAAACTCCGAACTTGCGGGCTTCGTATGAGGCTGAGGCGATGATGCCTCGCTTTTCCCCGCCAACGGCGATGGGTTTGCCCCGCAAGTTGGTGTCGGACGCCTGCTCGACTGCGGCGAAGAAGGCATCCGCATCCAGATGAACGATGGTGCGCATGATTCATTCACGCGCCTTTCGGATGAGCGCCTTCAACACTCCCTGGATCATCAATTCCTCAGCCGGAATGAGATTCGGATACTTGGGGTTCTCAGCGCGGAGGTAGGGCTTCCCGCCTTTCACGATGTAACTTTTCAGGGTGCTTTCACCGTCAATCAGTGCCGCCACGATCTGCCCACTGCGTGGTTCCGGACCGTGCTCAAGGATGACAAAATCCCCATCCAAGATATGCCGGCCGATCATCGACTCGCCGGTGACCCGCAATGCGAAGGCGTTCTTCGTCGGTTTGTAACCGATGGATTCGATGTCAACCGTGACGCAACCTTCGGCCTCCTGCTCGCGTCGTTCCGCCAAGCCGGCGGGTATTGAGCCAAACAAGGGAATATCCACCGTGCGGCTGCGGAGCTTGTGCAACGGGGTGGTAATGCGGACCGAGCGCGCCTTGCCAGGTTCCGTAGTGAGCACGCCCTTCTGCCGCAGCAGTCGCAAGTGCTCCGTCACCGAGTTCAGGCTTCGGAACTCAAATTGGTCGGCGATTTCCTGGAAAGTCGGCGTTGCGCCCTCTGTCCGTTGCCACTTTTGGATGAAATCCAGTATTTGTTGCTGTTTTCGCGTCAGATCCGTCATACTGTATATTATTACAGTATCCATGCACAAAAAGTCAACTCGCATCACTACTTGGCGCCCAAACCATTCACGCATAATCATTTCGAGAAAGACGCGCGGTGTCTTCGAGTTAAGTGAAGGTCAGGGCAGGCGCAAATATTTTATGGCTAAAGGAAACTTTGACCTCAAAGAAAGCTCAAAGTAAACATTGCAAAACAGAAATTGCTGGGTTTGAATGGTCACCCGGTGGAAAAGTCCTGAACGCTTGTTCGAAACGCAAATGGGACTTGAGTCGCTTCACTCCACGAATCGGCAGATCTAAAATGATAGAGCGTTCCGAGCCCCTCTGGGCTTGGGAGACAATACAAGAAAGGTGATATGGGATTCAACTTTATCCATCGTAAGCATTTCGTTCAAGCAGGTCGTTACTTCGCCGTTCTCGTCGTGGGGCTTTTCTGCCTTGCGGGCGCTACGGCGGTCGCGGCCCCAATCGTCCAAACCCAAGCGGCTACATCCATCACCACCAGTTCAGCCACAGTGAATTCATTCGTCAATGCAAACGGTGCAACGACGACCATTCACTTCGACTATGGACTGACAGCCAGCTATGGAAGTTCGACGACCTCAGGCAACATAGGCACGGGCTCTGGCAATTTTGGCACTTCAATTTCCGGGCTCTCACCCAACACCACGTACCACTTTCGAATTGTGGCGTCGAATAGCGGTGGGACTGTAAATGGCAGTGATCTAACTTTTACGACTTTGGCCAACGCCCCGACCGCCCAAACCCAAGCCGCGACTTTGGTCACTTCAAGCTCGGCAACAGTGAATTCGTTCGTCAACGCGAACGGCGCAACAACCACAATTCACTTCGACTATGGACTGACGGCCAGCTATGGAAGTTCGACCACTTCTGGAAACATTGGCACTGGCTCTGGCAACTTCGGTACAGCGATTTCCGGACTCTCCCCTAACACCACGTACCACTTTCGAATTGTGGCCTCGAGTAGTGGCGGCACGGCCAATGGAAGTGATTTGACATTTACAACTTTGGCCGCCGCCCCGACTGCCCAATCCCAGGCCGCGACTTTGATCACCTCTAGTTCAGCCACGTTGAATTCCTTTGTCAACGCGAACGGAGCAACTACGACGATCCATTTCGATTATGGGCTGACTGCCAGTTATGGAAATTCGACGACCTCAGGCAACATTGGCACTGGCTCTGGCAATTTTGGAGCCGCGATTTCCGGACTCTCGCCTAACACCACATACCACTTTCGAATCGTGGCCTCTAGCAGCGGTGGCACAGCCAATGGAAGTGATTTGACGTTTACGACCTTGGCCAACGCCCCGACCGCCCAAACCCAAGCCGCTACTTTAATTACCGCGACCTCCGCGACATTGAATTCCTTCGTCGATCCGAGTGGTTCAAGCACCACAATCCATTTTGAGTATGGGCTGACTTCTAGTTACGGAAGCAGCACCATATCAGGGAACATTGGGACCACCGCAGGAAATTATGGAACGTCGGTCACTGGCCTTTCGCCAAATACAACTTACCATTTCCGTATTGTCGCATCCAGCGGGGGCGGTACCGCAAATGGCAATGACCTGACGTTTACTACATCGGCTACGGCACCAATCGTTCAAACGCTGGCCGCCACTTTAGTCACAGCTAGTTCTGCCACCGTGAATTCGTCCGTTGACCCGAATGGCGCCAGTACCACAATTCACTTCGAGTATGGGCTGACAGCAAGCTATGGGAGCAGCACTATTTCGGGCAGTATCGGAACTACCGCCGGGAACTATGGGACTGCTATTTCCGGGCTTTCACCTAATACCACGTACCATTTTCGTATTGTTGCCTCCAGCACAGGTGGCACTGTAAATGGAGGAGATCTGACGTTTACGACGTCAACATCCGGGCCTATCGCCCAAACGTTGGCAGCCAACACCATTTTGACCACGTCAGCTCAAGTGAACGGTTCCATAAATCCCAATGGTTTAGCGACATCCGCACACTTCGAATACGGGACCACAGCCAGCTATGGCGCCTCAACGCCAACTGGAAATTTTGGGACCACGTCTCAAAACATTGCTTATACGATTAGTGGTCTCGCTCCAAATACCACCTATCACTTCCGCATTGTTGCCTCCAACAGTGGCGGGACTGCCAATGGAAACGATGCCACTTTCACTACGACAAGCAGCGGAGCGCCAACCATCCAAACACTGGCAGCCACGGCGGCAACGACTACTACTGCGCAGTTCAACGGCTCAATGAATCCCAACGGCTTAGTATCAACCGCCTATTTTGAATATGGGCTGACGACAACCTACGGCAGCGCCACTACGGTTGGAAATTTTGGAACGACCGTTCAAAATATTGGGTTCGTTCAAACCGGGCTGACCCCCAGCACAACTTACCACTTTCGCATCGTTGCTTCCAATAGTCAGGGCACCACCCGAGGATTGGATGCAACCTTCACCACGTTGCCCACTTCCGCACCAGCGCAACAGGCTTGGGTAGCAGGAACTTCGGGACTTGGACTGCGACTTCGCAATGCACCCGGCTTGACATCGACAATTTTGCTCGTACTGCCGGAGGGTTCGGTGGTCTCACTGCTTGGAGACACGCAAAATGCTGACGGTTACCTTTGGCGCCACTTGACCTATGCCGCACAAGATGGCTGGGCAGACGCACAGTATCTAGCCTTCACTCCGGGAACAACACCCATTCCCCCCGCTGGACCAATAACATTGCGCCAAGTACAAGCCGACGGCATTAGTCCAATCCCAGCAGGCGGAATGGCTACTGGACCTTCTGTTATTTTAGCTGCGACTCCCTCTGGTCCAAGCAGTCAACAATTCAGCCTTCAATTTGAAGTGCGGCCGTCTGGCACCGCGTTCTCTAATCCCACAGCTACCACCACCCATGTCCCGGGTGGATCAGAAATTCTCGCGACCGTGAGTGCATTGGCAAACCAAAATTATCATTGGCGCGCACGCGTACTTGATGGAAATGGCGTACCGAGTGCATGGGTCGCATTCAGCGGCAGCTCAATCGATTTTGCAGTAAATTCCACCACTTCGCCTCTGGCTAGCTTTAGCTGGAGCCCGGCCCAAGTTTTCACCGGGGACTCGATCGCATTTGTCGCCCAGGCTGCCGGACAAGCCGGGTTGACATTTAGTTGGGATTTCGGCGGAGGCCAGACCGCAACTGGAGGTACCGCTAACAATACCTTCTCTCAATCCGGGGATACAGCTGTAACCCTGACCGTTACGGATGCCCAAAACAACCAGTCGCAAAAAACCCTGACTGTCTCCGTTGCCAGCAAGAACTTAGTTGATCGCATCAATGTAACGGCATCACAGGCGGATTCTCTTATGGATCAAGTCCTAGCGGATGCTACCTCCCTTGCTGACGCGGCAGATTATTTTAGCACAGACGTGCAATCTACTTCGGATGACATCGCTGCTACGGCGGCTTTGACAGCGGCGTCATTGATGTTCGACGACGGAGATACGACTCAATTGGCCCAGAGGTGCGTGGACTGGACGAGACAGACTTATGGCGATGCAGCCGCAGCCGAGCTCTTGGCAAAGGACGCAATTCATTTTGCTGCAACGGAAACCGGCGACCATATTCGAGACGAATTCACCAAGACAATTGCTAAGCGAGTAGCCAGCAACGTTGGCAGTGGGACTGGTGTGCAAACGTACCACCAAATGTGGATACCGGGGCTGACCAGCCTTGTAATTCAAAAAAAGGCCGACATTGAACAATTGCGACAACAGGCCGTAACTGCTGCAGGTTCATTGAATCCGACTCAAACAGCATTGATGGTCCAAAACCTACAATCCAGGATATTGGGTAATATAGCACTACAAACCAGCTACCATGGAAATGCGAACCTTCCCATTTCGTTCCAGGATTTCAAGTCGAGCGACGAAGTTGGTTGGACAACTTACAATATTGGCCAACACCTGTTTAGCATAAGCACGAGCCTTTTAGGGACAGCACTCGGCGGTGTAGGCGGAGTCGTAGCCGGGGTGGCGGCGAAAGCAAGCCAAGCTGAACTGGATATATTCAACTCGTTGGCTACTCAATCCGCCGAGGTTCAACTCTTGAGTTCGAGCTTGGCCATCGGCGCGCAAGGTACACTGACGGTAAATAAGGTAGCCGCGAATTGCGAAACGGGATTGAACGACGTCATCAACAACCTCACCCCACCGACTCCTGCTGGTAATATAAATTCCATTTTGCCGTATTCTCAAGGAACTTATTTCAGTACTGTCGATTTGACGCCTCGCTGGTTTGCCACCAGTGCATATGCTGACGTGATCATCCAAAATTCTGGACAGCAAATAGCCACCTACCGCATGGAAGCCTTCTTAACGAAAACCTTTGTCACCGGACAATTGCCAATTAACTTTTTGGGCTTAGGTCAACGCAAGTATGACATACAGGTGGCAACTGCCCAAGATGGGATAGTGCTAAGTCCTGGAGCGCAAAAGACGGTCCGGCTTACGTTTCTTGCCGGAGACGGTGGTTCGATTCCGGAAGGCCAAGATATAACCTACGTTCTCACATCGCGCACGACCGACGGTTACTATCGGCAAGACTCACAAATTCAACATTTCGGAACAACTTATTTAGATCAAAACGGCAACGTCGTAGATCCGGCATTAGTTGCATCGGCTATTGTATCGCAACCGCCTCTACAATCCAGTCTGCTCATGTTTCCAGGAACAAACCTATGCGAACTTAAGATCACTGTTCAGAACACTCTCGAGGTACCGACGATGTTCGACCTCGGACAAGACTTGCCGTCTGGGGCAATAATAATTGATGCCGGAGGTGGCACGTATGGCAATAACCATTTGTCGTGGCAATTGAACATGCAGCCCGGGGAACTGCAATTTTTCCAAGTCGTTCTGCAACTGCAGTTGCCCGTCAGCAATCCGCCTCTTGCTCCCACGACAGTCGTAGCGTACGACGCAGTGAACGTCACAAGTGTGTCATTTTCCCAAGCTCCCGTCGTGTCCCAGTTGGTTTCGTCTCCTCCGATGCAATTACAACCGTCCGGCTTCAGTGGTGGGGGTTTTGGGCTAGACGTACAGGCGTTTATTCCGGGAATTTATCGAATTGATGCCACAACAAATTTCTCCACTTGGAATACCATCCAAACCACGACAAATATCACGGGCGCATTCCATGTAATCGACCCAGCCCAAAACCAACCTTTACGCTTTTATCGAGCTGCGAGGCTGCAATAGGTAATCTGAAATGGTGTGCAAAGCTCTTCGCCAACAAGGCAAAGCAAGCGACCTTAGGGACTCTTCGTTAGAACGAGTCCTCCAGCATCGCGGCGATTGTCTCCAGCGCGTTGCCTTCAAGACGATTATTTACAAAGATCAGGGTCTTCGGCTTGGGCTGCGCTGATCGCGCTCCGGTAATAAGTAATTTCCCGGCTGTCCGTGCTTCAGAGTTCACTTCCTTGACGCGATCATAGGGCTGAAATTCTTTGACTGCCGCCTCATATTTGCGGCCCGGCTTCAAAAGAAATCTCGCGGCGCGGAGGTGCGAGTTGGTGAAACTGCCGGGCAACGCCATTTGTTCGCTGACCGGGGGCATCGCATCCCAGCTGTTGAACACGTGTGCAATGCCATGCCGGGAAAGGCATGCGAAATATTCAGAATTAAGCCAATACTTGTTACGCATCTCGATTCCGTAGGGCCATCCCTTGGGCAGGCCGCCAAAAAATCGATCAAGATCGGCGACGAAATCGGCACCCTTTTCGTATTCGAGAGAATGAAACCTGGAGAACTCAAAAATGCAGATTCCGACTTTTGTCCGGATTGCTTCGCAGGGTTTCAAAAACGCGCTGGAGAACAAATCGGAATTAAGGAAGTTCTCGTTCCGTTGGCCCGCCCGAATCCCGAAGCGCGGCAAGTTGGGATATTTTTTTACCGTGATCTCGTCTGTGACCTTGAAACCGAATTGAAAATCTTCCGGGACTTGTGATGCCAGTCCTTCGACATATTTCTCGCTTGGAAAAGTGTAATATGCGGCGTCCACGCAGACCGACTTAAACACCTCAGCATATTCCGAGAGACAGCCCTTTTCAAAACGAGTTTTGGCCACCTTCCCGCGATACTCGTATCGCTCCGGGGAATACAGCATATTCATCCAGCCTTCGTATTTCCAGGACGATGTGCCAATGAAAATCCCTTCGGCAGCGAGATTCGCTGCTTTCAGTTTCATGCTCTCTCGCTCAAAAGCCATCCAACGCACATTACTCGACAAGTGCCGCCAGCGTCATCCGGTAATTTGGATGGGCAGGACATTGCCGCTCTTGCAGGGAGACGTTGCGAAGAGCTATTATATTAAGGCCGACCATGGCAGCATCAGACCAACCATAATTCGAGATCGGATAGATAATAACGGCGTTCCCGACGGGTATCTTCTCCCAATTTCAAATTCTTGTATCGCACTTTGCCGTCGGGGCAGGCTTGCAAATGTATTTGTTTCGGATCACCTAGGAATTCCACTGCCCGGCGGGAAATAGTGTCTGTGCTTACATCAATAAATTCTGCTGCGCCGCTCAGACTGGCCCATACCATTCTTTCTTCCATAATTTCAGATAACCGATTCCGATTCACCAAAGGAACAACTGATCGACCCTGCGTGATATTTATTGAATTGTCGCAGTTTTGCGACGTTTGCCAAGTGCTCAAGGGAGAATCGAGCTCACGCTGATTCCTTTTGATTAAAGAGATCGTTGCGCCTTGCCTACGACTTGTTTCATGGCGCCCAGAAAGAACTGGCAGGCGGCGCTTTCCGCGTCAAAGGGTTGATACCCGATTTTTTGGCCGCGCTCGCAATAATACACGGCCCAAGGTCCCCGGGTTTCATGGTCCAGAACGAGGCGACCGTCAGGTTTTCCGCCAGCGAGCGAATAAGCTGAAGCATTCACCCCGAGGGCGGTAAGTTCTGCCTGCAGTTGTGCAACATTCACGCTTCAATGTATCCATAGGCAGGAATGGCGAAAACTCAATTATGGAAATCCAAAGGCGAGCAGCGGACTCCACTGTCCCTTTAATCTACTGAAAACATTTCTCCGCCGACTCCTTGGCTGGGTCCCAAAACCCAATTCGCTGAATACGACCGGCATTTAACGAGATTACCGCGACTCGGTTCGTTTGCGACGGGAAATTCGTCAGCACTGTCGGCGAATCGATGAACACGATCCGTTGCGGATATTTTTTCATCTTCGGGATGGCAAAAAAGCGGGCCACCCCGGGCATCGAATGAATATCCATCAGAAACGCTGCGTTATGGTTTTCGAGAAAACCGGCAGATTGAGCGGCGAGTTGGCGGTTGGCCGCCTTGGAGCAGTCCATTTCCGTGGCGACAATCAAGGTCTGAATATTTGTTGTGAGCACGAACGGCACGCCATGCTGGTCATTGGCTGTGATGACAGACATCGCGTCGCCGACGGCCAATTGGCCGGCGTAAGCAGACGCCACCGCAAAACCGAGAAACAGGATCAGCAGGTTGCAAAATTTGCTCATAGGCTGTTTATTCGTGCTGCTGCTCAGGTTGATTATCGTCGGTTTTCAATTAAATGGCCTCATCAGAATCGGGAAAGGAAGTGAGCCCATCTTCCATTTGCCATCCACTTTGATATACGGCGTTGCTGAGCTTGTCGACACACAATGGTCCACGTATTGTCTTCAGCCACTGCATGTCCTACTCAACGACACTCCGTGCTTTGGAAGCAGCCGAAAGGCGCCGCCAGCGTGATGCGCAAAGGCGGTTGCGGGAATCGGAACGGGAGGCGAAGGAACGCGCCAAACTTAGTGCAATTGAGCAGGCCCAGGCGGAGGTAGCAACATTTGACAATCGACTCGATGCGCTTGCATCAGTTCATAAGGAGCAAGGTGATGTCTGGGATTGGTTGGCAATAGCGGCATCGTTGCCGCCACCGTGTCCTTCGCCGTTTGTGCGTAATGAACACCGAGCAAAACAATGCGTGGCGGTTTTTCTGGGAGAGCAAATTCAATCTTCAGTGGGCCTGATTGAGCAAGCTCGATTGCAGGATCAGTAGGAGAGTCGAAAGGCATTACACGATTTTTCCAAACAGATGGCAGAATGGGAAAACCTCAAGAAGATCGCGCAACGGATTCTCGCGGGCGAACATCGAGCCTTTACCGAAACCCTGGTCGAGTTCAATCCATTCGCCGACCTGTCAGATTTTGGCTCCTCAATTCATTTCACGGTTCACTCGGCGAAAATGGTGGAATGCGCATTGAAGGTGAATGGCAAGAAAGCGGTTCCGACAGAAGTAAAGACGCTGACGAGTGCTGGAAAGGTTTCTGTCAAGTCGATGCCAAAAGGGCGGTTTCACGAAATCTACAGAAATTATTTATGTGCCTGCGTGTTGCGAGTGGGGCGCGAATTATTTGCGCTTTTTCCGGTCAGCTCAGTTTTGGTGACCGCAGTGGTCGATTCGCATGATCTGGAAACAGGCCATGCACATGAGCAGCCAGTTTTATCCGTCGCCATGCCGCGCACCATTGTTGACCAACTTGATTTCAGCGCACTTGATCCATCTGAGGCGATGGAAAAGTTCCATCATCGCGGCAATTTTAAAGCTTCACGCAAATCAGAGGCGTTCACTCCGATTACACCGCTAACGCCCGCCGATGTCTCGCAAACTTCAATCACGGAGATGAGCCTTGGGCAACTGCTCGACAATATCCAAAAGTTGCGCGCGGAGTTGAAAGCCCAGATAGACGAATTTCGGCAAACCGATGTGAATTCACAGCCTCAAATCACAACCTCGCTATGACTATTGTGTTCGCCGTAGGATTTGCACTCGCGTTGGGTTTCGCGATTGTCCTCCTCTATCTAAACAAAAAGTTGGAGGGCGATATACTCCGCACCAGGAATGAAGCACAGGCATCGGTGACGGAGGCGCAGAGCCAGGCCAATCAAAGAATCGCTCAAATCCAGCAAGAATCTCAGGTGGCGGTCGCCGAAGCACAAAAGCTCATCGACGAGCAATATGCCGAATTGAATCGGGAATCCGAACGGGTTCGGCTGCATTACGAAGCGGAATCACGCAAAGTACAGGAGTCAGCCGATGCCCTGGTTACCAAGACGATCAAAGATTTCGAGCCGCTTCGAAAATACGAACACCTTCGCGACGCGGAAGTGGAGGCACAGCGTCAGTTAGCCGAAGCATTGACCGAGGCAACCCATTTGAGGGCCGACGCTCAGGTTGTTCTTATATTAGCGCGCGATGCAGCGGCACAGGAACGCTCGGCGGCCGTGCAAAAAGCGAGAGATATTCATCAGCAAGCTGATACACGCTTAAACCAAGCGATCCGCGACGCCGGTCGGATCATCGCCGAAGCTGAGAAAAAAGCCCAAGAAATCGGTGGGGAGGCCTATTCCTCTCTTCAAAATAAAGAAATGTTGGAACAGGCGGCCGAAGCCATGCGGAATATCATTGAGGGCTACGGAGACCGCTACTTAGTGCCGACGCACAGTTTGCTGGACGACCTCGCAGCTGAATACGGCTATGATGCCGCCGGGCAATCACTCGCCTCAGCCCGGGAGCAATCCAAGAGAATGGTTGAGCAAGGTGAAGCGGCGGCCTGCGACTACGTTGAAGCAAATCGACGGAACACGGCGATACAGTTTGTAATTCACGCGTTCAACGGCAGCGTGGATGCCACATTGACGCGTGTTAAATCTGACAACTACGGCATCCTTGAACAACGGATCCGGGACTGTTTTAGCATTGTAAACAGGGATGGTAGCGCTTTTCGAAATGCGCGCATTCTTCCGGTGTATCTTGACGCGAGACTGGCGGAATTAAAATGGGCCGTGGTCGTACAGGAGTTGGCGTTGAGAGATCGGGAAGAGCAACGCCACTTGAAGGAGCAGGAACGCGATCAACAAAAGGCCGAACAAGAACGCCAACGAAAATTACGTGAGGCCGAAAAAGAGAAGGAACTGATACGAGTCGCAATGGAAGAGGCGGAAAAGCGTTTCGCAGCTGCATCAGCGGAGCAAAAGGCCGAGTCCCAAAAGGAACTGCAGGACTTGCGGCAGAAGCTTGAGGAGGCGACAAAACGTGAACTGACAATTGCACAGCAAACCAGCAAGGGCCGTATTTATATCATCTCAAATGTCGGCTCATTCGGCGAAGATGTTTATAAAATCGGACTCACGCGAAGACCAGCAAATGAGCGAGTGGACGAATTAAGCAGCGCCAGCGTACCGTTTGAATTTGATATACATGCCGTGATTGAAACCGACAACGCCCCGGCCTTGGAATACAAGATCCACCAACAATTTCTTGGTGTACGAATTAACAAAATAAATCTGCGAAAAGAATTCTTCCGGGTGAGCTTGAATGAAATTCGTCTCGCGGTGGAAAAGCTCGAGCAAGGCAAAGATGTCAAAGGCACGGTGACTTGGACCGAGAAAGCCAAAGCCCAGCAATACTTCGACAGCCTCCATATCGACAGCGATTCGTTAGTCAAAGATAAATGGCTTTCAGTCGCGCAGGCACGAGCGCGATTATTTGCCGAGCGACGAGAACGAGCCGCATTGAAAGCCTCTATGGCGATCGAAACAGATGACGAAAACAACGGAGCGATTGCGTAACGTCGCATATAAAAAACATACCCGATGCGAACTGTCTTCGTGCCACGGTCATGATCGACGCCTACTGCAACCAGTTCTTTGGCTACGGCCGATGGGATGCCCCAGTCTGGTTTGTGGGTCTCGAAGAAGCTGCAACTGGGACTCCGAATGAGTTGCAGGCCCGCCTCAGAGCTTGGGACAAGCGCGGTCGCCGCGAATTGGAAGACGCTCCGTCCTTTTACCCTGCTTGCGAACAACACAAGTGGCACGGTCGAAGCGCCATCCTGCAGCGCACATGGCGACAATTGATCCGCATTTTACTTTCATCTGGCGGTAAGCCCATCGCGGATAAAGTTGTGCTGGAGTTTCAGCAATATGCGCTTGGCGCATCTTCCGGCCGCGCGTGTTTCACGGAATTGTTACCGCTACCTGCCCCCAGCCATCGACAGTGGCCCTACGTTGACCACGAAAACTTGCCCGCCTGGATGCGAGATCGGGGGCAGTTTACGCGGACCGTGTTGCCCGGACGAACAGCCGTCCTGCGAAATAAAATCGCCTACCATCACCCTGGCATTGTGATCTTCTACTTTTGGAAACCCCGCGAATTTGCCGAAGCGGTAGCGGGGGGAGTGTTTCACCCCATCATCCCCGAGCAGTTGCTGGGCTTGGAGCGCAATGGCACTGCTTATTTCATCATTGGCCATCCGGCTAGCAATTATCCAGATGCCTACTTTGACAGGCTGGGTCAGTATTTTCGCAAACACTATCCCCAACTTTTTGGCTAATCATCGAAAGCATGGATTATCTGTCGGGATATTTCCGTAAAGATGGTGAACTCTGACAAATACCCCCGTGACTGGTAAATTGCCTGAGTTTCAATCGAGTTACTAACGGTTGGGGCTCGCAAGAAACTGAGCCATAGGTTAGAACGATGGGCGTTTATGAAATCGGGGGAAAGCAAAAACCGACGAGGCTCGCCTTGGTTGATTGCCGAGATCAAACTTCTCGGCAAAATTCCTGATTCCGTACTGGCACATCGACGAAAGCGCACCATCAAGGAAGTGGTCGCGATGCGCGAAAAATTGCGGAAATCCCTGATCACCGGCCCGCGGCGCTGGACGCGGCGGGAAATTCTATTGCTGGGCACGTTGAACGATCACGAACTCGCTCGGCGGATGCGCCGCAGCAAATACGAAGTCCGCCAGCAACGCCTCGCCTTCGCCATCTCTCCATTTAAACCAGCGGCAAAGTCCAAGGCATGGACTCCTGCGGAAATTAAGCTGCTTGGAACCATGCGCGATGAGGCACTTGCTTCACAACTCGGGCGCACGGTGGAGTCCATCAAACTTTGCCGTTCACGGCTGCATATCCCCATTTTCGATTCGCATTGCCGCAGATGGACGGCAAAAGAGGAGGCACTGCTGGGAACCATGCGTGACGAGGAGGTGGCAGCACGCATTGGACGGCCAGTTTCCGGTGTCCTGCAGAGGCGAACTCGCTTGAAGATACCCTTGGCTGTTCGCCAAAAGCGGCTGTGGACCGAAGCGGAAGATCGTCTGGTGGGCTTTGCTCCCGACGAGAAGATTGCCGAGCTACTAAAGCGACCCGTCAAGAGTGTTCAATCCCGGCGCCATGCCTTAAAGCTTCCGCCATTTGGGGCCAAGTCAATTCACCCGTGGACGGAAAAGGAGGACTCACTGCTTGGAACTTTAACTGACAAAATTCTTGCTCGAAAACTCAAGCGAGCAGTCAATGCCGTGCGCCTCCGACGCCTGGCCTTGAAGATTCCTGCCTTCAATCCGGCCAGGCATTTCTGGACGCTGGAAGATGATAAATTGCTGGGAAAGCGTCCGGACGCCCAAGTGGCGTTGCTGATCGGCGCCACGTTGAAGTCGGTTCGATATCGTCGCGCAATTCTTCACCGGCCTCCCTCACCACAGGACCTAAAGAACAGGCCACCTCGTTGGACCGAAGAAGAAGACCGAATTGTGCGCACTCAGAGCGTGCCGGAAGCGGTGCGGCAGATCAATCGAACCCGAACGGCAATCCTGATTCGGCGAAGAATTCTGTGTATTCGACAGATTGAACGGCGCAGTTGGACACCCGCCGAGGACAGTTTGTTTGCCGAGTTTAATGACAACGAACTCGCTCAGAAATTGGGACGAACCATTAGCTCAGTGGAGAACCGACGGAACCGGCTGAAGATTCCGGTTCCCAAACCTAGTTGGAGGTTCTTTTCGCCGGAAGAAGACGCGTTGCTCGGCACGGCACCCGATGTCGAAATCGCCAAACGACTGGGCCGTCATCCTGCCAGCGTGCAAACTCGCCGTCTGCGATTGGGACTGCGAAAGACCAACCCACGAAAACGTCGGCCGTGGACACCGGAAGAAGATAAGATCTTGGGTGCCGCATCTGACACAGAGATCGCTGCTCGGCTTGACCGCCACATCGCAACTGTCTGCATTCGGCGGCAGAAATTGGGCATCCCCAATTCTTACTGGCAACAACAGTGCGGACGACAAAGGACATTCAATGGCCGGCGTCGCTAATTCCTTGGCGGCTGCTCGTTAAACTTTTCCGTCTCGAACGATTCGATCGCGATTACGGCTTAAGTTTTAATGGATCTTGCGCTCGAGTCCGGCCAAGGGCCATCTTGCTCGACTGAGTGTTTTTGCCATTTTGACCTTCTTAATGTCTTCGATTAAATGGCACAACACCCCATGGGATCTGCTCGGACAGACCAGCGACAACATTCAGATCTACTTGTTTAGCGGCTTTTGACTGCTTATGCGTCTGGCAAGCACCCGCAGTGAGAAGCTGCGCTCATTCTCAAAGGGTACAACAGTTGCAATGACTTCCATTACCGGCCGCCGGATGGGCGCCACGCCGTGGTTCTTGTGCGTTGGTGCGAATAGTTCAGCAAGGCTGGGCGCTAGTATCAGGCCGATGTTTCCTTCCCTCTAATCATGATTCACTAGATCGCCACCAAACACGATCTCGATATGAATGAAAACTTCAATCGAGATATCGTGGTAGGATGTGAAAACCGTATGGCAGACATTACTGGCGCAGACCGAAGGTCATTGCTGCATTTCGCCGAATGTCGCCTCATGAGGATGGGTATTGAATCATCTTACGGGGAAGATGTAACCCAAAGGGCTTTCGAGGTTGTGATGATCGGCCTGAGGTCGAAGGAGAGTGGCCGCAAACCTCGCCTGCAGGATGTCAGGAACTTGCCAGCGTTCTTGAACTACATGCGCGGGGTCATTTCATCGTTGTTGTACGCATTGACGAAGAATAAAGAATTTCAAGCCTCCCAATACTTGCTGATTAGCCTGACCACGTTACCCGCGAACGAATCCTCCTCGCCAGCGCTACAGGCAGAGCTGACTGACCTTCGAGATGAAATGTTTCTGCGTCTTCGATCCCGCGCACCCCTTCGATTGCGCGAGACTATTGATGCCTGGGAGGCGGTATTCATCTACAGCGACCGCATACCCGCGCCAGGGTCTCGCAAATATATTCGAGAGCTCAGAATGCTTGCCAAAGAGGTGCTCGTTGAATTGAGCGCAATACGAAAGAGCTCAGAACTAAGGCGCGATGGGTAAAGCCTGCGGTAGTTAGCCGCCGCGATCTGGCGGTTATGCGGGTCGCTTAATTGTGCCATAACTGCAATAGCAGCTGCGGTTTTGTCATACAGTGGACCATCCGACAGTGTCTAATTATTCCGGAGCGGTATGACAGACCAACCACTCCAGCCATTTGATACCGTCGCGAGAAAAGCAATTGGACAGTTCGATTGGTATCAAATGGGGGTCAGCTGGGTATAATATTATACGTCGGCTCATTTTCCACCGCTATTTCATGACACTTTGTGACACTTGCTGACTTCTGAATACACGATCGAAAGGCCCACAAACACAGGGGAATGTGCCTGAAATGGCTATCGTAAAAGCTCCACCACGTAAGGTATTTCATGACGTGGGCGATAAATGGCGGGAGCGGCCAAACCGCCGTAACCATTTAATATTAGACCACTTCCAGCGAAGCCTCGTTTGCCTCAGGATTGGCCACAATCCATATGATACTCGCGACCTTATACCATGAAAAAACTTCCATTGGGGAGCATGAACCATCTGTCGGGCAAATCGTGCGGCCGATACGGAAATTCCAGCCTGGAACATTTGAGACCCAGCGTTAGCTATTATAGATGTTAGCACGAACCTGTCAACCAACGTACTGTAAAAGTGTCTACACTGAACGGAATCCGAGTGGATGTGCACACCTTCGGCAATGTCCCTAATCTGGCATTGCCGGGCGTTATGGAAACATCGACACCTTCAATGTGGACGCTAATTGGTGAAGACACGCCTTTGTTGCGAGCCAAATTGACCGAGTTCCTGATGGCAAACCCGGACTGCGAGTTCTCGGTCAGTCAGTGTATTCTAGGATGGCGTAAGGATCTTCAAAGCGCCCAGGAATTGGTCTGCCATGCGTTTTCCAAAGTCCAGCCGCCACCGCTCTCCTACAATGTTAAAAACGCAGCAAAACGATTCGGCGTCAGTTATTCATACATGAGAAAACTTATTCGCATCGGGGAGATCAAAAAAGTTCGTGGAAGGGTGGCTGCGTGTGAGTTGGAGCGTTACTTTAAGCATAAAACCCAAATCAAGGTTTGATCGCCTCTATGCTCTACTTGAAAAAGTGGTTCATAGATCAAACAGGGTCAAACCAAGTCACCGACTGAAGGCCACCCAAAACAAGCTTTTGGGAAGGCCGCGCCAGTTTTTTTCTGTAAAATGCTTTGGCATTTTAAACTGAGGGTTGGTTTTGGTTTTCCATGTTGAGGTAAATTTTTCCGGTTTCCCATTCCTAGCTGGTTTCAGCCAGCAGGACGGTGACCAGGCGCAAGAGGGATGCTTCGTTGGGAAAGAGGCCGGCCACGCGCGTGCGCCGGCGCAGTTCTTGATTGACGCGTTCCAAGGCGGTGGAGGTTCGCATCCGGCGCTGACGAGCGGTGGGCAGGGTGAAGACCGTCAGGCCCTGCGGCAGGTTTTCCTCCAGCCACGCCGCCAGCTTTGGCGCCGTCGCCACATAAGTCGCGACGACTTCCTTGAGGCGCTGCTCGGCCGCCGGACGGTTGGCGGCGACGAAAATACTGCGGATGGCTTCGGCGACACGGCGCGTTGATCCAGGCTTGGGACATAAGCCTGGGCGTTCTGTTGGAGGTGGACCTGGCAGAGCTGCCTCGGGATGGCGGGGAACACGGCGGCGCGGGCGGCACCCAGGCCCGGGTGGGAGTCGCTGACAATGAAGCGGACCTCTTGCAGGCCGCGCTGCTGGAGGCTTTGGAGGAACTCGCGCCAATGCACCTCAGCCTCGCTCAGGGCGGCGCTGACGCCCAGGATGGTGCGTTTGCTGTCCAACCCGACGCCCAGGGCGATGAGCACGGCGCAATCGAGCAGACGCCCGCCCTTGCGGACTTTCTCATAGCGGGCGTCCACCACTTGGTAAGGAAAGGCTCCGAGCGGGCGGTTGCGCCAAGCGTGGAGTTCGGTGTCTAGCGCGGCGGCGCACTGGCTGACCTGGGTGAAACTGACCGAGTGGCCGCAGAGCTGTTCCACAATGGCCGAGACTTTGCGGGTAGAAACGCCTTAGAAATACATTTCGGCCAGGGCCAGCTTGAGGGCCTGCTCGCTGCGCACGCCTTTTTCGAGGGCATTGGGATAAAAATCCAAATCGCCGCGCACTTGGGGCACTCGCAATGGGAGGGGGCCGATCCGGGTGGCGACGGTCTTGGGTTTGAAGCCGTTGGCATGGCACGTGCGGCGGTCGGTGCGTTCGTAAGGTTGGGCTCGGAACGCGTGGCCACGTTCTTGGAGCATGGCTTCATTGATGAGCAAGCGCAGGCCTTGGGCGAGGCCGCCGGTGCCTTGCCGGTCAGGCGTTGCAGAATATCGTTCAAGAGTTCAGGATTGCTTGGGTGGGTCATTTTGGTTTTGGTGTTGCCTGTGTTTGTCGGCGCCCCAACAGGGAACCGATTTTGCCCGCCCTCGACCAGTTTTTCGCGTGCGGAGCGCCTCCACCCCTCCGGGCCCGCCGGGGTGGAGGCGGAGGGAAGAAAGACAAATTACAGAAAGAAATTTACACCCCTTTGGGAAACCAGGCAGCGTTTAGCAAGAACACTTTCGGGCGCCACGAATTTAATCCTTCATAGACTTTACGGCCGAGAGGAGTTTGGCAGCCATTTCAGTTGCCTGCAAAACAGTCATGGTCTCACCGTCAACAACAAGGGCCCTTTCTGGAAGATCTTTGGCGAAAATGGGCTCGGTCTGGCCTCTATATTTCAACCGGATCTTCAATTCATTGGCTGTATATGTTTTACCATTCAACACAATCGTCTGCCTATCCTCTTCAGCTCCCGCCGGCGGCAAGAGGTGCACGGTGGAGACCCTATCTTTTGCGTAAGATTTCCGATAATGCCCATAGGTGTCTGCGACAAGCTGACCACCATCTGCATGGCCCAGGTATTCTGCAACTGAAGCGAAGCTGTATCCTGCCTCGATCAAAGTGGTGGCAAAAATGTGCCGAAGCTCGTGCTGCGTAATTATTGGAATGGGAACCAGAACCTTCTTGCCGTCCACAATGGCTTCACGAAAAACCTGTTTGCAGGCGCTCTTCAGAGTAAAATTGACCCCTGTGCCGCTGCTGATGCCGTGAAATACAAGTCCTTGCGGATTGCCGTTGTAAAATCGGCGTTTCAATTCTTTGATCAGGTCTATTAGCCCGATCATAACGCAGGGCACCTTTCGTCGTGGATGACGTCCGTTCTTGAAAAGCTTCTTTTCGCTGGTAATCCAGACACAAGGTTCAGCAGAATCAACGTCGTCCAGATCTGCCCAACGTAAACCCGGATGAGGTTTGTCCTTCGGGTGGTGCGATTTCATAGCCCCCATGATTTCACCGATGCGGGCGCCCGTCATGGCCATAAACTTTGCGCATGCCTCACGGAGGTATGCCATATCCGGACCGCCAAATTTTGTCGACGCGCCCATGAAGTCTAGTATCTGCTTGAGCTCGGCATTTGTTGGTATCTCGAATTTGGTTTTGGGACGTGGTTTGAATTTCACTTCGCCGAACGGATTTTCGTGATCCCATTCAAAGCCTTTCGCTTTGTCGGCCTTCATGGCGATGTCCATGATAAGTTGGGCAACCCAAAGCGTTGAGTTGTAAATACTCACACCCAACTTGCCGCCATGAAAATTTTTAACCCCGCCGAATATAGGCCTCCGAGCCTGTTGGAATGTCCCTTCACCAGAGCTTGCGTCGGCGAAAAAGGCCTTTGCCTCCTTTTCAGTCAACGAATTCGCGAACCGCGCGCCGAAAGACGCCCAAAAGAACTTAATCCGTTCTCCGCTCAGTTTACGGTGTTTTACTGAAGTCCAGCTCAGTTCCTCACGTTTGGCCTGCCCTTCGGAGTCTTCGACGAACAATTGAAGGGCTTCGTCACAGGTTGTTGGTTTCGATTTGGCTTCCTCGTCGGTGGCGGCCTTCTTTTCTAAGAACTCGTCAGTTTTCTTCATCCAGACAGGAATGCATTCGGCTAAGTGTTTCCGAGCAGTTTTGTAATTGTCTGTGTGAAGTGACCTACGTGTGATCTTGTTGCGATATTTAAGCCGCCCAAAGAATACGCCGCTTGGTAAATATCGCATGAGGCAAGGACAAGTTAAAGTTTCCCATTTTCCATCCGAACTGAGGTGCTTTCTTTTGGGCACACTTTCAACCTTACCACCCCCGTCCACTACTGACACCTCGGTAGGGGGAGTAGAATCGACTTTTGCGGTAGTAGTTACTTCAGGCCCTTTCTCTGATGCGTGCGTTTTGTCCATGCAACCCTTAATAGCTATGATTCCACGACTTTTGTGTCAGGCCCATGGTGCGTTGTAAGAAGACTCGTTTTTGCAATTGTTCTTTCGACTCCTTCCGGTAGTGGGCGTATCTTTGCCCTGCCAATCGCCCACCATCACTATAGCCCAACCATTTGGCAATCATCGGTATCTGAAAGCCGGCCGAGATCAAATTAACCGCAAAGAGATGCCTCAAATTGTCTGGACTGAGTTTTGGGAACTTGATGTTCTCTTGGTCCGCGACCGAGAGGCAATCGCCGAATACGTGTGGATGTGCACTCCTCAGAGCGCTGTGAATCCCAGGCACCGTCAGACCTTCAAAAACAAGCGCGTCCGGATCGCCGCGATAAAGCTTTGCCCGCATTTCATTAATCAGATTCGAAAGGCCGCGAAAGACAATCGGCACAGTCCGGATGCGGTGATCGGCGGTTTTTGACAGTAAATTCACAGTCTTAATGGAGACGTGTGGCACTTCTGAATCACCTTCGTGGAGATCCTTCCAGCGCAAACCGGGATGGGGCAAAACCGAAAAACTAGTTGACGCTTCGGATCCCAAGACCTCACCAATCCAAGCACCCGTAGTTGCAACGAAAACCGCACAGCATCCGGTCAAATATGCTTTGTGAGAACCACACCCAGGGCGCTTGGTGTACAGGAAATTCAAAGTTTGCGAGAACTCGGCATTAGTTGGAATAAACGGTTGCGCCCCAGGATGCGCCCGGAATTCGACTGATTCGAACGGGTTCCGACAGTCCCAGTGAATGCCCTTGGCTGCATCTGCCGCCATGCCTTCTGCCGCTATCAGGCGGCAGACACTGAGCATAGAATTAAAAACTGCGACACTGACGTTGCGTCCGCCAAAATCATTCTTCAAGTTGGAGCGCGACCGGAAAGCAAAAGTTCCTTCACGGGAGATTGCGTCGGTGAAGAATGTGATCACTTCACTTTCCGCGATGGATCGAACAGTGCTGGCAGAAAGAGACTCCCAAAAGTAATTCAAACGGCCGACGTCCAACATCCTCCGTTTGAGACGAGTGGCGCTAAGTGCGCCAACCTTGAATTGATAATTCAGACTGGAAATGATCCGGCTTTCCGCTTCTTTCCAAGTAGTCGGCATATCAGTTGCGTTGCTATGAGTGACCGGTGTTGTTGAGACGCGCGGCTGACTTAAATTGCCCAAGGTTTCATTTACGATGTCGAAGATTCCAGAAGGAGCTTTAGTGTCGAGCCGCATAATTTTTATTATTCGAGTGAGGTGCTTCGCATGCGATCGTGTGAAAAAATGAAGGCAATATCGGCGAGAAAAACAAAGAACGATGGCAACCGATTGCCATTCGCTCGGTTAATCGGGTCTGCGCCCTGTTTTCAATTGTGCTAAGTAGTCCTTGTTCGTCGGTGAGAGTCGTAACGCCGCTTCTCAGAGTCGGGCTTACCCACTTTTGTTGTTCTTGATCTTCACGTATTCCCGCACGATTCTGGTGGCCTTGTCCATCCAAGCTCGATTGTTGCATAACTCCAAAATCTCCGACGTCAGAAACCACATTGGCGCTCTTGGTGGCGGGTTGCCGAGCGGCTTCCACATTTTTGAACGGACCAGTACTCCCACGGCGTCCTTGTCCCGAAAATTCGTCAGTTGAGCCAGTTCCTCGGACGATAGGCGCAAGGGTAGTCTGAGCCAGAGCAGGATCGGTGGCGTGCGGTCGGGTTTCATGGGAATTCCTTTCGATAATCGACAAATGCGTGAAGGAGAGCTGCAACGTAGGGAAATGAACCCGCGCCTCGACAGCCGAGCTGCAAGCAGCGGATTTCAATTCATTCCAGCCTGAAATAATCACGAGGACACGGTAGTGCCTCGCGAGCGCCAAGTCTGTGGCTCGAACCCCGAAAGGGAGTTCAATCCTACAAATTCTTTACCAAAGGTGAGGGAAGAGCGAAGGAATGAAGATGCCTTTGGCAGGAGTGGCCATTTCATCCATGAGGTGCTTTGCCTTGCCAGCGGCCCTGCTGAAGTCGTTCTGATCCTCGTAGTAGGGCAGCCGAAGGAACTCCTTGGAGGGCTTCTTGGCTGGAATTTTCGTTAGTGCATCCATTTGCCCGATTGCCTGCTTGTAAGATCCGTTTCGCATGAAGCGGTATGCGGCGAGCCAGCGGAGTTTTTCATAGGGACGAGCCACGGATCCGCCAAGATTGGCTATTCTAGGAATTGATGGGCCCAAATAGGGGTTTGGCTTCGATGGTGTTATCAAATAGGGGTTCACCGGTTTGAATGGTTCTTGCTTGTCTTTCAGCCATACTTTGAACGCATCGACAATTTGGCTCGGGCTTGCAAGATCGACATCGATCGCGACTCGGTAAACGGGTTCGAATGGATCAACCTGTTTGCTGGCATCGCGAAAAGGCACGGCAGCCCGCCGCTTCAGCAATCGCATTGCAGTTTCTCGCTCTTCTTCAGGCAAATTGGCCCAAGGCAGTGAAAAAGAGGGAAGGCAAGCGACAAGTGGGGCAAGACCAACCTCGCGTAACAATGAGGGAAGACTTCGCACAAGCGAATTAGCCAAGGCATCCCTGGGCCAAACCGGTATCCCTGATGGATATTCGCTGCGAAACACGTCGCTTACGCGAACCTTTACTTTCTCGTTGTAGACGATCGTGGGTTCATCAAGTTCTACCACTTCGCTCGTTGGGATGAGGCTGTTGAGCCACTTGGTCCAGCATTTATGGATCTTACCGCAACTTCTTGCGTATTCATAAATAGTGATCATCGGCAATTCCTCGGGCTTTGCGAATCTAAAGTCCCACTGAACCTGGTCAAGGGGTCGGTGCGCATTCTTCATCCGATAAGGTTACGCCTCAGGCGGGTGTCCTGAAAGGCCGGAGTTCGCCACCAAAGCTGGCCAAACAAGAAGTCATGAATAATTCGGCCATTGAGCTCCTTCAGGCGCTGAACGCACAGCTCCACCAAGATCACAATCACATCCCCGAATTGAGGAAGAGCCAATTGAACCAAATGGGCGCCATCGTCCACGCCGCCGCCCAACGCCTGCCGCAGGCTTTCCTGGAAAAGCGAATGACGAAGTTGACGCTGGATAGGCGCTGTCGCGGCATCTTTAGAAATAGCGGTATCGAAACGGTGGGGCATCTGGTGCAATCGCTGCCCGACGGTGGATGTTGCGCCATCAAAGGGTACGTTTTGGCCGTGATTGTCTGCGCGCGGTTGTTAAACCTGGTGCCTGATTTTCCGACGCATGAATTCACGGAAATTGAACTGAAAATGCTTGAGCCCCGATTCTGGGGCTGGCTGAAGGAAAAACCTCTCCCTGCCGAAGTGCGCAAATCCGCCATCCTCATGGTGACCAAATCAAGTTCAGGGCTCGTCAGTTATGTTGGTTTCAGGCAAATTGATGAGCTCACCAAAGTGTTGGCCCAGCGCTGCAACCGAGGTTCGTCGGACAGGATCGAATGCATTTTGGATTTGATCCATTGTCAGAAAGTGGAGGCCGACGTTGGCGTGAGAATAGTCACATGATGAGAAATACGATTTCTGGTCTTTCTCCCTTTGCCGCTTCAAAATGCCTATCGGGAGACGATATCCAGACAGAATCGTGTGCTGGACGTATTGACATCGCATGGCTAGCGTTAGGAGTGCAATTTGAGGAATATCAACGGCACCTGACTGCTCTGAAATACGGCAAACGACTGCCGTCAGCGGTTTATGTTTTTCGGCAGGCAGACTCGGACTTTGGACGGGAATTGAATCAGGTTTTGGCCATTTTGGAGGCACAACACGGTCTGGACGGGAAGTTTAATGTTATCAAATTTCGAACGGATGAACTCAAGGTTTCGTTCCTCTGCTACCCCGATTTCTTCAGCGAGGCTCATCCAGCATTACGCCATGCAGTGACGATCGATTTGATAACCGGCAAGGCGCGGCACACCGATTATGCTGATAATCACAATCCCCCGATTCTCCATCGGAAGGAAACCTTTCTGCCAGAAGATCATCCAGAGCGAGCAAAATTTGATGCGCTCACGTGCTCGGAAGCAGCTGCGGGGTTATACGCACACCCAGCGACCATCGGTTTCAAGCTAAACTGGGAGAGGCTGCTCGATGAAAAGGGGTTAACAATTGAAGGGCACCACTTGGCGCTTGTTCAGCGTGATCCGAAGGCGGAAACGGCTGCCGAACCGGTAATTGAACGGCACAGGACAGCGATGACGCGGTATGATTTATCGAAGCCGGTCAAAACGCTTCTGGAATATGGGATGCTAAAACCGGAGACGAGTTTTTTTGACTACGGGTGCGGTCAGGGTAGCGATGTGCGCGGATTGCAAGGGCTGGGACACGAAGCGGAAGGATGGGATCCGGTGCATCGCCCCGGAGTGCCTAAGCGCGAGGCAGACATCGTCAACATGGGCTATGTGCTCAATGTAATTGAAGATCCAGCCGAGCGTCTGGAGGCGCTAGTGGATGCATATCGGCATGCTCGCCGGTTGCTGGTGGTTTCTGGCCTTATCCAAGAGACAGTAGAAACGGAGCGGGCGGCTCAATACCGCGACGGCATATTGACGCGTCGGAATACCTTCCAAAAGTTTTTCGAGCAACAGGAACTTCACCAGTATATCGAAGATGCGTTGGACGCCACCGCTGTGCCAGTAGCTTTGGGTGTATTCTACATTTTTCGTGATCCTGCAGATCAACAAGATTTCTTATCGGCGCGAAGCCGACGGACGATTGATTGGACACAAATCAGTGTTCGGTTGGGATTGGGCGGCCCACGCACAATGTGGAAGGCATTGTATGACGCGCACAAAGAGTTACTCGATGCGTTCGGCAATGTGGCTCTGGCCTTGGGTAGGTTCCCGAATCTGACCGAATTCGACCGTTTGGCAGAGTTGGATGAACATTTGGGTTCAGCAAAGCGGGCGCTACGGGCGTTTGTGCAAGGAGGCATGCCGCAAGGTCTGGATTGGGAGCAAGTCAGAGTGCGGTTTGGAATCGGAATGCCGCCAAAGCGACGCTGGGAAGCGCTTTATGAGGAGTATCGAGAACTGTTGGATGGTTTTTGGAGCCTTATGCTGCAACTTGGCCGATTACCGGAACCGGAGGAATATCCGCAAATCGGTGAGCTGCGCGAGAAAATCGGCTCTCCAAAACTTGCGCTGCGCATTTTCATTCAAAAAGGGGGTCGCGAGGAAGTAAAACAGGCGGCAGAGAATCGCAAGCGCGACCTGTTAGTTTATGTGGCCCTTGCCAACTTGCGAAAACGGGTCCCCTTTGGTCATCTCTCCAAAAGTTTGCGATTCGACATTCGCGAGTTTTTCGGGAACTACACTGTGGCATTGCAGAAGGGGATGGAATTGCTTTACGCGGCGGGCGATCCTGGCGAAATCGAGGTGGCGTGCGAGAATTTGACAGTGGGCTGGCAGGATGAACAGGCACTTTATGTTTATCGCAGTGTACTGGATCAATTGCCACCGGTATTGCGGGCTTATGTAGGCTGCGCGACGGCTTTGTTCGGTGACGTATCGCAAACGGATGTCATCAAGCTTCACAAGGCCTCGGGCAAAGTGACATTCCTCGGTTACGACGATTTTGAGGGCAAACCACTGCCGGAGCTGCGAAACCGGATAAAGGTCAATTTGCGAACACGCTGGGTGCAGGTGTTCGATCACAGCGCGGATGGGCAACTTCTCTATTTTAAGGAACGATTTGTAGGCGCAAACCATCCTCGCCGGGCAGAAATGAAGGCTTTCAGCGTGAAATTACGGAAGTTGGGCGTTACGGAACAAGTTGGGTTCGGTCCGACATTGACAGAATTTCGTGAATTGATTGAACGTCATGGCTTGAATCTGAACCTAAACCGGACAAAAATTAAAACCACGACCTGATCCTGTGATTTATCTGGATTACAATTCAACCACGCCGTTGCTGCCCGAGGTCTGGGAGGCAATGCAGCCATTTTTTGTGACGCGCTGGGGCAATCCGTCCAGCGCATATCGCTTTGGCGCACAATTAAAAGCGGAGATCGATCGCGCACATGAGGCAGTGGCCGCACTCGTGGGAGCGGAGCCGGATGAAATCGTTTTCACATCGTGCGCTTCCGAAAGCAACAACGCCGCAATCGGTGCTGCTTTGGCGGCACGCCCAAACAAGCGCCACGTCATCACTTCGGCAGTTGAACACTCGGCAGTGCTAAATTTCTGCAAAGCGGCAGAAAGACGCGGTTATAAGGTCACCTACCTTGGTGTGAATGCCGATGGATTGTGTGACCTGGCTGAATTGGCAGCGGTCATTAAGGACGACACTGCATTGGTGTCACTAATGTGGGTAAACAATGAAACGGGCGTGGTGTCACCGGTTAAGGAAATCGCCGCATTGTGTCATGGAAAGGGTGTGCTCTTTCATTGCGACGCCGTTCAAGCGACTGGAAAAATTCCGGTCGATTTAAATCTCGTGCCAGCCGATTACCTGACGATCAGCGCCCACAAACTTTATGGACCTAAAGGGATTGGAGCCCTGTGCATCAGGAATGGAGCACCCTTTGAGCCGATGGTCATCGGCGGCCACCAAGAAGCCGGGCGACGAGGCGGCACTGAGAATGTTGGGCTCATCATTGGATTTGGAGTGGCGGCCGATTCGGCCACCAGAAATCTGACTGAACGGGCCGCGCAAGTGCGGATGCTGCGAGACAAATTGGAGTTTGATATTCTCGCTGCTATTCCGGGAAGTCGCCTTAACGGAAACCAGGCTCTACGAGTCCCAAACACCACAAATATTGGGTTTGACGGCATCGACTCTGATGCGATGGTGGCTTTTTTGGACGGTCAAGGTGTATGCGTTTCGTCCGGCTCAGCTTGTATGTCGAACGCGCTCACACCATCGCATGTCGTCCTTGCCATGACACAGTCAGTAGAAAAGGCAAAGCAGGCAATTCGGTTTAGCCTATCACATTTAACGACTGCCAAAGAAATTGCTGAGGCGGCAGAGCGAACAAAGCAAGGGGCGAGACTTCTACGAACCTAAGAACTGGTGTATTTCCGCCGGTACACATAAAGTGCATGCCGAGCCCGCGAACCTTGAACGTACAGGGCGTTGGGAATCTCTGCCTCTTCTAAGCGGTCACCCAACAGCACAAAGACGATGTCCGCCTCCAGTCCCTTGAAAATTTCGATGGTCGAATAAAATATCCGCTTTGTTGTGTGGTCGTAGCGGCCGTAGGTGCTTTCAAGAGGAAAACCAGCGATGGTCTTCGTTTCGGCAAGGGATGATGCTTCCTTGGCGGCATTGAGCAGAATGACGATTGAGCCGGGGGCAATCTGTTCGTTCGCGATCAGGTGCTTGATGTCGCGAACCAGTTGTGTCTGTTCTTCGATGTCGTTGACGACGACCCGTTCAACAATTGGCACGCCGCAGGGCGATTTCTCAAAGCTAACCATCTGCGTTGGATAGGCTTGGTTAAGGTAATCCACGATTGTCTTGGTGTTCCGACAATTCTTCGTCAAAACTTTCTTAGCTGGTGCGGGAGAACAAGGAAACCGTTTCCAATGACCGAAAATATCCTGATGCTCGTCCAGCAGGACGCAGAATTGCGAGTCATTGCCCGGTTTGAGGCGAGTTTGGAGATATTCGAGCCATTCAGGTTTGAAGTCTTGCCCCTCGTCCACAATGATGGCGTCGAACTCGGGCTGTTTTTCGTCTGGGATTTCAAGGAGCTTTGACGGAAGTTCCAAATGCCAAAAATCATCATCCTTCGACGTCTGGGTTTCCCACCATTCAGGATCGCTAGATTCGACCAGGCGTTTGGCAAAACTGGAAAAGGTGCTGACAGTAACACTCGAATCCCGCTCAAACGCATACCGCACCTTGGAGGCAATGCCTTTGTTGTAAAAGAGCAGTAAAACTGCTCGGCCTTTCGCGGCGAGACGTTTCGCAAATTCTTGAGCCAATATTGTTTTACCCGTACCGGCAGAGCCGTGAACAATCATGCGAGGGTTAATTTCCAAATCCGCCAAAACTTCGCACTGCTCCTCTGTGACCTGAATCAATTGCTCGGCTTCGCGCGCAAACCGCACACCTAGGATCTGAACAAATCCAATGCTGCGTGTCAGGCGTGCGACAAGGTCATGAGATTCTTTAGGGGTCATTCCCTTGCGGCCGAAGCTTGAGCGGATTTCTTGCTCTAGCTTTGGCAATTCGGACGAAACGTTGATCAAACGCGTCTCGTCAAAGATGCGGCTGAGTGGAACGCCGGTTGCCCCAGCCTGGCCAACGACGCTGCATTGTGGAAAACAGAGCGCCCAATCCACATTGACGTTGTGTAACTCTTTGGACAACTCGCGAAGCAGACAATGGGTTGCCTCGGTGGCTTGGCGTTCGGGAGATTTTCCCATTACGACACCGTTTTGCGACCAACGATCCTGCGCCCCGTCATAAGCTAACATTCCACCTTTAACTTCGAGACAAATCACCACATCCCGCTGATTGGAGATAACAAAGTCAATCTCGCACTCTGGTTTTCCGAACAAACCACCTTTGAATCGCTTGGAATAAAGCACGACATAGGGATCAGGCAGCTTCCGAAGGCTTTGGTAAGTCACAAATTCCGGATCATTCTGATCAAACTTACCCGGAAACACCTCTGGAAACATCTTGGCCATACGATGTCGCTAGCAGTTTTGGCCCTTTTTCCAATAGATTACCTGTGAATATTGTGGTCGGTCCCAAGTGATGTCAGGCAGGTAATGCATCAGCCAATCGTAGAAAATGCGAGTGTTAACCTTTATTTCCCAGCGATAGGGCAGCGGGACGTCCTCGCACTTTTTGTGAATCCAGTCGTTGACCGCGCCGAAACGGAGGCTGCGCTTGGTTTTCAGCAATTCAACGAAGTCCTTCACAAAAGGCGTCTGGCAAAACTTCACACCGAGCTCTTTGTCAAATTCTGACCGAGGCAAACCGGGTGGAATTCCAAAAATCGCCAAATCATGGGCAGCCCGTCGTACTTCCTCCGGCGTCAATTTCTCAGGGTTGGGATCAAAATAAAAGTCCCCCAACGTAATTGGCGATTCGGTAGCCGGCAGGGAAGAGATGGTGTAGGTCTTCGCAAGTGGCAATAGATCCATTGGCGGCAATAAAGCGCCACGCGGAGGACGTTGCGCGGCGTAATCTTTGAAGCGCTGGTACAGAGCGTCATCCACCTGACGACTGTTATTGATGATCTCGTAAATCTTCATCCAGTCGTTGGTTGAGAGAGTTACCATGTTCCCCACTTCAATATTCGCATTCTCGCTGTAACCGAGGCCACGCAGGGTCATATTTCCAGATGTGTTAAAAGCCATGTTGGACGCAAAAACGTAGAGCTTCAAATGAATGTCGGGATTGACGTAAAGTTGACTGCCCGATTCTTTCAAAAAGTTAAACACTTCGAGATCGGAAATCCCCGCGACAATGTCCTCGGGTCTCCAGCGACATATCACCTTTAACTTAACCTTGCTTGAATGAACCCAATGTAGTTGCTGGAGCGCAGCCAATTTAGCAAATGGAACGAGTATCAGAATGATATCGTCATTGGCGTTAATACGCTCTTCAAGGACTTTGTAAACAGGCGACCAAACAAGTTGTGAGGTTATATTTATTGGCGATCCTTAAGAAATGTGCGTGCCACGCGGCCCCAATCTGTGCGTGCTTCTTGCGCGCGCTCCCTGCGTATACCATCCGGCTGCTCGTCCTCATAGCGAGCCCATGCCGTCAACAATAACTTCAACCCGTCACGCGCGTTTTGCAGTCGCTCACGGAGCTCCTCTGAAGGCACACCTTCAACATCATCTTCGAGAACCTCCACAAGATTTTCGTAGGCAGGGTGGGAAGTATTCAGTGTAACTTTGAGAATACCTGCAACCTGTTTAACCGAAAAAAATGCCGGGGATTCTATATTGGCCTCAAGAATTTCGTATTTTAGCCCACTGTGAATTATTTCGGCTGCTTTTGCCGAAGCTTCTGATGGGGTGGCGCCATCTTGTGCCATGTCGTTTGCGAGTTCCTTTATCCGTTGATCATCCGGAAGTTTCTCGGCCGCGTCGCTCAACCCTTTATGACCTTCTGATTTTCGTTCGTTTGTGGCATTTGTGGCCTTTTCTTCAACCAAAGTCTGGTCGTGGCGCTTTTTCTTCCGGACACCCCGCTGCTGCTCCTTAATTGATCCTCTGAGTGTTTTAATCTGCTTCTGGATAACTTGGGCGATCTCCAGAAGCGGACCCCGGGGATCACCGTTCTCCTTCCAATCATCCTGAAGTTGGTGAATCGTGCGGCCGTCGATAAGTAGGTCATCAATATCAACCTTTGCCAATTCCGAAAAATTGTTCGCGGCTTGCTTGTTGTTAGTGACCCCAAAGAGATCGTCCAGCCCAGGAGGAAACTCTAACTCGACACCCCACCAGCGTTCTCTTGGATCATATCTGATTGCCCAGCCGACATCTAAGTCCAATTCGCGACCGGCTCGAACAATTGAAACTCCGATATTTTTTTCTGCATGTCGTCCGTGAGGAAGAGAGCCTGCATTGTCGCCGTCTCTTGCCTCTTTTTTTGCAAGCGAGCAGGTTACTTTAACGGTATGTTCCCGACCGCGATACTTGATTTTGAATTCTCGCGGAGCTCCCCACGCTTCAAACATGGCATTATCCTCAAAAGGCGGAGGACATGATGTGTTCTTCATCAAATATAGGGGGTCATTCGGAAGTGCGAGTTGTTCTATTTGAGATTCACCGGGATTAGCGATATCAAAAGCAGCCATTCTTATCGTTACTTTTCCGCTGGCAATATATTTCCTGTATATTCTACCAATCAGAAGCGCTGAATTATCAATTATAGTTTTCGAAGTGCGCCATACACAACGAGTCATGTTTGACCAAACAACAAGCGTTCCTGTTCGTCCGAAAGTCTTCCCTGTTTTGCGCCATAGTTTTGGTATGGCTCTTTTCTCCGGCTTTGGAACTTTGCCGAGATCTCCGTTACTTATTTCATCTACGTTTAAGTAAGAGTAAATCGCCGATTCAGGCCCATCGTTCCAACTCCAAACTTCTACTTGTTGGGCCTGTGAAATTGAAGAACACGGAAGGCCCATACCAAAGCGACCAATTCCCGTGTGTTTATCGTAGTCCAAGTAACGCCCATTCCCAAATTGAAGCGCCGATCGAAGTGTCTCTGCGTCCATGCCAGACCCATTGTCGAGAATTGCGAGATTCTCGATCCGCGACCGCTGCCGTTCTTGAACCAAACCCGTTTTTTCGACACAAAGAAGTTCTACGGAAGAAGCGCCGGCTTGGATTGCATTGTCGATCAGTTCTGCCACCGCATAAGCAGGACTCTTGTAACCGTTGTCCTGCATTGCTTTTACGGCGAGGTGTGCTGGGACAATATCAAAGTCATTATCGTTGGGCATAAGTGTGATGATGGTTTTCTACATTATTTCACCGGAACCGTCCAAATGTCTTCCCAATTAGCGAAGGCGTCTGCCACTCCGCCAAAACCTGGGAGTTGTTGGTCAATGACCGTAACAATATCTGCTTGTTTGTTGCCTCCAGCCTCGGGGCCTCGAATTGCCCGCCCGACCATTTGACTATAAAGCACTAGTGATTTCGTCGGTCGGGCAATGACTGCACAACTGGTCTGGGGCGCATCAAAACCTGTGGTCAAAACCCCGTAATTACAAAGAACAATGGGGTTTGATTTCTTGGACTTAAACGCCTCAATATTTCGCGCTCTCTCCTGGCTTCCTGTTCTAGTCGTTACGGCAGATGCATCATGCCCTCTTGCACGAAGCACGTTCGCCACCAGATGGGCATGCGCCACCGAAGACGCAAATACAATTATCCGTTGATGTTGTTTAGACAGCTCCTCAATCTTTGTGATGATGGCCAAATTACGCTTTTCATCTTCACCGAGCCGTTCAAGAATGTTTTCAGGCACATCGAGGGATGTGCGGAGCCTATGCAAGTCATTGTCACTCAGTTTGAACCCTGACTGATAAAACAATGGTGCGAAGTTCGCCTTTGCCAAATAGCCTTTCTCAACTAAGTAATCGACAGGATTTAAATAACCGGGAATCTCAAGGCCGACCTTGCGACGAGCGAAAAAGACTGCGAGTTCTTCGTCAGCTGAGACATCATTCCAGGTTCGTCCCGGCGTCGCACTTAGTCCGATAAATCCAGTATTTGAATGATGCGCCAGGAGGGCTTCAATAACGTGCTTGTATCGAGGAGCGACGGCTTGGTGGGCTTCGTCAATAATTACCAATGAGCTCCTGGTTCCCATTTCACCGATTCGAATAAAATCTTGCTCTGCAAGGCGGATGAGTTTTGGTAAGCCAGCAATCAGTATTCCATCATGAAAATCTGTTAGGTCGAGCTGATGAACACCCCAAAAGCGTTTTAGGGTAACAGTGCGATCCCCTAAATGAGACCACGCTTTAGCAAATTCCTCGGCGGCTTGGTCGCAAAGTTCTTCGCTGGTGGCTAACCAAACAACCACTGTAGGCTCACTTGATCGCAAATGGTCGGAAATGACGCTCATCGCGGTTCTCGTCTTTCCTGACCCGGTCGGCATGTGTAGCAAGACGCGATGAGGTGATGCGCGAATTTGGCCTAGAACTTTCCGCGAAGCACGACGTTGGTGTTCAAATAAATGATAGGTAGCAGGGACAGGTGTTATGGAAGGCTCAATTTCGACGGTGTCCGGAACTGGTAGCGGGAGTTCAAAAAAATTGAAGAGCGCTGATTCGCGCGCAGATCCTCGTGGAACTGAGACATCACGCAGCCTGCAATACGGATCAGGATTGTCGCTAATCCCGAGTGCGACGCAAAGACGAACGGCTTCGTCTTGCCTCAGTAACGGGAGCAATTGCCTGCGTGCAGAAGGATCTAGCAACAGTCCATTGGCACCTAGCGAGTCCATCACCAAGCGACGCAGGAATGCCGGGGATGACATTTTGGAATCAAGCAATGCCAAAAGGCGAGTGCAGGAATCGCCAAGAAATTTCTGGAACACTTCCGTGTCACAACGAGAGAGCAGGTCGTTAAAGAGCATTATCCTCCCTCCCTTGCAACCGCTTGCGTGATCGGGGGCAACGTTGCGTCGTCAAGAAGCTGCGCCAGTTTTTCCCCATCCTCTGGCCGTTTGCGCTCGTCATGTGAAAGGGCTGAATATAGCAAGTTAAATAGATTATCCGGACCGGTCCAATCCTGTTTGCAAAGTGATCCACATGGATGCCGCCCTGTCACGACAAACCAAAAAATACTACAAAGCTGAAAAACATCGGAACTTTTAGAAATCAGATCCGCATTTCCAATCGCTTTATTGATAGCCTCAGGCGACATCCAGTAGCGGGGCCCAATAGCTTCATCATCATGGGTGAGGTCTGCACGATCAGAATTAAAACGACACAGCCCGAAGTCACTTAACATCCACGTTTCACCCTTTATCAAAATATTTTCCGGTTTGATGTCCCGGTGAATTGCCCTTTTATGTAGCTCGCTCAGCGCCCTGGCAAGACCTTTGAATTGGCCAAGATAATCTTCGTAAAGAAGCGGTCTTGATGATTTTAACACCTCTTTGAGATTGGATTCAGCAAGAGGCATGACCACGAATGGTAAATATGACGTCACATTCGACGACTTATGCTTTGAACAAGCGCCAACTTTACCATGATCGACATAGCTAATTATTTGCTCATGGCGAACTTGTTTGAGCAAATCGATCTCACGCTCAAATCTTCGCTTTTGTTTGGATGACAACGTCAATTGAAATTTTATGGCAAATTCGTCCCCGCTTATCGTTTCAACGCATTGATAAACAACACCATTACCGCCACAGGCTATACGGCCTTCAATTTCGTATTCTTTTCCGGACACGGCCCTAACCTTATCCTCCACACGAAACACTTCCCAATACCTGCTATCTATGAATAAATCAATGCCCATAAGCTTCGTTATATATCGAGGAATACAAGAGCGACTATGAACTTGGCTCTTGTTGGACTCCAAGAAAGTTCACCTTTGCAGCATCTAGACATCCAGTGTGAATAAACACAGCGTTTTCTAATTGAAAAACCTTTTCACCTTTGCCCCAGGTTAAATAGCCAGTTTCCAAGAGGTCGCCATTGATTTCTTTACCGCATACGGGACATTCTGGAGGGTGTGAGGGGCAAACGTCCTCGGGTTCATTAAGATCCGATAATACTTCACGAAAAACCTTAACTACCTCAGTTCTTGGCGGCACATTAAAATAAGTTCCGCCTAAGAAGCACTTCAAGAAGTCTCTCCTCCATTTGCGGCTGCCAATGGTGTTTGCCTGCGACACGCACTGAAGAGCATATTGGGAAAGGAGTTTAACCCTCGAATTGGGCTCCGTAACTCTATCAATTATGCCAAAATCCGCTCTAAGATGTTCCAACGGTTTCTCACTTAAACTTCCTCCAGATTTACGACAATCGTCGATGGCTGCGAATAGGCTATAAAAATCCGCTTTTTGACGAAAGCGAGTTTTAGATATGTCGAAAACAGTTACTTCGAAAATGGCTTTAATATCTATCAAAATATTCTGAAACTGCTGTTTAATTTGGGTTTCTTCTTCTGTGGCCCACTCCATGTAATTTAAGAAAAAATCATCGAGCGTCTCCCGCTTTTCCTGAGGGCCTTTCAAAAGCAAAGCTAACAATTCAGAAACAAACTCGACATCACCCATCCGCTTGCTATTCGCAACTGTAAATATCTTCGCTTCTTCGAAGAATGGATCTTGCGCCAATTCTTCTGAAAGGGCCAAAAAGCGGCCTGGAAAATCAGCTCGCCTCAGTTCCTGCTTGTTTAAAGCAACGGTGTATTTGTTTACCCTTGAATAAATATCACGAACTATGTCATCAGGGGCGTTGCGAATCTCATTTATATCTATTTTGTATGAGAGAAAATCCTCTTGTATGGGGCCAGGCAAATCCGAAAACTTTAGATTTAAGAATTCTCCCGTATATGGTTTAGTAAGAACGAAATCCCCGTGAAGAAAAGAAAGTATAGCCTTAATTCTTTGCTGACCATCAATAACCACTCTGTAGGTGTCATCGTTCCGGATGAGGGCTTGTAAAAAAACCTTTGGCATCGGAATATTTCTTAGAATGGTATCCATCAATAATATTCTTGCAGCTGGAGACCACACTTCTTTTCGCTGAAAATCGGGTCGAATTTCGATTCGTTGCTGCTTGCTCCAATCCCTTATGTCAGAAATAGGGTGAGAGCTCGAAATCCATTTCCAGTTCATACCGTTTAGTTAGAGTTGGCAGATCAAACAAGCCCTTGAAGTTTCTTCGTCCGTTTCGAGACCGGCCAAAGTTTGAACGAGCGGCTTGTTGCCACGTTGTTTTTTAAGCCGTTGCTGGCGCTCTTCGTAGCGCTTTCTTATGCCGGCAATCGTTTCTGGTTTGCGCAGTTCTGACAGTGGCATCCCCTGAATCCAAGTGAATGTCTTTCCGGGATCGTCACTGATCTTTTCATACTTCATCGCTTCCTCGAACTGGTCGGGATGGTTTTCCAAAAGACGCACCCATTCCATTGGCTGCTGAAAAAAGCAGAAAAAACACCCAGAATGCGAGCGGCCCCATTTCAAATAAGGCGGCAACCCCAAACCGCTCTCGTTGAGAATGCGCATCACACCCGCGTAATCAATACCATCTTCCTTGAACGGAAAGGTGGGGGTGATGTTGGGTTTGGTGCTGATGTAGCCAGACCGGTTTTCATCGGCCCGAATGCCGACATAGCTCACCACCTGTTGTTCTCCGACGAATTCCTCAAATGGTTTAAGTTTGAGCATGTTCGTGCACCAGCGCATTTGCGGTGACGGGAGCAAGCCGCCAAAAACCGTCAGCCAATGGTCGAATCCCGCCTTGGCGTTCAAGCGGATAATTTTAATGTTGAGGAGAGCTTCGAGGCGGTTGAGGTAATCGTAGGTCTCGGTCAACTCTTTGAGCGTGTCTGTGAACACATATTCGAGCGGGAGGTGGGGACGAGTGCGGCGCAAGTGAATAGCCAAGGCAGTGCTATCCTTGCCGCCAGAGAGGCAAAGTATGTGACGAACCGGTTGATTCGTTGCGACGTCACTCATTGTTTTTCCCCAAAATATTCCAAAGGTTCCGCGATAAGGCTTCTAGGGCAATACGCGAGTCGTGCTTTTTAATCAAGACCGCAATGTCATTAGCGAGAGTTCCCGCTGCCTTGTCATCCCCTGGGTGAAGATGCAAAACCTTATGCTTTTCGTTGCCCTCTTTCGTAGTCAACTCGACGCGAAACGTAGCAAACGTTTGCTGACTCCGGTTCGATTGGAAGGAAAGGCTCTCGACCCGTTGAAATTTGCGGACCAGAGGCGAGAGGCGCTCGGTGAAAATGGTTTCATCCGAATCTTTCCAGCGGGATGGCGGAGTGGTTGCCACAAGGCTGCCTACCGATTCAAGCCATTCCGGTTCCGGCAAGTTGCTGTCGAGGAGTCGAAGACAAAATGCCTTCAATTCCATGTCCGACACTTGGACAACAACATTTTGTGCCCGCTCAGAAAGATTGTCGCGAAACGCTTGGAAGCTGAGGCCGCTTTTGGGCATTTCAAACGCCGTCGTAATTTGCATGCGGATACGATCTTTGAGCTGGGGCATCGCCAATTTTAACTCATCTAGCGCCTTCCGGAGAAATGCAACGTATTCTTGAACCCGTAAGCTGTCCGTTTGAGCCAACTCACCCGTGGTAAAGGCTGGCAGGCCGATGGCGGCCGGCAATCCTTGAAATAACAATGTAGCCGGCTCGCGGGCCGATAAAAGCGCGTCACGAACTGCACGGGCTTCCAAATTCAGCCGTTGCGTATTGCGAGTGTATTCTGGAAGTTGAGCAACAAAAATGCAGAGAGGCCGGACGACGGCAAGAATATCTGCGCGTTTCGGACCGCGACCGACCCCCAACATTTCCGAAATTTTATCGAACAATTCACGACGTATTCCTTGTACCCGACAGAGTTGCAGCTCGAAAATCTCTGGTGCTTTGGTAAGCCGAAGGATTTCCTCGCTGGCAACCGTGCTGACAAAAGTCCCGTTTTCGTAGAGAGCAATTTCGTGCTGGTGTTCTAGAAGCATCAAGACAAGCAAAATTGGCAGGATGCCGTCGCGAACGCCGTAAGGTGCTTGACGCAGTTCGGCGAAAATGGTCGGAACAGGAATTCGTTGTTCCGTTTTGGACTCCAATATTTGCCGAAACTTAGCTAACACTGGGCGGAGTTGGCAGGGGTCATGCCCTTCCCTGGGTTCTTGAAGCTTCCAGCCTTCACCAGCGGCAACATGAAGTTCTGCCTGTTGAAGCAATGACAGGTATATGGACATCTCCGGGGGTTTCTTGGCCGGATCCATCCCCAAAAACTCCTTATCACCGCTGCTGAACATTCGTTCAATCACCCTCATCCTCGCGGATGCGGCCGCCGAACTCAAATTACGGCGATTTACCAATTCGTTCTGAATCTTGGGTGCCTGGTCAAACAGTTCATCGCACAATTCGGACAAATACGAAATAAATTCAATAGCTGAGCGAATATTTTTGCGGCGGCCCTGATAAAACCACCTGATGGGCATGCCGTCAGAAGACGCTGACTGATTGAGGCTGACATAGTGTTGGATCCGTTTTTCAAGCGTCTGTTTGGCAGATGAAAGCTGACGCGCCACCTCTTCGGCAGCGTAACGGTCATCCTTCAATTCCAAAGTGTTTTTTTCTACCCAGGTCCAGCGCTGAACTTCAAGCAACAAACCAGCGAGTGAGGCCAGCGGATCGGTTATGCCGATAACGGTGTCATTTTGTTTTGTCGAGGCAGCTATCTCGGTGGCAAGTTGAACCTCTTCCTGAGACTCACAAAGCGGAATAACGATGCGGCCATCGGCTTTTTCAGGTGGCTGAGCGACGGTCTTCTCCAGATCAAATAGGCTGCAGTACAGAACATCAAAATGCCGGAGATTACCGGTTTGAATGTAATGACGACGAGCAACAATGGGCCGCGCATCAAGCAGCTCCATGACTTGGGCAGCAACCCGCTGCGGCTGGCTGACAGCCCGACTGGCGTTTTCGTAAGCGGCCTCCAGATTTACACTGGAATGCGACCAGAGACAATAGCCACCAGCACGTCCTCGGGAATATAAAACATGCCGCTCTTTGTGGAGCCGATTGATGGCTGAACGCACCTGGCGTTCCGAATCGTCACCTTGCGCACCAAGCGCCAATACTAAAGATTCATCAGTAGGAATCAGTTCCGGCGAATTGATTAGGTTGAACAAGCCGACGGTTTTGAGAATCTGCAATTCGGTCTCATTCTGCGAAGGGAAGCTGCGGACCAACGAATCAATATGATTCCAGTGGCTGCGATAACTTTGAACGCTTAGACGATGACCAAAATTCGTGGAGGCATAATCGTAGAGATGATGAATCTGGTAAAAGTTCTTTGCACCGGCGCTTCCTTGAGCGAACGCCTGAAGGCCGAATGGCTCGGTGGAAAGCAGGAAGCTAAAAAGCGAACGCTCATTTTGGCCGAAGCGGCTAAAAAGTTTAACCAGCACTGGAACCAAGGTCGGGTGCAGCGGGTAAAGTCCCGGAGCGGCATTCACCAACGAGGCTGTTGCTGGAGCAGCACCGTAGCAACCGAGGGCAGTTGCCGTGCGCATTGCCTGGATGGCTTTTGATTCAATTCCCTTCGGGGCCAATTTTTGTGAAACATTCAGCGCCGAGCAAATCAAATGGGTGATTTGATCCAGTGGTTGGTCGAAAAGTATTTCATCAAATCGGCCCGCCACCTTCTCCCATTCCCTCTGTGCCGACTGCGAAAGCTGGTTGGCATATGCATTAAATCCCTGATGCAGGAGGCCAATGGTGAAAATTGGCTCCTTGCCGCTGCGGGTGGAAAGCTCGGCCAAGCGTTGCAGGAGGAAAATGTCCTGTCGGTCTGGGTGGTACGCTGCGAATTCGAGGAACTTGCCCAACTCATCCAAAATAATGAGAAGACCTTGCGCTTTACCTTTTACAATCAATTCCGAATTAACTTCGAGGAGAAATTGCAGGGCGTGTTCATCGGTAATTACGTCTTGAGATTTTGCGAGTTTTTTCTCCAAAGTTTCAAGAGACTTGAACTTTGTCCGGCCTTCAGACAGTTCGGTGAGCGCAAGCGCAGTCGCGCGTGTGATGGCTACCGCGAGCGGTTCACGAGAGCCAGTAATAAGAATGGGCATCAAATGGATGCCTGATTTCCGAACTTTGGAGAGGTCGAGACACCGGCGAATCTGAGGAGGCAAGTCTGAATCCTTACCCGAAAAAAGCTGAGCCAGCAATAGGGCGAAGCTGGATTTACCTGATCCATAGTCTCCGGTAATACGCCAGGCTCTTTGACCTGATTTCAAATCCAAGCCTTCGGCGATTCGATCAAAGCTCTGCCGGGTCTGCGTTGTGATCACATAACCCTGTAGTGCGGCTGGGTCGTGAAAATCACGTTCCAGCTGGGCTGAACGTAGGAATCGGCGTTGAATGTTCAGGAGTTGAGAAATTTTGATGTCGGCCATATTAGTTTAAGGGTCGATAAATGTTCTCCAACAGTTTACGCTGCGGGCTTTGTTTATGCCGGATAACCTGCTGGATCGCTGCTGATTCCTGATAAACAAATAAACCTCCCGAGGCGTTTTCAAGCGACTCAAGCCGTTCACGGACGATCTGCTCTGGCAACTTAAATACCTGTCCAGGACTTCCTTCTCCTACTGCAACATCTCGAAAACTTAAAGTCTTTTCATGCTTATGCCACTTCGACCAATAATCATCCAGGCAATAGATAAACAGTTCATTGCTAATCTCCGGTTTATCTTCCATGCGAAATGCATAGATGGATTCCCGGCGATTTGAATCGGCGTGCGTCCGCTCGCCTACTTTTTGGATCAGATCTAGTTCGGTTAACGGACAATCCAAATTGTCTTCCTGAACCTCGCCCTTTTTGCCGCGCGTTGGCACATATGTATGAAGAAAAGTGGTGAAATGATGGTCCAACGTAACTGCGGAAAGATTCTTCCCCAGGCGTTGGGCTTCTTGAGACAGCGTGGCAAGCGCTTCGGTGCGAGAAAAATCTGGGCGGTGCCAAAAATTCAATAAATAATGCCAGGCAAAAAGAGGCTGATCAACATTCGTAGAAAACTTCCAGTGGATAAGCCAGAGCGTTCGGATGTCCTCAAGAAACTGATCGTGACCACGTTCGCCGAAAATTACCCTTCCAAACTCCGATACGTCCAAGCCCGGTTCTTTCACTCGGCTTGAGGCGATTTCAGCGGCATCAGCCCAGAACCGAATTGACCGCACCATGTTTTTCCCGACACCTAGAGAAACCATGGCGGCATCCTCATCCGAAAATAACTGGCAATTCGACGTCAAGCCACGGACCGCTTTGGGTAGCCAAGTATAGCGGCATGGAAAAGTTTCGTGCCCTGAATATCGGTAATTCATACAATCATTTTTTCGACTGTTTGCTTTTAGCCCCTTTTGCTAGCTCCACCTGAGCGCCGTTTGTGGAGCGAGCATGAGTGTTAACATCTTCAAAGAGAGAAGGTTGGACGACATCTTGGCAGTAATCTACAGCCACCTTAAGAAACCAATCTTTCAGGGTGCTTCCGGAAAGAGCCAAAGAAGCATAAAGACGTTTTTTCGTCTCGGGTTCAATTTCGATCACAATACGACCTGATTCTCCACGTGCCATGGATGTTATATAACATAGGTCATATGACATGGAAAGGGGTTTTTCTTCGAATTTTTGGCCCACAACGGCCGCCCTGATGCTCCGTCCTTGCCCGCGTTCCCGACATCAAAATTCGAAGCGATTTCATCTTGTTTCATGTCCCCATCATACATGGGCGGGGTGGACATTGGCAGTCCAAGCGAAACTTATTTATGAGAGATGAATGCAGAAAGATGGCTGAAATTGGAGACGGGAAACAGGAGCCCGCCCTTGGAGCAGAGGAAACGCATCAGCGGGCTGCTGCTGACTTCTTTGAAACGATGTGTAAGGCAACGAAGGTAAAAGCGCCGGTGATTGAACAGGTGGCTTAAGCCACGTTCTGTTTGATTCGCCACAACACAAGCCAAACGATACGAATCATTTTCGGCAGTTTCTGCAAATGTATCGCAGCTTTTTTTTCGCCATTTTCCAAATGTTCGAAGTGCAATTTTGCTCGGTCAGCAGTCTAATGTATTTGACCAATGAATCGTTGACCCCTTTGACAAAAAGGTTCGCGTTGATGGAAGTTGTGTTTTCATTGGCGGAAAACAGTGGTCCTTTCCGTAATATTCTGCACCCGCTGGTCGTTTCGGCCTGGTGGAGAATTCCACAGCGGATGTTCTTGTAGAAGGTACATTTTCGCTTAGGCCTCCCTCGCCCATCGACTCCAGTCGTTAGTTTAAAATAGCTTCTCAGGTCGGGAAAATGTTCTGGATTATTTTCAAAAAAGCGGACAAATGCTTCTTCGCTTCCGATCTGTTCATTTGGTTTGGTTGGATCTGCATCAGTGCTTTCGTTTTTACCATCATAAAACGTCTGCAATGTTTCAATCAACAGACAGGCGGTCGCCATCATCAGGAAACCACTTTTGTATTCACGCGGGATATGCAGCAAGGGCCGAACATATCGGTGATTGATACGATGCTCTATGAGACAAATAATTATCTTTCTTGCTGCGTGGTCGTCACCACCGTCAAGTTTGTCGAGAAGTGCCTCCACTTCATTGGGAGTCAGCGGGATTGGATATTGGCTCAAATAAATCCCGTCTGCATCAATAGGTGTGTTGGTCATATTTGATCAGGCCAAAGTGCCGGATGAAGTTGGAATTCAATCCATATTCGCATCAAAACGCGAGGCAAATCAGGAAACAATCTGCCGGCTTCCAATACTTGTGGTCGCCCACCAAACAACGAATGGGCAGCCAGCTTTCCGGGAACAAAATATCGCGGTTGGTAGCTATTCTGGGTGATGGCACATCTTATCGCCCATATTCCTGACATGTCACAGGGATGCTTTGGAAGCGTCTTGGCTTTCAGCCAACTTTTCGACCCTCGATTTCAGTTCGAGCAGGGCGTTTCGCTCGACGCCGTCTCCTCTGTTCCGATTTTGCAGTCGAAGATAGGCGGCCAATTCAACGAATACCAAAACGAATACCAAAACGATACAAAGCGATGCATCCCGATGGATGCCGATACATCGAGTTCCCCAACACAACCGCAAAAAAACCTCAACAAAACAGGGCAAAAGCGTCCGATTCCGACCCTCGCCTCCATTCAAATCACCTCCATTTACAGGGGTTTTTGAAGTTTCAAGGAGTCGACGGTGTCCAAAACGGTGTCCAAAAAAGCCATCCGACAGAATTCCCAGCGCATCCGGCTTACTCCGACACAAATTCCTTTTTCAGACAAACTGGGCTTTGGGATCTTGAGAGGCGCGCATGAAAGCAAGATTCCGAGTCACTCAACGCGGCGACCGCGACGGGATGTTTTATTCCAGAGACACCCTCACCGGGGAACGTGTGAGTCTAGAGACCAAGGATCGCGGTGAGGCGGACCGTCTTGTGTTTCACAAAAACGAGGCTCAGAAAAACACGAGCATCAATCATCGCATTGGGATGGATTACCTCTCCGCCTCCGATCCCCTGTATTCCACCCGCACTTGGCGATTCGTCATGGAGGACATCATCAAGGATAAAAAAAAGGCCACACTCATCCGGTATCGTACAGCGCTTAAGGACCCGGCCTACGAATTGATTGTCGACAAACTCCTGGTTGAAACCCTGCCCTACCATCTGCTGGAAGTATTGCGCGCCGGCGGGACGGCCACGAACGTTTTTTTGCGCCGTTTCCAAAATCATGCCTTTGATATGGATTGGTTGCCCAGGCGAATTCTGGCAAAAAAACTGTTCCCCAAAATCAAGCACAAGGATATGCGAGGCATCACGTGGGACGAACACTGCCGTATCATCGCGCGCGAAACGAACCCCGAGCGCCGGGACTATTATGATTTGTGCTATTACATCGGCGGCTCGCAAACCGACGTCGCCGTGCTCCACAATGATGACATCAATCGGGTGCGCAGAAGCTTCGTATACAGCCGCCGCAAGAATACCAAACTGGCCGGCACAAAAATCGGTCCCAAGGCATGGGCCATTATCGAGCGACGGCCGAAGAGCGGCCCCCTCTTTCCTTATCTCTGCACCGTTCGTGAGGCGGACCGTGCGACTGAATTCAAACAACGCTGCGATGGGCTAAAAGTCGTGGGCATAACGCTGCACTCTTATCGCTACGGTTGGGCGGAACGGTCGGCCGACGCCGGTTACCCCGAGCGTTACGCCCAGCGCGCCCTGGGGCAGAATTCCAAGATGGTCCATCGAGCGTATGCCAAAAAGGCCCAGGGAGAACTGCCGTCGCTGGAGGATTACGAGGAGGCCAAGGCCAGTGGAAGAATGCTCGTCCTCAAACAAGAGACTGAAGTGCCCGTCAACTCAAACGCATTGGCAGCAAAGTAAGCCGGACAAATCCATAGCATTCGCTAATTGTTTCAACGGCGCCCGCATGTCCCAAAAGGTGAGCCATCCAAAATAAAACTTCTCTGTAAATTCAGAAACCCTGAGGACTGACGATCACTTTAACCTGCAGCCCCTGCGTGCTTTGAGCGACGTCACTTTCCAAGGCGACAGCGTTGGAGCATAGGTGCATCGGATCGTAAACGAAGCACACCAATGCGCCGCAGTCGGGGTGCTTGCGATACCAAGCGATGTCTTCAGATAGTTGCTTGGCGACTTCCTTTTGTCCTAAATTCTTCCTGGTCATTTTAGCCTCCACAACGACGCGTTCCCTTTTTAACAGGAAATCCATCCGGTTAGAGGATCCTGCATAGCTCGGTGTCCATTCTTCGGCCCGAACGTCGTCGAAGTGAAGCCTCAGCAACGAGTGGAGCAGGTCTTGTACGTCGTACTCGTCCTTGATTTTGAGAGTTTCGCGGCTGTCGTGGCGAGTCAGAAGCTGATGAGAGCATTGGTGGAAGCGGCGGCATAACTGCTCCACCAATGCGGCTGCGTCTTTCGTAGAAGAGCGGAGTTGCCAGTTTTGAGAGACAGCTGAGTCGAGAAGGGAATCGCAGGAAATTCGGATCGCTGCGAGCAGAAGTGCGGACCTGCCGGCGTCCTGGGCAGTTGGAGGCGTTCGTAGACAGCGCGAGAGAAATTTCTTTTGCACGAGGGGCTTGGAAAGGGTGGCCCATCCGCCCTTCTGGAAAGCATCTGCCGTAGTAATCCATGCGAGCAATGCAAGTTCTTCGAGGCTGAGCGTCTCCAGAGGCTCATCAGCTGGTGAGCCGTCCGGCAAGCCGATGACAAACCTTGCAGCGGAAACTAAGTGGCGGGACCAGGACTCTGTTGCGCACTTTTTAGGCGCTTCGTTGAGAACATTGCGTATCCACCGCCTGTCCGCTTCTGGCAAGCTCGGTGTAAGGCTCGCACCTAACGCGACACCGAGAATCTCAAACGGGCGAAAAGTGAATGCATGACGGTCTGTAGGGAAGGGTTCGCGTCCGGTTAGCCGGCTGAACGCTGCTGCCCAGCCGTCAGGCGTCACGCGGTCCGCAGGTGTTTCTTGACATGCGGCATAGAAGCCAAATGCTGCGAGCTCCGGCACCTGGGCTGATGATTGCAACGTCGTTGAAACCAGCGGCGGCGGATTAATCGGTAGCTTTTGTCCCGACTGAGAGCCGACATACAGCGCGAAGCCCGCGTCGGGTGAGGGCCAACTAAACTGCTCGCGCAGAGAATGCGATAAGGCGTCGCATTGTGCTGCGAAGTTTTGTTCCAAGGGAGTGGTCACAAAAACCATTTGCATGACCGGAGCTTCGTGTTCAGTGGAGCCGGCGACCAGCCGGGCACCTTTTTCAATCGTAAAAGGAGTTCAGAGATGAGTTCAGAATAATAAATAGTCACAGGAGTGTAAGCAGGCTGAGTCGAGCGCCAGGTTAGGGAGGTGAACTTTAGAACCTGCTCGGTGAGATACGTCAGATCGCAGCCGGACCCGGTGGAAAGAGGATGAAGGTGAACCAGCAATGGCATCGGAAGCGGGGTGGTCGGTTTTTTAATTTGCAGTACTCCATTTGTGCAAATGAGCCTCGTGTCCTTACCGATCTGAACCACTAAGCCCCGCTTCGGAACGTATGCACCCTTGGTTTTCTCATCGTTGGTAGATCGCCCCATTTGTGCATAGTCGAGAACCTGGAAAGAGTGATCGCGGAGCACATCCAGAAACGCAAATTGGATATTCTGCTCAGGAGCCGCTTCTTTGACGCATTTTTCCATTAGTTCATCCACCTCCAAATTTCTCAATGGTTTCGATGCATGGAATACGACGCGCACGGTGTCGCCCTTGCGCCATCCGTTACGCTCCCGGATCTCGGCGAGCACCTCGGCCATGGTGTCCTTTAGAACTGCCGGGTAATCTTCGTACGGGCATTCCCTGGAAACATTTGCCAGCAGGTAGTTGCCGTCTCCTCTGAACACGGTGGTTATGCCCACGTGGCGTTGACGTTCTTCGAAACGGCTGCCGGATACTTCGACTAGGCCCATGCCTATCACGATTTCATCGTTCACGGTAAGGTCATGATTTACGGTCCATGGTGTGCCGCCCATTTTCGCGTAAAGGGCAACCGAAAAATTTTGCAGCACCCATTGGAGTCCTTGAGGTTGGCGGGTCAGGGTTGAAACCCGTGCTTCTTGCACTGGGATTCCGTTGGTCAGCAGGAGGGCTTTGGCATACAGATAGGGACTGGTGGAATCGGGGAGTTGAGCGTGGTCGTCCTGTACTACGACGATGGCGGCGTCAAAATTTGAGTCCGCTGCAAGGTGTTTTTCAAGGTGGGCGTGGTAAACCGATGCAGGCTTACTGCTGCTCGTGAACTGCCTCAGCGGTATAGTGCAGAAAGAAAACTCGACGTTCACGAGGTTAAACGCGCGTTCGAAACCTTTCGCGAACGTGCTTTGCGGGATGCCGTGTTGGAAATGCCGAAGGGCTTGTTCTATTCGAGGTTGCGCCACGTCGGGGCAGACGACTAAGACCTTTGGGCTCCTCTTCGGGAAGGAATCCCGGCTGTAGGGTCCGAACGCTTCGAGTCCCTTCCAAGCGTACTGATGCCGCCTAGTTTTGGCCGGATCATAACAGTACTCAACCGGCGGAAGTTCGACTGTCGTTTGGAAATCGGTTGCGTTTGCAAGGTTGACTTGTTCACCGACCGTGGCCATGACGCCTGGCGCCAATTGAAGCGCCTCAGCCTTTCGAAATTGGTCAAAAAATTGATCAAGGCAGTTATCAAGGCCGGGACCGGTCATGAAATCCGCTTCGCGTTCATCTCTTTCAGTATCGAAGTTTCGATAGCGGTCGCCCATCAAGATCTTCAGGCAGCGGCTAAACACTGCACGAGAGCCTTCAAGCTGAACTGCATCAGCGGCGATCGTGGATTGCCCGTGAGAACTTTCGCTCAGATGGACTGTGTCTCCGTCCATGCGAGCAATCAGGCCAGCCAACCGTCGTTCGCCAGGTTGCGGGTTTCTTCGAATAACGTGTAGGCCGGTGAGATCTATGCCCGCCGCTACGAGATCTGTAAGACGGCTTTCTGCCGACCAGTTCATGGCTGCTCCTAGCATGAGTAGAATTTGGAGTTGCCCGGGGCGAAACTCGACAAGCCGGGTGTCACACGTAAACCGAGGCCGAATTTTGAACCCGAATGTCGCCAAGGGAAGGCCGCTCCAATCTTTGACGATCTCACTTATTATTTCAGTCTTTTTCGCGACAAAGCGGATGCCGCGACGATACTTGAGACGGATTGGTTCGTATTTCGGGAGTAGCTGCGGAATCAGCTCGTTGGCGTGAGCGTTGAGAATCGCCAAACCTAGGTATTCATTTGTTTTCAGCGTCACGGGCTTTCCGAACGGCTCGCTGGTTTGGTTGGACCTGGGGATCCCATATACCGTCCCTTCTTTCCAGGTGAGGAACCAATCCTTCCCGATTGTTTGGCGAAGGCCTTTCAACCCTTTGTTGTCCGGCATCGGTTGTGCGAATACTTGGAATGTCGGCTCCTGAATTATCAAGTGAAAAGCGTTCAGTCGTAGCGATGTGCCTGTGGGTGCCTTATCCATCTTGGGCTTTGCGGGAGCCGCTGCATTTCTCGAGAGAGAAGAACTCAGTTTTGGTACTGAACTAAGAACGTTGGTTGATTTCATAGGCTTTGAAATTCAAGTAATCGGGTCAATTTCGGCGTGTGAAAAAATTTCTATCTTCGCTGACAACCCTCCAAGCTGGTGGTCGTCGTGGTCGGAATCGTTGCGAATGACGTATGGAACACCCCACCGCCGCGATTGCGAATCCGCATGTGAATTGTAGTGCCAGCCAATAATTCCTTGATTACGCTTCGGCCAGGCTTGGTGGTGGCGACAGGGAATCAAAAAGCTTTTCGAGGCCGACGCGGCTTCCTTTTGGCCTCCCGTCCTCCGCGTTTCTCTTGGTTGTACCGCTGTCTCGCTTTTTTTCATTGCACAAGAGTTTAAGAAAGTGCTAAAGAACACTTGCACATTATCCGATTAAATGACAAAGTGTCAATACATACTTGAGTGGTATCTGCCGCCGATGGCAGAAGAAAGGCAAATCAAGCATGTGCAACGTGCCTGCGAAATGGATCAAGCCCGGTTGGGCCAGTCAGCGAAGAGCCATACGGCTCAGAGGTGGCGCGTCCATGAATCCCAACTCAGGGGGGCCATTCTCAACCATATCGCTGCTGCTCGGCGTGTGTTTCTCAAGTTCGCCCAGGACGGATCCGGAAAACTCATCTCCGACCATTTGCAGGCCAACGTCTCCCTGTTTGAGGACCTCGACATTTATGTCGAAATGGTTCTCATGCAAAATGAAATCATCATTATTTACGCCCACGACCATACACCGGGCACACCACGTCTTCCAAAATGAATGCCACAAAACCGAAGGAATCGCTCGCAGGGCAGACCTGTCCTTGCTGCCGGCAAGGAAACTTCGCCTTAGTCCTGATCGATCATATCGAACAGGTCGCAGACGATAACCAAATTACCGTCCCGGGTGTCTGGGTTGAGCGCTGCGACCGTTGCGGGGAAATTGTGTTCCCTGGCGAAACCACCCGATTCATCGAGTCTGTCGTCGCCGAGGAGACCGAACAGCTGACCCCGCGTGAGCTTGAATGCATCCGGGAAGAACTCGGAGTCGACACCCAGGACGAGATGAGCGGAATTCTTGGCCTCGGTGTGAAGACCTTTCACAAATGGGAAAGTGGTCGGCAATTTCCGACACGCTCCATGTCGTACTACATTCGCATTCTTGCTGAAGTCCCTGGCGCTTTCGAATTCCTACGCTGTCGCGGTTGGCGAGCCAAAAATCGCGTCAACACACTCCCTGCCGAGGCCGATCTGGCTGCCATGTTTCCGGATCTCGCTGCAATACCAGCTGCGTCCTCCAGATTCACATACCCGCGCGCTCAACCACTGCGCATCAATCCCGCGCTCGGCCTAATCCGCGTCGCCTTCATGAAATGAAATCTTTCTGGACCACATTTTACTCTTACAAAGGCGGCGTTGGTCGTTCTCTGGCTCTTGCCAATAACGCTGCGCTACTCGTCAAACGAGGGCGCCGTGTCGTTTTGATCGATTTTGACCTGGAAGCCCCCGGCCTGGACTCCTTTGGAGAGTTTAAATCCGTTGCTGGCATGCCTGGCGTCGTCGAGTACGTGACCGAGTTTAAAGAAACTAACCGTGCCCCGGACATCAGCCTGTTCGTACATTCTTGCGAGCTTCCTGGGCCTCTCCGTGGACAGCTCTGGATCATGCCAGCAGGAAAAAAGGACCTTCGCTATAATGCGTGTCGCGCCAACCTAAGCTGGGCCGATTTGTACGAGCATCATCACGGCGAGCAGTTTGTCGAAAACTGGAAGGCTGCCCTCGAAAGCCACTTTCACCCGGACCACGTCTTTGTAGACTCCCGCACGGGACTGACCGACGTTGGCGGTATCTGCACACTCCACTTGCCTGACCTGGTCGTTATGCTGTTCGGTCTAAACGACCAGAACGTTAAAGGGGTGGCTGCTGTCGCCAAAACTATTCGCGAATCCGAGATTACCCGTGTGCCGCAAATTCACTACGTAGCCTCGCCGCTTCCTAATATGCCTCGCGCCAAAGGCGGACCACTGGATGCGCGTCTGGCCGAAGCTTCTACTGAACTCGGCGTCAAAATCGAGTCATCCCTTCGTTATCAACCTTTCGCCGCGTTAAGCGAGCATCTTTTCGCCCTCGATCCCTTATTGAGCGACAACCACCTCGTCCAAAATTACGAAGAGCTCCTTAACCGCCTTATCGAATACAACCGTAACGGTCTCGATTTCCTTATCCGCCAAACTAAGGCAGCAATTGCTGAGGGCGACATTCCGGACCGCCTTAACACAATCCTCCAGGAAGAATACCCCGACCGCCCCGAAGCGCTCATGGCCCGGGCCTCACTCCGGCAGGCTGCGGGTGATTTCCCAGGCGCTACGACTTTGGCCCGCCAGGTAATCGACCTCGATCCGACATTCATCGAGGCTTTCGACTGGCTCATCAGGCAGTACAAGAAGGAGGCTAATTTTCCCCTTGCTTTCGAACTTTGCAATTCCATCCTTGCCGCCGCTGACCGTCTCGACTCAGACACTTTGGCATCCATCCACCAGCAACGGGGCGAAATCGCGATGGCTGCCGGCCACTACGCAGAAGCTTCCTCATCTTTCGCCTTTAACCTCTCCCGCGAGGGCGAAAGCGATTCGCCCGATCCAACGAACCTAGTCATTCACTCCTTTAACCACCTTGAGGCACTTCGGCGCCATGTTCGCAAGTCCAACCCGGACCTCTGGCGACCAATGGTTGACCTTCTCGACAAGAGCGGCGAAACTGCATCAGCCCCCCTCATTTTGCAGGCTAATCGTTTTCAGGCGATGCACATTGCATTCGCCATGGTTGGCGATTCCGCCCGCGCCCGCGAGGTTCTTATTAAAGCACGAATGGCCGCAGAGCTGCTCGGCCTGGCCGAAGACATTTTCACCGTCAAAAACTTCACCAACGTTCCTCTCAGAGACTTTCTCGCCATCAACGACGAAATGCTGGCCGCAATCGACAAGGGCCAACTCTGGGATGGAATGCCACTTCCTACGGTTGCAAAGACGGACAGTTCACCGCCTGTTGCTCAATAACGAACGAACGGAACAATACCTAATCTAATATGCACTGGAAACTTTTCGCTACAATCGTTGCGGCCGCAGTTGTCGCTTACCTCATCATCCGCTGGCTCCGCTCCTGTTTGGATGCGCCCCGTCTTGCGATCTGCACGCCAGCGCGGGAGATCGGTTTCGCCGCCATAATGAAGACCACCTCCTCGGCTTAGCTATTTGCGAATCTCACCTATGAGTGACCTAGCCCAATTTGAAGCTGACCTCTGGGAAGCCGCTGATAATCTCCGCGCCAACTCTAAGCTCACCTCCAGCGATTATTTCATGCCAGTCCTGGGCGTGATTTTCCTCCGTCACGCCGCCAATCGCTTCGATGCTGCCACGAGGCAGATTGCCGACGATCAGGCCGCTGGCCGTATGCCCAAACGGAAAGTTCAGCCCGCCGACTATATCCGTCGTCGTGCTCTCTGGCTGCCCGAAACGGCCCGTTACGATTACATCATGGACAAAGCCAGCGTAGACCCTGCAGGGCTACCCAAGTTGGTCACCGAAGCAATGACCGCCATCGAGACCGACTTTGAGCCGCTCCTTGGAGTCCTGCCCAAAGACTACGGCATTTTCGAGCCGAAGGTCCTTGAAGACCTCATGCGACTCTTCAACAGTGAACAAATCAAGAACACTACTGGCGATGTGTTCGGTCGCATTTACGAATACTTCCTAGCCAAGTTCTCAATTCAGAAAGCTCATGACAACGGCGAGTTCTTCACGCCGATTTCCCTCGTCCAAACCATCGTCAACGTAATCGAACCCGACCACGGAATCGTGTTCGACCCCGCCATCGGTTCAGCAGGCATGGCCGTCCAATCAAGCCATTTCATTGAAGACCACGGCGGGGACACCTCCCGCCAAGTCGTAATATATGGCCAGGAAAAAAACCGCGATACCATCCGCATCGCCAAAATGAACCTCGCAGTCCACGGCTTGGAAGGCAAAATTGCCGAGGCAATTACTTACTATCAAGACGAGCACAATCTGGTCAGGAAGTGCGATTTCGTCATGGCCAATCCCCCCTTCAACGTGGACCTCGTGGACGCCGAGCGCGTAACCAAAGACCCGCGCCTCCCGTTTGGGCTCCCAGGCGTGAATAAGGGAAAAAAAGTTTCCAACGGTAACTATCTTTGGATTTCCTATTTCTGGAGCTATCTAAATGACAAGGGTCGTGCCGGATTCGTTATGTCCTCCCAGGCGTCCAGTGCCGGCAACGATGAGAAGGAAGTGCGCAAGAAAATCGTTGAGACCGGCGACGTGGACGTGATGATTTCGATTCGAGGCGGCTTTTTCTATACTCGCACCGTACCGTGTGATTTGTGGCATTTTGACCGGAACAAACCCGCCGACCGCATGGACAAGGTGTTGATGCTGGATGCCCGCAGCATCGGCCAGCTAATGCGGGGTTCACGTAAGGTTTATGAATTCACGACGGAGCAGATGAAAAATCTGTCAGCGATCGTCTGGCTGTATCGCGGCCAGCGCGACCGGTTTCTTGCGCTAGTTAAGGAATACCTCATCCGACTGTGCGCAGAAAGCGTCGCCGTGCCGGAAAAAATCGCGGCGTTCGATGCCGCGCTGGAAACAATCGCCAAAGAATTGGAAGCCGTCACTAATGTAATAAAAACCACTTCCGACCTCGACGCAGAAAAGACAGTTGCCATCGGTGAGGCATTTGCGGAACTGCGTGAGGCGCGAAAGGCCTATACCGGCGACCGAGACAGCTTGCTCGCCGCGCTGGCCGCGTGCGTCAAGTCCACTGGCAAGAATGTTCCCGTCACGAACGACAGGCAGCACGCGGTGCGAAAAAGTTTTGATCCCATCACTGAGAGCATCAAGGGCCTCATCAAGCGGGTGGACTTGCTTTACAAACTTGCGTCGCGCGTCGTTGGCATTGCTGCCGACCTTGCGGCCAGTGGCGATGTGGCGGCGGCATATGACCGCCGGGCAAATGCGAAGCTGGTGAAACAGCTCGTAGAACAGCGCCGGGTTGCCGTAGATCAGTTAAAACGGGCAGCCTCTTTCCATCGCCACATAGTCTGGTTGCAGGATCGGTTTCCGCAGGCCGAAATGCAGCCGGTTCTGGGCTTGGTTAAGGTGGTTACGCGCAAAGAAATTGCGGCGGCGGATTGGAGTCTCACACCCGGCCGCTACGTTGGCGTCACCCCGGCAGAAGTGGACGAAGATTTCGATTTTGATCAGGCAATGACTGACATCCATAACGAACTCGCGGCGCTCAACAAGGAAGCAAACGGGTTCGCTAAAGCCATCCAACAGAACTTTGAGGAGCTAGGGGCATGACTCGACGTGAATGGCAACCAGTTCAGCTTGATAACTACTGTTCAAAAATCGGGAGTGGCTCAACACCGCGCGGTGGTGAGCAGGTTTATCAGGCAGAAGGAACAGCTCTCATACGCAGCCAGAATGTTTACAACGGTCAATTCATAACTGATGGTTTGGCATTCCTTGGTGAAGAAGAAGCGACGCAGCTAGATGGCGTTACGGTCGAAAAGGGCGATGTATTGCTAAACATCACCGGCGATTCAGTCGCCCGGTGCTGCCAAGTTCCAGAATCCTTGCTTCCCGCGCGCGTGAACCAACACGTTGCAATCATCCGAGCAAAACCTGAGGAGTTTGATTCACGCTTTCTAAAGTATTTCTTAATTTCGCCATTCATGCAGGCGACGATGCTCTCATTTGCCGGAAACGGTGGAACGCGCAAGGCGCTGACCAAAGAGATGATTCAGAATTTTGCTGTTCCGAAACCGCCATTGCCGATTCAAGAAACAATCAGCGACATTCTTTCCGCCTACGACGGTTCAATAGAAAACAATGGGCGGCGAATTGAGTTGTTGGAGCAAGCGGCGCGACTGCTTTATCAGGAATGGTTTGTTCGCCTCCGCTTCCCCGGCCACGAACACACCAAAATCACTCGAGGCGTTCCGGAAGGATGGGAAAGCATTCCGTTGAAAGACATCGTTGATGTGACTCACGGCTACGCGTTTCTGGGTGAATTCTTTTCGGAAGAACCGACTGCGCGAGTGTTGACGACGCCGGGAAATTTCAGAATCGGCGGAGGAATCAAACTTGGCAAACTGAAGTATTACAGCGAAGAAGGTCCGCTCGACGAGACTTACACGCTCGCGCCTATGGATTTGATTCTAACCATGACGGACCTGAGCCAAATGTGCGACACATTGGGTTTTCCTGCGTTCGTCCCAAAGATGAATGGCTTGACGTTCTTTCACAATCAGCGCGTCGGTAGAGTCGTTCCGACAAGAGAATTTTTTCCGAAGCATTTTCTGTATTGCCTATTCTGTGATGGCCGTTATCGCCATCACGTTGTAGGCGCTGCGACCGGGACATCTGTGAAACATACGTCGCCAACTCGGATTTTGAGTTACACAACGACGATGCCAAAACATGGCGCGCTCATTTCCTCCTTCGAGGAAATTGCGAGTCCACTTTTCCTCCAAATCAATAACCTGATTGAAGCAAACCAAAAACTCCGTGCCGCGCGCGATCTTCTGCTGCCGCGCCTCATGAACGGAGAAATCGCTGTTTGATTTCACCGTGAAAAAGTAAAAAAATGAAAGAAAAGAAAACGCCGAAATCTATCGCAACTATCAATTTCAAAGGTGGTGTCGGCAAAACCACCTGCACGTGGTGTTTGGGTGACCTGCTTTCGACCTTCGGCCAGTCCAATGTCCTCCTGTTCGACTTGGACGCCCAAATGTCCCTCACCCAGGCCATCACCTTGAACGAAGACGGCTCCCTCACGCCGAAATTCCAAAATTGGGCGGATAAGTCCTATAAAAAGAAAAAGTCCATCTTTCACGCTATCGAGGAGTACACCGACGGCGACGGCAAATTTGAATTCGGCGTCAATTTTGATTTCATCTACCAAATCACCGAGCGTTATCATTTCGTCCCTTCCGTCGAGGATCTGTACTGGCTTGAGCTCGACGTCATCCCACGCGATCGGATGCAAACCTTCATGCGGTCGCTCCTGTCCAAGATCACTTGGTCGACAAACGTGCCGGCTTACGATTACGCCCTTTTTGATTGTCCCCCGTCCTTCACGCTTCTGTCGTATTCGGTGCTGTCGGTCTGCGACATGATCTTGATTCCGATCAACCCCGATTTTTATGCTGCTAAGGGCGTTCCCCTGATCCTCAACATGCTCCAGATGCAGATTGAGCCGCTCCCCATACCCAAAATCGGCGTCTTTATGAACAAGGCTAAGCCCTATGGCGGAGGCATGACCAAGGAATCACGTTTCTATTGGGATTCCGTCAAAAGCGTATGCGATCAGGTCACTAAGAAAACTGGCATCAACATTCGGTGCTTCGACAGCCCCATCTACGATCGCGTGAAAATAAAACGCGCGGTGACAACCGGTGGCGTCCCCACCGAATTTGTTTACGATTTCAAACTCCTGTGGACTAATATAGAAAGATTCATCAATGAATAGCGAATTTCCAGAACCAGGCGAAGAAGTCAAGCGCCTCGCCAACGAGATCGAAGCGTTGCGGGGAGAGATGCAACTGTCATTCAGGAAATTGGCCCAGATGGAAAAACGCCTTCGGGCAGTTTTCCCGAACTTGCCGCAAAAACCTAAAGCCATCCCACATCAGGAGCGGCAGGCATCGAGCAAGTCGGATGCCCAGTTGCAGGCAGATTTCCAAGCCATCCTGAAAGCGGTTGAGGAATCCGGGCCCCTCGGTTTCGACACAGCCATGTCCGCCCTACCGCAGGAGGATGTTATTGCCCTTGCGGTTGAACTTGGCGTCGGCCAGCCCAAGCGCACGAGCTTAAACAAGGCGATTGATGGCATACGCAAGCGTATTCAGGAACGCAGGATGCTGGGTCACACTGGCCACGAAAAACAATAACTGTTCACCTATGAGCGAAATCTCGCCCTCAGCCATTCCTTCGCCGCAAGAAAAACCTGTTTTTCTGCAACCGGACCCTCATACAAAAAAATACGAAGCACTGTTCGTCGAGATAGACACTGGCCAGATTAAACTGCCCATGTTCCAGCGAGAGTTTGTTTGGGAAAAGGAGCAGACGGCTAAGCTGATTGATTCAATCCTGAAAGGTTTTCCAATCGGCACGTTCATCTTTTGGAAAACCAGGGAAGAATTGCGCAGTTACAAGGAAGTTGGCAATCACAAGCTGCCCGAAACACCGGATGGCGATTATGTGCAATACATTCTCGACGGCCAGCAGCGCATCACGTCGCTTTACGCCATCCGCAAGGGCATCCGCATCACCAAGGATGGCGTGGAGATTGATTACAAGGACATTTTCATCAATTTGGATTACAGCGCTGCTACTGATGAGCAAATTTGTGTCGCGGAAAAAGAGGAAGGGAAACGCTACATCTCAGTGCATCGTGTGCTGACCAGCGCAGTGACCGATCTGGAAGATGATTTTCCCGACCGACCAAGCCGCAAGATGATCGAACATTACAAGGGCAGACTCACTGGCTACGATTTTCCATCCATCACCATCAAGGATTATCCAATCGAAATCGCGTGCGAGGTGTTTTCGCGCATCAACACCGGAGGCAGGGCGCTCACGGTGTTTGAAATCATGGTTGCGAAGACCTATGACGAGAAAAAGAATTTCGATTTGGTCGAGCGGTTTGAAATGTTGCGGGATGGAACAGACGACGAAAAGGAGTGCTTGATGGCAGCCAAGTTTGAAACTCTCGCAGAGTCCATCATCATGCAATGTGTGTCGGCTATCGCCCAGCGTGCCGTGCGCAGCCGTGATATCCTGAAACTTCGCCGCGAGAAATTTATTGAAAGTTGGCAGCCAACCAAGGCCGCGCTGTTCATGGCGATTGATTTTGTCAGGGCGGAGTTACGCGTGCCCGTGTCCCAGCTTGTGCCGTATCAGGGCGTCTTGATTGCTTTGACATATTTTTTCCACAAAACCGGCAACAAAAAACCCACGATGGAACAGGTGCGTCGGTTGGAGCAGTTCTTTTATTGGGTTGGCTTGACTGAGCGTTACAGTTCAGCCGTAGAAACAAAGATGAGCGAAGATTTCAACAAGATGGATGACATCATCGCCGGGAAAGCTCCCACCTACGCCGCCACGGAGTTGACAATTGACCCGAAGCGGATCGAGGAGACTTGGTTTTCCACGGGCAACGCTTATTGCAAATCCGTCCTCTGCCTGCTCGCCTATCAGCAACCGAAGTCCTTCGACACAAACGGCGCGGTTAATCTCGATAACAGCCATCTCAAAATTGCGACCAGTCGCAACTACCATCACTTCTTCCCTCGCAATTACATGGAAGAGCAGCACAAAGGCAAGGAGCCGAATCTCATCGCGAACATCACGCTATTGGACGGCTATTCTAACAAGCACCGCATAGGCAAAAAGGCGCCGAGCGATTACATCGGAAAATTTGCCAAAGAAAATCCGCACCTGCTGGCCACTCTGCAAACACATCTTATAGCGGATATGGCATCATTCGGCGTGCTCGGAGATGATTACGACTTGTTCATCCGGTCCCGTGCTAAGGCCATCGCAGACGCGCTGAATGCCAAGCTCCTGTCACCCAATGCCACAGCGGTCAACGTGCCTGAGTAAAACTCGGCTTACATCATGATCACGGACATCATTAGCGAAGATCAGAGGGTCGAACCGAAGGCACCCTGCCTACCCACATTATCATTGTCCCTCGGAGTGATCTTGTTATGAGCGGAAACTCCATAGCTGACTCCTCTGCCGTTTCGGTGCCGCGGATGCTCTCCCAGCATCAAGCTGCCATCACCATGTTGGATGAACTTTTAACAAACAGGCCGGAAGAAACTCCATTTGATTGGCTGGACCTCGCTTGTGGCCGCGGACAAATTCTGTCGCATCTTAAAGATGCACTTCCAGAAGATGCAAAGCGCGCCAGGATCCGTTACTTCGGATTCGACGTTGACAACTCCTATGTGCGCGAAGCCGACGCCCGAGCTAAAAGCCTCAATTTTGCCGGTGCCGACATAACAATTGGCCAACTTGATCACTTTCACCAAATTGTCCCACCCGATCAGAAGTACTCGTTCATTACGTTTACGAATGTGGTGCACGAGTTGCCGCCCAGGCTCTTCGGCTCCCTACTGCTCGAACTCATCCTACGAATGAAGCCGACTGGCACGCTGTATATTTTCGATATGGAAAGCCTTGCCGATCCGGAGCTCGGGGCCATCACATGGGACAATAACGAGGTACGCCGTCTTCTCACCTTTATATACAAGGAATTGGGAGCGGCTCAAGGTCCGCCAGGTATACCGCGGTGGCCATATTCGTCCTGTGTCGCGTGGAGTTTTCGGCTACAGCGAGAGAAGCTGGACGTCGGCCCTGATGCATTTGCGCAAAAGATGCCGGAACTGAAGACTAAAATAGAGGCTTTCATTATTGCGCTTTTCAAGGAGCGCTTTGAAAGAACCAAGGAAGCCTTAGAGGATTTGACGAATCTTGGTGGCGCCGAAACAGGTGAAGAACAAACACGCAAGATGAAACTACTTTACGATTTTTGGAGCCTTTCTCGGCTATAGAACCGCCTATGAAAACCATATTTTGCTCCTGCGATCCATTTGATCGAAAAGCGCGCGATATTGCGGAGGGAATACGCCTGAACAGCCATTACTTTGGCTGGGCCTTTATCCCTTATTCTCCGCAGTCGGTGCCATCCATCAGTGAGAGTATATTTGAGCACATCAAGCAAGCATCCTTGGTGCTAGCAATCTTTGGGGAACGTTCTCCAAACGTCCTTCTTGAGTTGGGATACGCGTTGGGTTTGGGCAAGCAAGTCATTATAGTCGCAGACCTGACGAGCGGCCTCCCCTTCGATTTGGCTGCTATTCAAGCGGTTGACTACCGAATGCCCGTCGAGGATATTTGGACAAAAGTCCTCAAGTTCCTCGAAAAATCACCAGCGGAAGGCCGTGCCTCAGATGTCCCTCCTGACCTTCGAAGCATGTTACAACTGAAAGTCGCATTTCCAGAACGCTTTGACCAACTGACCTATGAAGCTTTTGAGAACGCACTCAAACGGGCCTTCGCGGAAAAAGGTTACGAGGTCGAGATCGCTGACCTCGAGAGTGACTACGGTTATGACTTCACCATCAAGCGTGCTCGGGAAACGGCGCTAGTTCAGATTAAAAAAAATAGCCTAAATGGGAAAGTATCCATCGCGGCCGTGCAACAGCTGCTCGGAGCAATTCACGCCAGTGAAGTGCCGAAGGCACTTCTCATCACTACCTCGGAATTCACGGATGCCGCACGTGGTTATGCAAGCCGTCATTCAAGCGAACTAGTGCTTTGGACCGCTCAGGACCTAGTGAAGTTTCTTAACGACCAAATCAGACCGTAGCATCTCGCGCTGAGTCACTGCTATGATAACCGACATCAACAGCGAAGATCGCCTCGTTCAGAAAACCTTCGCGGACCATCTGCGCGATGTTCTTGGTTGGGAAAGCATCTTTGCCCATAACGAGGAAACGTTTGGTCCGACCGGTACGCTGGGCCGGGCGAGCGAACGCGAAGTGATCCTCGTCCGCGACCTTCGCGCCGCCGTGAAGCGTCTCAATCCGTCTCTACCCGAGTCCGCCCGCGAAGAGGCCATTGAAAAACTGACCCGGGTGGACTTCGCTCGCTCCCTCATTCACCACAACCGTGAGTTCTACGATTTCATACGCAATGGAGTCCCCGTCGAATGGCGCGATGCTGGCGGCGAAACTAAATATGCCCACGCCCAGGTCATAGATTTTGCGAACCGCATCGGTGCAGACGGCACGCCGAATAACCGATTCCTTGCCGTACGGGAACTCAAGATTCAGGGCCTTCGTGTCCCACACTACAACCGCCGCGCCGATCTCGTTGGTTTTGTGAATGGCCTACCTTTGGTCTTCATCGAACTCAAAGCGGTTTACCTGAACATGAGGGCAGGTTTCGACAATAATCTCACCGATTACCTCAGCGAAACGAGCATAAACCACGCCTTTCATCACAACGCATTTCTCGTGGTCAGCAATGGCGACCGGGCCCGCTACGGCTCCATCACCAGCAAATGGGAACACTTCACCGAGTGGAAACGTAACGATGAAAAGGACAAAGGCCGCGTGGAAGCTCAAGTCCTGCTCGACGGGATGCTCGCGAAAGATCGACTGCTGGACTTGGTAGAGAATTTTATCCTGTTCGATGAGAGCAAGCCCGGAGGAATCCGCAAAGTCGTGGCTCGCAACCATCAGGTCCTCGGGGTCAACAATGCTGTGGCTTCAGTACAGCGACAGGAGGCTATAAAATCTGAAATTCCGCTCGATCGTCGCTTGAAATATCGCGTTGTCGAAATCCGCCACGAAGCGGACTCGGACTCTGGCCATCAGCCGCTGTTAACAACCGTTCCCGAGGCGAAAGAACTGGCGATGGTGAGCGCCCAAGACTCGAAGGAGACACACGTCGACAAACTGGCTATCATTGAGCGTGCCCATCCAGATTTAGGCCGCCTTGGTGTCTTTTGGCACACACAAGGCAGCGGCAAGTCCTATTCAATGTTAATGTTCGCGGAGAAGGTCAGACGGCATATCCGTGGCAACTTTACCTTTGTCATCGCCACCGACCGGGAAGACCTGGACGACCAAATCTTCCGCACGTTCGTTGGTTGTGGGATCGCAGACGAAAAAACACCGCGAGCACATTCTGGCCGGGAATTGAAGGCTCTACTTCAGCAAAACCATCGGTTCGTCTTTTGCCTGATCCACAAGTTTAACCAGGACGTGGACCCGAACCAACCGTACAGCACACGTGACGACATCATTGTCATATCAGATGAGGCCCACCGCACGCAGGCTGGCAAATTCGCTCGTAATATGCGTCTCGCCTTACCTAATGCATCATTCATTGGTTTCACTGGGACGCCGCTTTTCAAACACGACCATCTGACCAAACGCATCTTCGGAAATTATGTATCCCGCTATGACTTCAAGCGCTCCGAGGAAGACAATTCTACCGTCAAGCTGGTGTATGAAAACCGCGGCGAAAAGCTCGGCATTGCTCGCCTCGATTTGAACGATCGTATCGCTGAGGCTATCTCAAGAGCAGACCTCGACCCAGACAAAGAAGCTCTGCTGGAGCGCTTGCTCGGCCAGGATTACGAGGTTATCACCGCTGACGACAGGCTCGAAAAGGTTGCGACGGACTTCGTCGAGCACTGCGCCACCCGCTGGCAATGCGGCAAATCCATGCTGGTCTGCATCGACAAACTTACATGCGCCAGGATGTACCAGCGGATAATCCCGCTCTGGAAAGCGAAACTCGTCAAGGTCCGGGGTTACGCCCTTTTAAAAGAAGAGGCGCTGAGTCGCGCGGTCGAAGAAAGTCGCAGGGAGGCTCTGACCAGGGAGATTGAATGGCTCCGCGGTCAAGCCCGGTGGCTGGAGACGACAATTATTGAAATTATAATCAGCGAGGCTCAAAATGAGGTTCGCGACTTCGGCAAGTGGGAGTTCGACATTATCCCCCACCG
>Ga0265338_10000587_pt1 | contig 64136 bp, 54 predicted proteins | sample 42126metaG_FD_193579 | JGI IMG/M metagenome (GOLD analysis project Ga0265338, IMG submission 193579) | Rhizosphere microbial communities from Carex aquatilis grown in University of Washington, Seatle, WA, United States - 4-21-26 metaG | ecosystem: Host-associated > Plants > Roots > Rhizosphere...
CATTCCAGCACCATAAAAATTATCAAATGGATATGGTAAATTTTGGTCATAATAATTTGTTGCATATTTAATATACGATATACTCCAATTGAATGTTAATCGAATTCTCGGACTTATAAAATAATTAACATTAAATCCTGACGTAGGCATTATATTCCAATTATTAGTTGAATTTTCAATAACAGTATTCGTTTCTTGTTTGTTTTTCCAAATATTTAACGAATTTACAAATGAAATACTTGTTCTTGAACTCGGATAATATGATAACGTATAACCGGAATTTATACCATAGCAGCTTTTCTTATATTTGATTGTTGTATCAGAATTAGTATTTAATGAATATTTTGAATAATAAGGATTAACAAAGACTGATTGTTGCCAATTTAGATTAATAGGATCTTCGTACGAATTGTTTGATAGTATGGTTAATCCTGATTGATTGTCTTTTATTTTAGTATTTCGTGTATTTATAGTATCATTATTCGTTTGAGTTGTTTTATTATTACTTATATAACGGTAACCTTTCATTTCTACACCAAGAGAACTTCTCCATCCCGAAAGTCTTTGAGGATTGAACGCATACGCCCAATTGTCGTTAATAATGGTAAATGCTTTTATGCTATTGGTTTTTAATAGATTATTTGTGGTAAGAAAGGAATCTAAAACATCCAATTCGTATATCCGCTTGGTTCTTGAATCAAATATCCTTTTGTTTTTAAGTTGTGAAATAAAGCTGGAAAATGCTAAAATTTCATTTGAACTCGGATCGTGATTAAGTAGGTTTTTCTTTTGTAAATCTTGTAGTATATATACTGCGAGATTTGCATCTTGAATAGGATCAATTCTTCCTACACCAACTTGTGCCGTTCCATCTATTGATTGATTCAAATTGTTGCTTTTTGTATTATTTGAAATACTTGAATTAATTGTTAGATAGTTTGTAGTTGTAGATGTTTCTTTGTCTGTATTATTAGTAATATTGCTACTGCCATCTAATTCAATAAAAACTTTTTTAAATAAGTAGTAACGATTGATGCTGGTAAATCCAAGGTTTACTTTTTTATTTGTGTATTTATCGAAAGGTTCATATTGGTTTGAATTTGATTGATATGTACTCATTGAATTTGTTATATTTTCTTTAAGTTGCCATTGGGGAGAATTTTTGTAAAATAGAAAGGAAATGTTATTATTCAGATTATAGTAATTGGAATAACTAGGAACATTGTATGTTTTATTAGAATTACTATTTTCATTTAATGCAGTAGTTAATTCAAATCTTTGCAGCTCGGGAAGTTTGTACGATTTAAGATTAAATGAGTCGAGTTGAGCAAACGTAATTACACGAAGACATACTACAGTCAAGAGGAGGATTGTTCTTTTCATGATTTATGGATTTTATTGTTTATACTAAGCTAATACTAAACAAATATTATGCCATAAATAGTGTTAAGAAGGTTTTTGTTTTGTATTAAAACAAAAAAGCCACCCGAAGGTGGCTTTAATACAAGAATATCTTTATTGAATTAGTTCCTGCTTTGTAATTTCATAAGAAGATGTAAGATCTCAATATATAACCAAACAAGGGTAACTAATAAACCGAACGATGCATACCATTCCATAAACTTTGGAGCTCCTTGTGCAACACCATCTTCAACCATTTTAAAGTCGAGTATTAAGTTTAATGCAGCAATTGCAACAACAACAACACTAAATCCTATACCTATCATTCCATTACCTTGTGTTGGAAGAATAACACCAAACATGTTAAGAATCATTTGTACGAAATAGAATAATGCAATAGCTCCGGTTGCAATCATAATACCCATCATCAATTTTTGAGTAGGTTTAATAAGTTGTAAACGGTAAGCCATTAACATAAGGAAGAATACGCCAAAGGTTAACATTACAGCTTTGATTACGATTCCGGGAAACATTGCTTCAACCCAAGCCGATAGTCCACCAAGGAATAAACCTTCGAAGATAGCATAGATAGGAGCTGTTATGCCTGCCCATTCTTTTTTGAAAATAGTAATAAAGGCAACAATTAATCCACCGATCATACCGCCGATCATCAGCATTGATACTAATCCCGGATTATATAATTGAATGCCGGTTGCTGTTTGGGTGTATGGTAATGCTGCTTTCCATGTTAAAGAAGCCGAAACGATTACCATAAGGAGCATCAAGAAAGTTTTGTTTACCGTGCCATTCATTGTCATTACTTGAGTTTGGTCGGTTGTGTAAGCAGAAGTATTAAACTTTGTTCTGCTAAAAATTGGATTTGATGATTTTTCAAACATAGTTTTAGTTATTAATAGTACATAAAGTCATTTTTAACACATTCAACGATAAAAAGGCTTTGTTTCGTGTTTATCGTTTCAAGTTTTTTAAGAAATGTTTCGATCGTGTCTTTATGACCTTTTCGAGCTATTTCTGAAAGTGCAAAGCTAATACTTTTCGATGGAAGAATAAAATCTTGTGCAATTTCGTAATGGAGTACATCAAAAAACAAGCCAAAGTCGAAATCTATTATTGTATTCGTTTTAAACTTGCGATTTATCGTACTATATGCTGTCAGTTTGACCGCTTGCGAGGTATTTTGACACCATCCCATAAGGATGTTTTGTGGAATGTCAGCATCTTTAAGGATACTAAATGCCGCTTGTTCGGCTAATTCGGTGTTGTTGATTTGAAGAACTATTTCGTTTAATTCGTCAATGGTTATGAGTTTCGGATCGAACATATAGAGTGCAAAGAGTTTCGTTTCGCGCATATTTTCTTTCCAAAGCTTAAGAGCTATGTGATGATTGCAACCCAACTCTTTTGCATATTGACGGATATGAATAATGGAAACTCCATAATTCATATTGTACTGTATTCCTCTTTTGTTCATCATACCCGCTGTTTCGCCATTGCGGTGAGCTCTGATGAAATGAAGCACTTGTGCATGTACGCTTATGGTGAGATTATTCGGATTATTATTTTGCATAAATAAGTTTTTTCTCTTTCTCTATTTCCACTTTCATTTGTGGTGAAATACCTTGCAAAGTAACGAGGTCTATGCTTTTGTCAAGAAGAAATTCTAAATCATGTTTCATTCTTATGAATTGTAAACCTATTCTTTGGCTATTATCTAATTCAAGTAAAAGATCAATATCGCTTGTTATACTTGCATCTCCTCGTACATAAGATCCAAAAAGATATGCCTTAAATACTGGCTTTGTTTGCAAATATTCTTTGATGATTTCTATTTTTTCAGGTTCTAGATACATCTATGATATTTTAATTTGTCTAAGGTATTCTTGATATAAATCTTCTTTTTTGTTATTCCAAAAATGTAAACCAGACGTTTGTGACGGAAGTATTCGAACATCCGAATCTGTCTCTGGTAATTCTTCAATAAAGGTGACAATAACTTTAAAGCTCTTTTCTTCTGAGAACTTGTCGGTTATTATTACTGATTTTCCATCGTATATGCCATTAATAGATAACATCTTATTGACTTTATACAAATATACGATATAAATTTGTTAATCAACCTTTCCACCAATTTTAGCAAAGTCGTCGTAGAAGCTCGGATATGATTTTGCAATGCATTCAGCGTTTTCAATTACAATTGCTTTTGATGATAAAAGAGCTGCTACAGCTGCTGCCATTGCAATGCGATGATCGTTATTGGCATGAATGGTACCTCCGCTTACTGTTTTTCCAAACACATACATACTATCGCCATCAAGTTCTATTTTGGTACCTATTTTTGCAAATTCTGTTTGTAATACCAATGCCCGGTCGCTTTCTTTATGTTTTAATCGCGATACTCCTTTAATGGTACTTGTACCTTCGCAATGGCAAGCCAATGATACAAGCGGTGGGAATAAATCGGGACATTCCGTTGCATCAAATTCAAATGCTTGTAGATTGTGTTTCTTTACCAGTATGTTTGTTTCGTAGCTTTCAACAATTGCTCCGGCACTTTTTATCGCTTTCAGAATTTGTAAGTCGGCCTGCAAAGAGTTTGAACGAATATTGGTAACCGTAACTTCACCGCCTAATGCTGCTGCTACAAGTAAAAATGCTGCTCCGCTCCAGTCGCCTTCTACAGAATATTCGCGAGCTTTATAGGTTTGTTTTCCTTTTATGGAAAAGGTTTTGTAATTATCGTGCGAAATAGTAACTCCAAAATCTTTAACAATATCGATAGTCATATCGATATAAGGTTTACTGGTTAAATCGGTAACATTGAGTGTGGTGTCGTTTGCTGCTAACGGAAGTGCTATGAGCATTCCAGTAAGCATTTGTGAACTAATTGAACCATCGACATCGGCATAATTACCTTGTAAAGGACCTTGTACCGTAATCGGAACAAAGCCTTGGTTCGTTGTAATTTCAACACCCAATTGGGTTAACGGTTGTTCAAGCATTGAGATAGGGCGTCTTTGTAAAGAGCCCTCACCATGTAACGTCATCTTTTTATTGCATAATGATGCAATTGGGGTAAACATTCTGATTCCTAATCCGGCTTCTCCACACGAAAAGTTGTCGACTTTAGGATTCAATCCTCCATTAATGGTAACCGTTGTTCCATTAACGGAAACTGTTGCACCCAGACATTCGGAAATGAGTAGAGCAGTATCACTGTCGTTGCAGGGAGTATAGTTATATAAAATAGATTTTCCTTTTGCTAAGGTTGCAATTGCAATGGCACGTTGCATCATACTTTTTGATGCCGGGGCAGGGATTGATCCTTTTATAATGGAAGGGTATATCGTTTTAATCATGTTTAATCGTTTAAACGTTTCAGGTTTAAAAAACCTGAAACGTTTATTTATACTTATCTTATTCTAGTAATTTCATCGACTATCTTATCGCTAATAGTATCGGCATCAAATTTCTCAGTGTTAATAATCACATCGCTTGCTTGTGCATAATATTGTTTTCGTTGTTCCAGTAATGATTTTGCTTTTTCCAGCGGATTTTCAACATTCAATAAAGGTCGTGTTTCCAAGTTAATTCGTTTTATGGTCGATTCGGGTGTTGCATATAACCATAAGACAATGCAATATTGCTTTAGTAAGGCTCTGTTTTCGTCGTTAATTGCCAAACCGCCACCACAGGATATAATTTGTTGACCAGGTGCATCAATCACGCTTTGTAAAACGTCTCTCTCACATTTCCTGAAATAAGCTTCTCCATGGAGTTCAAAGATTTCTGGTATGGATTTTCCTTCGCGTGCAACAATTAAATCGTCGGTATCGACAAAGGGAATATTGAGTTTCTTGGCAAGTTTCTTTCCTACGGTTGTCTTTCCTGATCCCATAAAACCGATAAGAGCTATTTTATTACAACGAGCTTGGAGGTTGTAGGTTGAAAAACCTGATATCATAGAATCAGAAATAGGATCATTCCCTAAGAAATAGGTATATGCTTTTATTCCTTGAACTACTAACCATTGGGAAGCATCAATAATAGTACAGCCTTTTTCTTTTGCCATTGCAATTATTGATGAATCTTTATAATTAGCATCAAAAATGACATGTTTATTTGATAACCAAGCTGGATTTATAGGATTGACATTTTGGGTTAATGCTATTATAATGATATCAGCTTGAGGGATTAGCGTTGATAGATCTTCAAGTCCTGCATAATCACAATCTAGTTTTTCTGCAACAGCTTTGGCTTTTTCAATTGTTCTATTGACAATAGTAATCTTTGCGTCTTTTGTTTTTAATCCATATGCAGCAGCTTTTCCTGCTCCACTAGCTCCTATTATAATGCATTTATAAAGGTTTAATGAATGTGTTTCCCAGTCAAATGGTTGTAATTGATTCAAAATCGGAATAAGAACACCAACCCAATCAGTATTGTATCCTTTTAGTTTGCCATTTTCATTTACAACAGTATTAACCGCACCTATAAAATTTGCAGAATCATCTATTTCATCAAGAAAAGGCATAATCTCTTCTTTAAAAGGAGCTGTCACATTCATTCCTTTCATACCTAAAGAACGAAATGTTTTAATAGCTTCTTTGGCTGTATCGGCAGCTAAACGGGTATAGCAAGCATGTATATTCGATTCTTGAAAGGCAGTATTAAACATTCCCGGACTTTTACTATGAAGAACAGGATTTCCAGTAACTGCAAAAAGTTGGAAATGCGACATTGGTATACAATAATTAGAAGAACAAAGACGTTCAATTTTTGCAAATATCGTTCTTTGCCAATCAAATGAGAAATATTTTAAAATAAATGTTATTGTTTGTAAGAAAATAGAGCGAACTTAGTCAAAAGCTTCAGTAACGAAATTTAATTAAAGTTAAACACATTTAAAAACACATTTATGGCAGTATTAGTAGGAAAAAAAGCTCCGATCTTTAAAGCAAACGCGGTAATTAATGGAGGAGAAATTGTAGAAGGTTACAGTCTTGAACAGTTCATTGGAAAGAAATATGTTGTATTGTTCTTCTATCCTGCAGATTTTACTTTTGTTTGTCCAACAGAACTTCTCGCTTTTCAAGACAAAGTTGAAGAATTTGCTAAACGCGACACCGTTGTTGTAGGTATTTCTGTCGATTCACAATTTTCGCATTGGAAATGGTTACAAACAGAATTAAAAGATGGTGGAATAAAAGGGGTTACCTATCCACTTGTTGCCGATGCATCTAAAACAATTGCCGAAAACTTTGATGTTTTAGCTGGAGAATATGATATTGATGATAATGGTAATGCTTCATTCACCGGTGCTCCTTTGGCATATCGCGGAACATTCCTTATCGATAAACAAGGTATTGTAAAGCATCAATTGGTTAATGACCTTCCTTTAGGTCGTAGTATTGATGAAACATTACGTACGCTCGATGCTCTTCAATTTGTGGAAATCCATGGTGAAGTTTGTCCTGCTAACTGGAAAAAAGGCGATAAAGCAATGAAACCCACACAAGATGGTGTTGCATCGTATCTCGCTTCAAAATAATTAAACGTTTGGTTTCTGTTTTTTCATAGCTGGGTTAAACCGCCTCGTTGCAATGACGCAATGGGGCGGTTTTTTTTTGAGATAATTGGAATACGTTATACGTTACAAGTTACAATGTATGAAGAGGGGATGAAATTCGTTAGGGTAGAATTTAAAGATATATATTCTTTACAAAAGACCGATCCAACAGTAATAATGCGGGAATATTTCTTGTAATGCAACGTCTTGTTCAAAGATTCCGAATACGCTCGATCCACTTCCACTCATTGCTGCATATAAAGCACCTTGTTTGTATAAGGTTTCTTTAATTTCTGCTATGTTAGGATATTTGGGGAAGATGCTTTTCTCGAAATCGTTAAAGATATATTTATTCCATTCGGATATAGGTTTTTGTATGCTTTCGCGTAAATCATATTCAGGTTGATGTGGTATTATTGATGCAAAAGCTTCTGAAGTCGGTACATGAATACCCGGATTAATCAAAACTAAAAAACATCCATCAAGGTTCAAGGTAACAGGTTCCAATATTTCGCCTCTCCCGGTTCCATAACACGAACGGTTGATTACAAAAATAGGACAATCGCTTCCTAATGCTAACGCATATTCAATCATTTTTTCTTTTGATATGCCAAGTTTAAAGTAGTCGTTCAATAGTTTGATGGTATATGTTGCATCGGACGATCCACCACCTAATCCGGCTCCAAAAGGTATTGCTTTATGCAAATGGATATGTACCGGAGGAATGTCAAAATCTTGTTTTAGAAGTTTCCATGCTTTAATACATAGATTGTCGAGCGGATTGCCATCGATAATCAAACCTGAATTTTCGAATTGTAATGAGTCGCTTTCTATACATTCCAATGCATCTTTCATTCCAATAGGGAAAAAGATCGTTTCGAGGTTATGAAAGCCATCGGAGCGTTTTTCTACGACATTGAGTCCGATATTAATCTTAGCATTAGGAAAACAAATCATTGTTTGTTATGTCTTTAGATTGAGGTTGAAGCGATCTTTGAGCTTTGCAAGGTTTTGGTTTTTCTCAAGAAGGAAATTGTATTTTTCGTGTGCATTATAGGGCTTCGCAACTTTTTCGCCTAACTCTGCAACGGTAACATTTATGGTGAAATTTGCAATCGATAGTTTTTGACAAATGCGTTGTTTCAGGTCTTTTAGAATTTCCGTTTTAAACAATTCCTCTTGAGTTGACGACGATAGTGTTATTTCAAGTATACTGTTTTTAATAGTATATTTTGCTGTTGAAATAACCCCTGCATGACGTGGTTGTGATGATTCAAGCTCATTATAATACGATTCCCATACTTCGGCAATTGCTGCTTGTGCATCAGCCGAATTCAACGGTATTGCCGATTGAGTTGGTATTGAAGGTGTTTCAATTATTTTTTCAACAACGCTACCGATAGTCTGAGCCGGTTTTGAAGGTTCGTTACCAACGGAAGGTATTTGTCCTGAAATAATATTTTTAAAAGAGAAATTGGTTGGTTTAGGTGTTGGAGCTTGATTTACAACTGGCGATGGTATCGGTTGTGAGCTTTTAACCTGCGAAGGTGTTGTAGGAGAACTCTTCGTTTGAGAAGCTTTATCTGCTTCTAATTGTTCATTTTTTTTTTAATGATGTTACTGAATTGTAACAAGGCAAGCTCAACATGCAAACGTTTATTCTTGCTGGCTTTGTAGCTGAGATCGCTTCGGGAGCCTATTTCGAGTGCCGAATAGAGAAAATCGACCGGTGTTTTTTGTGCTTGTGTCTTATACTTCTCACGAATAGAGGCTCCGACTTCTAGCAGTTGGATTGTAATAGGATCTTTACAAACAAGTAAATCTCTAAAATGTTCACTTATTCCTACCAAGAAATTGTGTCCATCAAAACCGTTGTCAAGAATTTCATCAAAGGTTACCAAAGTATCGGCATATCTTCCTTCTAAAAATGCATCGACCAGTTTGAAATAATAATCGTAGTCGAGAACGTTCAGGTTTTCAATTGTTCCTTTATAGGTAATTGAATTACCACAGAAACTAACTATCTGGTCGAAAATAGAAAGGGCATCGCGCATTGCACCGTCTGCTTTTAAGGCAATAACGTTCAAAGCTTCGACTTCTACACTTACTTCTTCTTTTTTTGCTACATAGCCAAGATAATTAACCGTGTCTTCAACCTTTATCCGGTTAAAATCGAAGATCTGGCAACGCGAAAGTATAGTGGGTAATATTTTGTGTTTTTCAGTAGTAGCAAGTATAAACACAGCATGTCGAGGCGGTTCTTCCAATGTTTTTAGAAAGGCATTGAATGCACTTGCCGATAACATATGAACCTCATCGATTATATATACACTGAATTTTCCTATTTGGGGAGGTATTCTCACTTGTTCGATCAATGTACGGATATCGTCAACCGAGTTGTTCGATGCAGCATCAAGTTCATGTATATTGAACGACGCCGATTCGTTAAACGATTTACACGATTCGCACTTGTCGCATGCTTCGATTTCGGGTGAAAGATTCTGGCAATTGATTGTCTTGGCAAAAATGCGGGCACAAGTGGTTTTTCCTACTCCTCGTGGTCCGCAGAATAAATATGCCTGACCTAAATGATTGTTCTTAATGGAATTCTTAAGTGTGGCAGTAATGTTCAATTGACCTACAACCGAATCGAATGTGGCGGGGCGGTATTTTCGTGCTGAAACAATGAAATCGCTCATGGTCAAATTATTACTTTAAACAACTTAATGTTGCTTACCTAATGGCAAACGTACATAATTTTTTTAAAATTCTATTTAGGAAAATTAAGATAAAATAGAATGTTAATAATTTTTAATTCGATATTACTTTTTGATTAGATGATATGGTTGTTCCATCTTCTTTAATAGAGCATGTTGAATAACTCAATGGTACTAATAATAATTGTTTTTTATATTCTAACCAATAGCTAGGTTAGAAATTATTGTTGGGAGTATGTTTAATGGAGAATCATTATGCGAAACAACTATTAATGAAGATTCAAACATTTTTGTATCTTTGAATCAAATTGATTGGATGGATAAAAAGACTACATATTGGATTGATATCTCAGATTATGATTTAGAAACTGCAAATGCAATGCTTCAAAGTAAAAGATATTTGTATGTCGGTTATATGTGTCATCAAACAATTGAAAAAGCATTCAAAGCATATTTTACCAAAGCTACATCTGAAACTCCACCATACTCTCATAGTTTATCATTTCTTGCTAAGAAAGGTGGATTATATGAATTATTAACCGAAGCACAAAAAGAATTTATCGATCAGATCGAACCATTGAATATTGAAGCACGTTATCCTTCTCATAAAGAAAGATTAATGAAAAGTTTAACCGATGCGAAATGCATTGAAATTATTCAAAAGACAAAAGAATTACAAGAATGGATAAAGGAGAAGCTATAAAAAAGGTACAAGCATACCGATTATTATTAAAAGATTACTTTCAACTCGAAAATGTTTATCTTTTCGGTTCATATGCAAAGAATACCAATCGTGAAGATAGTGATATTGATGTTGCTATTATAGTTAATACTATTGATGGTGATTATTTTTCGGTAAATTCCTTATTATGGAAATTACGTCGACTTATTGATGACAGAATTGAACCGATATTAATAGAGAAAGATTTTGATGATGCAAACTTTCTCGAAGAGATTCTAAAAACAGGAATAGAAATTATATAAATTTACAACGAATCCTCATACTTTGGCTCTTATCTAAATTTATAAGTAACAAGTAACGTTTCATTCTTTGACTACAAACAAGTCAATCGATTTCTATTAGATTATAAAATATTTGTTTCTCTTCAAAGATTACGTTTTTGCAATAGTTATTCGCTACATTTGTAGTACACTAAAAGTATTTTTCATGGTAAGACCCGGCACATACAATAACTTGACAGTTACAAAAATAGTTGATTTCGGTGTTTATTTAGACGGAGGTGTTTATGACGAAATACTGATGCCTAAACGGTATGTACCCGAAGGTTGTAACGTAGGCGATCAGGTTTTGGTATTTGTCTATTTCGATTCCGAAGACAGAGTTGTAGCAACAACTGAAACGCCCAAAGCCATTGTAGGTGACTTTGCTGCAATGGAAGTTGTAGCGGTAAATACAATGGGAGCATTTATGAATTGGGGTTTGTTGAAAGATCTCTTTGTGCCATTTCGCGAGCAAAAATACAAGATGGAAGAAGGCAAAACGTATGTAGTGTATGTGATGTATGATGCCGATTCGGATAGAATAATCGGAACTTCTAAAATAGACAGGTTTCTCAATATTGAACCCGCTACTTTTGTTGATGGTGATGATGTGGAATTACAAATTGCCTATCGTACCCCGTTAGGTTATATGGCAATAATCAACAACACCCATTTCGGACTGTTGTATGCCAACGAAGTTTTTCAACCGTTGGAAATAGGACAGATTGTACCCGGTTTTATAAAGAAAATGCGTGAAGACGAAAGAATCGATCTTTGTTTGCAAAAAAACGGCTATGAACGGGTGCTAGATGTAACCGACACTATTTTATTGAAGTTGCGGGAAGCGGGAGGCACATTAAAGGTAAATGATAAATCATCGGCCGAAATGATTTATTTGCAATTTGCCATCAGCAAAAAGACTTTCAAGAAAGCAGTAGGTTCGTTGTATAAAGATCGGTTTATAACAATCGAAGAAGACGGTATAACCATAACTCATAGAGGAAAAAGTAAGAATATATAATAGTAACCTTTCAAAAAGATCGATATGAAGAAAAGTGTTTTCGTTTTAATAGGAACGGTTTTGTTTGGGTTGAATTCATTTGCAAAAAAGCTTGACGGGTATTATATCACCGGTAAACATGATACGGTAAAAACCGAATTCAATATTCCTTGGATAATCATAGGTGAACCCGATTTCGAGAAATTACAATGGGAAATAGAATATCTCGATTCGAAAGGCGAAAAGCAGATATTAAATCCTGAATGGACAGCAGAAGTAGGGTTTTCGTTTAAAGATAAATCGTATAGAATGATAGTTGTGCGTAATAGTTTATTACTCACCGGTTCGAAGAATAATAAATCGACTTTAATGTATATGAGGATTTTGGTTGACGGATCGTATTTACGATTATTCCAATTTTATGTTGTTTCGACCGCTCCCGGTAATAGTAGTTCGGTATATAATAGTGCAACCGTTGGAAGTTCAACTACAAACGATAAGTACATACTCCAGAAAAAAGATGGTAAACCATTTCGACCCAAGATGTTTACGTTTAATAAAGAAGTTGCTGCATATCTTGCCGATGTGCCCGATTTAGCCAAAAAGATTGAAAAGAAAGATTTAAATGTTAAGGATGTCGAGCAGATTGCAAAAGAATACAATGCTTTGGCAGGAAAACCGGTTGAACAGGTTAAAACAGTTGTTGATAGTAGTTCTGCGAAATGAATTTATAACAAATACATCGACATGCATTAAACATTACGATACAATGACTGTAATTTTGCATCTTATAATGATAGTATAAATAAAAAAAGATACCAATGAGAATTTCTATTAAAGCTGTTACAATCTATATCCTTATATCAATTACTACTATTGTTCATTCACAATCGGTATTTACAAAAGGGGTAAATCTTACCGGTTGGTTCGATTCAAATGGTATAAATCAACTTCAGTTTACCAAGTATTCGAAACAAGATTTGAAAAATATTAAAAGCTTGGGAGCCGATGTAATCCGTTTGCCATTGAATCTTACTATCATGACAAATGGAGCACCCGATTATGTTATATCTCCATTGTTTTTTCAATTTCTCGATTCGGCTGTTTCGTGGGCAGAAGATCTTCAGATTCATTTGATTTTAGATAATCATACCTTCGATCCGAATATCAATACACCGTTAAATTTTGATATTCCGTTACGGAAAGAATGGATTCAAATGGCCAATCATTATAAGAATCGTTCGAATTATATTTTATACGAAGTATTAAATGAACCTCACGGTCCATCTACAGCTCAGTGGTGCAAGATGCAAAAAACGGTAATCGATACCATTAGAACTGTCGATACCAAACATACAATTGTAGTTGGGGCATCGGGTTATAATTCTTATACTGAATTGAAGAATATGACAATTTATTCTGATACAAATCTTATTTATACCTTTCACTTTTACGATCCTATGGTCTTTACTCATCAAGGAGCATCTTGGCTTAACCCTCCTGCCGATTCTTTGAAAGGAGTTCCATTTCCATACAACGATTCTACCATGCCGGTTTGTCCACCTACATTGAAAGGATCATGGTTGGAATCGAATCTTAATCAATATGCAACAATAGGAACCGATTCGAGTGTGAGATCGTTAATCGATATAGCCGTTGCTTTTCAAAAACAAAAGAATGTGAGATTATATTGCGGCGAATATGGAGTATTCAATATAAATAGCAATAACATCGATAGGGTTCATTGGTATAATACGGTAAGAACACATCTCGAAGAAAATAATATTCCATGGACAACCTGGGATTATCAAGATGGTTTCGGATTGTTTATAAAAGGATCGAACGAACAGTTTGACTATGATGTAAATATTCCTTTAGTTCAAACCTTAGGTTTTAACGTTCCTCCTCAAATGGTTTATAAGAAAGAACCCGATAGTGTTGGATTTCCTGTTTATACCGATTATTTAGCTAAAAATATTTTCGATAATTCATGGATTGATTCGTCGGCATTAGCTTTTTATAATAATCAAAGACCAAACAACGGTTCGTATAGCATTCTTTTTCAAGATACAGCCCAATATAGTGGTATCTCGCTTAAATTTTCGCCAGTTAAAGATTTATCGTTACTTAAAACTAATCAATATGCAATAGATTTAATGGTTCGATGTACTAACCCCGGTGCACAATTTGAGATTCGTTTTGTTGACAATAAGACCACCGATACTTCAACACATTCATGGCGGATGAGTTATGAACTAACATCATCGGTTGTAGCTTTTGATAGTCTATGGCATCATGTTCGAATACCTTTTAAAAATATGAACGAAACGGGAGCATGGGATGGTGTTTGGTCTAATCCACGTGGACAATTTGATTGGACTTCGGTTGGCTATTTGGAAATAAGGAACGAACAAAAAGCATTGCCATCACATTCGAAATTGTGGTTGGATAATATAGTTGTTACTAATCTTGATACAGCTCATGTTTTTGATACTACTAAATTAGTTGAAACTCCTATAACATATTCTAAAAATGAAATCGCTACGTTGGATCAATTAAAGATTTATCCAAATCCGTTAAAGCAGCAAACAACTATTTCGTATCGATTAATAAAAGATGCAAATGTTGAGGTAACAATCTTTAATACCTTAGGTCAAAAGGTGTATTCACAAGCTCAAACCAAACAAGCAGCTGGGTTATATTCAACAGTATGGGAACCGGCAGGGTATTCGAATGGTTTATATATATGTCGGATAGTTTCCGAAGATGTTATACTTTCGAAAATTATAGTTGTTGACAAAAAGTAAAGAGGACGTTTTTTTTAGCTCTTTAATAAGTCATCGCAATTTTAGAACGTTGAACATCTCATTAAGATAACTTTGTTTTAGATTTTAATTGAAAAGACTTTAACCACAAAGGAACACAATCTCGCTGTTTCGTTGCCTGTTCATAGCACGACGTTGCCTCGCAATACATTTATGCAAACTATCCCGCTGTTTCGTTGCCTGTTCATAGCACGACGTTGCCTCACAATACCTTTTTACAAACTATTTCGCTGTTTCGTTGCCTGTGAATAGCACGACTTTGCCTCGCAATAGCTTTTTACAAACTATTTCGCTGTTTGGTTGCTTGCGAATAGCACGACGTTGCCTCGCAATAGATTTATGCTAATTATCATGCTGTTTCGTTGCCTACTAACAGCACGATGTTACTTCGCAATCGTTTTTATAATGGCTATTTCGTAATAACCACGGATTGCATTCGTGATTACTCACCTTCAAGCCCTTCAGGCTTATATTCGATTTAACGTTAGTATGTCATGTTTGCGAGTTCAGATGGTATTTGTATTGTATTACTATTTTGCTCTTAATAGAATGTAGCTGTTTTAAACTACTACTATATAACTAAAATGATAATTATAGTTTACTAGATGCTATTGAACCCTATTCAGGATTTCTATCATTTTGTATTCTTACACCCCGTATTTCATACGGAGCTATTGAAATTAAACCACTTCGTGGTTGTTGACAGAGTAAAATCCTGAAGGGATTTAATGTGAATAGCCACGGGCGAAACCCGTGGTAGAATGGTGAAAACGATTCTGAACCCTGAATGGGTTCAATATCCAATTGATATAAATACCTAGATCACTTTAATATATAATAAAGTGATCTTAATTAGATGTTCAATTTTTAAATATTGCGATCACTTTGTAATTATCATTTTATCGGTATAAGAAATAGTTTTACCAACTACGTTTATAAAGTATATACCGGGTTGCAATGAATTTTCGTTATAATCGAATCGAATGGTTTGATTATTCGATTTTGTAATTATCCTGCCTGATATATCGATAATACTTATGGTTACCATTTCGTTCTCTTTATTATCAAACGAAACGCTGAACGAACCTTTATTGGGGTTTGGATATATATGCGATACCGATTGTTTTACGTTATTATCGGCTAAAACAATAGCTTTAGTATAATAATAGGTTGAACGGTTACTTTGATAGCTCTTGTTGTTTGCATCGTATCCATAATATATAGTTGAAAGTAATTTATCGTTCATATAATAACCTTCCTGAACTTTTATGGTATTTCGAGAGATTGTAGTATCCATAATGTTTTCGCTTTTATCAGACGCAATCCATTTCTGATTAACATCATCCCACTTATATAATTCTTTTGTTAAAATATCTCCATGGGTTGTTACTGTTAAAGTGTCTTTTGAAAACATTTCCCAAACATTAGTGGTAAAATTCCAGTTATTATTAATGCTGTGAATTGGATATCCATTTGCATCATATTCATAGAGGTTTTTATTGGTTTGCGACCATGAGTTTTGGTTCCAATTCGACTGGATCAGTTGAGTTATGTGTCCATTGGTAAGCGTGTAATCGTCTTTAAAATGATATTTCCAAACCGATGAACTATAGTCGTAATTAATATCTTGAATCAACTGATTGTTGCTGTTAAAATGTTTCTCGGTTTTTTCGCTGAAAACCCAAACAAGGTTGATGTAATCCCAGTTAGAATAGGTATCTGCCGTATCGTTTCCATTATTGTCGTACAAATAATCGCTCTTAGCTGCTTGAATCCATTTGCTTGAATCGGGATTCCAATTTGAACTTATAAAGCTTTTTGTTGAATTGTTGTTATTATAGGTATATTCCTTTTTAGAGGCATCATATCCCATCCAACTTTTCGATACATCATCCCACATATAATAACTATCGGATAACAATAGGTTATTTGCATCATAGACATAATCTTCTTTTTCAGAATATATCCAATTACTTTGGATATCTTGTCTCCAATAAGAAACGTACCCGGTATTGTTCCCAACAGAATCGAATGCAAAAATAGATTTACCCAATATCGACCAGGTTTTAGCTGTTGAATCATACTTTTCAGTTAAAGAACTATCGAGCGTTTCGGTAAATGGTCCGATATAGCTTTTTAACCTGCTACTCTTTATGTGGTTAGCGTTTGAGTTCATTACATCTGTTGTAGCATTTGTTTTATATTTCAAAGCAAGTAATGAATTGCTTTGACTCAAAACAACTAACGTTAGGGAACAGAAAATTAAAGTCGTAAATATGTTTCTCATAGCATTATTTATTATATTAATAGGAACTATGTGGTGTGTATTTACTTACTAATACCTTTGATTGAAGAAATATGTTTCGAAACAGCTGTTTTATTATTCTTTCGCAAAAACATTTTAAGTTGAAAGTTCTGTTTCTCAAATTAATATAAATAGTAATTTAGGCGAAAATTTTACAATGAACAAGCCATTAGTTATCGTTCTTCTACTCAGTATTGTTTCGTGTTCGGAAAAGATTGAAAAGAAATCGTTCAAATCTTTTCTTAACGAACCGTGTATGATAGTTTCGAGTGACTCTGATAACAGTATTGAAGATCATTATTTCGTTGTTAACGATTGCGATTCTATTCATTTATCAATCAATGTATCATTGCCTTTCGAATTTTACATAAATTCTAAAAATTGCAATTCATGGATCATAGGATGGGGGAACAATAAACCCTATTATGATGCCGGTGTTGAAAATTGCAGGGCAATAAAAAGTATCGATAGTAAAACAGGTAGTGTTGAGCTTGGTGCTATTGTAAGGGGTAAAGGCTTTCCTCGAAAACAACAGCGTATTGTTTTTTGGAATAAATCGCCATCGGGATACTTAAACCGTTTAATAAAACCAATAGTTGATTCGCATATATGGCCGGAATTTGCTGGTACATCGATGTTCTTCGGTTCTGTTGAATTCGATAGTTTGCAGGGTAAATGGATGATGCTTGTAAACGAAAATGATACCTCTAAAATTCAGATTTATGCTGCACAATCGAATAATCTCATCGAATGGAAGCCTGCCAATAATGCAAAGCCTATACTTACTGCCGGCGATTTTAAAAATTGTCGATGGGCAGGGGTCGATAAAACCGGGTTGATTGCTCAAACGGCAAAGGTTACCGACATTGTTCGTTACAAGAATAAATGGTATTTATTCTTAGATGGGTATGATAGTAAAGGTAAAAGGAATATTGGTGTTGCAATATCAGAACATTCATTACTTGGACCATATTCAATAGCCGATAAACCGTTATTAATTCCGGGGTATAAGGGTAGTTGGAATGATGATGCGGTGTTTTCGGCTAAAGTAAAAAGATATAAAGATGGATTCATTTTATTTTACGATGGCAAGAATAGTGCTGGGGCTGAAAATATAGGAATGGCTACATCAACTGATTTGATTCATTGGACAAATTCATTTTATAATCCGGTAATTGTTCAACATAGCGGATGGCGTAGTTCTGTTTTATGTACTGAACCAAGTTGTATAGAAATTCATAACGATAGTATTATGTTGTTGATTGCAGGCATGAAAACGTTTAATACCGGCTTTTGGAATCGTTATTTTTCAAAAGGAATGTTTATGGGCAAATCGGGCAATGTTGACGATACACAATTGGGCATGTATCTGTCGACCGATGGAGGTAAAAGCTTTGTAGCACATTCACAGAATCCGGTATTTACGAACGATTATTCGAATAAATACGAAAATGAACATATGGGGATAAATGTTAAAAAGATAGTAACCGATACAGCCGACATTATTATATATCAGGCTAAGTCGAGCTTTGAAGGATTAAAATACAATATTATGCTTCGATCGAAAACAAAAAAAAACAGCCATTGATGACTGTCTTTTCATTATCGTTTTTAAAAACTATCTTATTATTGTTTTATCTCTTTCAGGACCTACAGAGATGATAGTGATTTTTACACCGGTTTCTTTTTCAATATAGGTAATATAGGTTTTGAATTCGGCAGGAAGTTCGTCGAAGGTAGCAGCATTACAAATATCTGTTTTCCAACCTTTAAATTCGCGATAGACAGGTTCCACTTTTTGATCGTCAAACGGAATGTAATCGATTTCTTTACCTTCGCTGATGTAGTTTGTACAAACCTTAATTGAATCAAATCCGCTTAGTACGTCCGATTTCATCATTATCAAATCAGAAACGCCATTAATCATTATCGAATATTTAAGGGCAGGCATATCAAGCCATCCGCAACGGCGTGGACGTCCGGTTGTTGAACCGAATTCTTTTCCAATCTTACGCATTGTAGCACCGGGACCTTCTTCGTCGAAAAGTTCGGTAGGGAACGGTCCGCTTCCGACTCTTGTACAATATGCTTTGAAAATACCGAATACTTTTCCTATTTTATTCGGTGCAATGCCTAAACCAGTACAAGCACCGGCAGTTATAGTGTTAGACGATGTAACAAACGGATATGAACCGAATTCAATATCGAGCAACGTACCTTGGGCACCTTCTGCAAGTATTGAATGTCCGTCTTTAATATGTTGATTAATTACAAATTCCGAATCGATTGTTTCGAAGCTTTTTATCAATTCTATTCCTTCCATCCAAAGTTTTTCATAGGCTTCAATATCGAAATCGAAGCTGTAATCTTTAAGGATTTCCAAATGCGATTCTTTTAGCTTTTTATATTTCGCTTCAAAATCGTGTTTAATATCGCCAATGCGTAAACCTACACGGGCAATTTTATCGGTATAAGTTGGACCTATACCTTTTTTTGTAGAACCTATTTTATTAACTCCTTTAGCAGTTTCATAAGCATGGTCAAGTGCAATATGGGTTGGAATGATAAGATGAGCACGATTAGATATCTGCAGTTTTTTGCGTATATCAATGCCCAATGCTTCTATCTTTTCTATTTCGTTTTTAAAAATCTTCGGATCAATTACAACACCATTACCAATAATGTTCATTGCATTTTCACGAAAAATGCCGGAAGGGATAGTATGTAAAACATGTTGCGTATCGTTGAATTTTAAGGTATGACCGGCATTGGGTCCACCTTGAAAGCGTGCAATCACATTATAACCGGGAGTTAGTACATCCACAATTTTCCCTTTACCTTCATCACCCCATTGGAGTCCTAAAAGAACATCAACTTTCATTTAATCAATTATTTAATTATTATGCTTTGCAATTTTCGCAAAGACCGTAAAAGTACAAAGAATGTTTAATAATTGTAAACTTTTGCGAACTTTCTATTGAAGATTTTATTAACTGTATTCTTGGATCGCAAAACTCCAATACAGCATTGCATTGGGTGCATATTAAATGACCATGTTGAGTATTATGGTATGCCTTTTCGAAAAACGAAACGGTTGAATTGAAACTATGCTTAATCACAAGATTGGCTTTTAAGAGTAGTTCCATAGTATTATACAACGTAGCACGGCTAACCCTGTATTTTTTTTCTTTCATGGCGTTATATAAATCTTCAATATCGAAATGCCCTGGACGTGAATATATTTCTTCTAATATAGCAAATCGTTCGGGTGTTTTTCGATGCTCGTTTTTTTCAAGATATTGTATGAAAATATCTTGAACGGCTGTTAATTCATTTAGATTGGTAGACATACTTATTTACATAAAAGATCTTGATAAGCTTTAACACCTTCTTCGAACAGGTGCATTGCATCAAAGAGTTTGCTCTTTATTTTTCCACCGGCTGCATTATGATGACCTCCTCCATTAAAGAATTCGGCTGCAAATTTATTTGCTGGGAAATCTCCTTTAGAACGTAATGAAACTTTAATCATATCAGGAGTTTCGGTAAAAAAAGCACAGAATTTAATTCCTTTGATTGAAAGCGGAATATTAACAAAACCCTCCGAATCGCCTGGCCGGTATCCAAAGTACTTTTGCTGACCTTCGGTTATAAACATATAGGCAGTGTTCGATTGATAAAGAACGCGTAGGTTTTTGCTTAAGATGTCTCCCAATAAACGAATGCGTCCTTCGGGATAATTGTTTAAAACTAAATCGTGTATTTCTGTTTTATCGATGCCACAAGTTAGTAAATCGGCAACGGCATAATAGGTATCGGGATTCGACGAGTTATGACTCATTCCACCCGTGTCTGTTAATATTCCGGTATAAAGCGATTCGGCAACTGTTTTGGTTATGAATTGGCGGTAACCTAATTGGCATATTGTCCAATACGAAATTTCGGATGTTGAACTGGCTTCGGGTATTGATATTATTTCAGATGCAAAACTTTGTGGAAACGGATGATGATCTATCATTACGATTGTTCCTTTAAATGCTTCGATTAAAGGTTTTACTTTATCAGTACGGTCGATATGATTAAAATCGACACATAATAATACATCGGCTTTATCTAAAATGCTTTTTACTTCTTCTTCTTTTGTGTCGAAGCAGACCATTGTTTCCGAATCGTTTATCCATTTGAAAAATTCAGGACAGTCGTTCGGTGCAATTACATTCGATTGCTTGTTAAGATTCTTTAATAAATTATGCCATCCAAAAGCCGATCCTATTGCATCACCATCGGGATTAACATGAACTATAATAGCAAACGTTTTGTTCGATTCGATTATGTTCTTAATGTTTTTAATTGTTTGTTCTGTTATTATCATAGATATTTGTACTTAATAGAGTTACTACAAAGGTAGCTGTAAAAACGCTTTAGTATATGTACTTACTGTCTTTTTTTCTAATTTTTACTGTAAGTTTGTAAAATAGATAAATTATACACTATAATATTACCGATACGATGATTAGATTTTGCTTTAATGTTGCTTTATTATTCCTATCAATTATTTCCTTTTCGCAAAATGCGGTTATTAGAGGAAAGATTTTCGATGCTACAAATAATTCGCCTTTACCATTTGTAAATGTAATTATTACAGGAACAACAACCGGAGTGGCAACAGATAATGATGGCAATTTTACCCTTTCGGGTCTTAAACCCGGTTATGTGAGTCTTACAGCTTCGTTTATCGGATATGAAACAACGGTTTCGCGCGATGTTTTAGTTAGCAATGCTAAGGTAGCATACGTTGAAATTGCTTTGCCTCAATCTTCAAAACAAATTGACGAAGTGGTAGTTAAAACATCGTACTTTAAAAAGACAGAAGAAAGTCCGTTATCGCTAAAATCTATTGGTTTAACCGAAATTGAGTCAAATCCGGGAAGTAATCGTGATATATCGAAAGTTATTCAATCTTTTCCTGGAGTTGGTGCTTCATCTATATCACGTAATGATATTATTATTCGTGGTGGTGGACCAAGTGAAAGTCGCTTTTTTTTAGATGGAGTTGAAATACCTTATCTCAATCATTTTGCAACACAAGGAGCATCTGGTGGTTCGAATGGTATTATTAATGCTGATTTTATTTCGGGTGTTAATTTTTACTCAGGAGCTTTTCCGGCAAGTAGAGGAAATGCTTTAAGCGGTGTTTTCGATTTTACACAAATAAATGGTAATCACGATAAAATTAAAACGAGAGCTAGCCTCGGTGCTTCGGATATGTCAATAACTTTAGATGGTCCATTGGGCGAAAAAAGCGATTTTATCGTTTCGTTTCGTCGATCATATCTTAAATTCTTATTTAGCATGCTCGGTTTACCCTTTTTACCAACGTACAACGATTACCAATTAAAGTATCGATATAAAATCGGTAATAAAGACGAGTTTACTCTTATTAGTATAGGAGCTCTCGATTTGTTTAAATTAAATACCGGAATCAAAAGCCCAACTCCCGAACAAGAATATTTGCTTACATCACTTCCCATTTACCAACAATGGAGTTATACAATTGGGGGTGTTTATAAACATTTTGGAAAGCATTCCAGTCAAACATTAGTTGTGAGTCGAAATATGTTGAACAATGTAATTTATAAATATCCAAATAACGATCAGTTGTTACCTAAAAGTCTCGATTACCTCTCTCAAGAAATGGAAAATAAAATGCGATATGAAATTACTACTCGAATTTATACTGTTAAATTAAGCTATGGTCTTAGTTCTGAATATGCCCAATATACAAATAATACAAGTCAAGTGATTCCAATAGCTGGGCAGGATGTAAATGTAGCTTTTAAGTCTGCAATTGATTTTTTTAAATATGGTGCTTTTATACAATCGAGTACTAAATATTTTAATGAGCGATTAACATTGTCGTTTGGAGCTAGAGTTGATGGTAGTAATTTCGATAAAAGCATGCAAAATCTTTTCAATCAGTTTTCGCCTCGTTTATCAGCATCGTATCAAATATTCGAAAAATTTAGTATCAATGCAAATGCCGGACGTTATTATCAATTACCAGCCTATACGACATTGGGATTTAAAGATGGCGATGTGTTTGTTAATAAGCAAAATAATATAACGTATATTTCGGTTAATCATGCTATAGCTGGATTTGAATATAGATTAAACGAAAACACTCAGTTTACAATTGAAGGTTACTATAAATTGTATGGACACTATCCCACATCGACCAAAGATTCTGTTTCACTTGCTACTCAAGGTGCTCAATATGGAACTGTTGGCAGCGAAGCCGTTCTGTCGAATGGCAAGGGTAGAGCTTATGGTATTGAATTAATGAATCGTATTCGAACTAAAAATTTCAACTCTACTTTATCGTTAACTATTGGCAAAAGTGAGTTCGAAAATAAAGGTATATATATCCCTACAACTTGGGATAGTCGCTATATTTTAATTGAAACAGCTACTGCAAAACTGAAACATAACTGGAACTTGGGATTTAAATGGCGTTTGGTAGGTGGATTACCATATACTCCTTACGATTTACAACAGTCATCATATATTAGCTATTGGGATGTGTATGGAACTCCAAAATTGAATAACGCACAGATCAATTCACAACGATTTAAGGCTTTTCATCAGTTAGATATTAGGATTGACAAACAATATTTTTACAATAAATGGTCGCTGATGATGTATCTCGATATTCAAAATCTATACAACGATAAAGGACAGTCACAAGATATTGTTGTTGCCGATAAAGATATTCAAGGTAATGCTTTAACGACTAATAATGGTCAACAGTATGTTTTGAAATCGTATACAAACACTACGGGAACAGTTTTGCCAACGATAGGTATTATGTTGGAATTTTAGAAATCAAGATAATTTCTACTTTTTTATATAATTAGTGTTGGAAAAACTCAATGTTTACGAAAATTCTATGAGAATAAAACAACTTCAAATTTAATAAATTCTTATGAAATAAACTTCGAACCAATGCGTCTATTTAAGTCAACAGATATGTTTGACTATGAAATGGACAATACAGAACCATAAATCTTTAAAACCAAGAATAGGCCTGTTTAAAGCATTAGTGGTTGTTATTTCATTTCAATTTGTCAATTATAAAGCATTTGCTACAACCTATACTTCGGTCAATTCAAATCTAAAAAGAGCTAATTGGAATACCAGTACAACCTGGCAATCGGGCATCGTTCCACCAACAAGTGGATTTGCTAGCAATTCAAACATCAATATAACTTATGGAACACCATTTCAGAGTATAGTGTTAGGAGCTAATTTAACGGTAGATAATAATAGTAATCTTACTCTCAATGTTTCCGATACATTAATCGTCAAGAATTTTACGATTAATTCAGGTTCAAATATCACCATTCATGGCATTTTAATTGTTACCGGATCGTTAATTAATAATGGAGGCATTAACGATGGTTCCACCAATGGAAGGTTAATTGTTTTAGGAAACAGTAATAATAGCGGAGGAGCAATAAATAATTTAACAGCTTATGTTTTCGGTACCTATACTTCTGTTGGAAGTGGAAGCTATTTGCATAAATCGCAAGCAAATTTCAATACCGATTATTCTACAAGTACAAGTATGTATAAAACTGTTCAGCAAAGCAGTGGAATTGTTTCTTTGCCAATAGAATTACTTTCGTTTTCGGCTCAACGATCAACAGAAAGTGTTCATATCGATTGGAAAACGGCAACAGAAACCAATAACGATTATTTTACCCTTCAACGAAGTATCGACGGTGTCGATTGGAACGATATTTACAAATGTTCAGGAGCGGGTACTACAACGATAGAACATACCTACAATTATATTGATAATGAATCATCATCGAATCAAATTGTTTATTACAGACTGATCCAAACAGATTATGATGGAAAATTCACCTATAGTGATGTTTTAGGTGTATTACCCCAACAAGAAACCTTCGATTTTAGAGTATTTCCAAATCCAACTACAGGCAATGTAACTATTTCAATTGATAATTCTTTACAAGCATTTACCACGATAGATATAATAAATGAATGGGGCGAAAACATCTACAATTCAAACAAATTTCGACCAGTAATTTCGTTTTCAGATAAACCAAACGGCATATATTATGTTAGAATAACAGTTGGTACCCGAATTATTATCAAACCTGTTATAGTACAAAAATAATAGTGTAACCTAAACATTATTATAGAGCCTTTAATTAGATGATGAAACTGTATTTCATGATTAATAATAATTCGGGGGAAAAAACACAAGAATCCAATATTTACAGAACCTTTGAAAAGCCTTATTTAATATGATAATTCACAACAAATCTTTTTTATATTTGAAATATTATGTACTTTGCGGTACGTTAGTTTAAAAGATAAGATTCGTTATAAAAACGGTCAGTTAATAGGGGTAAAATCATGGCAAAAAAACAAAAACAGGCTGAAGTAGTTGAGCCGGAAGTGTTTGAAGTGATTGATTCACAGTCGGCAATGTTATTTGAAATAGCTTGGGAGGTTTGTAATCAAGTTGGAGGAATTTATACGGTAATTCGATCAAAAGTACCTTCGGTTGTTAAGAAAAGACGCGATAATTATTGTTTAATCGGACCATATATTCCGCAACAGGTAGGAGCCGAATTGGAACCTATAACCGATATGTCTGATCCTATAGGAAGAGTAGTTCAATGCATGCGCGATAATGGCTATGATGTATATTACGGCTATTGGCTTGTTACCGGTCATCCTAAAGTTGTGTTATTCAATCCCTATCATGTATACTATAAATTAGGACACATGAAATACGAGTTTTGGGAACATCACAAAATAGCATTAAGCGACGACGATTTAATTAATAAAGTAGTATCGTTCGGATATCAAGTTAAAGAGTTTTTCTCAACATTTTGTTCTCCCGATTTCAATGGATCAACACCGGTTATAGCCCATTTCCATGAATGGATGGCTGGAGTTCCGATTCCTGAAATGAAAAGAAACAAACTACCTGTTAGAATTGTTTTTACAACCCATGCAACTTTATTGGGTCGATATTTAGCAATGAACGATCTTAATTTCTATAATAGTTTACCTTATTATAATTGGGCAAAAGAAGCGAAACATTTCAATATTGAACCTTCTGTCAATATTGAACGAGCAGCAGCTCATGGAGCTCATATTTTCACTACCGTTAGCGAAGTAACAGCATTGGAATGTATTCACTTGATCGGGCGAAAACCTGAAAAGATTTTACCCAATGGTATCAACATCAAACGTTTTGAAGCGATGCATGAATTTCAAAACCTGCATTTGAAGTATAAAGAACAAATTCATGAATTTGTAATGGGACATTTCTTCCCAAGCTATTCGTTCGACTTACAGAAAACATTGTATTTCTTTACATCGGGTCGTTTTGAATTTCATAATAAAGGCTTTAACTTAACACTCGAAGCACTGGCTCGGCTTAACTGGAAACTTAAACAGGCAAATGCCGATATAACGATTGTTTGTTTCTTTATAACACCTCAGCCACATAATTCTATAAATTCCAATGTATTGAATTCCCGTTTTCTGATGGAAGAAGTACGCGATACCTGCGACGAGATACTTACTCAATTGAGCAAACGTACCTTTACATCAATAGCATCGGAATCGAAATTGAAAATGCCAAACCTGAACAGTTTGGTTGATGAACATTTGGAATTCAAACTTCGTAGATTGATGCAATCGTGGAAGTCGCAAAGCTTACCACCGGTTGTAACTCATAATATGATGTACGACGATAAAGATGAAATTCTCAATTACGTGAGAATGTCTAATCTTATAAACAAACCCGAAGATAAAGTAAAAGTAGTGTACCATCCCGATTTCCTTTCGCAAACCAATCCACTGTTCCGTATGGATTACGGTCAGTTTGTACGAGGATGTAACTTAGGCGTTTTTCCTAGTTATTACGAACCTTGGGGATATACTCCTTTGGAATGTTTAGCAAGTGGATTACCTGCCGTAACAAGCGATTTGTCGGGTTTTGGCGATTACGTAATCAATAATGTTGACGAATATGCCCATAATGGAATATTTGTAAATCATAGACGGAATGCAAATTTTCACGATGCCGCAAACGAACTTACCGAACAATTATTCAGTTTTGCAACGATGTCGCTTCGCGAACGTATTGCACTAAGAAATAGAGCTGAAGAAATGTCTGCAATGTTCGATTGGGAAACTTTGGGAGCCTATTATGACGAAACGTATAAGGTAGTGTGTGGAGGATAATTAAAGATTGATGACAGAACAAAAAAAATACATCGATTTAGATGCAGTGCTTAAGACCAAAACTCCGCGTTTATATCGGTTTATTCCAGGTTTCATTATACGCTATCTAAAAAGACTCGTTCATCAAGACGATTTGAATCGCGATTTGCTTGTTTTACAAGATTATCACGGTGTTGAGTTTTTCAAGAAATTCACCGAAATGATAGAATGGAAAATTGAGATTGCCGGCGAAGAAAATATTCCTAAAGAAGGCAAGTATATTTTCGCATCAAACCATCCCTTGGGCGGACCTGACGGCATTATATTTATTGCGGCGATGTCGCGATATTATCCGCATATAAAATTTATGGTAAACGATTTATTGATGTATTTGCCAAATGTCGACGATGTGTTTTTACCGGTAAATAATATAGGTGGAATCAATACCAAAGAATATAAATTAAAAATAGATCAAGCATATGCAAACGATGAAAATCAGATGCTTGTATTTCCGGCAGGAATGGTTTCCAGAAAAATAAAAGGTACAATAAAAGATCTTACATGGAAGAAAACATTTATCTCGCAAGCTAAAAAGTATGAAAGAGATGTTGTTCCTGTTTTCATCAAGGGTAATAATTCGAAATTCTTTTATAACTTTGCCTCGTTTCGCAAAAAACTTGGAATTAAAGTAAATCTTGAAATGTTGTTCCTCGTAGATGAATTATACAAGAATAAAGGTAAAACGTTTATCGTAACATTTGGAAAACCAATACCGTTTGCATCGTTTGATTCAACAAAGAAGCCTGAACAATGGGCTCAACACGTTAAAGAATTAGTATATACGATGGAGAGCTAATCAGAAAAAAGTATGGAAGAAATTATATCACCAATAGCAAAAGACAAGATAAAGGCGGAATTGACTCCTGAAGCATTTCTTCGTGAAACTAATTTTGGAGCAAATAAAATTTATGTTGTAACACATCTAACTGCACCGAACATAATGCTCGAAATCGGTCGATTGAGAGAAATAACGTTTAGAACGGCAGGTGGTGGTACAGGCAAAGAAGTTGATATCGACGAATTTGATACAGCCGAAGTACCTTATAAACAACTTATTGTTTGGGATCCTGATGCTGAAGAAATCTTAGGTGGTTATCGATATATCGAATGTATTGAAACTCGCGATTCTAACGGAGAATATCATTTGGCAACTACCGAATTGTTCGATTTTTCCGATACGTTTAAAAACGATTACCTACCGACTATATTAGAATTAGGTAGGTCTTTTGTGCAACCCGAATATCAGTCGAGTAAATCGGGTCGAAAAGGATTGTATGCTTTAGATAATCTTTGGGATGGACTTGGAGCTATTACCATCAATTCGCCTTTTTTGAAATATTTCTACGGAAAAGTGACCATGTATAGCAATTACAATCAATTTGGCAGAGACTGTATCTTGTATTTATTAGATATTTATTTTGGCGATAAACAAGGTCTCATCACTCCTAAAATACCCGTGTTATTACATCACGATAAAGAAGAAATTGCTAAGAATTTTACCGGAAAAGACTTTAAAGAAGATTATAAAATACTTTCAAAGATAATTCGTCAGATGGGCTCAAACATACCACCATTAATCAATTCGTATGTTAATCTGTCGCCAACCATGAAAAGTTTTGGAACAGCAATCAACCATGGTTTCGGACATGTTGAAGAAACAGGGATTATGGTAACGATCGACGATATTTTCCCCGATAAAAAGCATCGGCATATCGAGTCATATATATCAAATAAATAGGATATGGCTTCAAGTAAAACAGTCTTTATGCCTGAAATAGGCGATGTTTTACTTTCAAAAAACAAACAATCGAAACATATTTCAATAAAAGTCAAGGTCAATGGAAACGTTAAGGTTTCGTTGCCTTGGCGTTCATCGTTTTCCGAAGCCGAGACTTTTTTAATCAAAAAGCAAGAGTGGATAAAAGACGCGGTTGTTAAAATGAAACAATTGTCGGTTTTGAAAACGGTGGTGTATGATAAAGATTTGAATAATGTTACCCTGAATCATCATCTTGAAATAAGAATACACGAATCGAATCAAGTCTTATTGCGTGTTTCGGGAAATGTAATTTCAGTAAAACATCCTAATTCAATACCTGTTAGCGATAAAGCAGTTCAAGATGCAATAAAGAAAGGGATATTGTTCGCCATGAAAAGTGAAGCTAAAAAATATCTTCCCTTACGCTTAAAACAGCTTGCTGATGAAAAAGGATTAACCTTTAAGCGGGTTACGATACGTGATGCAAAAACCAGATGGGGAAGTTGTTCGCACGATAATAATATTAACCTTTCATTTCATTTAATGAAAGTACCTGAACATTTGATCGATTACGTCATATTACATGAACTGGCTCATACCATCCATAAAAATCACGGTAGAGGATTTTGGGATTTTCTTGAACAATTATCGGGTAATGCCAAACTCTATGCAAGGGAAATGAAAAAATACTCCACACAGTTATAATTTCAATAGTTTTGCTGTCTTCGTTGTTTTTTGCTTAATTTGCAGCTCTATTTATAACAATCATATATCTATTCTATTAAGAATTACGAATGTTACTACAAATTTATTTTACAAAATTTTGGGATATACACACTGAATGGGATTTTGTGTTATTACCAGTCTATTTGACTCTCATTGTAGTATCTGCATATGTGATTAAAAACAAGCTCATTAAAACAAATCCGGAATATAAATATTTCATACCTGGGTTGTTGTTTAAGATTTTTGGCGTTCTCTACTTTTCGTATATTTATACCTTCCATTATTATGGTGGCGACACAACAAACTATTTTCAAGCTGCTAATTGCATGGTAAATATGATGTATCAGCATTTTAGTGTTTATGTGCGATTGTTATTTGGCGAATTTAATCGGGTTACTTTTTCGGCTTTTGATAGTACAACAGGATTTCCTTATTATTCATCAAAACCAAACTCGTTTGCCGTTGCTCGATTTTCTTCTCCATTTGTCTTTTTAGGCTTTCAGAGTTATTATATAGCATCGGTATTAATTGCATATGTTACCTATACGGGTGTTTGGAAATTATTTCAAATTTTTGTAAAAGAATTTCCACGTTATATGAATGCTTGTGCATGGGCTATTTTATTTATGCCAAGTGTTGCATTTTGGGGAAGCGGGGTGACCAAAGATTCTTTTATGTTAGCGGCATTGTGTTGGTTTGTTAATGGATTCTACCACTTTGTTAAAGTTGATTTTACAGTAAAGAATTTAAAATATATTTTTCAAATGGGACTTTCTGTTTGGATAATGATGTCGATTAAGCCGTTTAATTTTTATGCAATGCTTATTTGTATTTGTTTATGGTATGCATTTGAATATATTGGAAGGATTACTAACGATGTATTACGGGTTTTGCTTTACCCTTTTATTTTTGCAATTGTATCTGCAGCTGGAATGTATGTGTTTATGCTTCTCGGTTCTGTTGCAGGTGGATATTATAAGGATGTCGATTCCATGCTGAATCAAGCTGTTGTTGTTCAAAAAGATTTATCGCGCGAAGCTTATGGTGAAAACTCTTTTGATATCGGTCCGTTTGATCCTACATTAGCAGGTATTACCAAAAAGATTCCTGCAGCTATTGAAGCAGGTTTGTTTAGACCGTTCCCTTGGGAAGCTAATAATATTTTGATGTTTATATCGGCTGCCGAGAATGTGTTTTTGTTTTTTCTTACCGTTTTTACCCTCTTTTCGGTTGGTCCGGCTTATTTTTTCAAATCGTTAGTCTCAAAACCGTATATTATGATGCTTAGCATTGTATTTTCATTGTTTTTTGCCTTTTCAATCGGACTGGTAACCGCAAACTTTGGTGCTTTGGTGCGGTATAAAATCCCGCTTATACCCTTTTATGTCGTTGCTTTTCTTGTTATATATTTAACTCATAGGGATAGAAATAGGGCACGAAGAGAAGAAACGGTTTCGCTTTAAAAGATAGCACTCAATTGAATACTTCCCGTTTGAATTATCTTTGTTTTCTCCGATTTTTGTCCTTGATAGAGAATACTAAGACGGAGATATTTGCCCAATGTGTTTTGAAAATTTGCTTCCCAGGTACTATTGTTGCCCGGCAGTAAACCTTCGAGCATTGTATATGCCAACGAGGTATTTGAAGCTGCATTATATTTGATTACAATAAACTTCCCATTTAAGGTGAATTTCCATGACTTTTGTCCGCTTATTCGCGTTTCAGCACCCAATGTCTCTTTTAATGCATGTTCGGAAGCAATATTCTTCAGATCGGAATAACCTAAAAGCAAATCAAACGCTTTATAGGGGGTGGGTTGCCAGGTTAATTTTGGCTCAACGTTATAAATGTCGATATGATAGTTTTTATTATCCATAAACACAGCTTCAATGTTCGAAAGTTTTATTCCTTTTTCAGCTTTTATATAAAACGTTAATCCTGAAAAGACTTCAATTCTATCGTTTAAACTATGTTTTATTTGACTTACATCCTCCCATCCGTTTGACGTTAACGTTTTATTGTTTTCGTTTGAGAAATTATAATTTATTGAAAATTTTGAACTCGATCGGTTAAAATAAACAGTATTGGTTATCAACGACGTTACGGTTACCAACGATGTGTCGTTTTTTAATGATCGAAAGGGATTTATGTTTCGTTCTATATTGTTCTCGGTTGTTTTAAAAGTGCATTTATAATTCGATATATTGTAGAATTTTGAAACAAACGAACTCATTCCATCATGTTTATTTCTTAAAATATTCTTTGGATCAATTGCACATAATTCGCTAAACTGGTTTGAAAAGGTACTTATATAATCGTTTGTAGGGTTATAAACCTTAATATAGTTAGCTTGATACTGGTATTTTGCAATTTCAAATTCATTGAGTTCTGCTTTACCGTTATTATTATAATCGTTCCACATATAAACACCTTGTCCTGGGGTAACTTCAACATAGGTGTATGTCTTTTTCGACTCTAATCCCGATCCAACCTGATAAAAAGTATTTGCCGTGATACCTTTATGCAATAATAATAATTGATGTTCTATACGACCCGACATATTCTTTTCTTGTTTTGTCAAACCGGGAGTCAAGGGGTCGACTATTCGATAATTTAACAATAATTTCAACGAGTTCTTCGGGTTTTTTGTAATGCCGAATACCGATTTGTAATCATAGCTTTTTGTTGATGTTATGAATTTATTCTTTAACGTATCGGCACTAAAGTCATTCCTTATTTCACCCGAAACATTGCACAACCATTTTAAACTGTCGGCTTTTGAGATAAATGCTTTTTGCGATATAAATCTCGACGAAAGCATAGAAATGGTTCCATCCTGTTTATCCCATTTATCATATTCTTGTTGCGATGTGACGCCCACAATGATCTGTTTGAAGTTTTTCGATCCGGTAATCGCATATCTATCAAAAACGGTCGAAAGAGTAGAGTCTTTCGATTGCATTGCACTAGCAGTATAATTTATATGAAAATTATCTTTCGAGATGTTTCCATTAACCGAGTTTTTAATACCGTGGGCAACACCATTCCTGTTAAGGAAATCGAAACCATATCCAAGTTCACCTATCGAAAGCATCGATTTTACTGATGCTTTCGATAAATATTCATTGCCGCTTCGTTGGTTTTTTAAGTTCCAATCGCGATCGAATTCTATAGGTTTATAGGTATCGAAAGGATTAAATTGTTTCTGTATTATACTTTGGCTAAGCTGTGTTTCTAACGAGTGCTTATTTGAATCGAGCAGTATTTTTTGATTTAACCCGAATCGTAATGCAATAGCCGTATTGTTTTTATCGTCAAGCGATGAGAAGGTATTTGCATCGTTATTGGAAACAGCCATTTCGACATACGATTTTGTGTTTTTCGATATTTTATATTCGTTACCCATTGTAATAACCTGTTTCTTCTTTGGAGCAGCCAATACAATCATCGGAACATAATTTCCGTAATGAATATTCCCGTTAGGAGCTATCCATTTATAAGCATTACCGTTTGCGTTGCTCTGGAACTGCGAATAGTCGCCACTATTTTCGCCCACATACGAGAAGGTAACACTATATTCAACGGAGTTAATGTTTGACGAAAGAACATATATCGATTTAAATGTTTCGCGATTTACCGTAGTATCTCTTTTATTGTAATATATTTTGCTCGAACTTTTCGAGCTGTCAAGAATGCCACCATCAACATAGGCAGGCTTGTCGCCCGAATTGGCAAGCGTTTGTTTTCGTGCATCATCAAGATTTTGTTGTAACGATTGGTTCTTATTGTCGGTTTCCGACATGATATTAACCCATGTTTTGCTTTTTAGCGTTTCAAAACTGTTGTTTGTCGAAACCATAAAACGGGCATAATTTTTATCGGAATATTCAAAATCGACCGTTATTCTCGTATCTTTGGTGATAGGCATATAAGGAGTAAATCGAATTTCGCCTGTATTATAATCAATCGTATAATCAAGGTCTTCACCACGTTTTTTTAGTTGTCCATCGATAAATACTTTTTCAGTACCCGAAAGAACAACAATAAATAACTCGTTATCGCAACCGGTGATTTTGTAAGGACCTTGGTTTCCTTCTGTTCCTTGAAATATCTTCTCACATGTTTTTCCTTTAGCAATTGCAATTGCAACCTGGCTTGTTTCAGTATAAGCAGCTGTTTTAAACGTTGATTCGGCCATTATACCTTGCCCTTTTTTATGATATTTTAATAAAGTACCATTTCGGTCCGATATTTCATAATCGCCAAATACGGTTTGAAATTGTTTGTTGTACACTTTAATATATACCTTGTCGAAATCCTGTATTTGTTGCGAATTACCTTGAGGTTGGATGGGAATGTTATTGTCGGAAATAGATCCTTCAAGTTTTAAGTTTTCGGTCAGATAGCCCGACATTTGAAGGTTAAGGTTAGAGTTTAAAATTACATCCTGATTATTGCCTACCGAAATACCACGCGAAATGGTGCCGTTGGTTTGTAACGAACCTTCAAATTGATCGTTACCACTCGAATAAATATCGGGAAACGACGATTTGCGGGTTGAATCTTTCGAAGTTGAAATATATTGCGATAACGATTTATGGTAAAAAGGTTTTGAAAAAAGCATGGGAAAAACCTTATAATTGATGATGAAACCACCGCGTAATGTTTTGCTTAAAAGGATAGCATTTACATAATCAATTGAATATTCGTCGGCGGGAATAATGCTGCCGGTTGTTCGAGCAATGGTGAATGAACCGCCAACTAAACTAACACTATCCATAACGGTCGAATCGGACACAATTGTAATGATCTTAGATCGGGAGTTTGAAGCCGATTGAGCATTTGCCAACAGAGGTAAAATGGCAATAATTAATATTAAAAGAGACCTTCCGATTGAAATTTTATTTACGAAAATACGACTATTATATTGTTATACAAACGCGGAATAACGTGTTAAATTTTTTATGTAAAAAAAAGTTCTTTTTTGTTGAGTCTATTTGTAAATGAATTAATTTTACGAGCACTCAAACTTAATAATAATTAAATAAAAAATTATGAAAAAATACGTTATAACAGTAAACGGAAATAAATACGAAGTTGAAGTAGAAGTTGCAGGATCGGGAACATCAAATTCAGCTCCAGTAGCTAAAGCAGCTCCAGTAGCAGCAGCTCCCAAAGCAAGTAAAGCTTCGGCAGGTGGACAAAAAGTTACAGCTCCAATGCCTGGCAATATATTTAAGGTAGCAGTTAAAGCTGGTGATGTTGTTAAAAAAGGGCAATTATTATTAGTGTTTGAAGCAATGAAAATGGAAAACGATTTAACGTCGCCTGTTGATGGAACCGTTGCAGAAGTTGTTGTTTCTGTAGGAAGCGTTATAGCAGCCGGCGATTTACTTGTGGTTATCGAATAATTATATCAATTACATATGGCAAAAGTTCAAATTACAGAAACTGTTTTGCGTGATGCACATCAATCGTTGATTGCAACACGTATGAAAACGGAAGATATGTTACCCATTATCGAAAAACTCGATAATATTGGTTATCATTCTTTAGAAGCATGGGGTGGTGCAACATTCGATGCTTGTATACGCTTCTTGAACGAAGATCCTTGGGATCGTCTTCGTCAAATTAAAGCTGTAGCGAAAAAAACTCCGCTACAAATGTTACTGAGAGCTCAAAACCTTTTAGGATACAAACATTATGCTGATGATGTTGTTGAATATTTCGTACAAAAAGCTGTTGCAAACGGAATGGATATCATCCGTATTTTCGACGCGGTTAACGATCCTCGCAATATTGAAACAGCTATTAAAGCTTGTATAAAAGAAGGTGGACATGCTCAAGCATGCGTTTGTTTTACGACGAGTCCTGTTCACAGTTTAGAGTTGTTCCGTCAAGATGCTAAAACACTTGAAAATATGGGAGCACATTCTATCTGTATTAAGGATATGGCAGGTTTGTTAAAACCATACGAAGCATACGATCTTGTTAAAGCAATTAAAGAAACGGTAAACATTCCCGTTCAATTACATACCCATTACACCAGTGGTGTTGGATCGATGACTTATTTAAAAGCTATCGAAGCAGGTGTTGATGTTGTTGACTGTGCTATTTCATCGTTAGCTCTTGGAACTTCACAACCTGCTACAGAACCGCTTGTTGCTACATTACAAGGAACTCAATACGATACCGGTCTCGATTTAGCTAAATTAAGCGAGATATCGAATTATTTCTTACCAATGCGTGAACGTTGGATTGCTAATGGAATGCTCGATACCAAAGTTATGGGTGTTGATGTTAATGCATTGATTTACCAAGTACCGGGAGGAATGCTTTCGAATCTTGTATCGCAATTAAAAGAATCGAATGCACTCGATAAATTCCAAGAAGTATTAGACGAAGTGCCACGCGTTCGTAAAGACTTCGGTTATGTGCCTCTCGTAACACCAACCAGTCAAATCGTAGGAACACAAGCAGTGTTTAACGTATTGATGGGCGAACGTTACAAAATGGTTACTAAAGAATCGAAAGGTATTATTAAAGGAGAATATGGTAAAACACCTGCTCCAATATCACCTGAATTCACCAAACAAATTCTTGGCGACGAGAAACCTATTACCTGTCGTCCAGCCGATTTGATTGAACCTGAATTAGAGAAAATCAAAGCTCAAATTGCTGAATATATCACACAACCCGAAGATGTATTAACCTATGCGTTATTACCTCAGGTTGCCGAGAAATTCTTCAAACTAAGAAAAGAAGGTAAACTCACTCCTTTTGTTGAACCGAAACCAAAGAATTCGGTAGCAGCTCCTGCAGGTGCTAACGAAGCTGAAATTGCTGTTGCTATTGCTGCCGCTCTTTCTGCTTTCGAAAACGAAAATGGTAACGGACATCATATGCATGTTAGAAGTGTAAAACATATGAGCCCTTGGGTTCTGTCAAGCAGAATAGGACGATAGTTTTATCCTAATTATAGTTGAAATGCCTTCTCGATTTGTTTCGGGAAGGCATTTCTTTTAATGGTGAATTATAAATTATAAATGGTGAATGGCTTACTAGATGCTATTGAACCCTATTCAGGATTCCTATCATCTTGTATTCTCACACCTCGTATTTCATTGAAATTAAACCAATCGTGGTTGTTGACAAAGCAAAATCCTGAAGGGATTGAATATAATTAGCCACGGGTGAAACCCGTGGTAGAATGTTGACAACGATTCCGAACCCTGATTAGGGTTCAATATCCAATTGATATAAATACTTGTATCACTTTAATATATAACAAAGTTATCGAAATTAGATGTTCAATTTTCTAAAATTGCGAGGACTTAGTAGAATAAGTAAAAAGAGAGAACAACCTTATTACCTTATTTTTAAAATAGATTAAATATTACCTTACCTAATACATAATCTAGTTTTATTGGTTGTAGTTTTTCTGTAAAGAAACATCTTGAATGAACAAACCAACGAAGTCTTTATGTATGAGAATGATTTATTGTAGTATTTAAGACTTGGCAAGGCTTGAGCTGACTTGCAGTCCGTTCGTTATAACATATAAAAGCACTGATTGCAAGTCCATACTAGCCAATAGTTTAATGTACGACATTATATTCTTACCATTATTTATTTATAACCAATAAATAAGTTTACGAATATGAAAAAGTAAATTTTATTATCCATAAAACGATTGAGTTTTTCAGTCTGCAACCGTTTTATGAACGTTCTTCTCTATCGTTTTATAAAAGTTTTCTTAACGTTTTGGCATGAAGTAATTAATTCGGCAATATATATTCCTGTTGGAAGATGTAACAGCTAATGATAATCCTGTTTTAACTTCAAGTATTGATGCTAATTGGATTGAATCTAGTGTTCTTAATCCTTTAATTCCATATTTAATAACTAAATTCCGTGATTTTGCTATTAATTCAGAATCAAGAACGATAAAAGTATATTTATCATAATCATCTTGAAATGAATCAATAATATAAGTTGCCTCGTTAGCTGTTAAATCTTTTGTTCTAACTTTTTTTCAAATTGCTGAACTAAATTCAACTTTAGCTATGTCTGAAAGATAAATCTCATCAATTTCATTATACTCAAGTATCTTATCAAGAACATCAGTACCAACCTCATTATGATATAGCTTAATCAAAGATGAAGTATCTAAAAATAACTTCATAACTCTGCTTTTCTATCTTCAATTACGGCATCAGATAACGAACCTTTAAACCTTTTGATTTTTCTCTCGATTTTAGAAATGAAAAATCTTTAGTATTGAGTCTATTTCCATATATAGTCAATTCATCATCAAGAAAAGTAACAATTACTTTCAATGTCTTTTGAGTTTGAATTTGTCTGTCCAAACGAACGATCCCATTTTCATAAATTCCATTTACAGCAATCATGGTCTTTTTTTATCAAAGGTAATAAAATCGATGCAATCTTCCAAAATATCTCTATACCATGCTTTTCCTTTTTAGACGAAGCTTCTGTAGTGATCTTTTCCATCATTGCCCCTTTTTAAGACATCGCAATTTTTAAAAAATGATTATTTAATTAAGATAATTTTATTATGGTTGTTAATTATTGAACCATATTCAGTGTTTGGAATCATTTAATCTTATCGGATTGTTAGCTCTGTCAACAACCACGATTGGTTTAATTTCCATAGCCCCTGTTTGAAATACGGCTTGTGAGAATTTTTTAGTTTTTAATTTTTAGTTTTTAGTTATTTAGTAGCTTATGGATATCATTTATTACGTCGTCAATGGTCAAATTTGATATAGAACCTTCATTATCAAACAAAACAATTTCAAAATCAAATCGTGACAATCCGGCTATCTGTGCAGCTTTTCCAATAGTTATTTTTTGTAATTTATATAATCTAATAGCTAAAGACAATTTTATATCTTGTTTTAACTCATTATATACATAACGAATATCACAGATAGGGCTTATAAACCCTATCTGCGATATTTCGAACGACTCTTCACTATAAATATCTATTTAGCCGCAGGAGGCGTAGGAGGTATTTCAGTTTTCTTTTTATGTGGCGAAACAGTCAACACATTACGGGACGTTTTATAGATAGCATAATATTCGGGAGCTTTCTTTTTAAACTGCGTTGCCATCTTATCAAGTGAACTTAAAATAGATTGAGAATCGGATTGTAGATTACTAATCTTTTGAGTATAACCCGAATGTTCTATCGTTGCTTCTTTGGGACTTGTTTTTATCGACGTAAAGTTTTCTAAAGTAGTTTCCAATTCGGTTATTTCGCTTGTCGAAATGCCATATTGAGATAAATCGGCCGTAGGAATAGCTTTAGCCAATTTTAAGATACTTTTGGCAATATCAATTAATACTGAAAAAGCCATATGACCATATTCGGAACTTGGATGTGATACTTTTGCCAACAAAACAGAATCGCCTTTAGCTTTAGCATAAGCATGAACGCCTCCTTCAACGTCGATGATACAATCGACAAGTTCAACATGAGTTATTCCTTTCTCGTCGGTTACTCCACTATTACTTTCACCTTGAAGAACCATTGTCGCTCGAATTTCTGTATTATTGCTTTTCAGTTTTGCAATACCGTTTGCAAATTCCGGAATAAGATTAACACTTGTTTGATTTTTTTCGGCTTCGGTTACCACTAATTCATCGGAAACCAACCGAGCAGTACGATATTTATTCATAACACTATGGTATTATAATTGTTTGTTTTCCAATTAACTATATCAAAGTTAATCATTAATAATATACGAAATTCAATTTGTTATGGAAATGTTTGTGCGTTTTGATAGATTTTAACAAAAAATACTGTCGATTCTTCGGGAAGCCCTGTAATACCTGAGATCTGACGGTTACTTTTTATTATCGTTTTTTTGAAAATTTCTTTTTAATTCGTTTTTTTTATCATTTTTGAGCTTAATTTTATGAAATTTTCATTTTCAGTGAAATACGATGCTATTTTAGGCAGATATGGTCTTTTATATCGGAAATACGATGCTTTCTGAGTCTAATATGATGCTATCTGAGCTTGAAATTTTCGTTTTCACTGAAATACGATGCTATTTTAGGCAGATATGGTCTTTTATATCGGAAATACGATGCTTTCTGAGTCTAATATGATGCTATCTGAGCTTGTAATTTTCATTTTTAGTGAAATACGATGCTATTTCAGGCAGATATGGTCTTTTATATTGAAAATACGATGCTTTCTGGGTCTAATATGATGCTATCTGAGCTCGAAATTTTCATTTTCAGTGAAATACGATGCTATTTTAGGCAGATAAAACAATTTAATGGTAAATGGTGAATTATAAATGGTGAATGGCTGTTTCAATTCATAATTCATCATTTTTTCAAATACATCTCAATCTTCGCATCCAAACGTTTTGTAGCGATGTCGTAATTGAATATAAATTCGGGAAAGGTATATTCGTTGTGAATGTTACGATAGCATTCAATATTGCATTCAATGGCATGCATTAGTTCTTTCAATACATTGCTATTTGAAGTGTACGGTGATTTATTCTTTTGATACAATGAAATCAAATCGGTGATTAATTCTTTATCGGCTATTCTATTTGTTATTTCAAAATAAGAATTAGGTTTGATGCTAGCATTGTTTTCGGCAAATGTTTGATGAATGTATGCCAGAACCTCAGGTTTTACTTCCTTTACACTTTGAATTGCTAAAAAGCGCATAATCTTTTCGCGTAGATTCCTATCCTTGCTATACATAGCTTGTAATAAAAGCTTTTTAGTATAATCGTCGTTAAACTGGCACATAAGGGCATCAACAATCATATCTTCCTGAGGTTTGTCGATGTTTTGATTGAGCAACGTACCTATAGCTTCTTTTGACTGTTTCGTTACAAATGCACAGAGGGCTTTTAAAATGCCGTGTTTGATATTCCAATCGTTTGTCTTGTTTAGATTGTCGAGCAAAGGCTTTTCGCTCTTATAGGGCATGGCGTAAATTAAATCGGCCAGATATCCGTTGGTTTGTGTTGAATCGATATGGCTTATTGCATAATCGAGAAAGATTGTCTTCGATTTTGTGCTGCAGTTTTGTTTTGCATAGCTTAGCAGCCAGTTAACGCATGTATTAAACTGAATGGAATCGGTAAAGGGGGTGCTAAAGCTTCGTTTTTGTGATTGCTTGTCGATTGTTATCGTCAAACTATTATTTTGTAATGTCTTGTCAGTAATAACAGAGGCATAATAGTCTTTGGTGATTTTAAACGATTGTAGCTTTTTAATAAAGCTTTGTGCACTATCTTTCTTTAGTGTTGTCTGCCTAAAAATAGTGTCAACAGTGTTTGCGTAACGAACGGTGAAACTATCGTTCTTTAATTGGACATCGATATAATAGTATTCTTTATGAAAACCGTAGGGATCCCAGTTAGCTTTTACCATGCTCACATTAAACGATTTTACCGGTTTAGTTTCCTGTGCAAATGCGGTGAAACCTAAATTTAGAACTGTTAGAAAGAACAAAACCTTTTTCATAAATCTATATTTAAATAATTTCACTAATTCTATATTTTAAATGGTCTAATTAGCATCGTGTGAATGATGATAATCTAATGGTATATGATGATGTATTACGATGAAATGTTATGCCGTTATGTTTTATTTTTGAAACGTTATGCGGTGATGTTGTATATGATGAATCGTTATGCGGTGAGACGTTGCGTGCAACGTCTCTACAAAACGATCTACCAAATATCATTCACCATTCATCATTCACCATTTACCATTTTTCTTTGACGTCCAATTTTTTGCATTCACAAACGCTTCAATCCAAGGAGTCAATTCATCTTGTTTGCGATCTTCCGGATAATGAGCCCAGTTCCAAGGATAGATGGCACGTTCAAGATGCGGCATCATTGCTAAATGACGTCCGTCTTCGCTACAAATACCTGCAACATTATAATCCGATCCATTTGGATTTGCAGGATATTGAGCGTATGAATATTTTAATGCTATATTATAGTTTTTTTCTGCTTCGGGAAGTGAGAATTTTCCTTCTCCGTGAGCAATCCATATACCGAGTTTGCTTCCCGAAAGAGAGTTTAACATGATGCTTGTACTTTCTTGAACGGTAACACCTACAAAGTTAGATTCAAACTTATGACTCTCGTTGAGAAGCATCTTTGGCGATGTTTCGTGTTTCAAGCCCATGATATTAAGAACAGAGTTCAATTCAATGACCAACTGACAACCGTTACAAACTCCAAGACTCATCGTGTCTTTGCGAGCGTAGAAGTTTAACAATGCTTGTTTTGCTTTTTCGTTGTAGAGGAATGCTCCAGCCCATCCTTTGGCCGAACCAAGAACATCTGAATTAGAGAATCCACCAACAAAAACGATAAAGTTTATATCTTCCAATGTTTCGCGTCCGCTGATAAGATCGGTCATGTGTACATCTTTTACATCGAAACCGGCAAGATGCATGCTCCAAGCCATTTCACGATCGCCATTAACGCCTTTTTCGCGGATGATAGCTGCTCGTACTCCCGATTTTGTGCTACGGTGCATATCGAGACCAAAGGTCGATAGTTTTCCGTTGAACGATGGAAGGAAATTAAAGCTAAGAGCTTGATTTTTATAGTTTGCATAACGTTCGCCGGCTTTTGTTTTGCCACTTTGAACGCTGTCTAATAAATACGATGTTTTGTACCAGCAATCGCGAAGAGCATCAATATCGAGCGATAGTTTTGTGCTCGCTTTGCTTATCGTTGCAGTTCTACCATCGCAAATTGTTCCTAATTCGATAAAGGAAATACCTTGTTTCGAAAGTTCTGCTTTTGCCGATGCTCCAACTTGCAGAACCAGTGCTGGATTTTCGTTAAAGAGAAGTTTTATGATATCGTTTTCTGCAAAAGCATCGAGCGAGATGTTTATTCCACCTTTGGTATTAGCAAAATTCATTTCAAGAAGGGTGGTGATTAAACCTCCTGCCGAAACATCATGACCAGCAATAATCAGTTCTTGTTCTACCAGTTTTTGAATGGCGTTAAATGCTTTTGCAAAATAAGCTGCATCGGCAACGGTAGGTGTTTCTGTTCCTAGTTTATTGATGATTTGAGCAAAACTGCTACCGCCTAACGATAAAGCTGTTTTAGAAAGATCGATATAAATGATAGAACTATCGGCAACTTGTTTCAAAACAGGTTCTACCACTTTGCGAATGTCGGTTACCTCGCCCGAACCCGATATAATCACTGTTCCAGGAGCGTAAACCACTTTTCCGTCTTTGTATTTTTGAGTCATAGAGAGTGAATCTTTACCTGTTGGGATGTTTATTCCCAATGCAATAGAAAATGCACTTGCTGCTTCAACTGCTTTATAGAGACGAGCATCTTCACCTTCGTTTTTACAAGGCCACATCCAGTTTGCACTGAGTGAAATGCCCGAAAGACCTCCTTCTAAAGGAGCAAAAACGATATTGGTTAATGCTTCGGCAATGGCAAGGATAGATCCATTTGCTGGATTTACCAATCCGCTGATAGGAGCGTGACCAATTGACGTTGCTATTCCTTGTTTTCCTTGATAATCGAATGCTACTACACCGCAATTGTTGAGTGGTAATTGTAATTCGCCACAACATTGTTGTTTTGCAATTTTACCCGTTACCGAACGGTCAACTTTATTGGTTAAATAATCTTTACAAGCTACCGATTCAATTTGCAGAATGGTTTTGATATATTCTTCAATCTTATTTGCATCGTAGCTGAGTTCTGTATAACGAGCATCCATCTCTTTATCGCGAAGAATTGTTTTTGGTGGATTACCAAACATATCGTCGAGCGTAAGATCGATAGGCGTTTCGCCGTTTTTATTGTTGATAAAGGTAAAGCGATGATCGCCCGTTGTTTCGCCTACCACATACATGGGCGAGCGTTCGCGGTCGGCAATACGTTTTACCAGATCAGTATCTTTTGCTTGCATTACCATTCCCATACGTTCTTGCGATTCGTTACCTACAATTTCTTTTGCAGAAAGGGTAGGGTCGCCCACGGGAAGTTTATCGATGTTGATAAGTCCGCCGGTAGCTTCAACTAATTCGCTTAAGCAGTTTAAGTGACCACCAGCTCCATGATCGTGAATAGAAATCACAGGATTCTTATCCATTTCGCCTAATGCACGAACCACATTGTATGCACGTTTTTGCATTTCTGGATTCGAGCGTTGTACGGCGTTTAATTCTATTTTATTGGCATATTCGCCAGTAGCTACGCTCGATACGGCACCTCCGCCCATTCCAATACGATAGTTATCGCCACCAAGCAATACCACTTTATCGCCTACCGATGGTTCATCTTTAAGGCTGTCTATTTTCCAACCATAACCAATACCACCAGCTTGCATTATTACTTTGTCGAATCCTTGTGTTTTACCATTCTCATCGTGTTCGAAGGTTAAAACGCTACCACAGATAAGTGGTTGACCAAATTTATTACCAAAATCACTAGCTCCGTTCGATGCTTTGATTAAAATTTCTTCGGGAGTTTGATACAACCAATTGCGTTCGGGTGAAATACCTTCCCAAGAACGTCCACCGTCGAGACGAGGATATGATGTCATATATACTGCCGTTCCTGCAATAGGAAAAGAAGCACGTCCACCAGCCATACGATCGCGAATTTCGCCTCCTGTTCCGGTAGCAGCTCCGTTGAATGGTTCAACGGTTGTTGGGAAATTATGTGTTTCTGCTTTTAAAGAGAAAACAGCTTCACGTTGTTTCACTGCAAAGAAGTCGGGTTTATCTTGCGTTGCAGGAGCAAATTGTTCAACAACGGGTCCTTGCATAAAGGCACAATTATCTTTGTATGCCGATACTACTCTGTTTGGATTTTCTTTTGTTGTTTTCTTAATTAATTGGAATAATGAATCGGGCTTTTCTACGCCGTCTATAATAAAGCTTCCATTAAATATCTTATGTCGGCAATGTTCTGAGTTTACTTGCGAGAAACCAAAAATCTCACTGTCGGTTAGTTGACGACCAAGTTTTTTGCTTAATCCATCAAGATAACCAACTTCGTCGCTGCTTAATGCCAATCCTTCTTGTTTATTGTAAGCAGCGATATCGCCGATATAAGCAATTGGTTCAGGTTTTTTATCGATCGTAAAGGTTGTTTGATCTATACCATGATACAAAGCACGCAACATTGGATCATATTTTGCTTTCTCCGAATCTACTTTCTCGAATTCTTCTATTCGGAATATACCAGTCAATCCCATGTTTTGGGTTATTTCTACGGCATTGGTACTCCAAGGAGTAATCATCTCGCGACGTGGACCAACAAACAAGCCTTCTAAAGCTGTTGCTTTAAACTGCTGAGCTCCATCAAAAAGCCAGCTTAATTTATCTATATCTGTTTGGGTGAATTGCTCGCGCGAATCAACAACATACCAATGGTTTCCGGAAGTACTAAAGAAGAGAATCATCGTTTTATTTTAAATTTGATGCAAATATACTAAAGTTAGGAGAAAGGAAGGAGGAAAAGTGTGGGGAGAATTCTTATTTTTTAATTCTTAATTGAAGAGAGGGAGATAGTTTTGAGTTTTGAGTTGAACAGCCGGGAAATTACTTAGCTTGCGCGGACTTGCAGTCCGTGCATTATAATATTTGAATGCACGGACTGCAAGTCCGCTCGCAATGTCATTAAGTTAAGGAATATAGAATAGAAATGACAATTTATTTTGTGACGTGAACACCCCAAACCTCTAAAAGGGGCTTTAACAGCCTAACTGTTAGGCTAAGTTGTTTCTTTGTTTGCCGATAATTATATATCTTATTATTCAATGATAATGGAATTTATGTGAGATATCATAAATCATTTAGAGAGGTTGTTAAAGCCCCTTTTAGGGGTTTGGGGTGCATTTCGTACAATCAATAAAAGATATTTCTTAACTTAATGACATTGAGTACGCTCGAGCCTTACGAATTACTATTATACGAGTATCTTGGCTCAAGCGTACTTGAAGTTCGTTCGTTGTAAATATAAAAACAGGGATTACAAGTCCACGGTAGCCAACGATTATTATTTTGTCTTATTCTCTTTTAGTTTTTGCATTAAGATATCACGATTATAAACCCAAATTGCTTTATGAAAGTGTTCCGGAGCTTCAATTATTAAATTAAGTGAATAGATTACAGGTATCATAAAGAGTAAACCTAATGGGCTGGAAGTTGTCGATACAACAGCCATCATTCCTATTAATCCTCCAATATATAAAACAAAACCATTCGTTTCCAGTTTACGATATTCATGGAATTCCTTTATTGCGTCTTTCGATACACTTAATTGCTTCTTTATCTTTTTATTCCAAAACCCAAATCGAATTTTATATTTATCCTTTATAAAAGCTCTGTTTCCATCAATGTAAATAGCTTCTCTTTCGTAAATAGCTTTTACCGTATCGATAGGTATTTGATTGTTTTGCGATTCTGTAATCGTTTTTATACTATCAATGTTATTTTGAGCATAACTGTTGATACATACTATAAGTAATAGTATGCTGATGATTATTGATTGGTTTTTCATTGAATTGTTGTTCGATTTTATTTATGCAAATATATTTATTATTTAAAATCATTTTCATAGAATCGAATAAAATCTTCAGGTGTTTCTATTGTAGCTGCTAGCTCAGTTAAATTAATGCAATTTCATCGTTTTTTTACATTACTAGAGAACGATTCTAATTGCTATTACTTTTTAATATATTCAACAGTCGTATATATTGCTTTAACCTTTATATTAGAATGAGCAGCAATAACAAACTCACTCAATCCGATATGCGATGTATTGTTTGGATTCCAGTCGTAGGTGTAACCCAATTCTGTCCATGGATACTGGCTATATAGATCGCATTGATAGTATCGGTCTATACGGCTAGAGTTTATCCATGCTTTATGAGTCGAGTCGGTAGTAGCAGGAAAGCAGATTTCGCATCGTTTGTCGGTTATCTCTTTATCGGGACAGGGACGGAATAAATCAGCCGGTTGTACCCAAAACTCTACAAAATAACTATACGTGGCTGTTGGAGGCAATCCAAGCAGTTGTATTAATCGTCTATTTATATCGGTGGCATGTTCTTTTTTCATGCGTTGTTGTAGCTCGGGTGCGGTTGTTATCCATATCGGATAGATTCCCGTATTGTAAAACGTTGAATCGATGTACTTTTGATAATAACTGACGTTCTGTTTCCACGTTACCACTAATATATAATCTTTGCCATCGAAGGTTGCCCACGTTAGATTCTTATTTTGTTTATTTATTGCTACTAGTTGGGTATCTATTTTTGAAGTTTCGGGATACATGGCTGTTTGTATCGACTGGCGGTAAAGAATTGAATCGGTTTTATTGGTTTGTGCCGATAGAGATTTAATCGTTCCCGCTAAAAGCAATAGAAATATGAATGTGTATGTTTTTGTTGTCATTGTATATATCTTAATTAATTATATAATTACTGTTTATGTATTAGTCTACTATCTCAACAAAAACTCTCATCTTAGAGATAGCCTCAAAGTCCTTATTCCAGACCTGAGTTTCAAAAAAATGAACAACACAACTACCTTTCTTAATAGCCTTTATCGAAAATGTAGAGAGTATTGCGGCACCAACCGTTTTCTTGTTATTACGATTCTCAATATTCGAAATACGAACAAAATCGGGTGGCGTGATCTCATAATTGAGCTGTAAGCCTAGAGCGCCTCTACTTTCAATATCAATAATTATTGAATCGCCTACCTTTAATGTACTATGTTTTGATTGTTCTAACATTATAATTATTGGGTTATTAAATAAAGGTTACTCATTGTCTTTAATTGCAACCATCATTCAACATTCATTGTAACATTTTCGAAAGCTTAGCTTTATCAATTCCTTTGTTATGGCTAGGCAGTATCACTCCCGATATACCAATTTTCTCATTATCGTCAATCATACATTGACCATATGCAATGTTAAAGTAACCGGCCATACCCCAGGCTGAACCCCACGAGTTTTTGCATATCCAGCATTGATTAGCTTCTGAATATCCAACCACCATAATGCAATGATATCCTGTTAATGTACCCGATACATTATGATATATACCGGAACTATAACTAAAGAAATCGTTATACACTGCAAATGTTGCCGAAACAGGTCCTTTATATGTTAAGTGATTTTTTATATGAGCCTGATTGCTACCAAAATTTGAAATGGTCGTTATTTTAACCGCTTTCGATTTTCTATCGGGAATCGTTCTACAAACCGGATGTGGCGGTTCGGGGTTTGTGAAATAATATTTAGGATCGTTGTTTGGAAAAGCAGTTTCAAAGAGAAAGCTTGCTTCGTCGCACACGCCGCGTGATTTTATCTGGTCAAAAGCCTCGGCATCGTTCCATCCGCTATTTATTGCACCATGTGATGAACAATAATGTTGATCGGCTTCGGATAAGTCCAACCAAATGTTTTTTTCAATATGAGCCATCGATTCGGTAACACCCACGGTACAAAACGAAACACAAGCCTGACTCGATTCCTGACTTTTAACACTTGTAATATGATTGATACCTTTTCTATTACGCCAATCTACTTCTTGATCAAAATCAGGAAGGGTTGCACCGGCTTCGAAAAACATAGTAGGGAAAGTAACCGAAAGATGTGGTTCTGTTCGTCCTAACATTCTTTTTTTTGCTTCATCAGAGCGTAAACTGATATGGGTTTCTTTTGCTTCCCATGTAGCATTGTGGTGCGATAATTTGGTTTTTAATTCATCAATAGAAAGGTTTTTCATGGTAATCGTTTTTATAGTCTAGATTTATCTATTTAATACATTTCAAAATTTATCCCGTTTATCATTTTTTTTCTCTTATAATCTTCATAAAAATACGGTATAAAATAATATGAAGTTCACTAAAATCGAAATTTGTCCACTAACGGTTGAATTTATGGTATGAACAATTGAATATATGGTATAAAAAGATGTTTTCTCATTGTTATTTATTTCCTTAGGCACTATTAAATCTCAAAATGAAGGCAATAAAGAGGTCGAAAACGGAGATTTTTAGTAAATGTTGTAGTTTCGTGAAAAGAAATGGAAAAGATAATTCGATCATTTTTGTATTTTTAAAAGATAAGGTTTTGTTACCTTTGTCTAAAACTAACTTATGATAAAGGGTACGACTTTTAAATTACTGTTACTCCTTCTGCTTGCTACAGCATGTGATAAGCATTCAAATCATTCTATCTATCAATATCGACAGTAGAATTGCTTATGACTGGTAATTACGATGGGCAATTGCAGATGAAATCATTACTTATGAAAGGCGATTTCGGAATAGGTACATTCGATAAATTGGATGGCGAAATGATAGTATATAATCATGAGGTATACAAAGCACAAAGTAATGGAACGGTTAGCATTGCCAACGAAAATGAAACAACACCATATGCTTCGGTCTGTAATTTTCATCCCACGATCAATTTTTCGATTTCAAACATCCATACGATGGAACAACTTGATTCGATTATCAAACGTCATTTGCCCAATGAAAATAATATTTATGCAATTGAAATAAACGGAATGTTCGATTCTTTAAAAGTACGTTCGGTAACAAAACAAGCAAAACCATACCGTCCGTTGATTGAAATTGTGAAGGAACAGGCTGTGTTTAATCATTGTCATGTTGCTGGAACTTTAATCGGATTTTATTCGCCGTCGAGTGTCAAAAGTTTAATGATTAAAGGTTTGCATCTGCATTTTTTAAGCAACGATTTGAAAAATGGAGGACATGTCCTTGCCGTAGCAAGCAATCAAAAGCTAGTTTGCCATATTGCCTGCTATACTAAGTTACATTTAGATATTTTGCAGAATGCTAATGCCTTGGGAAAAGATATTGCCGATAAAAATGACTTACAAAAGGCAATAATCAAAGTTGAGAAATAATTGTAGAAAAGTATCGACAATGCAGAATTTGTTTATATTGCAAAAAAATAAATTGTACATTTGGTTATAAAAATACTGATATCGCTCTTTTTCCTCTTATCGCTTGTCGAAGTGTTTGCACAAGACTCGCTCGGATATTATCATGGTAAAGCATCGTATTATAATTTTAAAGGACATGGCAATTGTTCTTATAAGTCACCCTCAAAACCTGTTTTAACAGCAGCAGTCAATACAAAACAATATAATAGTGCAATGTTGTGTGGAGCTTGTTTACAAGTAATAGGTTCGAAAGACACGATAATTGTTCATGTTGAAGACCGTTGTCCCGGATGTAAATTCGGCGGCATCGATTTAAGCAAAGCAGCATTTGCTAAAGCAAATGAAATAAGCAAGGGCAGGGCAGAGGTACGATGGAAAGTTGTCCCCTGCGGTTATTTACAATCGATGAAATTGTTTGTACGAAAAACCTATAACGACGGAAGTGCAACAATTATCTTAACAAATCATAATACTCCATTGAAATCGTTATTCGTTTGGAACGATACAACATGGATTCCAGTTGATAGGGAAAAAGATAATTGTTTCCACGTTCGAAAGAAAAAAGATGGGTTGGTTCGTCTACAAATGAGCGACTGGTATGGCAATCAGGTTGTTGTTGATAGTTTAACCCTCATGCCCGGAACGTTAATCGATTTGAAACATCAATTCGGTAAATTATATTATGTAAATCTTCCATTTTAAGCTGTAATTAGGGAAACCTTTTAACCTGTGTTACGGTACAAGCCTAGAAATTCTTAAAAGTATGGCAAAGAAAACTGACAGTTCGAACAAGACCCAAAAAGTAAAAGCGAATGTTAAAATATTTGTACTCGATACGAATATTTTACTCCACGATTTCAGGGCTATTTATAATTTTGCAGAAAACGACATTGTGATTCCAATCATTGTGCTCGAAGAACTGGATAAATTCAAGAAAGGTTCGGATCAAATAAATTTCAATGCACGCGAATTTGTTCGCGAACTCGATAAGCTTACCGACGACGACCTGTTTGTAACCGGCGTAAAGCTCGGAGCAGGGCGTGGTACATTATTGATCGATACAAATAGTTCAATTGATGGTAAAGTTCGAGAATCGTTTTCGGAACGCATTCCCGATAATATCATTCTCAACACCACCGAACGATATACCGATAAATTTCCCGATAGAAGGGTCGTGCTTGTATCGAAAGATGTGAATCTGCGGATGAAAGCCAAATCGCTTGGAATATTTGCCGAAGATTACGAAAACGATAAAGTAGAAAACATAGATATTTTCGAAGAAGGAATAAAAGTCTTTTCGGGCATAAACGATGCTTTGATTGTGAAGCTCTATGAAGATAAGAAAAACGAAGGTTTACCAATTAGTGACTTTAAAATAAAGCAACCCGAATCGCACGATTATTTTATTATGAAAAGTGATAAAGGCTCGGTTGTATGTTATTACAATCCGGCTAAGCACACTATCACCAGAATCAGTAAGAAGAAAATATATGGAATCGAACCTCGTAATTCAGAGCAAATGATAGCACTGCATGCGTTGATGAATCCCGATATTGAACTTATTGCTCTTACCGGAAAAGCAGGAACAGGAAAAACATTATTGGCACTGGCTGCAGCGATACATCAAAACGAATTATACGATCAAATTCTCTTAGCCCGTCCAATGGTGTCGCTTGCCGATAAAGATATGGGATTTCTTCCCGGAGGCGAAAAAGATAAAATAAAACCATTCATGCAACCGCTGTTCGATAATCTTACCGTTATTAAACAAGCATTTAAAAACTCGGGTATAGAAGTACATAATATCGATCAGATGCTTGCTAACCAACATTTGTTAATTACACCATTAGCTTATATAAGAGGTAGAAGTTTATCGAAAGTGTTCTTCATAATCGACGAATCGCAGAACCTAACACCTCATGAAGTAAAAACTATTATTACCCGTGCTGGCGAAGGAACAAAGATTGTGTTTACTGGCGATATACAACAAATAGATTCGCCATATCTCGATTCAATGTCAAATGGTCTATCACATTTATCCGATAGAATGAAAGGTCAGGATATGTTTGCCCATGTTAATCTAATAAAAGGAGAACGAAGTAGGTTAGCTGATATAGCAAGCAATCTGTTGTAAAATAAAATATTGTATATTTGCACTCAGAACCTCGCTACTAAAAGCGGGGTTTTGTTTTAAAATATCATGGCTCAAAAACAAAAAATAGCATTCCATACGCTTGGATGTAAACTCAATTACGCCGAAACTGCTACCCTTTCTTCGCTCTTCGATAAAGATATATACGAACACGTTCCTTTTAGCCAACAGGCAGATGTTTATGTTATAAATACCTGTTCGGTTACTGAACAGGCAAATAAGAAATGCCGTCAATCTATCAACAAGGCTGTACGAACGTCACCAGGTGCAAAGGTTGCAGTTGTTGGCTGTTTTGCCCAACTTAAAGCTAATGAAATAGCAGAAATGAATGGCGTTACCCTGGTCTTGGGAACAAAAGAAAAATTCAATATTGTGAAGTATTTGGAAACTAATACTTCGCCTTCGCCCGATATAAAAGTGCATTCGTGCGAGATTGATGAAGTGACTCAATATGCAGGCTCTTTCTCGCTTGAAGGTAGAACTCGTTCGTTTCTGAAAGTGCAAGACGGTTGCGATTATAATTGTTCGTACTGTACCATTCCTTTGGCAAGGGGCAAAAGTCGTAACCCCGCAATTGATGATATTGTTGCACAAGCAAGAATCATTGAACAGAAAGAAATAAAAGAAATTATCCTTACCGGTGTAAATATTGGTGAATTTAAAACAGCTAATGGCGAACGCTTTTTCGATTTATTGAAAGCTTTGGAAGCCAATGTTGAGGTTCCACGGTTTCGAATATCGTCAATCGAACCGAATCTACTGACCGACGAAATTATAGATTGGATAGCTCAGTCGAAGAAGTTTGTACCGCATTTCCATATCCCCCTGCAATCGGGTAGCAACAATGTGCTACGTTTAATGAGGCGGCGTTATAATGCTGAAATGTTTGCAAATAAAGTTGCAAAGATTCGATCAGTAATGCCAAATTGCGGCATTGGAATAGATGTTATTGTTGGAACTCCAGGCGAAACAAACGAGTATTTTGAAGATTGTTACTCGTTTCTCGAAACGATAGATTTTTCTTATCTTCATGTCTTTACCTATTCGCCCCGCGAAAATACCGATGCATTGGCAATAGAACCCAAAGTACTCGATTCGGTAAAATCAGAACGGAGCAAACGCTTGCACGAACTATCAGATAGAAAGACTAAAGCCTTTTACAAAAGACAATTAGGCGAAACACATCAGGTATTGTTCGAACAAAAAAACAATCTTGGTTTTATTCATGGATTTACACAAAACTATATCAAGGTTGAGTATCCATTTACAAAAAGTTTGATAAATGTTATTACCGATGTAGAATTGCACTCGTTGCAAGCAAATGGTACTGTATTAGGGTCAATTAAATCATAGAAATGGGTTTTGGCATAGCAACAACAGCAATTATTCCCATGAGGGAAGAACCACGACATCAAAGCGAAATGATTTCGCAAGTTTTGTTTGGCGAAACAATGAAGATTTTAGAATTACAAGATGAGTGGACTAAGCTAAAACTCGATTTTGACGGTACCGAAGGTTGGATTGATAACGGAATGTATCATAAACTTGATGCAAATGATTATACCCTATTAAAAGAAGCTAATACACTGGTATTGGATACCGTTTCTGATATTATTATAGGAAATCAGGTGCAACCGATGAGAGTTATGCCGGGCAGCGAAATTCATTGCAATGGTCAACAATCGAATAAAATGGTTGTTGGTAATGAAATCTTTTCGTTAAAACATCGTACCAGTATTCCAATGCGGGGGAATATACGTCATTCGGTTATGACAAAAGCATTGGAATACCTTAATGCACCGTATTTATGGGGTGGTCGGTCATTGTTTGGAATAGATTGTTCTGCATTTACTCAGATAGTATTTAAATTGCATGGTATACTATTACCGCGTGAAGTTGAAGATCAATTTTCAGTAGGTCGACTTGTTAAAGAATTGCAAGAGGCTCTGTTTGGTGACCTGGTTTTTATGGCAAACGAACAAGGTCAAATTTGTCATGTGGGAATTATGATCGAACCCAATAAGATTATTCATGCAGATAGCTTTGTGAGATTCGCATATATAAACGAAAAACAGGTATTTAATGTCGATTCAAAAACGTCTAAGTTTAAGGTAGCCTATATTAAGAATGTGATAGATTGATACTAGTATTTGAACGAATATAATAATTGGGAATAAGTGAGATTACATATAAATAGTTTCCACCTAAAAAATAAAAATTAATGAAGAAGCTAGATTGGAAAGAACAATTGGGAAGTGTTGTCTATTCAACCAATCCGAATTTTAAAATAGAAAATGACGACGACGATCAAGACGATTCTCTCGATCCTAAACAACAAGATTTGAGAGTGATGCTCGATAAGAAGTCGCGGGCAGGAAAGGTCGTTACTTTAATTACAGGATATCAAGGTAGTGCGAACGAATTAACCGATCTTGCTAAATTTCTAAAAACGAAATGTGGCGTTGGCGGATCGGCAAAAGACGGCGAAATAATTCTTCAAGGCGATTTTCGCGATAAAGTTTTAGAAATGCTCCATAATAAAGGATATAAAGCAAAAAAGGCTGGAGGTTGATGTTTAAAAGATATTGAATATGCTTTCGTGTTTGAAAAGAGTAACAATATTTAGTTTATTTCTTTTTGTTATAACCTATACTGTATTCATCATGTAACTTATATAAAATAACAATTATGAAACCTAATCACGATTTAGACGTAACCCTGCTTAACAATAAATCCATTGATAAGATACATTTATTAAGCAACCGACATTAGGCTGATTAATCGATTAAACTAAAAAGAATTGAAATTAATTCACAATAATTGAATATTGTTTCAATAAATAGAGTAAATTGCAATAAATCGACAGGAAATTAAACTGAATGTACAACGATTATACATACGAACAGTTACAAGATAAAGTCAAAGAATTAGAAAAGAAACTATCCGACTATAAAAAGTTTGGAGCTTCTTACGAAATATTCTTCGATCATGCTATTGATGCAACGTTTATAGCCGATATTAAAACAGGGTATATTATAGATGCAAACGAAAAGGCTATTAATCTTGTGGGTTTTAATGTTGAGGAATTGAAACGTCTCCGCTTTATTGAGCTGCATCCATTCGACGAAATGGAAAAGGCAAAAGAAGCATTCGAACAAGCCATTGATGATGGAATAAGCTCATTTTACGAATTACACATCCTTCATAGAAACGGATATAGGCTTTTGGTTGAGGTTGTCAATAGAAAAATGACAACACTCGATGGCGAAGAACTTATTGTAGGTATTGTTCGCGATTTACGCGAACAACGTCAACGAATAGAGCTTTACGAAACGATATTCGAATCGTCGCCGGTAATGTTTTGGTATAAAGATACTCAAAATACGTTATTGCGGTTAAACAAGGCGGCTGCATTGTTCGAAGGTGTTGAACCGTATCAGGTTGAAGGCAGGTCTTCGTTCGAATTATATCCTCGAGAACAAGCAGAAGCATATTTTAACGATGATTTGGAAGTTATTCATTCCGGAATATCGAAACTAGGAATAATTGAAAAACATATTTCTATTGGAACAGGCGAACTTAAATGGGTGCATGTTGGGAAAGTGCCATTGTCGAACAACGATGGCGAAATAGTAGGAGTTATTGCCTTTGCCATTGATATTACCGAACAAAGAAATTCTCAGGAAGCACTTATTCATAGTGAAGAACGGTTTAGAAGAATAACAGAAACGGTAACCGATTATATTTTTACCGTGACGGTTGAAGATAATAAAGCGGTAAAGACATATCACGGACCTGCTTGTCTAGGAGTTACAGGATATACTAGCGAAGAATTCGAAACCGACGATTCGCTTTGGTATGATATGATTGTTGAGGAAGATCGTCCGATGGTGCTTGAGAAAAATAAAGAAATGCTGAATGGTAACGATCCCCATTCGTTTCAACATAGAATAATAAAGAAAGACGGATCTATTTGTTGGGTTCGAAATACACCGGTACTTCATTTTAATAATGATGGCTATTTAACATCGTACGATGGATTGATTCGCGATATAACTCAAATAACAAACAAAGAAATCGAAATACGCGAACGTGAAGCTCATTGGCGAAGCTTAGTTAAAGTGTCGCCTATAGGAATTGGAACATTAAAAGATAAAAGTATACTCGACGTCAACCAAAGTATTTGCGAAATGACCGGTTATTCGAAGAACGAACTGGTTGGCAATGCCGTGTGGACACTTTATTCGTCGGTCGAAGAATACGAGAAACTGTTAAGCAATCAAAACTGGGTAATAGAAAATTCCGGAACCTTTACCGTTGAAACGGAATGGAAGAAAAAAGACGGAACCATAATAAATGTACAATACAGCTCAACCGCAATATTCGAAGGCGATTTAAGTAAAGGTTTGGTTTTTACAGCACTTGATATTACAAAACGGAAACGTGATGATATAGCTTTACGCGAACGTCAACAAGAATTGCGGATTCAAAACACCAATTACAGCCGGATAAACGATGAATTGGAGAAAAGTAATTTAAGAATATCAGAAATCAATTCCGAACTGCTCGAAGCAAAAGAAAAAGCAGAAGAAAGCGATAGATTGAAATCGGCTTTCCTTGCCAATATGAGTCATGAAATCAGGACACCGATGAATGGTATTATTGGATTTGTCGATCTTTTAAAGGAACCCGATCTTACTCCTGAAGAATATAATGAGTATCTTGATATTATCAGTACATCGGGTCAACAGCTTATCAATATAATAAACGATATAATCGATATATCGAAAATTGAAGCCGGTGAGGTACGTATTTCCGAAAAGAGCTTTAGTGTCAACGATTTATTGTCGGAAATATGTTCAATATTCAAACATCAGGCCGAAATAAAGAATATTCAAATAATACACGAACGATCGCCATTCGATTTATGGATAAAATCTGATGAAACCAAGGTAAGGCAGATTGTAACAAATTTAATAAGCAATGCAATCAAGTTTACTTTTAAGGGATCAATAAATGTAGGCTATGAGAATAAAGGAGCATTTATAGCCTTTTATGTAAAAGATTCCGGAATTGGAATACCTATGGAATTTCATGAATCGGTATTCGAACGTTTCCGTCAAGTTGAAGCCAGCCTCACTAAAAAAGCAGGAGGTACCGGTTTAGGATTGTCTATATGTAAAGCATTGGTAGGAATATTAGGTGGGAATATCTGGTTAACATCTGAGCCGAACGAAGGAACCGTGTTTTATTTTACTATACCGGTGATACCTGGCAACCAGGAGATAAAAGAAACAATTGAGCAAAAAGTTGATCTATTAGACTGGAGTAATCTGGAAATAATTGTAGCAGAAGATGAGGAAACAAACTTCATCTATTTGAAAAAGATTCTTGAAAGTACCAATTTAATCGTATATAGAGCTAAGAATGGACTGGAATGTCTTGATTTACTATCAACCTATCCAAACGTAAAATTGGTATTAATGGATATCAAAATGCCAATAATGGATGGGTACGAAGCCACTAGGATTATAAAGCAAACACGTCCGGAAATAAAAGTTGTAGCTCAAACGGCCTATGCTCTTGCCAACGACAGGGAAAATGTTAAAAAAGCCGGTTGCGATGATTATATAGCAAAACCAATAGAAAGGGAACATTTATATTCTATAATTAAGAAATATTTATAATAGAAAAAACAGCTGATTAAAGAAATATATAAATCATCTGTTTTGAGTCTAAGATATTATTCAAAGTACGCCATTTGCAAGCAAAAATCTTCAGTCATTAGCACGATAAGAAGCGTAGAAAAGTAAATTAAAGATCATTTTTACATCAAATGAACACGTTACATGAAAATAAATTTCTTTTTTACTTATTTGTTTTGAAAATTATGCTAATTTTGCAAGCCAAATAAGTAAATATATTGTCTAACCACTAATTAATAAAAAAGTAACAACATTCATGAGTAAAAAAGAACAATTTCCAGGAAAAGCTGAAGAGCTTGAGGATGAAAAAGTATTAATTCAACCTATTTCAGAAGAAGAAATCGTTGAAGAAGAAGAAATTGAAGAATCGGATGATGACGATGACGAAGAAGACATTATTTTAGATGGAACCGACGATGTTGTAACAAGCATTGTTGTTGAAGCTTTATCTAAAAAACAAGAATTCGATTGGGATCAATACGAATCGGGTAAAAAAAGTAAAGAAATAGTTGCAGAAACAGCTAAACTTACCGACATCTACGATAAAACATTATCAACTATCAACGAAAATGAAGTTGTTGATGGCTATGTTGTAGCTATTACAAAACGTGAAGTTGTTGTTAATATAGGTTACAAATCTGATAGTATTATAAGTATAAATGAATTTCGCTACAATCCTGATTTAAAAATCGGTGACACTGTTGAAGTTTATGTTGAAAGTCAAGAAGACAAAAATGGTCAGTTAGTTCTATCGCATAGAAGAGCCCGTTCGCAAAAATCATGGGAACGTGTTAATAAAGCCCTTGAACAAGACGAAATCATTAAAGGATTTATTAAATGCCGTACTAAAGGTGGTATGATTGTCGATGTATTTGGTATCGAAGCATTCTTACCAGGATCACAAATCGACGTTAAACCTATTCGCGATTACGATGTGTACGTAGGAAAAACAATGGAATTCAAAGTTGTTAAAATCAACCATGAATTTAAAAACGTTGTTGTATCTCATAAAGCACTTATCGAAGCTGAACTTGAAGTTCAAAAGAAAGATATTATTTCTAAACTTGAAAAAGGACAGGTTCTTGAAGGAACTGTTAAGAATATCACTTCTTATGGAGTATTTATCGACCTTGGTGGCGTAGATGGTCTTATCCATATTACTGACCTATCATGGGGACGTATATCTCATCCTGAAGAAATTGTTACATTAGATCAAAAATTGAACGTTGTAATATTAGATTTCGATAATGAGAAAAAACGTATTGCATTAGGTTTAAAACAATTAACACCTCATCCATGGGATACTTTAGACCAAGAATTGAAAATTGGTGATAAAGTTAAAGGTAAAGTTGTTGTTATAGCCGATTACGGAGCATTTGTAGAAATTGCTGCCGGTATTGAAGGACTTATCCACGTTTCTGAAATGTCTTGGTCACAACACTTACGTAGTGCACAAGAATTCCTAAATGTAGGAAGTGAAGTTGATGCTGTTGTCTTAACCTTAGACAGAGACGAAAGAAAAATGTCTTTAGGTATGAAACAACTCCGTCAAGATCCATGGCAAAATACTGAAACTCGTTTTGCTGTAGGAACTAAACATAAAGCTACCGTTCGTAACTTTACAAACTTTGGTGTATTTGTTGAAATCGAAGAAGGAATCGATGGATTAATCCACATCAGCGATCTATCTTGGACAAAGAAAATTAAACATCCAAGTGAATTTACTTCAATAGGAGCTGAAATAGAAGTTGTAGTCTTGGAAATCGACAAAGAAAACCGTCGTTTAAGTTTAGGACACAAACAATTAGAAGAAAATCCTTGGGATGTATTTGAAACAATCTTTACGGTTGATTCAATACATGAAGGAACTATCATTGAAATCAATGAAAAAAGTGCAATCATAGCTTTACCTTATGGTGTTGAAGGTATAACAACCTTAGGACATTTAGCTAAAGAAGACGGTACTGCTGCGAAATCGGAAGATAAACTCGACTTCAAAGTAATTGAATTCTCTAAAGAAGGAAAGAAGATTTTTGTATCACATTCTCGTATCCACGAAGATTCTAAGAAAACGGAAATAAAAGCTAAAAAAGCAGCTGCTCCTAAAACAGTTAAGAAGTCAAAAGACAATGTTGAAAAATCAACTTTTGGTGATATAGCTGGGCTTGCCGATCTTAAAACAGAGATGGATAAAAGTAATGCAAAGTCAGAAGAATAAAAAAAATCAATAAAATATAGTGTAAGTTTTGTTTAATCCAAAGCTTACACTATATTTACATTCTGAAAAATATATTCGTTATGGAATTTAAAATAACAAAAAAAGACAAGCACACTCTTATAGAGGTTCTCGTTGATAAGTTGGACTCGCAAATAGCTCCATCTTTAAAATCAGAATTGGTTTTAGTCTCGGGAAATAAAGAGAAAAATATCGTATTGGATTTATCTCAGTGTCGCTATTGCGATTCATCGGGTTTAAGTGCAATATTAGTAGCTAACAGACTTTGCAAGAATGCCAATGGCGTTTTTGTATTGACAGGTCTTCAGACGGCTGTGGAGCGCTTAGTTACGATCTCGCAATTAGATACAGTACTTAACATTACTACATCGGTCGAAAAAGCCGAAGAGCTTATTGTTAAAGAATCTATCTAATAATTCTTATTATTCCTTAAAATGAAAAATTCTTTTATCGTTTTAGGAAGTAATTCGGCATTGCCAACATCAGAAAGATTTTCTTCCGCTCATGTATTACAAATGCATGGGCGGTTTTTTTTGATTGATTGTGCTGAAGGAACACAAATACTATTAAGAAAGAATAAAATATCCTTTTCGGCTATCGATCATATTCTGATCACCCATCTTCATGGAGATCATTATTTAGGCATTTTCGGTTTGCTTTCATCTTTCAATATGCTGGGACGTAAAAAAGATATTCATATTTACGGTCCTAAAAACCTTCAGGATGTTATCGATTTTCATAAGAAGTTTGTTGAACACCAAATGGAATTCGCTATTGTCTTTCATGAAATTAATGATGCCTCAACTATCCTTTTCGAAGATAAAGTGTTGACTGTTTCTGCATTTTCGATGAATCATAGAATTCCAACATATGGTTTCTTGTTTCAAGAAAAAACGAAACCTCGTAATGTGATACGCGATTGTATAAAACAGTATTCTATTCCTATTAAAGATTTTAAGAAAATAAAAGACGGAGCCGATTTTATCACCGCCGAAGGTATTACTATTCCTAATGACGAATTAACAGTGGCTCCACCACATAGTAAAACATTTGCCTTCTGTTCCGATACTAAATATAACGAAAAAATGCTTCCTATGATTGAAGGTGTTGACTTGCTATATCATGAGGCTACTTTTACCGAAGATCTTATTGAAAGAGCTAACCAAACCTTTCATTCAACAGCTAAACAAGCTGCTACTATTGCACTAAAAGCAAAGGTTAACAAGCTAGCTATCGGGCATTTCTCTGCTCGATTTAAAGATACAACCGTTTTGGAATTAGAAGCAAAATCAATATTTCCCAATACAATTGCTGTTCACGACGGGATGGAAATAATATTCTAGTCAATTGTCCAATCAAAAGTTTTTCAATATTTACTAGCGATACTATTGGATTTATTCTATTTTTGTTATCGGTAATTAACGTTAAAGTACAGTCTGTGAATAAATATTTACTTCTTCTATTGGTTTTAATTTGTAGAAATACTTTTGGTCAAGTAATTATTATTGACGATAATGTAGTCTATAAGAGGGGTATTTATAAAGATTTTGAAGAATTTAAATTTAATCGTCCGTCATTACCTTTCGATTATAAGATAGACTCGGTTGAATATCAAAATTTAGATGTTTATACTAATGCTTCCAGTCATACAACATACAGAATTGTTTTTGATAAATCAGGGAATAAGCAACTTGGCTCTATTTTTGGGTTTTGCGATGGGAAACATATTTTTGTTAACGAATCGAATCCTACAGTTACCGATAAAACCGATTTTGACCAGTTGCAATTTGTAGGATTATATTCTTATTTCGAACAATATATGTTTATGCCGGGAGAATTAGGGTCTTTAAATTCAAGTACTGTTTTAGGAAGGATAGTAAATATTAATAATGGAGAATGTTCTGTCGTAACACAAGAAGTTCTGAATAAAGTGTTTGAAAACGATAGTACTATACTATCAAGCTTCAATAGCCAAAAAGATAAAAGGGCAAAACTGAAAGATTATATCGCTCTCTATTCTTTAAAACATAAAGATGACGGTGTGATTTGCCGGGATAAAAAGATGAGTAAAGCTGAAGCTGATTCTTTTATCGTACGTCGGCAGGATGATATAACCGATCAAGCATATTATTCACGATTATCGTCAAAATTGAAAACAAATCCGGCATTTAACGATGCAAAATTGGAAATATCGTACTACCCCAATGGAGTATTAAAGTCGATAGGGTTCAATACACGCTGTAATTTCGATCCCAACGATCAATTTTTATATTGTATAGGAATGTGGAAATTCTATTACGATAATGGGCAATTAAAAGAAGAAGATATTTATTCCATTTCAAGCAAAACCATGAGTAGAAAAAAGTTTGACAAGAATGGGACTCCTATTCTTAAATAATCATACAGTATTCTTGGTATACTCCTTTCAAAGTACGTTGCATTAAATTATATTAAGTTATGAGAATGAATTATTGTCGTATTTAAGACTCTGTAAGGCTCGAGCGGACTCAATGTCATTAAGTTAAGGAATATAGAATAGAAATGATAATTTATTATGTGACGTGAACACCCCAAACCCCTAAAAGGGGCTTTAACAGCCTAACTGTTAGGTTAAGTTGTTTCTTCGTTTGCCAGTAATTATATTTCTTATTATTCAATGATAAAGGAATTAATTGTGAGATATCTTAAATCTTTTAGAGAGGTTGTTAAAGCCCCTTTTAGGGGTTTGGGGTGCTTTTCGTACTATCAATAAATGATATTTCTTAACTTAATGACATTGCGAGCGGACTTGCAGTCTGTTCGTTATAATATTTGAATGCACGGACTACAAGTCCGCGCAAGCTAAGTCTGCTGAAAAACGATTAAGTTCTTAAATATAAGAAATATATAGAAATATAATTGAAATAAAGTGCAAGGAATATTTGAAACATCGTCACATTATTGTGCATCTTGGAATGCAAGAGATGAAACGAGTGCCCGCCAAAAAAGCGTGCGACGAGTGATTAGTTAACACAATGAGGTAACAAGCGTTTTTTGGGCTTGACTTTTTATTACTTCATTTAATTTTTCTTTTAAAGGTTGTAATGAGCTCGCTTCGCTCGGTTGTTACTTTTTTGTCAAGAAAAAAGTAAGGCAGAGGGAAATTTTAAATAAAAAAACGATTCTCATTGACATTGAGTTATTCAGCAGACCCTAAGTAAAATCGCTATTAATTTTATGTCCTTTTCTGATTGAATTTGTAGTTTTACTTTTATATTATAACGTCATTAGATGTTACTTCCACAGAAGAAAACAAATACCTTATATTTCACAATCAATCCATTCATTACCTAGTATTATTTTCACTGTTTTAAATCCAATCGATTTAAGTACTTGCGAAGCTTCATCTAATCCACGGGCTACTTCTTCGGGTTTATGGCAATCGCTGTTAATCTGAACAGGAATGTCTAATTCAAAACAACGTTGTAAAATCTGGTCGGAAGGGTAGTGGTCTTTAGTCTTTGCACGGTATATACCTCTGGTGTTGACTTCAACAATAGTCCCCAGTTTTGAAATACGTTGAAGGACGGTTTCAATCAAGTCGATATACCATTGTTCGTTTTCGTTAAAGAACGTATTATTGTTATTAAACATTTTTATTTTGTCTAAATGACCGATTATTGTGGGGTTCATCACATCAAGCATTTCGAGGGTAAGTTCATAGAATTTGGTAACTGCTTTTTTGCCATCACCACCAAAGATCTCGATCATACCATCATCGAAAATACGTTTGCTTGTATCAATATTCCAAGCTTCTCCATTTTTAAGATTATCAACAAAGTGAACCGAACCTATGGTATAATCTAAATTAAGAGCGTTATAATGATCAGGTTGAGCTAACGGATTACCGGGATAATAATCGATCTCAAGACTCTTGTAAATTTCTATTCGACCATTATAGATTATTTTTAATCTGTCTATTTCTTGTAAATAATTTTGTAGTTCGTTAGGGTTAATAGCCCAACTACAAGGGAATGTGGTAGGTGCATGGCAAGAAAATCCATAAGCAACAAGCCCATTCTCAATTGCTTTGTCTATATATTCAAAAGGTTCGCTGTTTCCATCACTGAATCGGGTATGACTGTGATAATTTGTAAGAATCATTTGGTTTGCATATTAAGTTATAAGTTACAAGGTACATGAAAAAAATGAATTGTGTCTTTAATAAAAATGAAATTATTAATGATTTTCTATTTGTACAATACCTACTATCAATAGTTCGTTTAAAACATAAAGATATTTAAGCGGCCAAAGTGCCGAAAAACAAAAGTTCATTGACATGTTGACGATTTTTGATTGAGTTCGGGTTAATAGCGAACAAGCGGAAAAATCTTGAAAGCAACAAAGTATTG
>Ga0265338_10000588_pt1 | contig 64114 bp, 72 predicted proteins | sample 42126metaG_FD_193579 | JGI IMG/M metagenome (GOLD analysis project Ga0265338, IMG submission 193579) | Rhizosphere microbial communities from Carex aquatilis grown in University of Washington, Seatle, WA, United States - 4-21-26 metaG | ecosystem: Host-associated > Plants > Roots > Rhizosphere...
GATTATGCCAAACATAGTCCAGCCAAACCACGAGTTATCCTGCGCTTCGTTGTGCACGATAGTCGTGGGCCCGGTCGAGACCGTGGGCAGGAAGGGCTTCGTTTCGATTGCGTCGCCGAGGCCCGTGAGCACCGCAAGAAACGCGCGCGTGTAAGCCTCTTTTTCGCCATTTTTGTAGGCGCCGATCTCGTGTCCGAAAGCAGCGTTTCGAATCTGGAGCCACACGGGCTTCAGCTTGTCGACGAATTGGCTGCCGTAGTACACGCCAATATCGATTTCGGTGGGGATATTGGTTTTGACTTCGGTGCCATCCGGGTTCTTTTTGACGAGATACTGCGTCGGATGGACCATGATGACGACGAGCGTCGATTTGCGATGCTCGCCGCTATGCCACGTCGGGCATTGCGTTTCCATCCGCTTTTCGTAGGCGTCGACATTGTGGTCGCATTTCCGGCACCATCCTGGTTGGCATCGTCCACGCTCATGCGTGACGACCCGCCCAAGTTTCCGTCGTCATCATGACGATGCGAGGTCGAAATCGGACCGCGCTCATCATCTCCGCCGGACCGATAATCATCATCCCGGCTCTGAGCAATCGGCGTCGGATGATAATCGTCAGTGCGATGACGCTGATTGAGAATCGAATCCAGCACCAAGTAGTCGAAGATATTCATTCCACCGCTCGAGCCCGAAGATGAGATAGGGGTATTGGGCATTGAACGCATTTGTTCCGCCGAGCTGGACACAGCCTCGCGGAGCTTTTCCGGAGGAAGAGGGGCATCGTCGCGCGAGTACGTGCGCTGCACGTGTTCGAGCGAAGCAATTTGCGCCGAAAGCTTCGCTTCCTTTTCAGCAAGGTCGCGCTGCAGCTTCGTCTGCGTCTCGATCTGTTCGGATAGGCCGTTCAGTCGAGGCACTGTCCCGTGCGATTCCATTTGGTCGAGATACCGGCGGAATTGCACTTGGACGTAGGCGAGTGCATGCGCACGCACGCCATCTTTGTACTCCTTGGTGTCGCCCCAGTGCATGATCCAGGTAATCAGAGAAACCTTGGGAACTTGCGCGTTGGCGATTGTCGATCTTAGCGTTGCGTTCAGGAAGTTCGGGTACTTCGCGTTTAGCTTCGCGATACTGCGGCTGGTCAAGTCCGGGAGAGCCGCTTCCACTTCGTCTTTGAGATGCGTGTTGCGCATCGCCATGAGTTCGCTTAAGTGCCGATCGGCCAAAGCGCGCCTTGCGGTTACGCCGGCCAAAGCCGGATGCAGTTTTGCGAGCATCTGCTCCGTGTCGGATACGAAATTCTTTTTCGTATCCGGCTTTGCCTTCGAAGTTGCATGTCTGGTCATCTCAGTCAGTTCCTCTTTTCATCGGATGAAGTGATTGTTGCATTCCGAAGAAAACGTTAGCCGTCTTCTTTTCGACCTTTGAAGTGCTCGACAAAGTAGTTACGCAGAGTCGGTTTGTCCATTTCAGGGTGCCACTCCAGAGGTTTGCCTGGGAGCGACAAGATGTCCGTATATGGATTAAAACCGAGGGAGTTAATTTCGAGCATCCGCTGGTAGTAACGGCGATGTTTAAGTTCGCCATGCCACAGATGCACGATTTGGCCCGGCACCGCCGTAAAACTTCCCTTGACTTTCGCGTGGAACTTTTCGCTCCACGTTTTAAGACAAGCAAGCTGAGGCGGCGACTTTCCAAGGACGCTTTGAATGCAAAACCCGTCCATGTCCCCATAAATCGCATGAGCCATAAAATGGTCGGCGCTTCCGCTTATTGCGTATTCGTAGAGGCCTACTTCGTCGAAAATCTCTCGACGCATCGCCCAACCATACCCGGTATGGCCGTGCTGGTCGTACCGTCCGCAAGAAAGCAGATGCAAACGATGCGGTGCAACAGCGCCGAACGAACTCACCGTATCGGCTTGCGGGCCCATCACATTGCCTTCTTCCAAACGAACGGCAGTCTCGAACACCTGGACCACCGAATGCGTCTGAAGTAAGCGCATCGTGTCTTTTGCCCACTGTGCGTTCATGAAGAGAATGTCGGCATCGAGCCACGCAACCGCGGTGCACTCCGGAGGCAACCAGCTTGCGGCAAGATTGAGCATGCGCTCTTTCTGCCACATAACAGATTCGCTCCTGATTTGCACCGTATCGATTGATTCAGGAAGTTGGAACGAGGCATTTCCAAAAGCGCATTCGATGATAAGGAGCGGAATACCCGCTGACCGCATCGACTGCACAAAAATGTCATGATTCTTTCTTCTGTTTTTGTACCCGCACGGATTAAAATAGGAAACAATGACCCATAATCCGAGTGCGTATTCGTAGCGCGGGTAAAGTACCCGCGCGCCCAGACGGGAAGCAAGCGTGGACATGTGGACCTCTCTTGACCGATAGTTGTCGGAGAACTCGTAGAACAACTGTGCGTACTATATTACATATATCTATTTTGTCAATATATCCCAATTAATAAAAAAGCCTTTAAAATAGTAGATTTTTATTCGACTTCATCGCTAATTAGGCGCTCTTTTGGTATAGTCTTTTACATGAAAGTAATACTCTTAAAAGACGTACGCGGGGTGGGGCAGCACGGGGAAATTAAAAATGTCGCCGATGGCTACGCCATAAACAAGCTTTTACCTTTTAAATTAGCAGAGCCAGCAACAGAAGAAAAGATGCGCCAGTACGAAAAGAACAAGGCCGCGCACGAAGCCGAGGCTGTCAAGCTGGAAGAGCAGCAAAGCAACAAAATAAAATCTTTGCATGGCAAAAAGGTAACTATCTCCGCCAAAGCCACAGAAAAGGGAGGCCTCTTCAAAGCCATTGCCGAAAAAGATATTGCAAAAGCCATCCTCGCCCAACTTTCGCTTGAGATTCCGCTCGAGTCCATAGGTATACAAGAGCCGATAAAAACAGTCGGCGAGCACGTAGTGCAACTCCAAAATAAATCCCAGAAAGCCGAGTTGTCGGTTGTAATTGAGGCGGCCGTTATATAACCTTTTTCACATTCGATAAAACTCGACAAAATTAGGTTTTTGGAGTATTATAAATGTACATTGCGGGGATCGCCCGCTTTTTTGATTATATGGAAATCCGTAACATCGCTATTATCGCGCACGTGGACCACGGCAAGACAACCTTGACCGATGCTTTGCTGCGCCAAACCGGCGTTGCCGAAGAAGGCGTTTCCATGGACTCAAACGCATTGGAGCTGGAACGCGGCATCACGATTTACTCGAAAAATGCCGCTATAGAATACAAGGGCACTAAAATAAATATCGTAGATACTCCCGGCCATGCCGACTTCGGCTCGGAAGTAGAGCGCGTGCTGCGCAGCATCGACTCCGTGCTTTTGGTGGTAGACGCACAAGAAGGCCCGATGCCACAGACGCGCTTTGTATTAAAGAAGTCGCTTGAACTCGGCCTCAAGCCGATGGTCGTTATCAATAAAATAGACAAGCCGGCTGCCGACCCGGCGCGCGCCGAAGAGCAGGTGCTCGAGCTTTTTTTGGAGCTCGGCGCCAACGACGAGCAGGCTAACTTTCCGGTTATATACGCCATCGGCCGGCAAGGCATTGCCAAGCGCACGCTCACTGAGGAGTCTAAAGACCTTACGCCTTTGCTCGACATGATACTCGAGCATGTGCCCGCTGCAGGCAAAGGGATGGAACATTTGCCGCTGCGTGCGCAGCCCTTCAATCTCGGCTACGACAACTTTTTAGGCCGCCTCGCAATCGTCCGCGTCTACGAAGGCACGCTCAAAACCGGGCAGCAGGTATTTGTAAAAAAACCTATGGTAAATGGCGTGAGCGAGACGCGCACCGGCAAAGTGATAAAAATGTTCACCTTTAAGGGTCTGCAAAAAGAGGAAGCGGCAAGCGTTTTGGCAGGCGACATCGCGCTCGTAGCAGGCCTGCCCGATATATTTATCGGCGAAACTATCGCCGACAGCGCCGAGGCAGCGCCTTTGCCCGCCATTGCGATAGACGAGCCGACCATCACACTTAATTTTTTGGTCAATAACTCGCCGTTTGCAGGGCGCGAAGGCAAGTATGTTACGACGCGCCAAATCCGCGAGCGTCTGGAGAAAGAGCTCGAGATAAACGTCGGGCTGCGCGTCGACTTTAGCGATGATACCGCTTATAAAGTTTCCGGCCGCGGCGAATTGCACATCGCTATCCTTTTAGAAAACATGCGCCGCGAAGGGTATGAAATGCAGGTATCGCAGCCGCAGGTTATCTTCCAAGACATAAACGGCGTCAAATGCGAACCGTTCGAGGAGGTTATCATCGACACGCCCACCGAGTTCCAGGGCGCCATTATTGAGCGCTTGGGCACCCGCAAATTTATCATGAAAGACATGCAGCTTCATAGCGAGACGGCGCGCATCATATTTGAGGGGCCGACACGCGGGCTTTTAGGGTACCGCAACCAATTTGTGCTCGACACAAAAGGGGAGGGCATTCTTTCATCGCGCTTTTTGGAGTTCCGCCCCTACGCGGGAGAAATCCAAAAGCGCGCGGTCGGCTCTATGGTTTCCATGGCTGCCGGCAAAACGCTCGGCTTTTCTTTAGCGAACCTCCAAGACCGCGGCGTACTTTATATTAGTCCGGCGGTGGAGGTGTACGAGGGCATGGTTATCGGCAACACGTCTAAAGGCGACGAAATGTCGGTCAACCCGACCAAAGGTAAACAGCTCACCAACATGCGCGCCTCCGGCACCGATGAAGCGCTTAACCTCGTTCCGCCGTTTACTCTCACTATAGAGCGCGGGCTCGAGGTGATGAGCGAAGATGAATATCTGGAAATAACGCCTAAAAGCGTACGCTTGCGCAAGCAGTTTTTGAGCGAGTCTGCGCGCATTAAAGCCAACAATAAAAAATAATTTTTTAGCGTGATAAAAAAGTAAGAGCGCCGACCTTTGCTAGCAAAGGTCGGCGCTTGGTTTTTCTTAGTGCGGCAGAATGATGTTGCCGCGTTCGTCCCACACCAGAATGGCGCGGCGCGCTTCGGCGCCCGCTTCTCCCGTAATGAGCCAAAGCACCGGGTCGCAGAGCCACTGCTCATGGTAGAGGAGCGAAATCTCGAGGCGCGCATCGGGAAGCATTGCCTTCACGGTGCGGATGCGCTCCATGATTTCTTCCGTAACTCCGTATTCATCGGCAAGTACAAAGGCGAAGTCCTCTTCGCGCCAACGGCCGTGACCCATAACTTTCAAAGTCAGGTTATTGATGAAAAGAGCCAAAATGCCGGCCGCGATCGCCATTCCTGCAATACCCGTAAAGAACAATGGCGACACGTAGCCTGCTGCGACTCCAAGATTGGTGATCTTGAGAACCGCAGATGCAACTATGCACCCGAAACCCCCGATCAAGCCTGCAGCAAAAGTCATGGTGATCGCCATCTCGATACGATCGCCAAGGTGGCCGTTGCTGGAAGGCAGGCACTTGGCAACATAGTAGAGCCAGTTGGGCTTCAGCTTTTTGGCTTCCGCCTCCATGTAGCGGTGCACGGTTTCATCGGTCCATTGATGGGCGCCGGCCGCCGCAAGAATGCTTTCGATGCTGGCCGCGTTGGCAGCCGTTGCTTCAGGTGTCAGAAAAGGCTTCATTCCAAACCTCCATATGAAAGACGGAAGCAGTATGCTTCCGGTCAGTGCAGTCTGAGCTAGTTATACAAACAAAAGATAACCCCGTCAAATAGAGCTTTATTGTACGTCAACCGCAGGATGTATTTTCTTGCGGCCGTCAAAGCCGACTTTGCGTACCGTGCGAAAGGAGACTACGCCCGGCTGAAGTGCAAAAAGCGTGTGGTCTTTGCCGAGCCCCACGTTTTTACCCGGCACCATGCGGGTGCCGCGCTGGCGCACCAATACGTCGCCTACTTTAGCCATTTCACCGGCATAAAGTTTAACGCCCAGGTATTTTGGCTGTGAGGTATTGAGGTTTTTAGCTGTTCCGCCCGCTTTCTTTGATGCCATATAGTTGTAGCGACAGGATACCAAAGAAGGTATACTAAGTCAATTATGCTGGTAGTAGATGTAGAGGCAAGCGGCGTTGATTATGAAAAAGATTCGATCGTAAGCTTGGGCGCGCTCGACCTTTTTAATCCAACTGTTCAGTTATACGAAGAGTGCCGCATTTGGGACGGCGCGCATATAGAAGAGGCTGCCATGGCCGTCAACGGTTTTACCGTAGAGCAGATAACCGACCCGCACAAACAAACCGAGGCCGACCTGGTGCATAAATTTATAACTTTTTCCGAAGAGGTAGAGGACAGGACTCTGGCCGGGCAGAACGTTTCTTTCGATAGGGATTTTTTGCGCACGGCGGCCAAACGCGCGGGCCATACCAACTGGCCGTTTGCGTACCGCACCATAGACACGCACACGCTCTGTTATATGCACATGATAAAGAGGGGACTGACTCCTCCGTTTGATACCGAAAAAAAGCGCTCCTCGCTCAACCTCGACCAAGTGCTTTTGTATTGCGGCATCCCCGAAGAGCCAGAGCCGCACAACGCGCTCACCGGCGCTAAGAGCCATGCCGAGGTAATCTCGCGCCTCCTGTATGACAAAAAACTTTTGCCTGAGTTCGAAAAGTTTGACATCCCTTGGCTTTTATCTTAGTAAGTGTTATACTTACACAGTAAGTACCTCTACAACTGAACTGAAAGGAGTGGTCCATGAAGTGGCCAGCAAGCATTACCCTCATACGGCACGGCCAATCGGCCTACAACGAGTTGCGTTTGCGCAAACAAAATGACCCCGAGTACCAAGAGTTTTTGAAGCTTTTCAAAAGCAATCCTCACTCAATACGCACTCAACTGGCTGCCCAGGACATCCAGAAAAAATTCGCCCTTAACGTCAGCGACTATGAAACGCCGCTGTCCGAAGTCGGGTGGAAACAAGGCCGCGCAACGGGCGCAAAGCTGTTGTCGGTTGTCCCTCCTGCCGATATTATTTTGGTCTCGCCCTATTTCCGCGCACGAGATACGTTTACGGCCATGATCGCTGGCGGCAGTGACCCCGGGAATGCCAGAGTAATAGTTGAAGACCGCATCCGCGAGCAGGAACACGGTTTGTCGTTGCTCTACAATGACTGGCGCGTCTTCCATGTGATGCATCCGGAACAAAAGATGCTCTACGAGCTTCTCGGCCCGTACTGGTATCAATACCCGCAAGGCGAGTCGGTGTCGCAGGTCCGCGAGCGCATTAGGTCCGTAACTAACACCATGATTCGCGAGTATGCGGGATTGCATGTGCGGTTGGTAACGCATCACTTGACCATCCTTTCCGTTCGGGCAAACTACGAGCGCATATCGCCCGAGGAATTCATGCGCCTTGATGCGGAAGAAAAACCCATCAACTGCGGAGTCACGATATACCGCTGCGATCCTTCTCAGGGTTCGCAAGGCAGACTCGTGCTCGAGCAATACAATACTCGCCTGTATTAAGGCAAACCTGCCCGTTTTGCACCAATAGCAAAACGGGCTTTTCTTTTTCTATTGCTCGTGTCGGGCCGCCGGGAATTGAACCCGGTCTACATGCACCCCATGCATGTGTACTGCCGGTATACTACGGCCCGCTCTTTTTTCTGTAACCTTATTAACATATCGCAGATTGACTGATTTGTCTTTAAAGAGTTATACTTAGGCTTTAGAAGTTCGCCGGCGGCAGGCCGGCTATCATTTTGCCCAAAACAGGAAAGGAAGCGATGTGCAAAAACCGGAACTCTACTTTAGACTGAATAAAGAGCGGGCCGTGCAAACGCATGTCTGCGAAGTCGAAGACGTAGACGTCATGCACGAGCTTATCCAAGGAGTGCCCGCAGTATGGGGCTGGAAAGGCTGGATAGATGGCGAACTTTCAGCCCCGATGCGGATGATCCGCGACGGCACCGCCATGCGCGAGCTGTGGCTCGAGCTCGGCGACTTTAGCGGCGGTTACCCATTTACCGTTTCAATGAGCGACCGCATCAAAGACATCGTGCCCGATATTTGCGCCCTGTTTATCGACAAACGCAACCCCGGCTATGTCCGCTTCGACAAGGCTGGGTATCTGCCGCGCAACAAGCAGGTAACCTTCGAGGCGGCGCGGCGTTTAGCGGCCCACTACGTTTTGCGCGGATACCGCGGGCATCTCAGCTTTGTGAGCGCGGGACACAAAGGCAACATGAGTGAAAATCCGCTTTCATGCGACATGCGCTTAGAAGTGTGGAAAAATGGGCCGCATCCCGAAGTGGGGATACAACCACCTCGCATACGGTTGCAGTGGCGGCGCGAGTACGGTGGCGCCCGGGACGGCATCGAAAGCCTTGAAGCCGTGTGCCGCAAGCATGGCCTCAAAGAGTATGAGTTTATAGGCGCGGGCGACTACTATCGCAAGTTTGAAAGGCAGCTCGAGCTGCCTTTTGAGCAAATCCGGGAAGAACCTTTAGTAAAGCTTGTCGAACCTGCTGTGTTGCAAGCGGCCGAGTAACCTATAGCCTCCGGCTTAGTCCGGAGGTTCTTCTTTTTAACTTTTGTTTTATTTTTTGGCTCTTCTTGAGTTTTTGGCCGTATCTGCTAGCCTCGAAGTAGATTGCTGCTCTTATAAAATGGAAAGGCACACACGTGAGCAAAAGACGCGCTTCAAAAAACGTCGAATACGACGTTAACTACGGCGTACTCGATGCGTTTAAACGCAAGGCAATGCAAGCTGCGAGCGAGAACACCTTTGCTCCGATAGGGCCGGGCTTCAGGGAGGTGCGCGGCACGCGGGGTGAGAGCGCCTACTTGCTCGAGCGGCGCAACTCCATCTATGCGTTTGTGGTTGAAGGCTTAGGCACCTTGAGCGAAATTGCCAAAGAAATGCTGGAAGAAATCGGCATTTCTTATATGGAGCAGGTTTCGCGCGCTAACTTTGCGACCATCGCCAACGACCTTGCCGCGTGCGGCGCGGAACCTTTGGTTGCTAACTCTTTCATATCCGTAGGCAACGAAGGGTGGTTCAAAAACCCGCACGTGCGCAAGGGGTTGATAAAAGGCTGGATGGACGCGTGCAAAGAAGTCGGCTGCGTACCCGGCGGTGGCGAAACGCAAAAGCTCCGCGACATAGTGCATACAAAGAGCGTAGTGTTGGGCGGCGCTGCACTCGGTATCATCGAGCCCAAGAGCCGCTGCATAAAAGGCAATGTAAAAGCTGGAGACCGATTGGTCATGATTGCCAGTTCTGGCATCCATGCGAACGGCATAACCATGGCGAGAGATGTTGCCCGTAAGCTCAAAGATGGCTTTTTGACCCGTATGCCAAACACGCAGCTCTACGGCGACGCGCTTTTGCGGCCCAAGCATGTGCTCTACGGCCCGGTTATTCAGGCGGCGCTTAACGAGCGCATCGCTATCCACTATGTTTCCAACATAACCGGGCATGGTTGGCGCAAAGTTATGCGGCTCGAAAAGCCTTTTACCTACTTCGTAAATAAACTTCCTGTACCGCAGCCGGTATTTGATTTTATCCAAAAACATTCCGGCGCAAGCGACAAAAAAATGTACGGAACCTTCAACATGGGTGCCGGCTGTCTGTTGGTCGTGCCCCCGCGAAGCGTCAGGCGCCTCCTCGACTTACTAGATAGGCTGGGGTACGAAGGACTCGAAATCGGCTATGTAAAGAGCGGTCCTCGTCGCGTGATAATGCCCCGGGACATCGGTACTTTTAAGTCAGACGAGTACCAGGTTAGATAACTAGACAAAAGGGGTGGGAGGTTGCCGGCTACATTCTGGATTCATCCGGAATTGGTAGGCAATTAAAATACATTGCAATATAAGGCTTTTATGGGTGTTACCATAGGGCCTTTTTTCTTGTCAAGCTTGGCGCTTGCAGGTCTTGACATTTAAATGCTAATATATTCTTATCTCCGGAGCCGGCCCGGAGCTTTTTATTTGTCCATTACTTCTAAACCCGGCAGCGAATTAACCTACGATGACATTTACTGCAGGAATCGCTTTGGCCTTTGCAGCCGTGTTAAGCGGCGGCAATGCTACTCCGGTAGCTTTGGCCCAAGTCCAAGTGCAGCCTATGCCACAGGCGCAGTCGGTAGAACAATACGTCTCGACATACTTTGCCGACGAGCCTATCATGATAGCCATTGCGGGATGCGAATCGCATTTCCATCAATATGACACCGACGGTTCCATCTACCGCGGCAAGGTTAATAACCTCGACGTCGGCGTGATGCAGATAAACGAGCATTATCATGCCGCCGTAGCCGCTAAGTTAGGGCTCGACCTCTACACCATGCAGGGTAACGTAGCCTATGCGCAATACCTGTACGACCATGAGGGCACGCAGCCATGGAGCTCTTCTGAAGCATGCTGGAGCAAGTCGCAAGCGGCCAAGGACCTGGCTCTCGCCAATAAATAACATTAAGCAATATTAAACAAAAAACACCTTCCAATCTTGGAAGGTGTTTTTTGTTTTGGTAGTTAGCGCCGGTAGCGCCACTGTGGCGACCACGCGCCGGCGCCATAAGCGGATATATACAAAAGGCCGCCGATGATGGCCATGTCTTGCAAGAAAAGCGTCTCGGTAACACCGGTGCTGAGGCCCGTTTGTACAAGCGCTGCCGCAATGACAAACACGACAAGCACCAGCGCCGCTACGCGGCTCCAAAATCCGACAATGAGCCCGACGCCGCAGAGTACTTCGATAGCAATAGCAAATACGGCAAACCACAGTGGGCTTGGCAGGCTGAGCGTCGAGAAAGTTACCACGGTATTGGGGAAGTTGAGCGTGGCTTCGATGCCGTTCCATAAAAAGAACCCACCCATCAGTATGCGCCCCACCAAAGGAGCAAAAATATCCGACCAGTTGTCCATGTGTTTATTATAACTGAATAAAAAGGCCCCGCTCGAAAGCGGGGCAAGGCAGGCTTGGCGTGGAGTACCGCGCCTCGGTGTCTGCAGCCCGAACCGGCCGTTTTCACCAAAGGATCTGAGAGTTCACGCCTAGAGCGGCGACCATTTTGCCATATGCACGGCACCGAGCGTTAAAGAACGCGCCGGAGAGCAAATCCCTCTAGTTTTTCAAGCCCATATCACAATAATACTCTTTTTCGAGAATTGCCAGAGGAGGGAAGCGGCTCCCCTCTACAAGGAAGAGTCCACTAGTTTAAGAACCTAAAATAGAAGGCAATAAACACCAAGACGATGCCGAGGTTAACAAGGAGCCTCTCCCAGAATTGACCCCTGAAGAACAGCACATCAACACCGACAACAAGGGCTATCATGACCACGACATAAACGAGCAATATTGGTCTCATTACCTAATGATACCACACGGCCTGTTTTAGGAGGGAAGTCAGTTCCCTGTTTGAGGGGAGGAAAGTGAGGTCTAGCTAGTGGCCTTAAAAGCGGTATAGTTGCGGGCATGATACCTAAACTTTCAACCTTTGGTACAGGTGCAGCTATAGGATTTTTCTCATTTATTTTCATAGAGAGCGATAAATTCACTATTGATTCCGCAGTTCTTACAGGATTTTTTACATTAGCTGGAGCTATTGCTGGTGGTTTAATTACGTATTTTACTACTGTGAGACAAACGGCATCTGAGGAAAAACGGGCCGGAATAAAACGCACCGAGGATATTGAGGACAGAAATTTCAATATTAAGAAGGAAGTGTATATGAAAGTACTTCAAGATTGTTATGATTCAGCATTTCATCGACATATGGGAATTTCCAATAAAATACTTACCAAAGAGGAATCACGCGAAAGAAACAACAATCTAATGTTTTTTGAAATTTTTGCGTCGGAGCCTGTTAGAGAAGTAATCAAACCCCTCGTAAAATTATTTGGAAAAGAGGTAAAAAAAGATTCTACTGAATACGAAAAGTACATGCAAGGTATTAACAAAGGAATCAATGATTTAACAAATGCCATAAAAAACGATCTAGATATTTCTTAAGTTTCTTAAACTAAAGTTATAACGTATCCATAGGCAACGTTCATGCAGGCAAAGGTTTTCATTGCATGCAGTTACGCTCAAATCTTTAAGAACAGGGAAGTGACTCCCCTTCAGAGCCAGTAAAATTTGGGCCCCAGATTGGCCTCCAGACCCGGTTGAAGCAATCCTAGAGTCCAGGGAGTCAGACCGTTTATACGGCAGTTTAGAACCAACAAAACCTACAGCTTTACTGGCGGTTTTAACCAGGGAAGCCCAAACCGAGATTCGGAGGGCTTGCCGAGATTCCCCTATAGAGAGGGGTGCTAAGTGTCGCGAAAGAAGCATTGTGCGACGTATATGCCTAAGCTGGACGGCTTATGCCCTATACTTAGATTATGGTCACAAATACTTTCCGCTCGCGGCTTTTGCCTCTCCTTTCCCCCACCGAACTGGTTGTGATAAAAAAACTTTCTTCGCCGCAGAAGATTCAGGACTTTTTAGACTCCTTCCCTGTTAATTTTTCGCCGATAGGGGAGCCGGTACAATCTCCAGCCCAGGTTTTAAAATATAAACGCGCGCATTGTATCGAGGGCGCCATATTGGCTGCCGCTGCCCTTACCTACCACGGCCGCGAGCCACTTTTGATGGACTTGCAGGCAAGCGATGACGACGAAGACCATGTGGTGGCACTTTTTAAAGAAGGAAAGTTTTGGGGCGCGATAAGCAAGACCAACCATCCTATCTTGCGGTGGCGAGACCCGGTGTACGGATCAGTGCGCGAACTTGCGATGTCTTATTTCCATGAGTTTTATTTGTGGGATGTGACTCACAACACTATTAAAGTTGGTAAGAAAAAAGGCAAAAAGACTCTACGCGCATACTCTAAGCCGTTTAACCTGGCGCGTTATAAACCCGAGCTATGGTGGAATGTAAGCGACTTAGACTGGCTGGCCGAGGCCCTGGACGCTTCGCCGCACTTCCCTTTGTTGCCAAAAAATATGATTAAAAAATTGCGGTCGGCAAGCAAGCTCGAGATTAAAGCCGCTTCTTTGAGCGAGTGGAAAATTAATTTTTGAGCCCGATGCCTCTTTTGAACAGCCACGCGAGTATGCCTATAAAAACAGCCATGCAGCCAAGCAATACGCCAAAGCAAGCATAGAGGCTGATGTCGGTGATGCCCAAAAAGCCGTAGCGGAACGCATTGACCATGTAGAGTATCGGATTAAAAAGCGACACCTCCTGCCAAAAAGGGCTGAACTGCTTTATCGAATAAAAGATGCCGCCCAGGTAGGTTAAGGGAGTCAGCACGAACGTCGGCACTATCGAGATACCGTCGAACCCTTTGGCAAACACGCCGTTTATGAGGCCACCAAGTGAAAAGAGGACCGACGTAAGCACCACGGCCAAAAGCAGCACTGCAATGTTAAAAACAGCCACATGCGTAAAAAAGAGCGACACAATAAGCACCAAGACACCTACGATGAGCCCGCGCAACACTCCCCCGCTGACAAACCCCAAAATAATCATCCAGTCAGGCGTTGGCGAAACTAATATTTCTTCGAGCGTTTTTGTCCATTTGGCAAAGTAAAAGGTGGATACGGTGTTCATATAAGAGCTGGTTATGACCGACATCATAATGAGTCCGGGCACGATAAACTGAATGTAGGTAAAGCCGTGTATGGGCGCCAATTGCGAACCTATAAACTTGCCGAAGACCACGAAGTAGAGCGACGTGGTTACCACCGGCGGCAAAAGCGTCTGCGACCATATGCGCATGATGCGCACAAACTCATTGCGCATCATGGTGTAGTAAACGACGGCTATTTTTTGCGGAGTCATATAGTTTCTTCTTCTTTATTTCCTTGTTTTATGAGCCCGAGGTAGATCTGCTCGAGCGAAGCGTGGCCACCATCTTTAAGAAGATCTTGCATCGACTTATTAACCACAATGCTGCCGTGATTGATGATGGCGATATTGCGGCACAGCGCCTCGGCCTCTTCGAGGTAATGCGTGGTAAGCACTATAGTGGTGCCCTCGGCGTTGAGCTTGCGCAAAAAGTCCCACATCCCGAGGCGCATCTCTACGTCGACGCCGGCCGTCGGCTCGTCGAGTATAAGCAATTTAGGCTCGTGTATAAGACCGCGGGCTATCATAAGCCGGCGCTTCATCCCGCCGGAGAGCCTTTGCGAAGGCTCGTTGCGCTTGTCCCACAATCCCAGGGCTTTTAAAAGTTGTTCGGCTTTTGGCAAGGCTTCTTGCCGCGGTATGCCGTAATAGCCGGCTTGGGTAATGACGATATCTATAACCTTTTCAAAAATATTGAAATTAAACTCTTGCGGTACGACGCCTATGTACGTTTTAGCCAAGCTCGGATTTGTGTCTATCAATACGCCGAACACCTCGGCCGTGCCCGATGTCTTGTTTACCAGGCTGGTGAGTATCCCGATAAGAGTAGTCTTCCCTGCCCCGTTGGGGCCGAGCAGGGCAAAAAAATCGCCTTCCGTAACGGAGAGTGTTACGCCTTTGAGCGCCTCGACCGGCTCGGTTCCCGTGCCCGCATACACCTTGCGGAGGTTGTGTATAGAAATCGCGTCTGTCATAAAAAAGGAGTATACCACAAAACATCTTCCATTAAATCAAAAACTCCCCTTTTGTGCGGGGAGTTTTTGGAGATCTATGTTGCGAATTACATCTTTGTCGAGCAAGTGCGGCAGTCGCTACGATGTGTAACTAAAAGCCATACTGCCGAGATGCCGACGAGCACGTAGACGAGCCACTCTACCTGCGGCCATGCGCCGAGGATCATGTGCACGACATTCCAGTCGCTGCCAGCAAAGCCGCCAAGGCCGATAAGGCCCCAGTTAAGGCCGCCGATAACCAGCAGAATGAACGCAATCATGTGGAGAACTTTCATATAAGGTTTGAATGTATGAAGAAAATTGTTGCGGCTCGACCATGCCTATACCCAACGCATAGGCACCCTTCCGCCCCCTAAGTATGTGCCTTTCATGGGGTTTTTAAAGCCCCTGAGAGAGGGGGTTGGGGATAGGAAAAAGAGCCTGTTTCTAAACCGCTTTTGCGGGAGAAACAGGCTCAATAGACTTTGCTTATGATGCTGGGTAGGAGGAATCTATCAGCCTACAGATACGGTAGTCATAAGCAACCAGTTCAGTGGCGTTCCTGACCTTTTGGCATTCCAGGAAGTGTTCGATGACGACATGTTCGTGCCCCGCAAGAGCATCGACCACTTCCATGTTTTCTGCTATCCAGTCGGCGTTTTTTTGCTTGCGGACAAGGACAAAGAACGGCGCATGAATCCAAGGCATCTTATTTCTCCTTTTGGTATGACGCATTCTTGATTAGTTTCGACGTCGGATGCGGGTTGCGCCCAGCATAATGGCAACAAAGTCACCTATATCGCCGCTTTTGGTGTAGGCTTCTTCTGCCTCTTTCCGAATACGCCGACCTTCGGGACTTGCGGCCCATTTGTCAGCTTCTCGCTTCAGTTCTTCGAAAAAGGTTTCGTCCTCTTTCGTAAATTTCATGTCTGAGAGTTTCACCCTACTTATCCTTTCATGTGCTCCGCGCGGAGCGTTTCCAAGATATCCCATTTGCCTACGAGCTCGCGGGCCGCGTAGACGCAGACGTACTTGACCGGCGATACATCCAGTTTGTCGGGTTTGCCGGCAATATTGTCGGCAGCCAGTTTTGTGCACGCGCGGATGAGCGTGCCGGTGTTTGGATGTGCGCGGCCAAACGCCTGCATGTAGTCGATGATATGGTGATGCCACTCTACTGCCGCATGCGGGCAGAGCGTGCACGTGCCCTCGCCCCACCATCCGTTTACAAACACTTCGTTGGTAATCGCGGTGCATACGTAGCACCGGAAGATCTGCTTGCTTCGAAAGGAACCCCCTTTGTGCTTGGGGTAGTCCCCTCTCACAAGGTCGTAGAGGACTACCTCTTCTCTCATCGCACATTTCCCTATATGTAAAAGAGCGGCCCACAAGGGGCCGCTCTTTTAGTTAAGTCATCGTCCCCTTGCGGGTTGGTTCGCACCTTGCTGCTTGCGCAGTAGGTTGTGGCGGAGCTTCGGGCCAGTCCCTTTTGATTTCATTTACTAAAACGAAATCGGCATCTCCGACTCTTGATGTATGTTCTGCTCTTAATACTATATGAACCGCCAAAAAGTGTCCAGAGTTATTGTTGCTCTTGCACGCCTGGCAGGTACGACAACGGGTTGAGGTATGCAGAGAGGTCGGCCACTGGCATCGTGTATGTTTTGCCGGGGCAACCCGAGCTTGCAAAGGATGCTATTTCTGAGCCGCCTGAGGCATACACGCCAAAGTGCAGGTGTGGCCCGGTAGCGTAGCCGGTAGTGTCGGAATAGCCTATCACTTCCCCCGTAGTAACTACGTCGCCCTTAGCCACGGTAAAGCTCGCCAGGTGGCCGTAGAGGGTCGAAAGGCCATTGTCATGCTTTATAAATATCCACTTGCCGAACGATGCGCCGGGGCAGGTTAAGTCGGTGTTGCCGGTGCCTAATACGACGCCCTCGCGTGCGGCCATGACCGGCGTGCCGGGGCTCGCGGCCAAGTCGACGCCGCTGTGGCCGTGGCCGCTGTATATCTGCGGGTTGGCGGTAGCAAAGGGCGTATTGCCGAAGTATTGCGTGATACAGGACACCCACCCCTGCCCAGCTGGTGCCGGGCACGCCCCGCCGTATACATGAGCAAGCGGCCACTGCAGCGCCCCCTGCCCTGTTTCGGGCAAAGAACTTGCGCTGAAAGAAAGGTTGAGCTTGCTCTGGAAATTAAGTAGGTCGCTTTCGAACCCGGCTTCTTCCTGCTGTTTTTCGGCAATCTGCGCTTGGTAGGCGCTTTCCTGGTTTTTGGTCTGTGTCAGAAGCTTGGTTTGGCTGTCTTTGCTTATCGCAAGCCCTTGCTGCTGCTGCGTCAGCGTTTTTTGATACGCGGCAAGCTGCTCTTTTTGAGCTTCTGCGGCGGTCTCATTTGTTTTAAGCGTGCTCTTAAGCGAGTCGAGGTCTTCTATCTTATTTTCCAAATCGCTGCGGAGCGATGCAAGCGTCGTTGCCTGATCGAAAAACGACGAAAGCGTGCCGCCGCTTAAGAGCGCTACTATGAGCGGCTCGGCATCCAGCGCATCAAGCTGCCGGAGCGAGTCGGCGACCTCCCCTTCCGTTTGGCTTATCTCAGTCGTGGTCGTTGATATGGTAGTGCTTATGACGCTTATTTTAGTATTAGTCTGCTTTATCTGCGCTTGCGCGAGCGTAATGCTTTTTTGCAGCTTTTGGATGTTGAGGTTAAGAGCGTTGATAGCGTTTTGGAGGGTCTGCTTTTGCGTGGTGGTGTTGGCAAGCTGCGTCTGGAGTTGCGCTATTTGGTCCTGCAGCTGCTTTATTTGTGCGTTAGTTTGGTCTATCTGGCTTTGCAGCGTCGAGGTAGATACGGAAGACGTGTCGGCATGGAGAACCGACACGCTGTTGTATAAAGAAAGGCTTAGCAGTAAACCGAACATCAATGAAAACAAGAAAAAGCCGCTGCGTATGAGTAACTGCCAATGCCGCATTAAGCCATTTTATAACACTTTCTATAGTATTTGAAGCGCTTGCTCAATACGCTCCAGTGTTTTCTCCTTGCCTACTAGTGCGGCCAAGGTAAAAGGGTCCGGAGATTTTTCTTTTCCGGAAAGCGCGGTGCGCATGGGCCACAATACCGCTGACCTGCCGACCTCGGTGGCATAAGGAAATACGGCCTCTTTTACCGCATCCTTAGTGAAGGCTTCAGTGGGTATGGTGGCAAACAGTTCCAAGAGTTTTTCCAGGTGTTTTTTAACTGCCAGAGCGTCGGTCTTTGCGCCTTCAAGCAAAAGCAGCGCGTCCACAGAAATATCAGACTCCATAAAAGCAAATTCCCCCGTACGCAAAGCCTCGACGGCCTCGCCAAGCGTCTGCGCGCGCGCCTGGAGTTCTGGCACGATATCGATGAGATAATCGGGCGCATGCTCGCCATGCCCACCCTTATGTTCTTCCATAAACTGCTTGAGCTGCACCGCGTACTCGAGCGCGGAGAGTCTCTTCAAATGCTCGTGATTGAACCATTTTAATTTTTCAATATCAAACACCGCGCCGGCCTTATGCACGCGCTCAAGCGAGAAACGTTCAACTAATTCATCGAGTGTAAACAATTCCTGCTCGCCGCCCGGATTCCACCCCAAAAGCGCGAGATAGTTAATAATAGCTGCGGGGATAAAACCTTGCGCGCGATAATTTTCAATAGATGCGCCGTGTTTTCGTTTTGAAAGTTTTGATCGGTCGGGTGCAAGGATGAGAGGAAAATGAGCATACAATGGCCGCTTAAATCCGAGCGCTTCAAGGATTAAAATTTGCCGAGGAGTGTTGGAAATATGCTCTTCTGCCCGTAAAACATGGGTTACTCCGGCATCTCCATCGTCTGCCACCACAGCAAAGTGATATAAAGGATCTTGGAGCGAGCGAGCGATGACAAAGTCTCCCAACTCCGTGGTATCAAAAGTAATGTCGCCGCGTATCAGATCGTGAAAGGTTAAGTTGGTATTGGGATTTTTTAACCGCACCACTTCTGCCGTTTGCGACGGATCGTCTTTTTTAGGTTCTTTCGATAGGTAAGCTTTGCCGGCTTCCACAAGCGTGTGGAGTAGAGCTACGTGTCGTTCAAGGCGCTCCGAGGTCCGGTATTTCGCATCGGGCGGGAGCCCGCACCACTCAAAATCTTGCCATATGGCGTCGACCCACTCTTCTTTATTGCGCTCTTTGTCGGTATCCTCGATGCGTACAAAATAAGTGCCCTTGTGCTGCTTGGCATACAGATAATTAAAAAGCGCTGTGCGCACAGTGCCGATATGCATTTGCCCCGTGGGCGATGGTGCGATGCGCGTAACTACTTTCATACTATTTTATTGTTCATGGGAGATAGCTATGTCGAGTATGACTTGCGCTATCGCTTTAGCGGCGTCGGGCCTGGCAAAGCCGCGTGCGGCAATAGACATTTTACGCGCCGCGTCGGGGTTGCCTAAAATGCGGCCTATTTCGGAAAGAAGAAGCCCGGCCGTGAGGTTATTTTGCTCTATTACCACTGCGGCACCCGAGCGCGCATAGGCAAAGGCGTTTTTTTCTTGATCGTGGGACACGTCGCCGGGTATCGGGATGAGTATGGAAGGGATGCCCCAGGTCGCTATTTCAAAAATGCTGCCGGAGCCCGCGCGCGATATCACGAGCGAGGCAACACCGGCACTCATACGCATAGCAAGATCATTAAGATAGCCGAAGGTCTTGTAGTTATCGGCATTGGTGTTGTCAACAAGCACCACGTTTGCCCGGCCCTGCACTTCTTTTAGATTTGCCTCGCCTGTTTGATGCACCACTTGGTATTTGGCGAGCAACTCTGGGAGCGCCGTAAGCACTACTTCGTTTATGGTTTGCGAACCCTGAGAACCGCCGAGTATCAAGATAATCGGCAGGTCTGAGCGCAATTTTAAAAATTCATGGGCGCCTTCGCGCGCGGGTATGAGCTGCGCCTTGCGGACAGGGTTGCCGGTAAAAGCGGTTTTGTCTTTCGGAAAAAAGGAGGCTGCCTCGGGGAATGATATCGCGACCTTTGCGGCAAAAGAGGCCGCCCATTTGTTGACGCGGCTCGGCTCGGCATCGGTGGCATAGAGCACTACCGGTATCCGGAAGAGCCGTGCTGCAAGTAAACTCGGGAAGCTCGCGTAACCGCCCGTGCCAAAGACGACATCCGGGTATAAAAAGAAAATACGCAGGATGGAGCGCATTACGCCCCAGGCAGTTTTTATATAATCGAATATATTGAGCAAAGAGAAGTAGCGGCGCAACTTGCCTGCCGCAGTGGGCACAAAGATGATGTTTTCCGCCACGAGCATTTCGCGATCGTACGGGTCGGGTGCGGCGTAGTAAAGCGATGGCTCAAGCAGGCGGCGCTCGCGCACCTCGTCGTTTATCGCTTCCGCGACCGCGATGATGGGGTAAAAGTGCCCGCCCGTGCCGCCGCCGGTAAATAGGATTTTCATATACTATAAGTTTGTTAGGAATGCTTCATACGCTTCGATACGCTTAATATGACGCCCGCTTCGGCCAACGCTATGGCAAGCGCCGTGCCGCCGTGCGACACGAAAATGAGCGGCACCCCTACCAATGGTACCAGACCGAGCGTGGAGGCGATATTGAAAAACGACTGCCCTACTATGAGTATGACGAGCCCTACGGCGAGCAAGCCGCCGAACGGGTCAGGCGAGCGCGCGGCTATGCGGAGGCCTAAAAACGCTATACCCGCGTATAAAAGCACCAAAAGCGAGCTGCCGACAAAGCCGAATTCCTCTCCGGCAACGGCAAATATCGAGTCGCCGATGGGCTCGGGCAGATAAGAAAACTTTTCGACACTCTGCCCGAAACCTTTGCCGCCAAGCTGCCCGGAACCCACGGCTATGAGCGATTGCTGTATTTGGTAGCCGTCGCCCAAAGGATCGGACTCCTGATGTATGAAAGTGTTTATCCGATCGGCCACGTAAGGGTATTTATAAGCAGCGCCCGCGACCGCGAGTATGCCTATCATAAAAAGTATAAAAAGATGGGAGACGCGGCCGCCTGCAGCAAAAAGCATTGCAAGTGCCGCCATGCCTATGACGCCGGCGCTCGCGGTGTCGGGCTGTGCCAAGAGTATCAGCGCCGATACGCCCGCGATAACGCACAACGGCACAATGCCACCCCTAAAGGTATCGACAGTGCGCATGCGCGCAGCATAGATACTCGCTAAAAATAATACGGTTGCGAATTTGAGTATCTCTGCCGGCTGGAAAGATATGGGCCCGATGACCACCCAGCGCGCCGCGCCCTTTAAGTGGAGGCCGATGTGCGGTACGAACGGCAGAATGGAAAGGAATATCGCGAAGAAAAAAAAGTACGGCGTGTAAGCCCGCCACTTGCGATAGTCGGTGCGCGCGATAAATACCAACGCTCCGCCGCCTAGCACCAGCCCCAAGAGCACCTGCTTTATCGCCACCGAACTGAACGTTGCGCCGCCGTCCTGCGCCAGCAAAGAGAGCGCCGCCGAGGTAAATATAAGGAGACCCGCGACAACAAGCGTGGAAAGCACGAGCAAAAAAGGAGTGTCGATTGAGTTTTTCAAAGTAGTGCGAGTGTCATGCCGATAATCGCGACCACAACCCCGACTATCCAGTAACGCATGACCACTTTGTAGGCAGGCCAGCCGAGTGCCTCGAAATGGTGGTGCAAAGGCGCTACGCGTAGAAGTTTTCGCTTGAATATTTTTTTACTGAGTATCTGCGCAATATTGGAGAGTACCGTTACAACCAAAGGCAGCGCTATGATGGGTAATACCGAAAGACCCCTGCCGCCGCCGAGCGTGTCCGTGAGGAAGGCCACTACTACTAGCGCGAGCGTGAGGCCCATGGTACCCGTTTCCGAAAGGTAAAAGCGCGCGGGCGGAATATTGAACCATAAAAAAGCCATAAGACCGCCGGCTATCGCCGCGCAGAGCGCCGCGATATCAAACTGGTACTGAAAGAGCGCAATGCCGGCATACGCGCCGAAGATTATCGAAAATATCCCTCCTGCCAATCCGTCGAGGCCGTCTATCACCCCGCCGGCATAAATAAACAGTGCTACCAGCACGAAAAAAGGTATGAACCAGATGCCAAGCTCAAGCGTGCCGCTCGCAAAGGGCACGGAAATCGCACTGACGCCGAGCTTGTAGTAAAACCACCATGCCGACAGCGCAGCGACCATAGCAACGAGAATCAGTCGCAGGCGCAGTGGTATGCCGGGCCGGCCTTGCACTTCGTAAAGATCGTCGATAAAACCCACGAGCGCGCCCGAAAGGAGCGCCGCAAACGGGACCCAGGTTTGGTTGCGGCTAATGAACGCGAGCGGTTCGAACGGCACAGGGTCCAAGAGCCACAGCACTTGGAGAAGCCCGGCCGTTAAAAGGACGCTCCCCCACACGATGATGCCGCCGAAGCGCGGTGTGCCCACCTCTTTTTTTTCATGTAAGGCGTTAAATATTTCCGCCGGCCGGCCATCGAGGCCGGTTTTGCCGGCGCGCGGCTTCCACATTTTATATTTGTAAAGAATATGGGTTAAAAACGGCGTTATGGCGATGCCGAAGAGAAAGGCGATGGTCGCCGGAACGAATATGCGCATGATGTCTAGTGCGGTCATAGCTTTTATTCTTGAGCGTTGCGGCTTGCGTTAATAAGCGTGCGTATGTCGGTAAAACGCCCCGCCTCGGTAGAGCCGAGCACGACTGCAATAAGCGGATGGTCGATATCGACGTCGAACGCAGCGACCAAGTTGCCGCCCGCCAAATCGGTATAGCCTGTTTTTGCGCCGATAAGGCCCGGAATATCCAAAAGCGGGATCGTGGTCGCCGCAGCCGACATGGGCCGGCCGCTCACGGGCACGGTGATGCTCGGTTGCATGCCCGCTTCAAAATAAGCGGGATATTGCTTCATAAAGGTGGCCGCCAGGTGTGCGACGTCGTCTGCCGACCCGTAGGCGCCTGAAGTGTCTTCTGTAAGGTCGAGGCCGGTGGAATTGAGAAAGTACGTGTGCGCGAGCCCGAGCTCGGCAGCCGTTTGGTTGAGGTCGTCTATATAACCATTGCCGAGCGCGCCGGCTGCGGCGGCCATCGCCAGGTTGGAAGATGCCGCAAGCCCGAGACGCACGTCATCGTCGAGCCGCATGGTGTCGCCGGCCGCCAAGTCCCAGTCGCCCGCATCGCTCGAAAGCGCCATGTCTTTTTTAGTGATGGTTATCTCGGTATCGGTTGCCAGGCGGCCCAGCACCACCTCTGCGGTCATGAGCTTCGTAAGTGAGGCAAGCGGCAGCGTAATCTGCGCGTTCTTCGAATATAAAACCTTGCCGGTCGCCGGATCGTACACTATTGCCGATTTTGCGAGCAATGCATCGCTATTTAGCGTAATTGCCGCCGGGAAAGATGAAACCGCTTCCTGTGTGCGGGCCGGCTGCGATGCGTGCCATATGAAGGCGATAATAAAAAGCATGATACAAAGCGCGGCGCTTGCCGCCGAAATAAACACAGGTAAGGGAGTTGAAGATATGGTCGATCGCATAGGTAATCAGGCTTCTTCCGCACTCAGTCCCCCGGCGCGATAGGCATCCTCGGCCGCTTTCAACTTGGCGAGCGTGGCGTCAAACTCCGGAAGCTGTGCGCGCGACGCGATGCCAAGATGGGCCAAAAGTTCCGTCGTAGGCTCGTACAAAAAAGAGCCGCGATTGTCGACCCGGCGCACTAGGCCGCGCATCATGAGCGTGCGCAGGCTTTGAGACGAGTTTACGCCGCGGATAAAATCTATGTCTCGGCGAGTTAAGGGGCCGCGGTAGAGCACTGCAGCCGCCACCTCGAGCCCCGCTTTGCCTATGTCGCGCGCGAGTTCTTCTTTTTGCATGGCTTCAATACTAGCCGCTTCAGCCGGGTTGGTGCGGAGTTCTACCATGCGGCCATCGTCCATAAGGACGATCCCGCCGTTTAACCGCGTTTGTAAAAGAACGAGCGCTTGTTCTGTGTGTGCCGCGTCGGCGCCAAGCGTTTTAGCGAGTTCTTCGCGGCTTGCGGGCCGGCCCCAGGCAAAGAGCAGCGCTTCCGTGGTGCGTGATAATTCCTCCGGCGTTTTTTTATTCATACCAGGGCGCAGATACGGCATCGGACTCTAGCGTGATATCGCTAAAGTTTGCCTCTTGCGTTGCATTAAGTATACCTTGCTTGACCAGCTCGAGCATGGCTAAAAAGCTCACTATTATTTCGGTGCGCTCGACCTTGCCCACCCCGGCGAACTCTTTGAAAGAAAGCTTAAGCGCCGCGGATACGCGTGCCTGCAGGCGTTCTATCATTTCTTCTATCGAGACTATTTTTTTAACCGCGACTTTGGGGAGCGTTATCGACTGCGGAAAGCCCTGTATAAGCGTCTGCGCGGCGGCCAAGACTTGTGATAAAGTCAGGCGCGGATCAGGCACGAACAGCGGCTCGCGCTCGGGCACGCTGCCCTCGTAAAGCGCGGGCGCAGTAAGCTCGACACTCAAACCGCGAGCCGCCTGTTTTATCAGCTGGTAAAGCGCCAGGCGATACTCCAATTCTTTTATATCCTGTGATTCTTCGGGCGAAAGTTCCAGCTGCGGCAGAAGCGAGCGCGATTTTATCAAAAGCAGCGTTGCGGCAAGTGCGACAAACTCGCTCGTCTCGCCGACCGGCATCTCGGCTTGCGCATTAACACGCGCGATATACTCGTCGGTTACCGCCGCGAGCGAAATGTCGTTTATCAGGAGCTTGCGCTTTTCTATCAGCTCAAGCAGAAGCTCCAGCGGCCCCTCGTACACGCTCGTTTTAACCTGCATAACTTTCTATAAGCGCCAACAAAAGCCGCATGGGTGCGCCGGTGGCGCCTTTGGCCAGCTGCTCGCCGGGCACGGAGGTCATTTTTGGAGCGATATCAAGATGCGCCCACGGGCAGCCAAGATCTTTGGCAAACACTTCCAAAAATTTGCCGCCGGCTATCACTCCGCCGTAACGGCTGTTGCCCATCGTGGAAATATTGGGCACATCGCCGAAGGTGCCTTTGACCATTTCGTCGTATTCTTCCCACAACGGAAACGGCAAAACGTAGTCGCCGCTTTGCTCGCCGAGTTCCATCAGTGTTTCTCCAAAATCTTCATCGTTGCTCATCAGCGCCGATGCGCCAGTGCCTAAAGCTATCAAAGCGGCTCCGGTCAGTGTTGCCACATCTACTACCGCCGCTGGTTTATAGTTTTTTGCATACGTAAGTGCGTCTGCAAGGATCACGCGGCCTTCGGCGTCGGTGTTTAAAACTTCTATCGTTTTTCCGGAAAGGGATGTTAGGATGTCGCCCGGACGCACGGCGTTTTGGCCCAGATTATTTTCTACCGCAGGCACAAGCGCCACTACGTTTGCTTTTATTTTTAGTTTTGCCGCAAGAGCAACTGCGTGTATGACCGCCGCCCCGCCCGACATGTCCATATGCATCTCGTACATATGGTCGCCGGTTTTAATGTTGAGCCCGCCGGTGTCGAAAGTGACGCCTTTGCCGGCCAATACTAGCGGCCGGGCCTCTTTAGCGCCGCCGCGATACTCGACAATAATAAACTGCGGCTCTTCGGCCGAGCCTTTGGCTATGCCCAAGACCGCGCCTAGCCCCAGCTTTTGCATCTCTTTTTGGCCAAGTATTTTTACCGTCGCTTTTGTTCCTTTGATAGCTGTTTTTGTGGCCGCGGCCAAAAGTTTTGGCGTCATGTCGCCGCCCGGCGTGTTGCAGAGCTCACGGCAAGCATTAATTTCTTTGCCTATAGTTTCGCCGCGACGGATGCCTATCCAGGCTTCTATGGGCGCGTTTAGTATGACTATTTCTTCAACGTTACCCCAGCCTTCTTTTGGTTTCTCTTTATAAGTAATGGGCTCGTAGTCGGCCATAAGCCAGGCTGAAGCCTCCACTTCCCCAAGTGCTCCGGGAGCGGCGTCTTCGTCAACTATTTCAGAAATTTGTTTCCAGTCGATACTGATATGTTTGACGCGGTTCTGTTTAGCGACCGCAATGATCTTGCGCATGAAAATAACAAACTTCCGGCGCGAAAGCCCGTATTCAAGCGCGTCTTTATCGAAAGGTTTGCCGTAGCCCATGTGCAATTCTTTTGCGACCACTTTGTCTACAAAAAAACTGAGCGGACCTTCCACCAAAAGCGCTTTTACGGCTGTCTTGTTTTCCTTATCCGTTATTTTCATGTATTTTTTTTTCTTCGCTCGAAAGGAGCTGATCTATGCGGTGCATGTCGCGAGGGAACATGCTTGCTTCGCGGATATTTTTAAGTTCCAAGATTTGCATCGTCATGCGCTCGGCGCCAAAGGCAAAGCCGCCTTCGGGCGGGACGCCGTACCGGAACGCTTCCAAAAACATCTCTATTTTTGCCGGATCCATGCCCCACTTTTCCACATGCTCCATGAGCTGCGCGTAGTCGTTGATGCGCCGTCCGCCCGAGAGCCACTCTCTGCCGCGACACAAAAGGTCGACGCCTTCGTTAAACTCCGGGCGTTCAGGGTTGGGATATACATAAAAAGGTTTTTGGCGTGTCGGGTAGCCGTAGATGTATACAAAGTCAGAGCCCGTTTCCTCTTTAACAATGTCGCAGATCTCTTGCTCGTCTTGCGAACTAAGATCTTTCTCGCCCACCACGGCGCGGCCCATTTTGGCAGCGATTTTTTCTTGCGCTTCGGTTAAGGAAAGTGTCGGCGTCTTTTCCAGCATAGTAGGCAGTGTCGCGCCTAATAACTCCAATTCTTTTGCGTGCTTTTTTTCTATTTGACTCAAAATAAAACGCACGGTCGCCTCGGAGATGTCGCGCACATCCTCCCACGATTTTATAAAAGCCATTTCAGCGTCGAGGGACACGAACTCGGCTATGTGTCTGGTGGTCGCACTCGGCTCCGCGCGGAACACTTTGTTGACGCTAAACACGCGCTCGAACGCGCTCATGACTATCTGCTTGTAGAGCTGCGGCGATTGACTCAGGTATGCTTTTTTATCGAAGTACTCTATCTCAAATACCTCGGCACCTCCCTCGGCGGTGGCCGGCACTATCGAAGGCGCCTGGAACTCAAAAAAGTCTTGCGACTTCATATACTCGCGGAAAGAATCGATGATGGTTGCCTGCACTTTAAATATGGCTTGTAAGCGCGGATGGCGCAGCGCCAGTGCGCGGTGGTCGAGCTCGGTTGTTAAGTCGAGGTTGTAACCGTCTAAAGACATATCGAACGGCAGCGGCTCGGCTTTGGCGAGTATGGTTATGCCGAGCACCTCCAGCTCTATATCGCCGTTTTGTACTTTTGCATTGCAGTTTTTTTCGGGCCGCTGGTTTACTTTACCCATCACTTCGACCGCATATTCGTTGCGGATTTCCTTGGCGGTTTCTATTGCTCCGGAGTTTGGCAAAACGACGCCTTGCACGCTGCCCGAGCGATCGCGGAAGTCAAAGAAGACCATTTTGCCTTGGTCGCGCCGCACCGATATAAAGCCCGAAATAGAGGCTTCCTGCCCTACTTTGCTTGCCAAATCCCCGATAAGTGTCCGCTCCATATATGGCCTTAACTATACCAAAAAAAGCCTTATTTGGTATGAGTTTTTATACTTGACATCTGACTACTTATTGTGATATAATATAGAGCAAAGTACTTTGTCATTTGTTCAGTAATCGGGCTACCTCTGTGCGGGCAAAACTTGTCCCCAGAGCGGTGGCTCGATGAACGAGCCACCCGTTTCAACCGAAGGCTAGTAGGAAGAGACGAGACTAAACGCTTCTATTCGAAGGAGAGTAGAAATGAAGCGCGTCAATGGATACGTGATCGGACGCAAGTCTCATCATGGAATCTCAACCTGGTCGGTGCGTATACGGGAAGAAGGACACGAACTCAATGGCCAGAAGCTCATCGTAGCTTCGGTTGCAAAAGGGGTAACCCTCAGCAACGGTCTTGACGTGGACTTTCTTTTCGTAAATCGCAGCGGCCTTCCCATGGCAGCCGACGTATCCCCGCGCGGGGTCGTTTCGGCACACGAAGAAGGAACTAAGGCTATGATTCGCTCAACTGGAATGAGGATCGCGCTTTACAGCATTGCTGCTGCGATCGCGGTCGGCATGATGGTGTACGCCGTCATGTTTGCACAAATTAATCCCCTCAAGGACAGCTTGCTCGAAGTGCGAGTGAGCATGGCGCTGAGGGCGATACAGGCCACCACTTCATTTGACGAACTTATCCCTGACAACTTGATCGCGCAAGCGGTCATGCATGGCGGCACAACTTATGCCGCGCGCGAGGCGTTCTACGACGAGCATATGTGTCCCGCGTTCGGCGACACTATGAGTGATTACGGCAATGCCGACAAGCCGGGTCCTCGCAAATGCTGGAATGCCGTCTACGATGCTAAACTGCTCAATGCGGAGGATTCGCTTAAGAGAGACGGTCTCCCTGGCTCGATAGGTCTCGCGATGAAAATGTTTCGCTCGACTGCGTTCGAAGCCGCGCGAAAGTACCTCAGCAACCCCGGCCGGCTGCACGTCCTTTACGAAAAGAAGAAGGCCGTCGCTTCGGCCAACTTCAGGATGCTCGATCGGGAGACCCAAAAATCTCAGATCGAGAATATTCGTCAGGCTAAGGCGGCATTTGATCGCTGGCTGGCAGATCCTGCCGTTCGCGAGGCCAATGCCAACTATCTTAAAGCTCAAAAGGCACATTATGCTCTTGAGTACGGTGTGCCGGGCTACGAGGAAGCTTACCAGGCCGATCAAGAAGCATTCCGGGCTTTGGAGCGCTTCGGGAATGTCTACTGGATCCAATACGCCGCGCGGCGCTTCGCCGAAGGCGGCGACACATTGGTCTGGGAATACGCTTGGATGGCCGGCGATACGCTCAAGGAGATCGGCGTCTCGGCTGACTGAACAAATGAAATAACCGGTTAAAACCGGAACAGTTTTACTACAGCGGGAGCGTAAATGCCCCGCTGTTTTCTTTTGTTTTATAATTTTAGGCCAGAAGAGTGCTATTGACACTAATCATATTGTGTACTATACTTTGGATTAGATACTCTTTATTACCGACAACCCAACCCCCAGCAAGGAGCTAGCCTATGAGCAGCCGCCAGAAGCTCGAAGTCAAAATCGGTGCTATTGTCCTGATCGACTTCACGTCGATCCAGCCGACGCACCGAAAGTTCAAGGCCGAGGTAACCCAGGTATCCGAAAATGATCTCGGACAGAAGGTCATCACCTACCGGCGTATGGACGCAATTCGGCCCAAGCTACCGATCTGCAATGCTTCCTATGTGACGGCGATCGTCATGCCGGCGCCTTACGTCGTTGAGCGGAAGATCTTCGTGAACGCTTTCGCAAACGACGTTTTTACCACGATGAAAAAGGGCGGCCTGCGCATTGGCTCGCTCGAATATCTCGTGATGGAGGCACTTTCGACGGTGAAGCATGTTGAGCTGAAGAGCCCGATCAACGACGAGCACATCGCTCTGCTCTTCGAGAAGGCGTGCTGGCCGGGGCAAGTCTATAAACCCGACAACCTCGGCATGATTGCCGTCCGCTGGAAGATCTTCAAGCGGTGGGTGCACAAGAATGCCCAGCGGCTTGTCTACACCAAGGCGGGATTGCAGATCAGCGACGTTGCCTTCCATAAACGCAAGGATATCGATGACAGGCCTTCTTTCTATCCGCCTGAAATCTTCCCGAACATGGAAGACATCGGAGACGATGAGCTTGATGCCGCCATTTACAGCGATTCACGGTACGAGCACGACCAGTACATGGACTGAAGAAAGCTGTAATCAGCAAAACGACGCCGGCGGGAGCTTTAGCTCCCGCCGGCTTTCTTTTTTAAATTAAAATAGATTAATAAAACTCCACGCCTATCTTTTCCCGCGCTTCTTTCATCTTGGCGGAGGCTATTTCTTTTGCCACTTCCCGGCCGTCTTTTAATATTTGTATGATGACCTCGCGGCTAAGGGCCTCTTTGTGGGTACGCATGGGGGCTATCATCGCGTCGAGGTCTTCTATCAAAGCCTCTTTGAGTATTTTGTATTTGCCTTTGTTCGCTTCGTATAAAGGGGCCAGCTCGGCTTCGCTCCTGAGGAGCTTGTGTATGGCATAGACATGCTCGGGTATGTCGCTGCCGGAGTCGGTAACGATGCCCATGACCGCTTTCACTATCTCTTCACGCGTACCAAACAGCGGTATCGTGTTGCCGTAGCTTTTGCTCATCTTGCGGCCGTCGGTGCCGGGCACTGTGGCGACGTCTTCTTTTATAATGGCGTTTGGGAGCTTGAAGGTATCGCCGAATATCCGGTTGAACTTTTGCGCGGTGTCGCGGGCATATTCTATGTGCTGCTTTTGGTCCTGCCCCACCGGCACGACGTCGGGACTATAGAGGAGTATGTCCGCCGCCATGAGCATGGGGTAGTTAAAGGCGCCCACGCTTATTTCTTTGTCTTTGGCTTCGGCGTCTTTATACGCATGCGCGCGCATGAGATACGGCATCGTGGTAATGGTGTCGAACACCCAGGCAAGTTCAGTATGTTCAGCAATGTCGGATTGCTTATACAAATGCACTTGCGCCGGGTTGAGGCCGATAGCCACGTAGTCGGACACGAGGTCGATGATGTTGGCCTGCATAATTTCGGCATTTTGTATGAAATTAAGACCGTGATAGTCGGCGACGAACACGAAGCATTCGTACTGCCCCGTGTTGAGGAGGTCGACGAATTGCTTCATCGCGCCGAAGTAGTTGCCGATATGAGGCCGACCGGTCGGTTTGACGCCACTTACGAGCCGTTTGTTTGCTTCTGCCATGCATGAAAGTATACCCGAAATAAAAAAGAAAAGCCCGCGGCGCGCTTGCGCGCCGCGGGTCGAAAAGATAGGTACTTCTTATTGGAAGAAGTACGCAAAAGTCAAGGCAAATGCCGTCAGCGTGGCTATCGCGCCCAAGGCCGCGAAGCCGGCCCTCCTGGTGTAATTTTTCTCCACCACTGGGCGTGGTGAGGAAGGGGCTTTGTCCTCCTCCGCCCAATGGGCGGGATGAGGGCCGTCATGAATTACCGACATTTCGTTCTCTCCTGTGCTAAGTTGTTTTGATTCGAATGCAACTATGTATAGTATATAGTATTAAATGCTATATGTCAATAGGCAGAAAACCCTTATATGCCTTCTTCTTTTAGCTTTTCTATAAGCCCGCGCGCATTGCGTGAAAGCTTCTGCGGGAGGTTTATTTTGACTTTTACAAAAAGGTCGCCGCGTTTGCCCCGTGCAGTCGGGACGCCCTTGCCGGATATGCGGAGCATTTCTCCGTGGGTAACGCCGGCCGGTATGTCGAGCATCTGGTCGGTATCGAGAGTCTGCACCTTATATGTGCCTCCTAAGAGAGCGTCAGAAAGTTTGACTGAAAGTTCGGTTATCAGATTGTTGCCCTCTTTTTTAAATCGAGGATCGGATTGTACATGCACTTTTATATAAAGGTCGCCTGGAGAGCCTCCGGCGACGGCCTCGCCCTCGCCGCCAAGCCGCATCATTTCTCCGCCCTCGATGCCGGCGGGGACGGCTATTTCAACCTCTTCTTGCTTGCGATACACGCCCTCGCCGCGACAAGTGCGGCATTTTTCGGTAGGGATAGTGCCCGTGCCGCGGCAATACTGGCACTCGCGCATCATGGTGATAGACCCGAAGATGGAATTGGTGTTTTCGCGCACCGAGCCTTTGCCGTTGCAGTGTTTGCAGGTTTCCATTTTTGCACCCGGTGCCGCACCAGAGCCCCCGCAGGTGTCGCACTCCGATACTTTTGCCAAAAGGACTTTACGCTTGGTGCCGAAAATAGAATCTTTAAAGCTCACTTCCAAGTCGATGGATATGTCGCGGCCGCGGCGCTGACGCTGAGTCGTCCCTCCAAAGAAATCCCCGAAAATGTCGCCCATCTCGAAGCCGCCCTGCTGGAAAGCGTCGCTGAATTGCGAAAAATCAAATCCTCCCGCGCCGCCGTTAAATCCGGCGCCACCCGCCGCGCCATTGAAGGTCTGTCCATAACTGTCGTACTCGCCGCGCTTTTTATCGTCGCTCAGTATAGAGTACGCCTCGCTCACCTCTTTAAATTTTTCGGCATCGCCCTGGCTTTTGTCTGGATGGAATTTGTGCGCGAGTTTGTGAAAAGCCTTTTTTATATCATCTTTCGATGCTTTTTTGTCGACCCCGAGGACTTCGTAATAATTGCGCTTGCCTGCCATAATAGTATAAGTATTCTACTTGTTTTTAGGCGGTTTAGCAAGAGACTCGATGATGCGTTCGTGCTTTTCTTCTATCTCGTCTTCTTCATCATCTTCGGCATCTTCAGCAGCACTCGTACGTTTATCCGGCTGAGTTTCTTCATCTACGGCTTCATCTTCTAGCTTTTCTTCAGCGACCAAAAAGCCGCCGGCTTGTATACTCCATAGTTTTTTATACAAGCCCTCTTCCGCAAGCAATTCCTCGTGCGTGCCGTCGGCCACCACTTTACCCTGCTCCAGCACGAGTATCCTGTCCATCTGCATGATGGTCGAGAGGCGGTGCGCGATGACAATGACCGTTTTGTTTTGCATGAGCACTTCGAGCGCGTTTTGGATAAGCTCTTCGGACTCGGAGTCGAGGCTCGAGGTTGCTTCGTCCAGCACAAGAATCGGCGCGTTTTTAAGTATCGCGCGCGCAATAGCTACTCGCTGGCGCTCGCCGCCAGAGAGCTTGATGCCCCGCTCGCCCACGAACGTGTCGTATTTTTGCGGCAGCTGCATGATAAAGTCGTGGCAATGCGCCGCTTTGGCCGCCGCTACCACTTCTTCGTCGGTGGCGTTGCGTTTGCCATAGCGGATGTTGTCTTTAAGGCTTCGGTGGAAGAGCACGGGTTCTTGCGGGACATAGGAAATGGCGCTGCGCAAGCTGTCTTGCGTTACCTCTTTAATATTTTTCCCGTCTATCGTGATGGCGCCTTTTTCAACGTCAAAAAACCGCAAAAGCAGTTTGGTAACGGTCGACTTGCCCGCGCCGGAGGGCCCCACAAGCGCGACTTTTTGGCCGCCCGGCACGAACACGTTAAAGTTGTCGAGCACGACGCGTTTGCCGAAGTTGAAAAATACTTTGTCGAACTCCACTTCCGCATGCGACACCACAAGCGTTTTGGCGCCGGGCGCGTCCACTATCTCGTGCGGCTGGTTGAGCACATATACCATCTCGCCCGCGTCGGCAAAGGAATTGTAAAACTGCCGCAGCTGGTAGCCCATGCCCATAAGCTGGTTGAACGCGCCAAGGAGGTACGCTTGGATGAGCACGAAGTCGCCGAGCGTAAGCAGCCCGCGCTGCCAATAGATGATGGCGCCCCACAAAAGGCCCACCTGTATCACGATGACGAAGAGGCCTATCGCGCCCCAGGTCCATGTGTCGACAAGCCAAGACTTTATGGTTGCTATCCCCCAAAGGTCTACGACGTGGTCAAAGATGCTCTCCTCATGCCTCTTGCCCGCGAACTGCGATACGGTCGACTGGTTGGCTATCGCGTCGGAGAGCGTTGCGGTTATTTTAGTGTCAGCTTCGGCGCGCGCTGCCCGGCTGGGCTGGCGCCACTTGGCAATCATGACCTGGAACCACACAAAGAGCGCTGCCCATATAAAAAGCGCCGCTCCGAGCACGCGATTGTGCACAAAAAGCACTCCCGCCGCACCGAGTATAAAAAGCCCCGTCGGCAAAAATTGGAGCAGTATCGTGTCGAAAATATTTTCGAACGAGCGCGCGAAGCGCCCCACGCGGTGCGTGAGCGTACCCGCGAAGTTGGAGGAGAAAAAGTTATACGAGTGCCCCATGAGGTACTCGAACGAGTCGGTATAGAGCCGGCGCATCACCTTTTCGGTAAGAAAAGTATTGAACACGTCTTGGATGCGGCGCGTCGCCCAATCTAAGAGCCACATGAGCGCTACCAAAGAAAGCGTTATAAAAAGTGCCTGCTGTGTCGCGGCAGTGGGTGTGCCGGTCGAAAGTATGTTAAAGAAGCTGCGCATAAAAAGCGGCGCGATAACGTCGACCGCTTGTATGGCAATGCTGATGACAAGCAGGGCAAAAATTATCGGCTTATGCCGACCCAAATAGCGCATGTAAACGCGCATAACCTCACCGGCCGAAGCCAGCTTCTTTTCATCCTTTGGCGGCATAGAAGCCTATTGTACCACAAAAACCCTATTTTGTCTCAGGATTGTCGTTCGGAGCCGATTGTGATCCCGGCTCGTTTGGCGGCGGAGTTTGAGTGCCGCCGGCTTTTTGTACGGCTTCGTATACTTTTGAGAGTTCTTTAGAAAGCTCTTCGGTTGCGGCTTTTATGCCGGCACTGTCGTCGCTGCCCTTTTTAGCCTCGAGATTGGAAATCTTTTCGGTTATCGCGGTGCCGAGCTCCGCGGGGATCTTATCTTTGTTATCGTCCACCGCTTTTTTGGCGGAGTAGACAGTCTGCTCGGCCAGATTGCGCGCTTCTACCAGCTCCATTTTCTTTTTATCCTCGCCGGCGTTCTGCTCGGCATCTTTGCGCATTTTTTCTATATCGGCGTCGGAGAGGCCGGAAGATGCCTCGATGCGGATGCTCTGCTCTTTGTTGGTTGCTTTGTCTTTTGCTTTAACCGAGAGTATGCCGTTGGCATCGATGTCGAAAGACACTTCTATCTGCGGCAACCCGCGCGGCGCCGGCGGTATACCGTCGAGCACGAACTTGCCCAGAGATTTATTGTCGGCAGCCATGGCTCTCTCGCCTTGCACGATGTGGATTTCTACGCTGGTCTGGTTGTCTGAGGCGGTGGAGTAGGTTTGTGAACGGCTGGTCGGGATGGTCGTGTTGCGCTCAATGACCTTGTTGGCGACGCCGCCCATTGTTTCAATACCGAGCGAAAGCGGAATAACATCAAGGAGTAGAACGTCTTTGACTTCGCCGCCTAAAATACCACCCTGTATGGCTGCGCCGATGGCCACCACTTCGTCGGGGTTTACCGACATGTTGGCTTTTTTGCCGAAGAACTTTTCTACCGCGGCCTGCATGGCGGGCATGCGGGTTTGTCCGCCTACCAGTATGACCTCGTTGATGTCGCCGACCTTAAACGGCGAAGCTTCCATGGCGCGCTTGGTGATAGCCATGGCACGATCGACAAACTCTTGGGAAAGTTCTTCCAACTTTGCGCGCGACATTTTTATAAGAAGATGGCGGGGTCCCGAGCTATCCGAAGTTATAAAAGGAATGTTTACTTCGGTATCAACCGCTGTTGAGAGCTCTATTTTTGCCTTTTCGGCGGCTTCATCGAGCCGCTGGCGCGCAAGCGGGTCGTTGCGCACGTCCAACCCCGACTCTTTTTGGAACTCGGTCGCCAAGAAGTCTATTATTTTCTGATCAATATCTTTGCCGCCCAGGTGCGCGTCGCCGTCTGTGGAGCGCACTTCGATAGAGCCCTCGCCTTCAGTGCCCATGGTTACCTCAAGCACGGAAATATCGAACGTGCCACCGCCGAAGTCGAACACCACGACCTTCTCATCCTTTTTTTTATTGAAGCCGTAGGCGAGCGCTGCTGCGGTAGGTTCATTGATGATGCGCTTTACCTCGAGGCCGGCGATTTTTCCGGCATCTTTGGTCGCCTGGCGCTGCGAGTCGTTGAAGTACGCCGGCACGGTGATGACCGCTTCGGTTATGGGTTCGCCCAAGCGTTTTTCTGCATCGGCCTTGAGTTTGCCGAGGATCATTGCCGAGATTTCTTCCGGCCGATACCAGGCGCCGCCCATCTCTACTTCTATCCCGCCGTTTGCGGCTTTGCGCATCTCATAGGGGACGGCTGCTTTGTCTTTTTGCACGAAATCCTCGTCAAAATTGTGTCCTATAAAGCGCTTTATCTGGTAAATGGTGTTTTTAGGATTGGTGACGGCCTGGCGGCGGGCTATTAAGCCGACCAGCCTCTCGCCGGTTTTGCTGGTCGCGACGACAGAAGGCGTCGTGCGCGCACCTTCGGCGTTTTCCAAAATTTGTGGCTCGCCGCCCCGCATGACCGCCATTGCGGAGTTGGTGGTGCCCAAGTCGATGCCAAGTATTTTTGCCATATTTTTAGTGTATATTAGTTGACAATAATTTTTAATGTTTTTTATGTCAGGGTCGAACCTTGCCTAAATGATGACTTGCGCCGGTCGAATAATTTTATCGCCTATTTTGTATCCGGAGCGCTCCACGGAGATAATTTTATTTTCTTTTCCCTGCTCGGCAAGCGCTTCGTGCAGGTGCGGGTTAAACTCTTCTCCGACGGATCCGAACTTTTCCACTCCGAGCCTCTGCAAAGCGTCCAGGAACTGCTTTTCTATAAGTATCATCTCTTCTGATGAAGCGTGTTTGAGGGAAAGTTCCAGCGCGTCGAGCGCCGGCAGGAATGATTCTATCGTTTCAGACAGTATGCGCGCCTCGCGGTCGGCATGGATAAGCGCTTCTTGCCGCTTAAAATTGGCGAAATCGGCTTTCGCGCGCTGCCAGCTATCCAAATACTGCTGCTTTTCTTCTACTGCCTTCTGCAATTTTTCCCGGAGCTTTTGTATCGTGGCCGGGCCTGTACCTGACTCCTCTTCTTCTATAAATTCTTCCTCTTTTTCATCTGCGGAGTCTGGCATAGTGCGGGTATTATAAGCAAAAAAAACTCCTTTGGCAAGAAAAAAGCCGCCGTCAAATTTTATTATGACGACGGCGTGCTTGTTTCGGATTTAAGCGGCGATTTGGGCGACTTTCTTGAAGCCGGCCAGCACAGTCGCGTGGTCGTTTATGTTGTTCCATGTGCCGAGGTCATATCCATACCCCAAAGTATGGCTAACGAATTCGCTCACTTCGTATTCGTTGTCTCCATCGGGCAGCCAATCCTTGTAACCCAGGTCACTCAAAGACTTGGATATAGCTCCGCGAGCGCAGAACATGACGGCTTCCGGGTTCCTTATATCTACGCCTACGCTGTTCGCTTTGCGGGCAAAGAAACCAACCGTCCATTGCTCGGGAGTCGGGATGATGTCACACGCGTGCGCGACGATCTTGATTTTCTCTTCTGTCGAAAGTGCCACGTCTCTCTCCTCGGTTGCGGCGCATAGCGCCTAGAGTTTCACTATACAAGCCGAAAGGTACTGTACTATATAAAGAATAAAAAGCAATAGTAGTATTTTGCTTATTCAATAAAAAAGCCCCGGACCTAAGCCACAACTTGGTCCGGGGCGAGCGCAGATAGGGCCTGTCCGAGCACCCCAGCGCTCTGTTGGGATTACCCTCTTTTATCTTCAGGCAAGCGGTTTAGTGTGTGGAATCGGAAGACTTCTTTTTTGCGAGTTCGACCGCACCGAGCGCTTTTAAGTCCCCCGCTTTTTCAAAGTCTTTGGAAAGCCGGTCAAGGTATTCTTCCAGACCAAGCTTTTCTTTTTTGGGACTCTTCGATTGGTGAGGCTTTTTCAATTCGCTCTCCTTTGAAACAGTACTCTAAAAGCAATACTACAGGATTTTTATAAAAAGTGGAGGCCCCGCAACAGTAAACTGTGCGGGGCCAAAGGCATACCGGTTAAGGTAACGGGAACCCAAAAGTGAAATCGCGGATGGTGGTTGGCGATAAGTGTTCCAACCTGTTTAGAGTCAGCGGCGTGCAGAACCAAAGACTCGCTCACCCCGAAGAGACCATCCATATACAAAACTAGCCCCTGTTGGGCTAGTTGTCAAATAGGTATTGTGATTAGCGCTTACTCCACTGTTTCCTCTTGCGGGCTTTTACCAAGCCCGGTTTGCGTCGTTCTTTGGCGCGTGGGTCGCGCTTGAGGAAGCCCTCTTTTTTGAGCGTGCCGCGGAGGTTGATGTCGTATTCTATGAGTGCACGGGAAATAGCGTGGCGCACGGCAACCGCCTGCCCTGCTATGCCGCCGCCGCGCACCACTACGGTAACCGCAAACTGCTGCGTGAGCGCGACTTTAAGAAACGCCTCGAGCGCTGTGGTGCGCAAAGACTCGGTATCAAAATAGGCGTTGGCCTCTTTGTTATTTATGGAAACAATGCTGCGCGCCGCCGGCGTGATGCGCACGCGGGCAATAGCCGTCTTGCGGCGGCCGACTGCCTCTATGTATCTTTCTTCTTTTGCTTTGGTTGCCATATGTCGTTAGTCTTCTATCGTGAGCATCTGTATGCGCTTTGCCTGCAAGCGGTTTTTAGGAAGCATGCCGAGCACCGCTTTGCGGATGGCCTCGCGGTTGCCCTTGCGCGCGGTGAGCATAGCATAGTTCTCCTTTTTCTGCCCGCCGGGGTAGCCGCTGTAACGGACGTATATCTTATCTTTTGTTTTGGCGCCCGAAACGCGCACGCCTTTTGCGTTGGTGACGGTTACGCCATCAGTAGCGACAACATTTTTGGCAAAGCTCGCCGAGTGCTTGCCAAGCAAAGCCTTGGCTGCCGCGCTTGCGACGCGCCCGAGAGTTTTGCCTTGTGCATCAATAGTAATCATACAATTTTTTGTTATACAAATTCGATCATTGCCATCGCGGCCGCATCGCCTTTGCGCGGCGCCATCTTGATAATGCGGGTATAGCCGCCGGAGCGCTCGGCATAGGTAGCGGCGGTTTTAATGAGCTTGGCGGCGGTGCGCTCGTCGCCGAGGGTTGAAATGAGCGCGCGGCGGTTAGCGAGCGTAAGTGATTTGCCGCGAGTCAGGAGTTTTTCCACCATCGGGCGGATTTCTTTGGCGCGCGCTTCTGTTGTTTTTATTTTGCCGCGCAACACGAGCGAGCGGCACAGGCCGCGAAGAAGAGCCCGGCGCTGGTCGGTTTCTCTGCCGAATTTTCTGTTGTGGTTGCCGTGTCTCATATTGTTTTTACTTCAAGACGATGCCAAACCCGCCCAGCGCGCGCTTGATTTCTTGTATAGCTTTGGGGCCCAAGCCTTCCACTTCAAGCAGGTCCTCTTCTTTTTTGCGCGCAAGGCCGCCCACCGTGCGGATGTTTGCTTTCTCTAAAGCGGAAATAGTGCGCGAAGAAAGCTCAAGATCCTCGACGCGGGTCTTGAGAGCCTCGGTCGCGACCTCGCCCGGCTGCGCCAGGTCAGCAGGAAGCGAGGAGGCTTGTGCTCCGCTCATAACCGGCAATTCTTCCTCGCGGAAGCCTATCATGGCCTTGAGCTGCGTAATCATTATCTCTATCGCCTGCTCAAGAGCCTGGCGCGCGCCGATAGTGCCGTCTGTTTCTATGGATATGCGAAGGCGGTTGAAGTCCGTGCGGTCGCCGACGCGCATGTTTTCTACCTCGTAGTTAACACGGCGTATCGGGCTGAAGATGGCATCGACGGAAATCTCGCCGATATCGACGCGCTCTTTTTTAAGCATTTCGCGCGGCACGTAGCCGAGGCCCCGCTCGACGCGGAACTCCGCGATAAGCTCAGATTTGTCCGATATTTCGCAGATGTAAGCGTTGGGGTTAAGGAGGCGCACCTGGCCGGGAAGTTCGAGATCCTCGCCCGAGATTCTTTTAGGACCCTTGATGGAGAGCGTTATCGTCTGCGCCTCGCCCGCGACAACCTCGAAACGGAGCTTTTTAAGATTGAGCAATATGGTAACGACATCTTCTTTGATCCCGGGGATGGTGGAAAACTCGTGGCTGACGCCTTCTATTTTAACGGAGGTAATGGCCGCGCCCGGAAGGGAGGAAAGTATGATGCGGCGCAGGCTATTGCCGAGCGTGTGGCCGTAGCCTGGGTAGAGCCCGTCTATTTCAAATACGCCCTCGACGCCCTCTTCGGAGACGATGCGCGGCTTGCTCGGCAATGTTATCGAATGTTCCATCATACAAATTTGTTTAAATAAATAATTAATTTTTTAATACACTTTTTATATTTGCCTCGTAACTCGCACGCATTAGCGGCTGAAAAACTGGATGATGGTAGCCGGATTAAAGGCGGTTTCGGTCGGGCCGAGCGCGGGCTGGCTCTTTACGGTGGCGCTGAAACCGTCGGCGCTGAGGGTAAGCCAAGCCGGAAGTTTTGCTTCGGCAACTGCCTCGGCGCGGCCGGCAAAAAGCGCGCTGCCTTTGCTTCCTTCGCGTATGGAAATGACATCGCCTACGGATATCTTATGTGAAGGAATGCTCATGCGCTTGCCGTTGACGGTAACGTGCGCATGGCTGACCATCTGGCGCGCCGCGCGGCGAGTTTTTACGAAACCTGCGCGAAAGACGACGTTGTCGAGGCGCGCCTCGAGCCGGCCCATAAGGCCCTGTGCGGAATCGGCGCCGCGCTTCTCCATCGCCTCGTGCACGTAGCGCGCAAACTGGCTTTCGCTCAGGCCATAGGTAAAGCGGGCCTTCTGTTTTTCTAAAAGCTGGGCGCCGAAGTCGGAGGAGCCGCCGCGCTTGGGGCGGCTCGAGCGGCGCGGCGCGCGCGCTTCGGCAAGCTGATACTTCTGCGTCTGGCACTTCTCAAACACGGAAGAGCCGAGTCGCTTGCAGATTTTATATTTAGGGCCGATGATCATATTATTTTTATTTTCCTTACGGCGGTCAATTTATTTGGCCGCCTAAACCCTACGGGCTTTAGGAGGCCGCGGGCCATTGTGCGGTACCGGCGTCGTATCTTTTATCGCGCTGATGTGTATGCCTTTGGTGGTAAAGGCGCGTATTGAGCTTTCGCGCCCGGCGCCGACGCCGGAGACCACTACCGAGACCTCTTTGACGCCCATGGCAGCTGCTTTGTCGCCCAAAAGCTCGCCGACTTTGGCCGCAGCAAAGGGAGTTCCTTTTTTAGCGCCAGCAAACCCAAGAGAGCCAGCGGATGACCACGATACGACGTTGCCGCTGACATCGGTAAGGGCGAGTTTGGTATTGTTGTAAGTGGCCTCGACATAGAGCATGCCAGAATCCATTTTGCGTCGTGAACCGCGCGCGGAAGACGCTACGCCTCGCGCGCTGTCCTCCCCTCCTTTTTTGACTATTCGTTTCTTACCCATAGGTGTAGTCTGTGGTTATACTATATATATTAGGTCTTTTCAACCTTGCGGCGTCCTGAGCCCATGGTCTTGCGGACGTTGCCGCGGATGGTGCGAGAGTTCGTCTTGGTGCGCTGGCCGCGTGAGGGAAGGCGTTTTGAGTGGCGACTGCCGCGGTAGCTGCCGATGTCCTTGAGGCGTTTTATATTGCCGGCTACTTCGCGCTTTAAGTCTCCTTCCAGTTTTATCGTTTCAAGTATCGCGCGGATGCGGCCTTCTTCGTCGGAAGAGAGATCTTTTGTTTTGGTCATCGGGTCGACTTTGGCTTCGGCCAAAATAGTCATCGCGCGCGAGGGGCCTATGCCGTATAAAAAGTTAAGCGCATAGCGTATGCGCTTGTTATCTGGAAGTGTAATGCCTGAAATTCTCATACTATAAAAAGGTATTCATTAGCCCTGTCGCTGCTTGTGGCGAGGATTGGTGCAAGTAACATATATCCGCCCCTTGCGGCGGACCATTTTGCAACTGACGCAGCGTGCTTTTATCGATGCTTTTACTTTCATTGTACGTATTGTACTTTTCTTTATAGTCGTCTTGTTATTCTTCCTTTGCCGCCATAGGGGTCGAGCCGCACCATAACCTTGTCTCCCACAAGGACCTTGATGCGATGCAAGCGCATTTTACCCGCCAGATACGTCAACAAGAGTTCCCCCGAAGCGAGGGAAACTCTAAACAAAGTGTTTGGAAGCGCCTCTTCGACGACTCCCTGTACCTCTTCTGTCTCGGTATCCATTAACGACTTTTACATCCTACCCTATCATGCTTTTAGTGTCAACAAATACCCTGTTTATGAAGGTTCTTTTGTGAGTATCTCTATTTTGTCCGGGTTGCCGGGGAAGTTTTTTGCCCAGAACGGCCGGAGGCTCGCCTGGCACGGCGTATCGTTGCTGCAGATAATAGCCGGGGCAAAGCTCTTGAGTATGGTTTCGAAGTCGCTTTTTGGCTGGCCTACGAGCGCTTGTTTGAGCGTATTCTGATCGAACTGCCACATCAAGGTTGGCGTGCCCGAAAGCCCGAGCTCCAGCATTGTTGAAGATGAGGAGGTTGCGACAAGCGAAACCGTAACCGCCGAAGGGTCGCTGAACGTCACGGCTTCGCCGTTGTATCCCTGCACCGTTTGCTTTGCCACCGCCGAAGCAAGCGCGTCGGCGCGAATGACGTCTGCGACCGCGGTTGCCGTTTCAGAAAGCATTGCGGTACTCGTTGCGCCGGGCGTTTGCGTTACGTCGCTATAGGTAATGGCAAGCGTGCCGGGTATCGCTATAAAACCTTTAAGCGAAGGCGACTGTAATACGTTGGACATCGAATTTTGGAGCGCGCTTGTAAGGGTATGTTCTGCCGCCGTTAAGTCGGCTGATGCCACTGACGGCTCGGTGCCCACCAGCCCGCCGCTCATCGAGTCGGTCTCTGCATAGAACTTAGTGTATTGCGGATCGCCCATGAATCCGGGGATGGTGAATTGCGTCTGTCCGCGGTTGTAATCGGCGCCCGGCTGGTCGGCATAAGCGGTGAGACTGGTGTGGCCTGGAGTAAGCGAGCCGTCGGAGGCTTTTGTCGCGCCCGGGACGGTAACGCTCTGATGTATGCGATATATCTTGCCATCGGGAGATTCGAACCGAGTATTCGTCGCCAATTGCTGGCTTGCGGTGCTGTAGTCGTTGTAAATGGTTATGACGCCGGAAGCGGCGCGGCTTACTTTCTGCACCCCGCTTGCGGGCACGGTAGTTGTTGCCGTTTTCGTACTCGTTACGAGCACATACGCGAGAGTGCCCTGTGGCGCATTAAGTTCGGCATCCATGGTTGCGGGCGCGGTAACTTGCGCAGTGCGGGCAGACACCGTGACGGTCGCCCCGCTAAAAAATTGCGCCATGCTTATGCCGATAATCGCAAAGAGCACGACGACCGCGATAAGTATCCACCAAAAGCGGCGGCCTGGAAATCGCCTGCGCCGCGGCACTTGCGCAGTAAAATCCTCTTCGTACATCGGCTGCTCTGCCGGAGGCGCCGAGCGCGCCTTGTGGCTTTTAGGCACCGGTATGTTCCTTATGGATCGGTCGCCTCTTGGCGTCATGTCTTGCATACTCAATTAGTGTATATCATTATTTATTATTTGCATTACCGGCCCGCGGTTTGCGCTCCAATGAAGAGCGCCTCTAAGAGTATGAAAGGGTCATCGACAGCGCCGGCCTCGACGCGTCTGCCAAGATGATGCGGCCGCAGAGCCTCAACCGTACCGTTCTCTCCGAAGAGATCCGCGACGTGCGGGTCGTCTGCGAGGTTTTGCGCAAACCACTCGCCGAGCGGGTGCTCGCCCACTACCATAATATGCTGCGGCGTCCCAGCGCGCGTCAAAAGTTCTATGCCTAAAGCCACCTGCTCGTTTACGTGGCGAGCGGCGGCAAGCAGCGGTTCGTAAGGAACGTTGTTTGCGTGCGCGAGGCGCAAACGCGAGCGTGCTTCTTCTTTGGAAAGCAAACCGTGGCTCATGAGCGTGCGCCAAACGCTCCCCGAGCCGAGCGGTACTGTGCTATAGCCTTGCGGGCCCGATTTTTCTAACAGCACCAGCTCGCAGAGCTCTCCGCGTACGGCCGCGACTAAAAAAGCTTCGTCCTTGCCTACGGCCATCGCGCTGTAGGCGATAGAATCTGCTGAGGTAAAAAAAGATACGGGAATGTCGCCAAAGAGACCCTGTATTTGCCTCTGTATATGTTCGCGCATACCGGGCGCATACTCGGGGTTGCCGCTCGCCAAATTGGGTGTGCCCCACGGAGCGGCAAGAAATACCGCCGCTCTTTCTATGTTCCCGACTATGGAGCCGGTAAATCCTATCCCTGTGTGCTGGCGCATGCGTGCCGCCACTTCGCTCGTGTGCGCTAAAGAGTGCGCCAGGGCTCGCTCGAGCGAGCGGGTCATGTCGCCGCTGTGTCGGGTGGCTTGCATCGGCAAATCCTGCCGCTGATAGGCCAGCACGCGCGGCTCGTGGCCCAAAGAGAGCCGAATCAGTGCGCTTGCGACGCTGCCGCTTTCGATATCCAAAAGGAGCACGGTAGAATCGCCGCCTGTTTTCTTGCCGAGCATATATAAAGTATATACTAAAAAGAATATGCCCCGGATGACACAGTGTCATCCGGGGCAAACGCATTTTTCGAATTAGTTAGAGAACTTGGAAGATCATGATTAGGCTCAGCACGCCGAAGGAAAGTGCATGCGCCCAAACCGAGCCGACTTTAGCTTCATTGCTCACAAACTTGAACGGGACATACTCGTAGGTCCGCTCCCATCCCTTTCCGTCCGCGCTTTTTGTTTCGGAAACGAGTTTTTTGCGCGGAATGTGGAACACCTTGAAAGAGTGCAGGATGATGCTTCCGAGAGTAATCCATATGAGGATGCCTCCTACGATAATCCACAGTTTGTAACCAATAAGATACCAAAAGACGAAGAAAAGGCTCCACTTGCCGACAGGAGTGTTGATGAAATCATTGACTTCAATCGACAAACCTTTGGCAGTGGCCGCAATGGCCTTGGCCACGCTCTCGCCGATTTCGCTCCACTTTTGCGCCTCGTCCGGAGTGAAGGCCGGCTTGGGATCACTGCTTTTCTTTTGAGCGTCCAGGATTTTGGCGGCGAGATTCGGATCGATTTTCTTAAGATCGACCGTGATTTCCTGCGCCTGCGCCTTGCTCATAATAAAGAGGCACAGCAATGCCACGCCCATAAGGCTTAACAATCGTCTCATGTTCAGTCTCCTCAATAAGGCGGCGCTACGGCCGCTTCGTTCGGGTTCTTCCGGAGGAGACTATAGAAGATTTTATTTATCTGTCAATATCGCTTTTATGCGCCTTACGCCCTGCCCGACCGCTTCTTCTTTTTGGATTTTAAAATGCCCCGATGTAAGAAGCTCGCCAGTGTGTCCTACATGCGGGCCGCCGCAAAACTCTATCGAAAAGGCATGCGCGAAATCCGGGTTTTCTTGCGTCGCATCTTTGGGGCCGAGCGAATACACCGAAACTTTTTCCGGGTATTTGGCGCCAAACTCGTGTTCCGCATGCAATTTTTCCGCCTCTTCGAGCGACATTTCGCTGCGGATCATCGGGATATCTTCCTGCATTTTTTCGTTTACGATGCGCTCGACTTCTTTTTTTTGCTCGTCGGTCATTTTGGCCGGCCAGTTGAAGTCGATGCGCAGACGTTCCTCTGTTATGTTGCTGCCGCGCTGGTGCACTTCGGGCCCGAGCACGATTTGAAGCGCTTTAAGCAAAAGATGGTGCGCAGTATGCAAGCGCACGGTTTTTTCCGCGGTGTCGGCAAGCCCTCCTTTGAACTTTTGCTCGCTGCCGGCGCGGCTCAGATCTTGATGCTGCTTGAGCAATTCTTTGAACCCTTCGATGTCTATTTGCTTGATTCCTTTTTAGCCCGCTTCTTCTAGTATCAATTCAAGCGGAAAACCGTACGTGGTCACCAGCTGAAATATCTCCTCCGCGCTGATGTTCGACCTCGCAGGTCCAATAAATCGCTCGAGCTCTTTGGTGCCGCGCGCGAGCGTTTTCCGAAAGCGATCCTCTTCTTCGCTGATGGTCGACTGTATGCTCGCACTGGAACTTTCAAGTTCGGGATATTGGCCTTGGTACATGGCCACTATCGGCCCCACCACCTTCGCAAAGCTGGATTCCGCAACACCGAGCTTGTCGGCATAGCGGACCGCCCGGCGGATAAGCCGGCGCACGAAGTAGCCCTGGTCGGCGTTGGCGGGCAGTACGCCATCGGAAATAAGGAACACCGCGGCTTTCATGTGGTCGGCAATAATGCGGAAGCTTTTTTTGTCGCTTTCGTATTTTTTTCCCGAAATATCCTCAAGATACGCGAGTATCGGTGCGTGCGCGACAGGAAATATGTCGGGGCTGTTTGCCACAGCGGCGGCGATGCGCTCGAGGCCGGAGCCATGATCGACATTCGGCCGCTCGAGCGGATCGAACCGCCCTTCGGCGATTTTGCGATAGGTCATGAATACGTTGTTGCCTATTTCCATAAAACGCCCGCAGTCGCAGTTGGGATGGCAATGCTCGCCGAACTTCGTATCGTGCTCGACATCCGTAAACTCGTAGAACATTTCCGAATCAGGGCCGCACGGGTCTCCGACCGGCGTCGTGTCGGGGCCGGTCTTGCCGCGATTCCACCAGTTTTTCTTGCCTTCGTAGTAAAAAATCCGCTCGCCCGGCCGCATGCCGCGCGCATATCCGTCTTCTTCGCTTCCGATATCGGCAATATCAGCTTGGATTCCTTTTTCGCTGAAAAGCTTTTGCCATAGCTCGGCCGCTTCGGTGTCTTTGGGGATCCCGTATTTCGGCTCGCCGATAAAGCAAGTAATATACAGATGAGTAGCGTCAAGCTTCAATTCCTGCACTAAAAATTCGAACATCCAATTGATCTGCTCTTGTTTGAAATAGTCGCCCAAGGACCAGTTGCCGAGCATTTCAAAAAAGGTCGTATGCCGGTTATCCCCCACTTCTTCTATATCCATCGAGCGGAAAGATTTCTGCGAATCTACCAGGCGCTTGCCTTCGGAGTGGTCTTTGCCTAACAGATAGGGCACCAAAGGCTGCATGCCCGAGCCGGTAAAAAGAGTGGTTGGGTCGTTGTGCGGCACCAAAGAAGCGCTCGGGATTTCCACATGCCCGCGCGCTTTGAAAAAGGCCAAATACTTTGTGCGCACGTCGCTCAGAGTCATAAACTAGAGAGTACAACGAAATATGAAAAGAAAAAAGCCTCTCACGCTTTGGGCGTGAGAGGACGTGTGCGGTTGAGGCGTTGCAAAACGAGCTTTGCCTCTTCGATCAAGTGCCACGCACTGCCCACCTTGCGGCGGGCATGCAAGATGTTTGCCTTGCCGATGGCTGCAAGTTGCCGAGCCGAGCGCTTCCGCATCAGTGGGCCTTGAGCAGTTCGAGCTTATCTACGGCCGCGCGGTATTGATCGAGCTTAACGAGATCGTTGGTGATCGAGATGAGCATCTCGCCGATCTCACCACCAAAGAACTTGGACAGCTGATTGAGCTTGATGATCTTATCGGTACTGGAGAACTTGCCGTTGGGCGTGCCGTTGCCCTTTGCGCCCGCGTGCTTTTTTGCGGGTTGCGCGGCCTGCATCGCCGGAGCAATGGGCGGAGCCTTGACCGTCTCCGTGCGGCTCTTACGTCGCCGCTTGCGGAGAAGTGCGGCGATCACCTTGACGTCCTTTTTGGGCGTGCCGTCCTTGTCAAGCAAGACGCCGCGCGTCCGGCCCTTGATATAGCCGGTGATTCCTGCTTTATCGAGGCGCTTCAGCACCTTGACGACAACGCCCATGCCGACTTTGAGCTCCTTGCGGAGCATCTCGAAGCTGACTTTCTGCTCGGCAATGACGAGCTTTTTGGCCTGTGCGATCAAAGACCGCATATGCACCTGTTTGCTCATATCCACCTCCGGATTGTGAGACTTGTTGAGGAACGCGATAACCATATACACATTACGCATTATGTTTTGTATTGTCAAGATGTATTGAAAAAGAAAACCCATCCGGTGTTGGCCGGATGGGTATGTTGTGAACCCCGCTTCTTCTTATACGGCAGTACGCCGGAAAGAGAACGAGGGGCTGTTTTGGATGAGGAACGCGAAGGGATTGAGTACCTCGTCGACAAAGAGGTCGGTTGTCTTCCTCCAGTCTTCGGGCATCAGCTCGCGCACAAGCGCCTGGATGGTAATAAACTCCTGCAGTTGCTTGATCTGCCGGTCGCTCTTTTCACATTGGACCCATGTGGGGTGCCGGATGTTAAAGTGCAAGACGCCGTTTTGCAGGTCAAGTTCGTACAGTTTGTCCGAACCTTCCATCACCGTGTGCGAGAATTGCAGCCCCAAGCTGTCGGAGCGTACTGTAGTGCGCCGCCGGCCTTGCGGGCCCGCCACCGTAAATGGGTGGTGGTTGGCAAGACTGTCTGCCGGATCTCGACTTTTGTCTTGACTTCCATCGTGACCGTCGCCGTTGGTGCCGTTGACGGCAACGGACTTTTCCGGCTGCTTACCCAGTACTTTCGTGCTGGTTGTCAGCTGGTGTCCGTTGCCTATCGAACCGCGCTTGAAGGAGCCGATGACATCGAGCACTGGCGCGAACTTGGAGTTACGCAGCAGCGCTTCGATGGAACGCATTGACTCCAGCCCCAACTCTTGGTAGCGCTGGTCTTCGCGTTGTTCCTGAGCAGCTTGATAGTGCTTCTTGCCGCCCTCCTTAAACCACGCCTCGACAGCCTCGCACATTCCCATCAGGGCCTCGTTTTCAAGGAAGCCCTTGCGGTTTGCGTGGAGCTTGGCCTTTTGCGTAAGGATTTCTCCTTCGAAGATGCCCGAGGAAAGAGCGTCAACCACCTCTCCCGGCAGAAGATCTGCCGCGCGAGCGAACGCCGCAAAGGAGATGCGGAACTCGTTGTCCGCTTCTCCCACCACAACCTTGCCGCGATAGCCCTTTTCGGACTTGCGGGCAAGATACATGGTAAAGGTTGTGTCTCCAGCGTCTCTGTTGGAGATGATAACCTCTTTGAGCAGCTTCCCGGCAAAACGCTTCGCGCGGGCCGTCGCCATGTTCTCGGTTCCATCCTCGTTGCGGATATATATCCCGACTTGGACGTCGTTGCGACGCATGGCGCTGCCGTACCGTTCCGCGATGCCGTCGGCGAGCGACTGCGCATCGTTGATGCGGTTGATGACACGATCCTTGGTGTAGGAATAAATCGACACCATAGTGCGCCAATCAACCGGAGTGAGGCCGGGGCGGGCCCCTTTTGCGGCAAGTGACTTGTGTATCAAGTCCGTACGCTTCCGATGGGGTACCTTGACTGTTTCGGCCTGGGCTCTGACAGCTTCGGTTTCGAACGTCCACTCGATGTAGCCTTCATCGGAGTCTTTTGCACACGAAGTAAAAGTAAACCTCGTGCACTTGCCGAGGGGCGAGATAAGTCCGATGCCAAATTGGCCGAGCTTGCCGCGCTCCTTGACCGACTCGCACACTTTGCCCAAAGCGACTTCGAAATCGTCCTGAGTTACGCCGTTGCCGTTGTCGGCAATGGTGATGTTGCGGCCCTTGCGGTTGAGGATGATGTTGACGCTTGTCGCGTCCGCATCGATCGCGTTTTGCACCGCCTCCATAATGACCTCGAAGAGCGTCGGATATTCGCCTGCGATCTTGCAGAGCGCCCGACCCTGGTTAAAGGTCACTGTGCTGCTTGACTTCATTGTCTTCCTCGCGTTGCTGACTGCTTTTTGCTGAGTATCTCGCGGCGAGCCGTCTCGCTGCAAAGCATGCTAAGACAGTTGGAGAGGTTGAACACCCCGTCGCCGCCTGCAAACTCGCGGGCCATTTCCCTATCGGCATCCGTGTAGGAGTCCGAAGCCAGGAGGTTTGCGAGCGGAACCATGCTTTTTACCATGAGCCCGAAGGTTTCGATAAGATGTTTCTTTTCCTTCGAGTTCACGTGTGAGCGGCTCCCATTGAGAGCCGGATGCACTTTGGAGGCAAGCTTTTGGCCTGCCTCTTCAGCCGCAGCTATCGAGGCTTTGGCCGTTTTCTCTTGCAGGAGGCCCTTGAACTCTTCTGTAAAGGCTTCCATGAGCTTGCTGCGCCCGGGGGATACGCCCTGCACGCCTCGAAGGATAGCGAGAGTTTGGCTGTCGCTGGTACCCTCCGGCATCTTCAATGCCAAAGTAAGGTCTTTGAGACTCGCGATGTCGAGACCCAAAAGCCTGCCAAAATTCCGGACCGGCTTTGCAAGCTTTTCAAGTTCGCTCACGCGATATCCTTGCTGTTCAAGGAAATAACGCAACCTGACCAGAACCTCTCCGGCGGGTTTCGTATCGTCGATCAGCCAGCGCCTTACAGTCGGCGAACTGACTTTGACGAACTTCATAAGCGTCTCGCGACACTTTAAATCCCTACCCTTGTCGTTGCGCAGATAGTGCCTAAAGCACTCCTGCGTCGTGCCGCTAAAGGCCATTGTTTTTCTCCTGTTGCTGACTGCTAAGCCGCCAATACGGGTTGAGCCCATCCGGCGCGCCATCCCTGCTGGTGCAGGGCGACTTCCGAAAGTTTGACCACCAAACCCTCGGATAACATGCCTCGTTTTCCTCTCCATACAGAGAGCGAAAACGTAACGCTACTATCTGTTGTCAACTCACCATAATCCTGGACAGGATAGGTGACGGCGTAGTCGTCCCCGACGATTTTTGCAACCGTCGCGTGGACAAGGGATCGTCTTTTCCTGCTCATTTTTGTCCCTGTTCCTCATGTCAAAGGACTTCATCCACACCGAAGCATGGTATTCAAACTATACCATCAGGTCGGGCAACGTCAATGAATTTTACTACTTCGTGCCGGCCGCAGCTTCGGAAAATTTTGATTGCAGCAGATATTTTTTGAGTACCCTGTTTACTTCTTTGGCACCGAGCTTTTTTATTTTTTTAGGAAATTCGTCGAGGTAAGAAAGTTTTTTGCCATCGGCGATGCAGTCGTGCGCGGCTTTAGCGTATGCTCCAGAGTTGGAAAGCTGTACGCGGTTGCGCGCCTCAAACAGCTGCCCGTGCTTTCGTATCTCTTCTTCGGTTACGCCTTCGGAAAGCAAAAGGCGTACTTGGCGGGCTATCGACTCCTTCCCTTTCTCGTATAATTGCGGTGCAAAAGTCGCCCATATATAAAGGTATCCGTCGGTATGCGCTTTGGTGCCTGCCAAAAAGGCGTATACGCCATAGGTGAGGCCTTCTTCCTCACGAACGGTCTTCATCAATCGGCTGGCAAACCCGCGATTGCCGAGCGCCTGAAGCCCCAGCAACAATGCTGGATAGTCGGGCGAGGTGTTAGTGATCCCGGTCGCTATGCCGGTTACGTAGTCGATGCTGGCTTTGTTTTTTATAGGTATAAAAGTTTTTTTAGATGGCGTAATGGATGCTTTTTTAAAGGGCTTCGTTTTTAGGCCTTTTTTAGGCAATTGTTTAAAATGCGCGTCTACCAGCGCAAATGCCTTTTTGGGAGTGATGTCGCCTGCAAGCGAAATAATGAGGCTGCTGCGGTCTAACAGCGCGGCGTGTTTTTGCCGCAAGTTTTTAGTGGTAACGCTTTTTATTATTTTTTTAGATTCTGCGGTTGTCTCGCCGTAGTTGGGATGTTCCGGTTTAAACACTATGCGAGAGAGCGCGGTTAAAGCCTGGGCATAAGTGTTTTGCGACTCCATTTCGAGGTTAGACGCTTCGCGCGTTTTTAGCACCGCAAGTTCCGGCTCGGGAAACGCCGGCATCAGCAAACATTCGGCCACAAGCGCCAAGAGTTTTGCCGCATGTTTGGGCTGCGCTTTGGCGGTAAAATAGAGCCGCTCGCTGCCGGAGTTAAAGAAAAGGCTCGCGCCCATAGAATCGAGCATGCGCTGCAATTCTTTTTTGTCATGCTTGGTCGTGCCTTCGAGCAGCATCTCGGCCGCGACATCGGCTTCTTCCTCGCTCTCCCACGCCCGACTGCCGCCGGCTATGCTCCCGACAATTGAAACCACGCCTTTAGATGGAAATGCCGAAGCAACGGCGCGCCCGCCCCAGGGAAACTTTTTTTCTTTTATTTGTTTTGAATACATATAACGGATGGCGGATTATGGTTCGAGTATGCCGGAAGTTTCCTGCGCTGGATTAAAATATTTTTGGGCCGCTTTTTGCACGTCTTTTTGCGTAAGCGCATGTACCTCTTGAGGGAACTTCAGGCCGAGCGTCCAATCTCCGGCTGCCACCGATTCCGATGTTGCGCGAATGTCCATAAAAACGCCGTCGCGCTCGAGCGCAGCGGTGGCAAGCACCCTTTCTTTCGCATGCCAAAGTTCGGTCTTGCTGACGCCCTTGGCCCGGATGCTCGCGACTTCCTTGCGCATGAGCGCCAGGACCTTCTTAGGAGGCGCGCCGCCCGCGCATTGTGCCACCAGGTTGGCAAAACCCGGGTCGTAGAGCGGATGGCAAAAGGTCGACACGGCAGAGGCAAGGCCGCTGTCGACGAGCGCGCTTTGGAGCCGGCTTGAGAATCCTCCGGCGAGTATCGCGGTTAACACATAGGCGGCAGCAAAATCTTTATGCGTGCCCGCGGGTATCTTATACGCAAGCTCGGCTATGGTAACGCCCATCGCTTTTTTAATGCTGACACTCCGCGATTTTGCTTGTGCCGGCTCTTTCGTAGAAAGCGCAGGTATAGGGTGCGGCGAGGGCGGCAGTGGCGCAAAATACTTGAGCACGGCCTTTTCAACCTCTTGCCACGACACGTCGCCAAACACGGAAAGGGTCGCGTTGTTGGGCCAGTAAAACGTGTCATAAAACTCGCGCAGCTTTTTTTCGCTCGAAGCCTCTATATCTTCTTTGAGGCCGATGGTCGGTATGCGGTACGGATGCTTGGTAAAAATGGCGTACATCATTTCTTCGTCCAACAATTCGAACGGATTGTTGCGCGAACGCTCAAACTCGTTGCGCACGACCGGCATTTCGCTCAACAGGTCGGCGTCGCTAAAGAGAGAACCGCGCATGCGGTCGGCCTCCATTTCAAGCGCGGCGGCCATTTTTTCCTTTGGAACCAGTTCAAAATAATTGGTGCGGTCGAGCCAAGTGGTGGCGTTCATATAGGCGCCAAACCATTCCAGATAGTCGGTTATCGATTTGCCGTTTGCTTTGTTGAACTTTTCGGAATCTTTAAACAGCAAGTGCTCCAAAATATGCGTCGAGCCGGTAACGCCCGGCCGTTCATTGCGCGAGCCCACATGGAAGGTAACGCACACCGCTACGACCGGCGCGCCGGAGTCTTTTTTATAAAGGACCCGCAGCCCGTTTTGAAGACGGTACTCGGTAATGCCGAATGCGCTTTTTATTTTCTTTGGAGCTTTTTTGATAGCTTTTGCCACAGACCAAAAGCATACCGCACTTAGGAGAGCCAATCAATCGGCTTTTTGCCGTGTTTGGCTAAATACTCATTTGCTTTGCTGAAAGGTTTCGATCCGAAAAAGCCGTTATGCGCCGAAAACGGCGATGGATGCGGCGATTCTATGACGCAGTGCTTGCTCCTGTCTATATGCGCGCCTTTAGCCCGCGCGTAGTTGCCCCACAAAATAAATACCAGATGCTCGCGTTTGTCCGACAGCGCGGCGATAGCCGCGTCGGTAAAAGCCTCCCACCCCTTGCCTTGGTGCGAGCCCGCCAAGTGCGCCTCTACGGTAAGCGTCGCATTTAACAGCAAGACGCCCTGCCCTGCCCACCGAGCAAGGTCGCCAGACCGCGAGGTGCCCTTCGAAGCCTCTGGCGAAGTAGGGCCGATGTCAGTCTCCAGTTCCTTAAAAATATTCTGCAAAGACGGCGGGAGGCGCACGCCCGCATGGACCGCAAAACTGAGTCCGTTGGCCTGCCCCGCGCCATGGTAAGGATCCTGGCCGAGTATAACGACCTCTACTTTGTCAAAAGGACAGAGATTGAATGCGCGAAAAATATCCTTGGGCGGCGGATATATTTTTTTAGTAACGTACTCTCTTTTTACAAACGTGGTGAGTTGCTCAAAATACGGTTTGCTGAACTCGGCCTCCAAAGTCTCCTTCCAACTCGGCTCTATTTTTACGTCCATATCTTTAAGTATACAAAACTCCTCTCAGGTTTGCTGAGAGGAGTGAGATTTATGAATCGTAGAGCGCATGGATGCCGACTACGCTCGCGATTGAGAGTATGGTGAATACATAATACCCGGTGATAATAAGGGTGTATAAGCCTATAGCGGCTATCACTCCCAACCACAATCCACCGAGGCATCCTATAAAACCCAAGAGGATGGATGGTACGTAGCACCACCAGCGGAGCGATACCTCTCCGCATACCTCGATATAGATTTCACGATGCCGTTTTGAAACGACGAGACTTCCAACTATGGGCATAAAGGCAAAGAAACACAGCCCGCTACCTATGACGGCTATTCCGGTAAGTCCGATGCGGACCAAAGACGCCGGTATTGTGATGTCAATTGCCGATATTTGATAGACAGACACTCCGATGAATGCCGTCAGCAGAACGCTTGCTACCCCAAGGGTAACTACGAACCATCGTGGCATGTTGCTCTCCTTTTTTTACAAAAAAACAGAAACTCTCTTCGACAACTATACAATAAATCCTTCTTCGCGCAAGAGTTCTGTTTTTCTTTCTGCGCCGCCGCGGTTGTAGTTGCCCACTTTGCCGTCTGCGCGCACCACTCTGTGGCACGGGATTTTTGGATTGTAATTGTTTGCCATGAACATGCCCACCGCGCGCGCGGCACCTGGCTTGCCTGCCGCTTTGGCGACCTGCCCGTAGGTCATGGTCTTGCCTTTCCGTATCTTGGCCACCACCGCGTATACTTTTTTAGCGAACAGGCTAGAAAAGCGTTTTGGTTTTTCCTTTCTCATATTTTTTTAATGCTGTTTCGGTTGCTTCGCGATAGCGGCAATAGTCGCAGTCGGCTCCGGCTTGCGGCAATGCATCGCTGTCGAGGCATGCTTTTAATCTTACCAGAGCGTCGTCTACCCATTCGGTAGAACCCGTGTACGGCACCAGGGTTAATTCGAAGTCGAGCCGGCCGTCAAACGCCTCGCGGTCTTTGCTTGCGTTAGCGTAAAACCAGTAACCGGTGTCGGATACCTTAAATCCGTTCTGCCGCAGGAGCCATTGGTAGATTTCTATCTGGCGCTTGTAGCCCCGGTGCCACTCTTCTTCGAGCGCCTCTATCTTGCCCTCTTTGCTGGTAGCTTTGTAGTCGATCACTATCAGCTCGCCCGCTTTATTGACCCAAATATCGTCGACGCCGCCGCGCACCGTAAGGCCCGTTTGCTTATGTACGCATTTTACGCCTTCTCGCAAAGCGTCGCGCCACTTGTCCATATGTTCATGCGCAAGCGGAACCGCATCTAAACCATATGCTTTGGCCAGAGGATGCTGCGTGCCGTGTGCCCGGTGCGTATCGAGTTCTTTTTTAAGCAGTGCGTCAACTGCGGAGTTGAGATTGAACGGAAATCCGGGCGGGCGGGCGACGCCGAGCTTGTTGTCGATATAAAAACAGCGGGCACACTCCATGAAAAGATCTATCTTTGAGCGCGAAAGGGTCCATTTGGGCCCGCCGAAGTTGTAGTCGGGTTTGCGGTTGGGCTTGTAAAAGAGGCTCATCCGCCTATTCTACCGCTTGCGCTTTCTTTTGTCCCCTTTTTCTTGTTTTTATGGGATATTCTTCGGTGTAGGAACTGCGCAAATCGTTTTCGACTGGCAACAGAAGGGAAAGGATAAGTACGGCAATGACCGAGGTGCCAAATGCCAAGATGGAAAACCCGAAGCCTGCGGCCATGCCGATGCCTGCCGCGACCCATAGGCCTGCTGCCGTGGTCAGCTCTACCGGATGGTCGCCCCTAAATACCGCGAGACCCGTGCCCAAAAACCCCACGCCAAGCACGACGTTGCTGGCTATTTGAAGCGGGTTTACGCCGGCAAAAACAGAAAGGTTGTAGCTGGCAAGCGTGCCTATGATGACGAACAGCGCGGAGCCGGTGCTCACCAGCGCATAGGTGCGCATACCGGCGTGCTTCCCCGCTAAGGACCGCTCAAGTCCGAGCGCAGCGCCAAGAGCCGCAGCCAAAACAAGCCGCCATATCAAAAGTATTTGCGCGCTCGAGTCGGTTAGGGCAGCTGCATCTGCAAGGAGCATGCCTACAGTATAACGCGGGTTTTAAGAGGCTCGTTATTCGGCCATGAACTCTGTGAATATCGGGTTGCCTTTGCTGTCGCGGACAGGTTTGTCATTGTCTATGGAGAATATCTTGTCTCCGTCATCCAAGCTCTCGCCCACCAAATAGCTTTGGCCTGGCAATGTCGCACGTAAAAGCTCGACCGTACCGCTGGTGTTGCCCGCAAAGAAAAGCCCCGCGCCTATGGCGTTGCCCGGCGTGCCGTTATGGTCTTCATATACGACAAGCCATGTCGGCTCTGAAACTGACATCTTGCTTATAGCAACCGCAAAGCCCGCTTGCTGCGGCGAAGGTACCACTATGCTGGCGGCATTCATGTCGGTGTCGGACGCACCAGTGGTGCTGCCCGTAGTGCCGGTCATGGAAGTACTGGTGCCCGTGCCGGTCTCGGTCATGGTCGAAGTGCTCATGGTTGCAGAAGGGGTGCCGCCGCTGCGCGCCGAAGTAATGCCCCAGCCGATGAGCGCGCCGATGACGATGCCTGCGACAAAAATGCTGACATAGGCGCCCACGTTAGAACCTTCGGCAGGAGCCGCCGCTTTCGATGCGGAAGGCTTTTGCGGCGGAGGCGTTACGGGCTGAGTAGGAGCAGGCGGCGGAGTCTGCGACCATGATAAAGATGGTTTCTGATTCGAAGCGTTATTGGTTTCTGACATGCGGTTATATATTATCAAATAATATCTATCATAGTACGGTCTCAAAAGAGCACAATGCTCCCGCTTCTTCCAGTATTACTTCGGCTTTATGTCCAGTGATGCCCGCGGCCGGCAGCACACTGGGTTCCTTAAGGATTTGGCTGCAAAGCACGATTTTAGCCTCGAGCAGAGCCGTTTTTTCGCGCCGCCCGAGCGAGGTCAGCGCCGTTACTGGAAAAGCCCCAGCGCGCTCGATGCGTTGGTAGAGGTTCGACCCTTGGGGATAATCGGAACTCAGCAGCATGAGCAGGGAGCATTCGGCATACTCGCGCGCCTTATCCGTAAACTTGGTGTTGGTGGCCAAAAGCCCGCGGGCGCCGACGTGTCCCGCGGCTACGATGTCATCCATGCGCTCCTTTACGTACAAGGCGACCTTAAGATCGGTTTTAAAAGCGAGCGAATTATGGAACTTCGCCTCGACATACAATGTTTCTTCCCCCTTGGTAAGGATGACATCGATTTCATGCTCGACGCATCCTCCTTGCACTATTTGGTCGACTTTCGCCTCGTATCCGTCATGAATAAAAAGCTCCGCCACATACGACTCGAACGGGAATCCGGATGGGCCCAAGTCAAGCAGTGCGCGCTTCAAACTATAGCGCGCGGCCAGCGGCCGCTTGCGGGCGCGCAAATGGTCGAACGCGTGGGCGTATATTTCATGGGTAGTCAATATCTCCTGTCCGCGCGGTCGGCGGCTGTACTCTTTTTCTATGCGCGCCAAAGTGGCTTCGGCAGTTTCCTTGTCGGCGCCTGCTTTTTCGAGCGAGCGCAGTAATTTTCCCGGATTGAATGGTTCTAAGGCTCCCCCGGCTTTTCTGACAAGAAATGACATTTAATTTTCTTTAACCAACTGGGTAGGCATGAGCGTGCCGTTGAGCATAAGCCCTTGAAATGCAATACTATACCCAGGCTGTACACTAACAGAAACGCTAAAGTCCTGCGTTTCGTTGCCGGCTGCTTTGGATGCATCCGCGCAATTAGTGGGAGAGGAAATAGTCGTCAGCAGAATAATTACTTGGCCGTTTTTGCCTCCCTCGTACCGCGCCCCGCTTCCGAGCGAATCGCAATCTCCGGCTGCATACGTGCCGTGGTAAGTATAGATTTGACCGCTGCTGCTCTCGTACACAGTGAGCGGCTCTGTGTTTTCGGTTGGCGCTGCGGTGGATGCCGATGCGGATACGGAGGAAGAAAAAGTATGTTCAGCAAGTATCGATATGCCCCACCAAAAAGCAAAGATGCACACCATAAGGAGCACCAACGCGGTGCTGTGCGGCTTCTTTCTCATAGGTAGAGTATACTGCCCGGCTTACTTTTTATGCTTACTTATCAACAATAAAACTGTGTAATATGCCGCCGCCCAGGCATTCTTCTCCTTCATAGAGCACGAGCGCCTGCCCCAGCGGCACATAAAACGGCGCATCGAGGGTGGTAGTTTTTAAATCGCTTTCAAGAGTTGTCGGCACGAGCGCCTGCCGGTATCGAAACCGCGCGGAGTATTTCTTACCGGGCCGAGGCGCGCGTATCCAATTGGTATCCGCTAGTTTTACGATTGTTTTTGTCATGCCGTCGGGGTGGCGCGATGGAGAAACGGTAATGGTGTTCGCTCCGACGTCTTTGCCGATGACAAAATACGGCAAACGATTTTCCCCTGCGCCTTTTTCTTTGGAAGGAAATAATCGGAAGCCATGCCGCTGTCCTGGCGTGTATAGCAAGGCGCCATCGTGAGCCCCTATTACAGTGCCGCTTTCATCGAGTACGTCTCCAGATATTGGCGCAAGCTCACGCGTAAGCATGTCTTCGATGCTAATGTCGCCCAAAAAACAAAGCCCTTGGCTGTCAGGCCGCCCTGCGTTTGGCAGGCCGAACTTTCTGGCAAGCGCGCGCACTTCTGGTTTTTCCAGATGACCGATAGGAAAGAGCGTTTTTTTGAGAGCGCTTTTCGGCACCATCCATAAAAAATACGACTGGTCTTTTTCGGCATCGGCACCCATCTTGAGTAAGGTCGAACCTCGCTCATCGTGCGCTACGCGGGCATAGTGGCCGGTCGCCACAAAGTCGGCGCCCTCGTTCATGGCGTACTTAAAAAAAGCGCCGAATTTTATTTTTTCGTTGCAAAGCGCGTCCGGGTTTGGCGTATGCCCTTTTTTAAATTCGGAAAGGGTGTTTGCAAAGACTTCTTTTGCGTATTCCTCAGATAAATCAATTGCCCTAAAAGGGATTTTTAAGTGCGCAGCGACGCGCATGGCTTCTATTTTGTCCTCGCCCGCGCTGCAAGGGTAACCTGGCAAAGCGATGCGAATAAAAACGCCCGTAACGTCGTAGCCGTCTTTTTGGAGTAGTGCGGCAGAAACGGCTGAGTCCACCCCGCCGCTGAGTCCCACATATACTTTGGTGTTTTGACGTTTTTCCAAAAACATTTCTCAGTTATAACCTATTGTGACGGAAAAGAAAAAGCCCGCGCCTTTGGCGCGAGCTTCATTTTTTGTACTAGACTGCTTCTACACTACTTCGTATACGGTGCAGTGCCGCTTTTTCCAATCCTGGAAACGAGCACTGAACATCTGCCCTGACGGTGTTGCAGCAAAGTAGCGCCAGAACTTTCTTGTACCGAAGTAAGCCCCGGCAAGAAGAACCCCTGAAAGGGCGAGCCCGCTTATCCAGCCCATTTCATTGCTGATAAGCTCGATACCCGGTGACAAGGTTTGCCAAATCCTTGGGATAATCACAAAAGGCACCAAACCGAAGACAAATCCAAGAGCTGCGAGTAGCCCCAAACAACTTGCCAGGAATATTATCGGCGAGCGACTCTTCGTCACCTTTTTGAGGATTTCAAGCCACTCTATTTCTTCTCTGCAATAGGTGACTATCGTGATCCGCGAAAGCGCGCGATAGCCAGGAATCCAGGGGTCGAGCGGATCATAGCCGTACACGAGTTTATTGCCTTCAGCGAGGAAAATCCAAAGGCGCGCAATCGGCTGGCCGAGCACTCCTAAAAACAACCCCAGGATTACCCACGCGAGCACAGAGCATACAATCCACGGCACGAGATACACCAGAAAGCGAGTGAAGAGCGTGCAGCCGTCCACTTTGTCCGGGATATGCTCCGGTCTCCTAAACAGATAAGCGATTTGGAAAATTTTGCTGTCCTTGCGGATATTGTTGGTGAAGGTATCGGACATTTCCGGTCTCCTTGTATATGCCGTTTAAAACGGCGGAACAACTAGCCAGAAATTAGTACAAAAGACAAAGAATGTCAATTACCCAGATATTTTGACCGTCTTTTGCGCAGAGTCAAATATTGACATAATTAATTCGCCGAAGTATATTCTTTTTCAGAACTTCAGGCAACTTGAAAGGAGCTGGCAATGAACTTGCAAACACTGAGCAAGAAGATCCGCAACGAACGCCTGCGCGAACTGCGCCGTGTTGTGGAACAGGCGCCCGAAGAGCGATTTCGAATGGCCAACTTTAAGAAGCGTGTTTCCTGCGGCACGGCTCGTTGTGCTGCGGGCTGGGCCGCCCTCGACCCTTTTTTCATTAGTCAGGGTTTGCATTGGGGCTTTGCTATTAAGGGCAGAAGGGATCATACGATCAAATTCGGTGATCACTATGACCTCCCTGCGCTCGAAGCGTTTTTCGACCTCGATGAGGACGACAACGAAAACCTTTTCACGGAAGGTGACTATGATGAGGATATCAACGGCCCTGTCCCTAAAGAAATGGTCATCGCCAACATCGACCGCTTGCTGAAGGGCGAAATCACGAATCCTTACTCGCCGGTTTAAGTCCCTCTTTTTCCCGCCCATAGGCGGGATTTTTCTTTGTTTACTTAATTCCTGAGGTATTTTTTCTGGTTGGCTAGCTGGCAGCTGTAGGTTGCGCAGTAATGCAAGTTCCCTTGCAGGTCGGAGAGGTAAAAAAGATAATTGTTTTTTGTCGGCTCTACGGCGGCCAAAATCGAGTCTATGCTCGGGTTGTCTATCGGCCCCGGCGGCAGTCCTTTATATACGTAGGTGTTGTATGGCGAGGTGGTAGCCAAATCGGCTTTTGTCAGATCAAAGGTGTTTACCCCGATAATATACGGGAACACGGCGTCTACCTGGAGCTTCATGCCGATACTGATGCGATGCCACAACAAGCCCGATATGAGCCGGCGGTTTTTAGTGTCGGAAGCTTCTTTTTCAAGGATAGAAGCCATCGTCAAAACTTCCGGCAGCGGCTTGCCAAAGGCTATGATGGCGTTTTGCACCGCAGGGTCTTCTATCTGGATTTTGAAATTATTTTCAAGTGCACTTGCCACCAGCTGTGGATCTTCTCCGGGCAAAAAGAAGTACGTGTCTGGAAACAGCATGCCCTCTTGCGGCGTGACTATGGCCAAAAAGGTCGCCGTATCGAAGTCGGGCACTTTGGCATCGAGTATCGCAGCCATTTGCTTAGAATCTGAGCCATCGGGGAATGTCACGCGTATCGGCACAAGCTCGTGGTCGCCGCGGGCGATGCGCTCACCTACTGTAAAAACGTTTTCCGCGCCGGGAAAAAAGTACTCTCCTGCCACGATGCGGCCGTTGCCGTATGCTTTTACGGTCGCTTCGAACAATAGTTCCGAATGGATAATATTTTTCTGCTTCAACAATGCCGCGAGTTGTTCCACACTCATGCCTTCCGGCACCTTAAACAGCGAGCCGCTCGGGAATGAAAGCGGTGCGGCGATAGTGACAAAATATATCAAGAACAAAAGCACACCGCCTAAAAAAGCGGCCGGCAAAACACGGTCGTAAAAACGCGCCTCGCGGCACCAGGCGTCGCACACCTCGGTGGTGCGTATAATATGGTGCTTGATGCGATGATGAAGCGGCGGTCGTGGCTCAGAATCCATTGTATATGCAGGTTAGAGTATCGGGCCTCCGACTCCGATAGGCAAGTTGGCCGGGGCTTCGGCTCGGCGGCTGGGCATGCGCACCAAAGTCGGTGTATGGGCGACTTTGCCCGGCAGGTGCCAGATGCTCGCGAGCTCTTCGGTGTTTAAAAAGATATACGGATCCGCATACGGCTCGTAAAAATACTGCCGTGCCACGTAGCCGTCATAAAACTTCTTTTTAAGCGCGCGACGGCGGATGCCTAAAAAGTCTTCCCACGGCCAGTTGAAGGGCGATATGTAAAAGATGGGCTTAAAGCCGTTGAGGCCGCGTCCTGCGGAGCCATGCTCGAAGGAGCGGAACGCCGTCGGGATGCCCGGGTTGCGCGGTTTTTTATTTTCGAGCTTGGCGAGGTAAATAGTGCGAATACCCACGTCGTACATCTGCTTAAACTCCTTGCGCTGCATAGCTTTGAGCGCTTCTTTGGTGCCTTCGGGCATGCGCGCATAGTTTGCAGATTTGCTGTCCTCCTTATCTTTGAAGTTTTCACCCACTTCATCGAGTTCTTTTTGTATCCACTGGGTAATATCGAGCTCCTGGTGGTATTTCGGCACGTATTTGCTCGTGTGCCCGCGGAGTATTATTTGCGACCATAAATGCTCGCCCGGGCCGATACTGCCGAAAAACTCTAAAAAGGAGTTGAGCGGGTCGACTTTAAACTCTTCTTTGGTGTCAGCTTTGTCGAGCCCCCAGTCCACATAGGTCATGATGGGATACGGGTCGTCTTTTTGGAGCGACTGTTCGGTGCCCCAGAGGTCCATCTTGTCGAGGTCGAACGGAAACGCAAGCGTGTAATCTTCCACCTCCGCCACCTGTATTGTGGGATAGTGCGCATACATCTGCGCCTTTACTATTTCCTTGTAGCGGGTGCGCGTCCAGACGTAGAATTTTACGACGCCCTCGGTCGACACTATTTCGAGCGAAAACCACGCCTTGGTCTTGCCGCGCCATTTATGGAGCTCGGTGTCCACTTCACCGGTTTGGTACAACACGCGGAAAAAAAGCTCCGCCGCATAGGGGCTTTGGGTTATTTCCTCGGGGAGGCGTATTTCAAGCACCGTGTGCTCGGTCGACCAGTAGTCCTGCTGGCGCTTGTAGTCGAGCCACATGCGCATGAAGAGTATGCACAGGAGAACGGGCAGCACGAATGGCACGAACGCGATGAGGAAAGTGCCCATCAGCTTTGCTTCGGCGATATTGCCCGGTATCCAGACGATCAAAAAATACGCCTCTATAAGTATGACGTAATAGGTCTCGAGCCCGTATTTAAAAAGCGCAGCCCGGAACTTGTCCCGATAAAAATCACCCATGCCAATATTTTAGCACAGAAAATTTCCTCAAAATTCATAAAAAATCCCAGGCGGGGGCGTGCCGCTTTTTAAGGAGCAAAGCGACTATAAAAAGTGGGGTTGAGGGATTTTTTAGGGATTTTGAGGAAATCCTGTTTACTTTACTTCACCAAAACAAACGTGCCGTCTTTGGCCTTTTTGAAGTATTTTTGGTTTTGGAGGTTGACCACCACAGTGCCCGGCTTTACGTGGCGCTCTTTAAGCACTTTTTCCACTATCTGCTCTTTGGTAAGCGGGCCCTGCTCGCGGAGGATATTGCGGATAACGTCGCGCACGACGCCCTGGGCGTACCCCCACTCTTTAAGCGCGTACATGCCGCGGCCCACCAAGACAAAACGCTCGTCTTTAATGAGCTCGTTATGCGTGGTCGCCACATGCGCGGCGCGGCCGAACATCTTTTCTATCAAGCTCGCGACCTCTTTAAAGTGCAGAGGTGAGCCGTGCTTTTTAACAGCCAAGTACGCGTAGTCGCGCACGCCTTTGGTTTTGACGTTTGGGGATGACGCATGGCCCCACTCACCGAGCGGGTTTTTGCCCACTTTTTTGGAGATGCGGAGCCAGCGCTTGGCGACTTCATCGTTGCGGTGCTTGTCGTTGATGTTTTGGAGTTCTTTGAGGAAGCGGTCTATCATCTCGCCTTCCGGGATGAGGTCCTCGTCGGAGAGGCCCTGGTAGAGATCTTTGAGCGCGTTTTCAACCTTGCTCGCAAGCTGCGGGTCAACGTACCAGCAGCGGTTTACCTCGCTGTCCTCTTTGCGGTATTTAAACGGATCGCCGAGCACGAGTAAAAAGTAGATATGATTCTGCATCGACTTGTCTTTGGTGATGAAATTGAGCAGATCATCTTCGCATACGATGCCGCCGAGGCTCTCGACGATGCGCTCGAGTTCTCCAAACGCGCCGGATGCATCGCCAAACGAGGGCGACTTTTTAAGCGCGCCTAAAGCGTGATTTTCTATCTGGCGGACGCGCTCGCGCGTGATGTTGTAACGCTTGCCGATAGATTCGAGGGTAACGCGTTCAGGGCTTGCGCCAAGCCCGAAGCGTGCTTCAAGCACGGTGCGCGAGCGCTCCGGCAAAGATGCCAAAAGCTTGCGGACTATCGCCTTAGGTTTAAAACCTGTTTTATCGGACTGCTTTTCGTTTATTGCGCTTGTTGGTGCCATAATGTGTGTGGTTTAATATATCACAAGGTATAAGGTTGGTCAAACATTGTCAAATCTACCCCTTTTCAAGGCTTACCACAAAGTTGATAATCTTGCCCGGGACATAGACCGCTTTCTCTTCCCTGCCCATCATAAGCCATTTTGCCACGTTATTATTTAAACGCGCTAGAGCAAGTGCCTCGGCCTCTTGAGCCTCCGGGCTCACACTTACTGAACCCCTCATTTTGCCATTTACCTGCACCCCGATAGTAATCTCCTTAGCCACTAGTTTAGCAGGGTCGTATGACGGCCAAGTGTACAAAACATCTTCCGTGATGCCTTGCAAAGAGGCGATTTCAGCTGTTATGTGTGGCGCAAAAGGCGCCAAAAGCGCAAGAAATTTCGCATAAGCATCTTTAGATACTTCGCCGAGCTCCTGCAAATAGTTGAGCAAAATCATAAGAGAAGAAACGGCGGTGTTCATCTTTAAAGTCTCGATGTCTTTGGTGACTTTTTCAATAGTCTGATGCAGATGCATTTCTGTGGCAGGTTGGGCTGGCACATCGGCAAGTTTTTCCTGCATGGCCCATACTCTTTCCAAAAAACGCCGCACGCCCATGATGTTGGC